>Ga0209500_10000188_pt1 | contig 56598 bp, 71 predicted proteins | sample S_140212_EF_Meta_FD_187323 | JGI IMG/M metagenome (GOLD analysis project Ga0209500, IMG submission 187323) | Freshwater microbial communities from Lake Simoncouche, Canada to study carbon cycling - S_140212_EF_MetaG (SPAdes) (version 2) | ecosystem: Environmental > Aquatic > Freshwater > Lake ... | reverse complement strand
CAAACGGTCCAGAAAAAAAAAAAGCAAAAAAATCAAAAGAAGGATCAAAATCATCAACAAGAAAAACACCAATAGCAACAACAGTACCACCAAGAGCAACAGTACAACCAAGAGCAACAGTACCACCAAGAGCAACAGTACCACCAAGAGCAACAGCACCACCAAGAGAAGCATCACCACATAGATCAGTATATGAATTGGTTGACTCACCACCACCAAGAGAAGCATCACCACCAAGAGCAACAGTGCCACCAAGAGCAACAGTGCCAGGATCAGGAATACCAGGATCAGGAATACCAAGAGCAGTAGTAGTACCAGGAATACCATATGCGGTAAGAAGAAACGGAGTAGTAAACGGAGTAGTAAACGCAGTAGCAGTAGAAGTACCAAGAGGAACAGTAGGAACACCACCACAAGACGCAATACAATTCTTTCCAGAAGGAGAATCACCACCAAGAGCAGTAGTACCAAGAGAAGTAGCACCAAGAGCGGTTGTACCAAGAGCGGTTGTGCCAACATTCACACAACGATTAATAACACGAGGACGTCAAGGAGTAGGAGTAGCACAACAATTACTAACACGAGGTCGTCAAAGAGTAAGAGGAGTATCACAACAATTACTAACACGAGGTCGTCAAAGAGTAAGAGGAGTATCACAACACTTACTAACAAGAGCACCAGAATTAGCACAACAATTATTAGATTATAGTCGTCGAGGAGTAAGAGTTGTGGGACCATTATTACGCCAAGGAGTAGGAGTAGCGGCAGGATTAGGAGTAGCGGCAGGAGTAGGAGTAGCGGCAGGAGTAGGAGTAGCAGTACCAGCAGCAAGGGCATTTATGGTATCATTAACAACATCAATAATATCCGCAATATCAACGTCATCAGTATCATTATTACCACCTCTCGTCCCAGTAAGAGTGATTGTACCTTTACGCATACGTTACACATTTGCCCCGCCTGGTCGTGGTGGTATTAGACATGAGCAGGGTGCTTCCAAAACTTGCGTTCCTACTATTGAAGCGCAACCAGGTGCTCAATCATTCAATTTAGAGAATGCCAATTCTCAAATGTTAGAACCATATGGTATACCAAATACATTATTTTTACTTGCCCCTATTTTTAATCACGACGGAGTTGTTCGCGAAAACTTATATAGTAGACGTTTAAAAGAGATGACTACAAGATTAGGTTATGATATAGTTCCTCATATGAGCCAAGCAAGGCGTCATAATGGTTTTTCAGTTTTTATAATTAGCAGACTCTTATGTGCGGGAACACAACATTATGCGGGAAATATAATTGGTTCAATAGACCCTATAAACAATGCATTTAGAACATTTGCTCATTTAGGATTTGGTCATTTTGATATTAAACCAGGAAATTTAGCTTTTAGTTTAAGATCATTTCAAGAAATACGTTTTATTGATTTAGACCCATTATATGTTTATCCTATTGAACCGAGATTTAGAAATACTGTTAGAAGATGTATGAGATTACAATTTTGGATAGTGTATAACAGATCATACGGAGCCCTTTTTGGAATATCACGCCAAGATATATTTGATGATGCCGCAGATAGAAGACAAGAATATGACAATTTTTGTAGAGATGTTTTTGAAATGTCTAGTAATGATGGTCGCGTATTATGTCAATATATTAATACCCTAGTTGATCCAAATATATTAACCGTTGTAGCACCATTAAGACCATTAATGGAACGCAATATTACGACTCCATTTTTAACGCTGTATCATTATACATACAACGGTCTACCATATAACGGAATATTCAATTTACAAGAGATTACAGCTGCATTATACAGAATTATTCAAATGCTTGAACGCGCATAAATTATTTTGATATAATAATTAAACACTTATTATAAAATGGAAGAAAAACTTTTACGAAAATGGTACAAGAAAAAGAGTATTGTTATAAGCGATTTATATGAATGCGACGAAAGATATCAAAGATATTTAAATTTAATTATTTGTTGGTCAGATACAGAAGGAAATGATTATACATATATTCAGGAAAAAATATATGAATTTGTCTCTATAGTAAACAACAACGATACAATAAGATATAAATTTGAATTGATGAAATATATAGATGGAGAAATTATATTAATGATGAATTTGTGTTTAATGAAAGATATGGAGGTTTAAATATTAATCTGTATAAAAATCACCATTAATAAATATTTTACCTCCATTATCTTTTATGCATTTATTGAACATGTTCACACTGTTCAGCATGATCTATTGTTTGATATATATTCTCCAACATATTTACAATTTTTTATTGAAGAAATTTTATTATTGAGGTTATTGATATAAACTTTTTATCAAATTCTTTAGATAAATTTGTAGGTATAACTTGGTATAATACATTATGTTAAATATATTATATTATGTATTATATAATGCACAAAGAAGCAATTCATTTCATAAGGGTTAATTCATTGTTATTTTTAGAATATTTTGAAAATAAAATAGTATTAGATGTAGGTGGTGGTGATATAAATGGAAATAATAAATTATTTTTTAAAAACTGTGAATATAATAGCAATGATGTATGTGAATCTCCAAATGTGAATTGTGTATGTAGAACAAAAGATTTGCCTTTTAATAATCATTTTGATACTATTATAAGCACAGAATGTTTTGAACATGACCCTGAATATAAAGAATCTTTCAAGAAAATTTATGATTTATTAAAACCATCTGGGTTATTTATATTTACGTGTGCCTCAACTGGAAGACCAGAGCACGGAACACGTAATTCGAAACCACACCAATCATATGGTACAATCAATAACATAGAAGATATGAGAGATTATTACAAAAACTTAACTGTGAATGATTTGAATGAAGTATTACCATTGAATGAGTCATTTATTTTATGGAAAAGTTATTACAATAATTTTAGTCATGATTTGTATTTTTTTGGTATTAAAAAAGGTATTAATGATGAAGAAAATAAAATAAAATATAAAGACATTCAATATTTTGAAAAGCATGTCACTGAAACAACAATTTAATTTATAATTTATGTATTTTTACATATCAACTTGTGTATATTATAATATTATAATATTATACACATGATAAGAAAAAGAAATTTTTCAATTATATTATTTTTAATAATCATTTTTTTGTTATGGTATAATTTTTTTTATTCACACGAAAATTTTAAAAGTGAAAATGACAAAATAGAATTAATTGTTGCAAGATATAATGAAGATTTAGATTGGTTAAAAGATGAAAAATATAACAAGTATTCTACTATTATATATAACAAAGGTGACGATGAAAAATTTTATTTTCCTCCAAAATTAAAAATAGTAAAATTACAAAACGTTGGAGTATGTGTTCATACTTATTTGTTTCATATAATAGAAAATTATGACAATTTGGCAGATGTGACTATTTTTTTACCTGGTTCTTGTATGTCGCCCACAAAAATAGATATGACAAAAAGAACAGTAGAACTTGTAGAAGAAACAAAAAATAGTGTTTTTATAATAATAAGACATGATGATTATATTCAAAACTCAATGGGTGATTTTATTTTGGAAAATTATAATTTAGAAAATGATAAAAATAAAGAAAAAAACAATGATTCTAAATTACAAAATTGTAAAATAAGACCTTTTGGAAATTGGTATAACTCACTATTTCCAAATATAAATATTAAGGTATTTAATATCAAAGGAATATTTGCGTTGTCCAGAGAACACATCTTGAATAGAAGTAAAGAATCATATCAAGAATTATTAAGTTTTGTAGATAAAGATGTAAATGGAGAATGTCCTCATTTTTTTGAACGGGCATTTCTGGCTATATTTCATCCAATACCTGAAGAATGTTTGTATTAATTATTTAAAATAGTTGATTATCATTTGTTTTTTTTTAAAAAACTTTTCTCTCTGAACTTATTGTTTTTGGTAGTAGACTTACGAATTTATGGTATAATTATTTATATATTATCATATGATATAATTATACACAGAATATATGACAACCATTATTTAAAAAATACCATATGAATTTAATATAAATAAAATATCAGAAAAGGTCCAATTGTTAATTATTAATAATTGAATAATAATTTTTTATAATAATGTCTCTTACTAATTATCATATAAATATTGTTGTCTATAGAATCATTTTGTATCAAATATACAAATTAAACATTGTAAATTACATCTTTTTGTTCAATATCACTCAATACTCTGTAGCAGTATAAAAATCTTCAATATGTTTATTGTGCAATGAAAAAATTAACTATTAAATTCTTTTAAATTAATAATTTCAGGACACCATTCTCCAATTTTATTTATATCCAAGTAAGCATACGCTTTATGTATTCCAAATGATTTTTCATTAAATACAGTTTCTAATGAAAACTTTTTTGCTTTATCAAAGTTCGGTTTATTTAATTCAACTACATTACAACCATTAAAAAAAATCATATCTTCATTAATATAGTTGTCTCCTACCTTTTTATTTTTACATTTTTCAACTATTTCTAACATTTTACTTTTTTTTCTTAATGATAATCCCCCATTTCCAATATCACCATTTGCCCATGGAGCACCAACGTAATCATAATCCAAAAATTCATTTATCGTGTCTTTATATTTACTACAAATGATTGAGTCTGTTTGAAAAATTAAGAATGTTTCTGTTGATATATTATCATATAATATATTATTGTAAAATAACCCGCTGTATTCTGAAATAGTAAGATTATCTATACTAAGATTAACTAATTTAACCCTGTCCTTTTTAAAAACCTTATCACATATTTTTTGCGTATATTCAATATTTTTATTTCCGTGAAATACCACAAATTGCCATTCATCTGATAGATTATCATTAAAATTTTGTAAAACAAATTCTAAGGCGGGATGTTCTCTTGGTTCTATAATAACTGCGGTGTATTTATATTGTCCTAGTGGTGGTGTATTTCCTTCCTTAATATTTATTAACAATAATAATATTAACAATATTAACAATAATAACAAGATAATGTTCATATAATATGATTATATAATATTACATATATGATACTAACTATATTGACATTAGCATTATTATTATTGTTAATAAATAATAAGGAAGTTCAATGAAAAATAATTAATTGATTTATGACCCGCCGAAGAAAAAGTAAAGAAAAAAATAAAAACGTGTTTGAAGTTATAATAAAAAGACATCAAAAATATATTCAGTAATGTTATTAAAGTTCAATAACATTAAACAGTTGTTGACAAAAAAGAAAATGGATAAATTATAATAATAATTTATATACTTCATCAATATTGTGATAATCCTCTACAGAACTATGACGAATACTATAACCTTTATATTCTGAATCACAATCATCACATTCTTTATCATTATCAATAAAATTAGGTTGAATATATAGCCCATTCCCAAAAAATCCCGACATAAAAGAAAAAGAACTTAGGGTTGATATTACAGCAGGAGCATAAAACATAGAAATAAAATCATCTACATTTGTTCCACACTGTATTTCAGGATTATAATCTATTAATTCTTTTTTAAGTAATTCTGAATACTTATCACAAGATGCCATATTTTTTTTATTAGATAAATGACTTGTACAAGATAATATTATTATTTTATCAAATGATAATGTTTCTTTTAATTTTATTAATGCTTTTTTAAAATATGTATATTTTTGTAATGAATAATTTGGATGTTTTACAAATGGAGTATCAGCGCATCTAAAATGTATAATAGGATAAACTATATTTTTTTGTAAATTATTTTTTTCAAAAACATCATTAAATATTTTATTCATATATGGTTTCATAACATTATGAATATTTTGTATTTCTTGTGTTTTAACCGACCAAAATGCCACATCCTCATAATTTTCATAATTATTTTTTATATTAATTTCTTGTAATTTATTATAAATTTCTTCATTAAATTTTATAAATTTCGGAAATAAAATTATAAACAAAGAATCATTTTCATATGAAAAATCTGTCTTTTTCAAAATAGACATAACATATTTATAGTAATAAACACTAAAACTATTACCTATATTTTTATCTATAGATACATTTTCAAATGTATCAAATTTTAAATGTTTATTGTATAAAAAATATACAATTATTATAAGTAATATAAATAAAAAAGATTTAATTATATTTTCATTATATATTTTCATTATATATATAAATTATATAAATCATTTATAACTTGTCCATAACCATCATTCATTTTATGAAATAATTCTGGATATTTTTCTAACATCTTAGTTAATATTTTTTGGTCTATTCCGCATTCAAAACCAGTATTACATGAATTTAACGTTTCATAATATTTATCATGGAAATAATCTATAATATCTTTATGAATCATAAATGATGTCCCTGTAACTGTATTATCTACAATGCTACAACATAATTTATTTTTGGGTAAAGAATCTATATTTTTTAAATTTAATCTTTCTTTTGGAGGAGATTTTTCTCTATAAATAGATAAACCCGCATCAATCCATATATAAAAATCAGTTGGGTTTGAATCATTATCTTTTGCGACCTTTAATAAATGAATTTTTTCATTCCATATCATTCCTAACTCTTTAGAAGGTATATGTATTTCGTGATACCAATCATCTTTTACATATTTTTTTGAATAAAAATTATTTAATGGATAATCTATAAAGTGTGTTTCTTTATTTCTAAATTTACTAATATATTTTTTATTTGTTTCATCACAAAAAAATATATATTTTTGGTTTATATCTAATGTTGTTTTAAACCATTCATTATATTTATTATCATGTTTATTTTTTACATTCCAATATCCAGATACAACCGTTATATTATCATTATTTAATCCTTCTTTCATTTTTATAAAATAAATTAATATAATTATTATAAACAATAATATAATTAACATTATTATAATTAATAACATTAATATAATATTATATTAAATTTTATTGGTGTATCAATTATCCAAATTAATTATTGTATTTTACATCATTTTGTTCAATAACAATAACCTTTACGTTGTTTTCCTAATCTTTTTTTAACATAAACATACCCAATCTTATTATTGTAATTTTTTTCCAAACCATATCACACGCATATTATTATATTATATATTTTTTTCTTAAGGTAAATGTCAAATTTACATGATTGATTCATAATTGTTTATAATAACATTTCTTGAGTATTCATTAATACCATTATGTCCATCACTTATATAAGAATCATTATCTTTTTTATATATAAACATTGGATATTTATAACAATATGTTATAGTATTATTATATACATAAGCATCTGCCACATGATGAACATCATTTAATACATAAATATTTTCTGATAAATTGATTAGTTTTTTACTTCCTTTTTTATTAATAATATAAGATAAAGTGCCTGAAGGTAATACATTGGTATAATCAGAATCCTTTTTCCATTTAAGAAAAGGATGTTCATTACCTGGTAATATTATATAATTTAACATTATAACTTCCCAATCTTTTGGAGCATTATTTATAATATCTTTTATTGATTTTGTCCAATATTTTTTTAATTCTAAAGTACAATCATCCTCTAATATAAGAGCAACATCATATTTACTTTTGTCAAATTTGTTTATTGTGTCCAAATGACTTAATAAACAGGCATATTCTTTAGCGCCTGAAACATTATAATTATCTGTTTTAAATTTACTATATACAAGTTCTTCATTTTCTCCATCTACCGCAGAAATTCTTTCATTAGGTATTCCTTTAAAAACTTCATCTTTAAACATTTCATTCATTAAATCTTTCCTTTCGGTAGAACGGTCAAGATTAATCCAATAAATTATATCTATACCATTTAAATGGGAATCTGTAAACCCTTCTCTTTTTTTATAACTAATAAATAATAAACAAATAATTAATAATATAATAAAACATATTCTTAACATTATATTATAACAATTTTATAAAATCCCATACTCTTTTTTTTGTCTCCTTGCTTTCAATAAAATGTATTGTTCCAAACATTAAAGAACGAGTTACTGCCGTTAAATAATTAATATTTAATCCAATATTTTTACATTTATTCAAAAATATTTCCTTCATACTTTCTACATATTCCTTATTCATTAAAACATTATTCAATACCAAATCATAACCCAATATGCTTTGATACAATTTCCCATAATCATAATATTTGTCTCCATTTAATGTTAAAATATTATTTACCTGCCCTTTCATATCAATTAAACGATAATTATCTTGATAATCCAAAATAATGTTTGAAAACCAAAAATCTCCGTGAATCATTCCAACAATCTCAGGAGAAAAATTCAGAGACAAATCATTCACAACTTTTTGATAAATTTCTTCTGCGTCATCAAAAAAATATTCGTTGTTAAAACGTTCCTTCATTTTCTTAAAATAATTATTATGAATATTTTCTAATGAAATAGTAATGTTAATATTTGAACCACCTGTATGTATTTCTTCCAAAATATTAAATAATATATCAATATTTGTCTCTGTTAAAAGACAATTCTTATATAAATAATATAATGGAATTCCTTTTATATAATCCATTGTTAATTCCAAATGACTATCTTGTTTATTAAAATTTATTAACCTAGGAAAAAAAGCAGACAAATGGTTCGGGATGTTTTGATAATAGTTTAATTCACCTTTTAAAATGGAATAAGGTCCAGTTTTTTTAATAACATTTTCATATTTTTTTATTTTATTAAATTTATTATTATTTATTTTATTATGAATAAAATCATCATTTTCTGTTTCAATACCAAAATAGGATATATCATTTATATAAGGATTTATTGATTTATCATCAATATAAATGTCTGCTGACGGTTTACCAAATATAATTTCATCATATTCAATGTTATATTTTTCCAATGTTTGAAATGTAATAAGACCAATATCTTTTAAAACTTTTCCTACATTATGTTTATGAGTATTCATACGTCTACTTGTATAAATAATAATAATATGACCCATTTTTTTCATTTGTTGTAATAAACAAATCATTTTATCAATTGGTTTCACAGAAGAAAAATCATTAGGAATAGTAGGTAAAGTAACCAATGTGTCTAAATCAAAACAAACTCTTAAAGGTTTATTAAATAATTGGTTTGTGTTACCTATTAATTTGGTATAACTAATAAAAATAGGAACAATATCGTGTTCTTTAATCATTAATTTATAAATTTGAGAAAAGAAAAATTCATTATTTATTTTATTTCCTTTTAAAACTTTTTCAGCATATGTATTAAAAATAGTAGGATTTTTAAAACCATAAATACCACAACAATAATTGTCTGATATTTTTTGTTTCTCTTCAATATTTGTTACTTTTCCATTTTCAATTTGTATATAAGAATAATGATTTTCTTCTTGGTTTGTTCCATAACCAATAAAATTTTGATTAATATTTAAATTTGGTATATTATGAACATTATCATTATCAATAAATAATATTGATTCATTATCAAAGTTTTTTAATCCTACATAAGCAGTTTCAACTGGACCTCTTGTAAGATAATCTATTTTTGAAAAATGAAAGTTTTTATCTTTGAAAAGATTAATAATGATTTCTTCAAAATTGTATTCTTCCAAGAAAATATTATAAAAAATATAAATATCATTACTAGGAATATTTTCAATAATATATTCAATCATATATTTGCCGTGAATATAATTTAATGGTTTTGGTAATGATTTTGATTCACTAATCCCTCCACAAAGAATAATGTATTTCATTTTATAATTTATAATATTTTATAAAATGAAAATTGTTTTTATAAAATTGTTTTATAAATTATTCGTAATAATCCTTATGAATATTAAAATAAAATGCGGCAGGGTCTTGTAAATATTCATCCTTTCCTTTTTCGGATTTAACATATAATTGGCAATCTTTGCCTCTTTTATTTCCTATTTGACCATAAACATTTGGATTTGTTTTTTCTGTATTATGTGCTTTTTTATTTTCTGGTCTTCCTGAAATAATATAATAAGGGTTATAATCCAAATAAGAGTTTGAGTCAAAACGTAAATCAGACATAAACGTCATGTCATCATTTGTTAATTTATATGTTTTTTTATAATAAGACCACGCGTTATGATTTAATTTAAATTTATCATCCAAAATATAAAAATATTTTTTAGGAACTAGTAAAATTAAATCGACAACTTCAGGGTCTTTATTATCGGTAAATCCACAATGACCTGTATAAAAATTGTGTGCTAAGAAATTAATTTTTTCGGTTAAAACATTTACAATTTTAAAAAAATCAGGTTTTAAAAATAAGTCAATTCTAATAAATAAAATATGGTCATAATCATTTGGAGTTATATTTTTAATGTTTTTAATGGTGCTAGATATTAGATTGTCTCTTCCTTTTACAGAAGCCAATCTTGGATTTATTACCTTGTAAATAAAATCATAAGGGTCATACCATTTATTTAGTTTATCTTCATATTTGCTATGATAAGTATGTATTAATGTATTTACTTCATATCCCTTTTCATTAAATAATTTATTTAATTTAATGTGACTTTGAGTCGCGTAATATTGATTATTATAACCACTTTCTGTAGAGTGTGTAGAAGAACCACTTTTTCCTTCTCTAAACGAACCTCCATAATAACAAATTAATATTTTTTTTTTTTTATCTTGTGGTTTCATACCTTCTTTTTTTGTAAAATATTTTACTATTAATAACAGTAAAACTATAAATAAAATGATTCTTAACATTATATATAAGATTATATAAAATAGTTATTTTTTGGGGGGCGTTGTTGCTCCAAGTAATTTATTAAAAGCAAATAAGATAAAGAAGAATGTAATAATACTTAATAAAATGAATGTTATAACTTGACTGATAAAATGAGTAATGTCTAATGTTGATTTACCTTTTCCTGGTAAAAATTTAGTTAATGATTTATCAAATTTTGATATTAATAAAATAATCAAAGGTAAAATTATATCATTCACCAAAGAAGTAATTGTGTCTTTAGCGGAATAACCAATAACAACACCTGCTGTTACACCAACCACATTATTTTTTGTAATAAATTCGGCAAATTGTGCTTTAAATTCAGACATTATAATATATATTGATATTTATTTTTATCAATGGCTAAAAAAATTGAATAAAGAATTAATTATTTATTACATCATAAAAAATGAATAAGGTTAATTATACTGTCAAAGAACTCATCCAAATGTGTAAGGATAAAAATATTAAAGGATATTCAGGTAAAAAAAAAGAAGATATTTTAAAACTTATTAATTTTGATAAAGTTGAAAATAAAATTGAAAATGAAAAATTTAAGTTTATTGATTTATTTTGTGGAATCGGTGGATTTCATCAAGCATTAAAGTTAAATGGAACCTGCGTATTTGCTTGTGATATTGACGCAAAATGTAGAGAAATTTATAAAGAAAATTATGGTTTGTCTCCTCATGATGATATTACTAAAGTTGTAATAGAAGATATTCCACCCTTTGATATATTATGTGCAGGATTTCCTTGTCAAAGTTTTAGTAATTCGGGAAAAAAAGGAGGGTTTAATGATAAAAGAGGAATGTTATTTGAATATATTTTAAAGATTGCTGTCCATAGAAATCCCAAATTTATGTTTTTAGAAAATGTAAAACATATTAAAAAAATTGATAATGGTAAAGTATTTACACATATTTTAAAACGAATTAATGAATCAGGATATACAATTAATGAATCAGTATTTGAATTAAGTCCACATCAAATGGGTGTTCCTCAACAACGAGAGCGTGTAATATTTGTTTGTGTTCGAAATGATATATATGATGAATCTAAAACAAATAAATTAATATCAAATATAAACCAAAAACAAAATATAAAAATAAATTTAACTGATTTTTTCGAAAAAGATGTAGACCAAAAATATAATATTTCAAATGAATTAGAAACAGTATTAAAAGCGTGGGATGAAATGATTCAAGTGTTTGAAATAGGAGAAACAATAAGTCCAACCATTTTAATAAATGAATTTAATACTAAATATTCAGTAGAAGAATATAAAAAATTACCAAAATGGAAACAAGATTATATTGAAAAAAATAAAAGAATATATGAAAAATATAAATCACAATGGGATAAATGGCTTAACAAATATTCAGAACTTTTAAAAAAGAAAGAAATATATGGAAAATTAGAATGGCAAACTGGAAAAAAGAAAGAGAATGACAGTATATTTAATTATTTTATACAACCGAGACAATCAGGTATTCGTGTTAAAAAAGCACAATACTTCCCTACATTAGTAGCAATTGTTCAAACTCCAATTTACGCAAAAGAAAAAAGATATATTACTCCTAGAGAATGTGCTCGTTTACAATCTTTTCCAGATGATTTTATTCTTCATAAAAAAGATAATATTGCTTATAAACAATTAGGAAATGCGGTAAATGTAAAAGTTGTTCATTATGTTATAAATGAAACGTTAAATGTTTATTCTGGATATCTTTCATTTTAGTTAACCAATAGTTATGTTTTAATTTATCGTAATTAAACTGTTTATTTTTAAAAGTAATTATTGTCTCTTCTAATAAAGTTTGAGACAAATCTGACCATTCATTCAAAATTAATACAGGTATTTCTTCATATAATTCATCAATTAATGATTTTTTAACAATAGGTATACAACCCAAAATAAGTGCTTCCCATAAACGATGACAATCGTATCCTCCTCCGTGAGGACAAATTACAAAAGCAAAATCTTTTTGTTTATTCCAACTATTTAACCGAAATGTATGATTTGGTTCATAATAAATTAAATCTTTAGAAATTTGTTCTATCGCATCCTTCCTATCATAACTGTGTTTAGTGTTCATTTGAAAATGGAAGTTTGCGTAACATTTGATTGTTCTTTCATAAAAGGGTTTTTGTTTAATAGATTTTATTAATATTTCTTGATTTTCTGAACTAGTAATAGGACCCCATTTATTGAGACAAGTCATTGTATGATAATCTAGACCAATAGGTAAAAGAGTAATTTTGGGATGTTTAATCACCATATTTTGAGAAAACCAATGAAGTAAAAAAGGATTATTTATAAATTTTTCAAAATCCTCCTTTGTAAAAAAGTCTAGAGGCATTGTATCATCACTGTCTCCACTTACCAAAATAAAAGGAAAATTAATAGTTAAATTTTTAAAATGAGGTATAGCACTATTACATACATAAATAAGAGGATTTTTAACATTAATTGTATCTAAAGAAGGATAAAATGCCATACGTCTAATGCTTGAAATAGGATTTGAAGAAGTAAAATCACAACCTTTTAAAAATCCTCTACTACTTATATATTCCATTTAAATATAATAAAGGTAATATTTATATATAAATTAATGTCTATAATTGTTTGTGGATGTACTAAAAATAGCGCATCATATATTTATAAACATTTGGAATTATTATATGATATACAAAATGATATTCGTTTTTCATCATTTAGTTTATTAGTTTATGAAAATAACTCTACCGATAACACGGTTGAAGTGTTAGAAAACTTTAAAAAAACTCATCCTTTATTTAATTATATTAGTGAAACCAATAACATTGTTCATCGTTCTCAAGCAATCGCTCACGGTCGAAATACTTTGTTACAATACGTTCAAAATTATGAATATATGATTATGGTTGATTTAGATGATGTAATTTCAACATTTAAATCTAGTCAAATAAAATATCTTTTTGAAAATAATGAATGGGATGCTCTATTTGCGAATTGTATAGGTAAATATTATGATATATGGGCATTAAGAATATATCCCGATATATGGACAAAAACGAATCCTTTTAAAATGATTGATTATGATTGTTGGGATATGGCAAGATTATATACAAGAAAAATTATTAGTGTTCATCAAATAACTATTCAGACAAATACTCCATTAATTCCTGTTTCTTCTGCTTTTGGAGGATTTGGTATTTATAGAGTAAGTAAAATTAAAGATTGTAGATATAATGGAACAAAATGTGAACACGTACATTTTCATAAAGAAATGATTGAAAAAAACAATGCTAAATTATTTATTTGTCCTAAATTTTTAGTTAATAGACAAGACCAACATATTGTTTAATATTTTATATAAAACAAAATATTAATTTATAATGTTTAAAAATTGTTACCTTATACAAATGAAAAAAATCAAGAATATAAAATGTTTCTTTATTGTTATCTTATATATTTGACAATAGTCATAATATAAAATGTTTAAAAAAATGTTACTTTATACAAATGATTAAAATCAAGAATATAAAATGTTTCTTTATTGTTATCTTATATATTTGACAATAGTCATAATATAAAATGTTTATTTATTGTTACCTTATACAAATGATTAAAATCAAGAATATAAAATGTTTATTTATTGTTACCTTATATATTTGACAATAGTCATAATATAAAATGTTTAAAAATTGTTACTTTATATAATTTGTATAAATTAATCCCTTCCTCCTTCACCACCTCGTCGTTCCCTACTTCGACTTCGTTCCCTACGGTCATAACCAGCATATAAGTTATTGCGTATTTCGTGACCTTTTCCTTCGTCCCATCCGTGATGTCCGTGTCTGTGTTTGTCCCAGCAACCATATTCAAGACCTGCTGCTTTTGCTCTTAAATCATTTACTTCATCTCTTACTCTTGATACATCCATTTGTGATAATTTTTCATTTATACCAGACACTTGATTAGTAATATAATCTTTATTTTTATCAGCGTGACTTTTAATATGGTCAGTGTTTTCTGCTGCTTGTCTTAGAACATCCGCCCGAGAATTGAGAACATCTCGAGAAACTAATGCCATTTCACGAACCGCTAAAGCGCTGTGTTCTGATGCTTGTTTCTCTAAATCGCTTTTCATTTTTAGCATATCTTGAGCCAAAGAAGCAGTTTGTAATTGCGATTTATATCCTGCTTCAATTACTTTTAAGTCAGTATCCTTTGCTAATAGTCCTTGCATATTAAATTGACGAGCGTGGTCCATCGCCATTAAAGACAAAGCATTTCTATTTTCAGCTGCTTGGTGACTTATCATATCACGAGTTTGTCCTTGTCCTCGGATAGTTTCAGATAAAATTAATGAACCATTTCGGTCTGTTGCTGATAAACTTGCTGAACCAGTTCGGTCTGTTGCTGATAAAAGAGCTTGACTACTTGTAAGTGTAGCTAAACTGTTAGATGTTCCATTTCGTTCTACAGCAGTTGCCAAGAATTCATTATTGCGTCTAGCATCATTTAATAAAAAATCCGAATTTCGGTTAACAGCATCTTTAGTGTCTCTAAATCTAGCATCATCTACCATATTTGAAGCGACTGAACTCTGTGAGGCACTTTGAATAATAGAAGCAGTTGTTTGGCCAATGGAATTAGATAAGTTTCTATCTAATGCCATTATGTCTGTTTTCGTGTTTGACTCGTTGTCTTTTAAAAGACCAATTAGGTTACCGTAAGAGAATGGATCGGGCGTTGCCATTATACTTTTAATTAATATTTTATTTTCTTAAAAATAATTCATTTAAAAATTATTTAAAATTCATAAACATTTTGTTTGATTTTCTTTCTATATTTGCTACTTTTTCTAAAACCTTTGAAACAGGAACTTCTGCCTTTACTTCCTTTAATTCTTCTAAAACTTTTACTTCAATAACTTTTTCTAAAACTTTTACTTCAATAACTTTTACTTCTTCAACATTTTCTAAAACTTCTGGAACTTCTTCAACATTTTCTAAAACTTCTGGAACTTCTTCAATAACTTTTACTTCTTCTAAAACTTCTGGAACTTTTACTTCTTCTAAAACTTCTGGAACTTTTACTTCTTCTAAAACTTCTGGAACTTTTACTTCTTCTAAAACTTCTGGAACTTTTACTTCTTCAACATTTTCTAAAACTTTTACTTCTTCAACATTTTCTAAAACTTTTACTTCTTCAACATTTTCTAAAACTTTTACTTCTTCAATAACTTCTGGAACTTCTTCAACATTTTCTAAAACTTTTACTTCTTCAATAACTTTTACTTCTTCTAAAACTTTTACTTCTTCTAAAACTTTTACTTCTTCAACATTTTCTAATACTTCATTAACTTCTAATACAACGCACGGTTCTACAACATTTTCATCCATTAAATTCTCTAAATATATTTTATTTGATAAAAAACTGAATTTTTTTCTTGAATAAGAAACACTCATATATTATAAAAATTAAATTTATTTCTCAAACTTAATGTGGTAGCCTTTAAAATAGTTGCTTTAGAAGAGTAATTATTATTTTGTTGAGTAATATATTGAACATTAGTATTGTTATACATTGTCATAGATACTCCATTTTGGACAATAGAATTCCAGGATTCTATAGTTGATGTTGCTTTTGTTATAATTAATTTGTCTGAATCAGATAATGTAGCATTAATTAAACTAGAATCAGGATAAACAAAATTATTAATATATTTCATAGCACAATCAACTTCATCAGAAACCTGACTAATGATTGAAGAAGTTGTAGCAATAGATTTTGGAATTTCAATTGTATTTGTTGCTAAAATTGTCTCCTTAAATTTGGCAAATGTATTTGATAAATTAACAATTTTCTGTAAGGCAACTAAAATGGAATTTAAAAATAATTTGTCATCAATTATACTAACGGATTGTAATTTCTTTGTAAAACCGTGAAATAAAGCACTTAATTCATCAGCAGCAGAAGCAAACTCATTAAAACCATCAATATTTATATCTAATTCTATATTTTTTGTATCATTCGCAATTTGGGACGCAGCAGTAAATAATTCGTTATAATCTTCAATGCTACCTTTTCCGTGAAAGTTTTCACATTTTATTTGAGAAGCACAAACTCTTATTTGTGATAATATACTTTCATTTTCATCATCAACTACAATAACATTTATAGATAAATCTTCATATATTTGAGGAATATGAAGATTTGGTTCGGGAGTTACAAAAATGACTTCATTCTCACTTACATCATTGATAAATCCTGGTCCCGTTTCGTAAATTAACACATCATCGACTATACTTGTATTTGTTGAATTTGTATTTGTTGAGTTGTTTTTGGGGGATCCACTGCCACTAGAATCCATACAATATTGATTTATATTTTTTTTTACAAAATATTTACATTAATGTAAATATTAAATATTATTAAATAAATTATTTAATTATTTTATAATTATTAATTTATAAAGCAGTGAAATAATTGCTTGCGTTGCCATCACTCATTGGAGCAGTGTTAGGAAATATAACATAGTTAAGAGATTTAAGTGTTGACGAAGCAAATAATACCCGAGCACTAGAAACATTTACACCATCAAGAGAGACAGCAACAACATTTCCTGAACCATCCGAATTGGCAGTTAAGAATACGGTAGGAGTTTCTGCGTAAGTTTTTGAGAAACTAATATTAATACCAGTTAAAGAAGAAGCATTAGTATAGGTACCAGTTTCAATATTTAATAACGCGGTTATATCTAAAGTTGACCAGGTTGGTACAGCGTCTGCTCCAGCAGAGGTTAAAAGTTGACCAGAAGTACCTGCGGAACCATTTAATTTAATTTGGGTAGTAGCACCTAATTCAACTGAACCACCAGATAAAACTAATTGACTGGTAGAATCGGTCAAGGTTAAAGATACATTTGCTCCACTTACATTAATAGAGCTTAGTCCCATAGATGTTAGTGTATCACCATTTTGGAATTTAAGGGATGTGGTAGACATATTCATCGAGTCCGCACCATTAAGCAATGCTAAACTGGCACCCGCACCACTTGCGTTAAGATTTAAAGAGTTGACAGTGTCTGCGTAAAAAGGAAAGGACATTATAATATTACAAAATATTATAAATTTATATTAAACGAATTAATTAAAATTATAAAATTATTTATAATATTTTATTTTTAATTAGTTAACGCAATTAATTGATTTTCGCGTTCCATACGATTTGTCCTACATTATTTGAAGAAGATGCCCAATTAAAACTGGAATATGAAATATCTGTAATACAAATAGGAACAATTCGAGTATTAGATTTTTGACTAATTACAACAAAGGGGACAGTTTCGAATGTTTTATCGAAATAAATAATTCCACTAACATCATTTGAATCAATGTTTTCTAAACCATATAAACTTTTATTTGTCCAAGATAAAGAACCATTTCCTCCACTAGTAAGAACATCACCTAAACTACCAATATTATCATTTAAATCTAATTGTAAAACATCGCCCGAACAAGATAACGAAATATAACCTGTGCTTGTGTCTTGTATTTTAAGTGTGTTATTTACGGTTAATGTTGAAATATTTGAATTTGACACATTTTGTATCGCGCTAAATTTATACATCTCTTGCCATCCAATTGTGTTATCATTAAAAACAAATCCTTCTGTATTAAGAGAGAATGTATTTGATACATTGCTTAACGATAATCCAATTGAGGCATTTAATGTTGCGTTATAAGAAAAATCATTTAAATTTATATTAGATAAAGAATAAGTACCTGTATTACCACTTGTATCTTTAAAAATTAAATTACCTTCTAAAGTTTTGGTACCACTAATGTTTTGGTCACTATTTAATGTTACAAAATAAGTAGACAAATAATTTTGACTTTCAATAATAGCACCACTTAATGAAACACTCACACTCATTTATAAATAAGTTCAATATTTTTAATTCCTATATTTGAGTTTAAAACAGTCGTGAAAATACAAATGGATAATATTTGTTGTTCACCAAAAGTATTTATTTGTTTATAACCAAAACCATTATTATTATAATAAGCATTTACAACATATGAACCAGTTAAAAGTGTTGTCCAATAAGGAAACAACGTGGAAAGGTTATAATAGGTATAACTGGTTGTTCCGCTTAATGAAATACTATCATAATAATTACCAAAAAATGAATCGGATGAATTAAAACTGTTATCAATCCCATTAAATATCGGTCTAGTATAAATACGAATAAAAAAATTGGATGAATTATCACTATTTAATTCACACGTAATATCCTGTAAATTATTTAATGTAGGATAATAATTACAAGGCGAAGTTAATAATGATTCTTTAATTGTTCTTAAACTAGGATAAAGAATTGTTGTAATTGTGCTATTTAAAAATATGTATTGAAATGAAGGATTCATACCATTATTTATGAGACCATTATTTATTGTAGATGGTTGAGATACAAGAGACATAAAGGTTTTGAAATAATAATCCATAAGATTAACTATTGGACCAATTTGTTTATATATGTTTATTGAATTTGTATTTGAATTTGATTTTATTAAATTAAATGTTTCTACAAATGTATTCAATGATACATCCAATAACCTTAAACAATACATAGGGTCAAGATTACCTTTACTATTATAAGCAATATGTGCTATATTATCAGGTAAAATAAGAGACAAACAATTAAGAACTATTTTATAACTTCTTGTGTAAATTGGGTTTGTTCCTATAACAGGATTACCATTACCATTAGGAGGCACATATTGTATTACAATACTGAGTTTGTCTCCTGAATGGAACGGAACCCAATAAATATTTTGATTATTTGTTTGGTTCGCAATATCATTCAAAAATAAGTTTTTTCTTTGTTCACTTGCTAAATGTTTCATACCATCCACAAGTTGTTTTGTGGATAATGCGTATGGATTTAATGTATTATTTAGTAATAAAATATTTAAATTATTAAATGAAATTACACCAGTTTGTGAATTTTGGGAATTAAAGTTACTGTTAAATGTTTGGTTGAAAGAAGGATCCATATTTTGAACACCACTTATCAAAGTATTATAATTTGAAAAAAGTGTTGAAGGATTAATTGTTAAATTAGTAATAGCATAAGATAAATAATTAATATAATCATTTTTTAGTTGGTCTGGATTAATATAACCATAAACAACATTTGATTTTGAATATTCCAAACCAAACGTAAAATGAGTATTAATACCATATTTTAAAACAGTATCAATATTACCATTTGTCTGAAAATAGAATAATTTATTTAATATAGAAGGAAGAACATCAATCGTAGCAATCGCACTAACATCTGAAAATCCTAAATTATCGTTTGGTTCATAATTAGGTTGTATTATATAATTGTTTGCTACAATCGCAGGTTTAAATTCAAATATAATATTATTATCTGTTGGAATAAATGCGTTGTTTTGTAGGTTGTTGTGTATATAATCATAATAAGTCATTAATTTATTATGATATTATTAAGTCATTCATTATTATATTTATGAAGTGCAACTCAAAACTATTTTGTAACTTCTAGAAGGTATTGAAGTTACTGGAAAGGTATTTAAATTTCCTGGTGCTGGGTTATATATGTATGTTATTTTTAAACTTAACTTATCCCCTATTTCAAATGGTATATAAAATAATGTATCGTAAGGGTCTCCAACAACACCCGAAGCGTCTGAGTAACCTGCTGCGTTATATGCTGCGAATGCTTGTATTTTCAATTTGTTAAAAAAAGTTATACCTCTTGCTGTTCCTGCTATACTTAGGAACCCATCAACTAATTGTTTACATGAGTCGACGTAACCATTATTTAAAACATTTGCGGAACTGTCTAAATATAAACGACAACCATTCAATCCTGTCTTGTTTGTTACTCCAGTATTTGTCATTCCTGGTTGCGGAGCAGCATTAGATATGTCATTCGTAAATATTGTATTGAACGAATCATCCATACTTATAACCCCATTAATCAGTTCGGTTGTGTTAGAAAAAAGATCTACTACATTTGGAACACCAAATACAGTATCTGACAAATATCTAACATAATCATCATCTATTTGCTGGGTACCATTACCTGATATAGTGCCCTGTCTTATGTAAGCCTTTGAAAATTGTCTGTTAAATGAAAAATCTCTATTTATTCCATATAAAGCATTACCCAACATCAAATTTTCCGTAGGATTATTAGAAAAATCATAACCATAAGAAAAGTCTGAAGAATAAAAATAAAACAAATTACTTAATGACGCAGCACTAACATTAATTTCAGCGACAGAACTAACATCAGTAAACCCTTGTTTATTAAGAGTAGTTTCAGATGTAGGTATAATACTATAAGTTGCTGATTTGTCACAAGGAACTAACTCAAAAATAATACCGTGTTCATCTGTAGTGGTATGGAATGATAACCCTTGAACAAGAGATGTTAAGTATTGATTGCTAGTTAACGAAACGCTTTGAACAGCCATTATATATTAACAAAATATTTTATTAAATTTATTTTTTATTTAACGAATTTTATTTAATTATAAATAAAATTTGTAATATATGGCAATCGCAACAGAAGAATTAAAAAACCAAATTATAGAAAAAACAAGAAACATAATGAGTCAAAATGTACAAAGTGTACAAGGTGTTCAAAATATTTCTAATACAAATGAGATAGACAAAATGTTTAAATTTTTACAAATAAGTTCCGTCCCCGAAAACATAAAAAATAAATTAAAAGAGGTTAAAAAAATATTAATAAAGGATACAGACATTACTGCTACTGTTCCTGCTGCTACTCTTGTTGCTGCTCCTTCTGTTCCTGGTACTCCTGTTGTTGCTCCTGCTGCTACTCTTGTTGCTGCTCCTGTTGTTGCTAAAAAAAAAATAAATAATTTAACGTCTCCTTGATTTTTTTGCTTTAACTGCTTTAACAGAACCATTCATTTTTCCCTGTTTTTTTAAAGTGGAAGCAATTTTGAGACATTCCTTAAATGACTTTCCCGGATTTTCTTTATAAACTTTTTTAACGAACAAGTTCCAAGAAGATAGTTTTCGTTTACCCATTTTATATAAGAAGATATAAAAAAATATGTTCGTAAATTAAATCATCAAATAGTGATTTTTCATATAACAAATTCATTTTATGTAATAATTCATACTTATCATAATATAAAATATATTCGTCAACAACATTATTTATTGTGTTAGTTGGCGCCCATCTACATACCATTGTATCACAACAAATACAAGGATTAATAATTTTAAATTTAGAAATAAATTTATTATAATTAATATATTCTTTAACAAACCATTTTATATGGTCTTCTTCATTAACTAATAATATAGGACATCTAAAAGGATAAGTTTTATCTATTATTATTTTAATTTTTTTTGATTTATGAATAAATGTCATATTAATCCAATCAATATTTGTATTTTCTTTTTTTTCCCTTTCTATACGTTTTAAAGATATCATATTCTTATTACAAAAAATATTTTTATATGATTAATATAAATGAAAATATTAATTTTGTTTGCGATAATTACTTTAGTAATATTTTTAATATTAGTTGCTTTAAAACAAGATATCATAATTTCTATTGTAGTAAGTGTGTTATGTGGAACAATCATATCTTATTTTTTGAATAATATGGAACTAACATATACGCCTGATAAAAATAAAGATAATTCAACCAATAACAACAACAACAATAATAATAATAACAATAACGCAAATACTACAACCACATCTAGTTCATCAAATTCTTCTAAATCTGATTATTCCAGCATCCGTTCTTTATTGAATTAAAGTTCTTTATTGAATTAAAGTTCTTTATTGAATTAAAAAAAGCAATATAAAGATTATTATTAATATATAGTATAAAGTGTTATAAACTCTTGTAGCTCAGTGGTTAGAGCGATGGTCTTATGAGCCATATGTCGGCGGTTCGACCCCGCCCAAGAGTAATTTATATTATTAATATTCAAATACTTACTTGCTAAGTATTTACTAAAGTATTTACTAAATAAATAATTGTATTGAGTAAAATATTAAAATGAAATGTATTTTAATATTTTAAATGAATTCTTGTTCCATAATTATTCCTACATATAATAGAAAGAAATTTGAAAAACTTATTGAATATAACATTTTATGTCAAACCTATAAAAATATAATAGAAGTTGTTATTGGTGATGATGGTGATGAATTATTAGAATTAAATATTCCTTATCCTATTAAATATATTAAATGTGAACGTATGACAATTGGACAAAAACGTAATTTACTTGCTGCTAGATGTATAGGAACTTATATAGCACATATTGATACAGATGATGTATATTTTCCTTCTTATATCGAACATAGTATTTCTCTTTTAGAAAAAGAAAAAAAGAACGCAACGGGTACAAGCGATATGATTTTTATTTTTCCTGACGGTCATACAGGTTCAATGAGAAATCCTTGGTTTAGTATGGCAAACGAAGCAACTTTAGTATATAAAAAAACATTTTGGGAAGAAAAGAAATTTGGAGAAGTAAATAGTGGTGAAGCTATCAAGTTTTTAGAAGGAAGACATTGGCAAATGTCTCATAGTAATATTTTAGAAGTAATGATATGTATTTGCCATTCTTTAAATACTGTAGACAAAAATGTATGGAGAAGTGATAATCAAATTACTTTACCACCTTATGATAAACATAAGGAAATCTTAAAGGAAATTAATTTAATAAATAATTAAATAATTAATTAAATAATTATCGTAAAAAATGATTTATCATTATATTTTATACATTTAAAATGTATATTATTTCTTTTCATTTGATATTTAATGAAAACGCAAATGTTTTAGCTAAAAGATTAAATGTAGAATATGTAGTTAATTTTAATCCTCAAAAGAATGATTTAATTATAATATTTGGTGCTCATAATGAAGCAGATAAACTTGTTATGATACAAGAACAAATAGGTTGTAAATATATTATTATTCAAACAGAACAATTTGAAAGCAAGGTGTTTGATAATAAATATTATGTTCATTTGTTAAAAAACAATTACGTTTTAGATTGGTCTAAATCAAATGTAGAAAGAATTAAAAAAAATTTAGATATTAAGGTTTATTCTTTTTATTTTTATGATAATTTTACAACAACTAATGATAACAAAACCATTGATTACTTTTTTTGCGGGGCATATAGTCCAGAAAGAGAAAAAATGTTAACTAAATTTAAGAATCAAAATCCAGATTATGTTATAGAATATGATTTTTCGAATAATCATATAAACCCTGTAACATTAAATGAAAAATTAGCAAAGGTAAAATATGTTATTAATATTCCTTATTATAAAAATTCATCTTTAGAAACACACCGTATCAATAAAGCATTATCTATGGGTTGTCAAGTAATTAGTTTATATTCAAGTGATTTATATTTAAATGAAAAATATGAAAATGTAGTTCATTTTGTGAATGATTTAAGTGATTTTTGTCCTTTATTGGAACAATACCCCAAAATAAGTTATGGAGATTTTATGAAACAATATGGAGATGCTCAAATACTTCATAATATTAATTCTATTTTATATATTGATAACATCAATAAATCAAAACAATGATTCATTAATAAAATTGAAATAAAATAATTAATAACTTTATTAATTTAATTATGGCGATTCATCGTTTTAAATGTTCCGAATCATTAAATAAAGAAATTATGGAATTTTCTGAAATTCATAAGTTTGATACAAAGGATAATTTGATTGAACAATTTGATTCTTGGACTATTTCTAAAAAAGAATTAATTGATAAAGAATCTATGTTTTTAGAAAATAATGATTATGACACAGATATAAATGTAAAAATATTTAAAAGTATTAAATATTATTACATTAAAAAATTTCTTAAAAATGAAAAAAGGGAAAAGAAAGAAAAGAAGAAACCAACAATGTTATCTTTTACAATTAGAAAAAATATTCAAGACGACCTTGATTCCAACTTTGAAAAAAATAGAAGTTTTAAACCTGCTGATAGTTATAAATTATTTATAGAAACAAATAAGATTGAAGATAATGCTTATATTAAAAAATGTTATAAAAATCATTATTACCAAATAAAAAATAAAAAGTATTATAATGAGTAGATTTATAGCATCTGGTGCTTATGGTTGTATTTATCACCCGCCATATGATTGTAAAGGTGCTGACCTGAAAGAGGATGTTGTATCCAAATTAGTAAAAAATGATTTTACAAGTGAAACTGAATATAATGTGTCTCAACTGTTAAAGAATGAAAAAGGTTTTTTATTAATTAAAAAAAAATGTAATATTGCTTCTACCGCAATTAAAAAAATGGAAAAAGGATGTGAATTAATTGATAAGGACCCCAAATTAGATAAAGATTATCTTTTAATGTATTCTACATTTATTAATGGTATTGAATTAGTTGATTATATTAAAAAGGATTTTACTATTGATAGATTAATGAAATCTTTTCTTTTTTTATGTAATCAAATCGAAATAATGATAAATCATAAAATCATACACCATGACCTTCATTTCGGTAATATAATGTATAACTATAATAAAAAAAATTTTGTTATAATTGATTTTGGCTTAGCCATAAATTCTAGTAAATTTTATTTAAATAATAAATTAAATTATCCTTATTTAAAAGATGCGATATTTAAATATACTCCTTCTTGGAAATATTTTTCTTTAGAAGAACATTTGTTATCTTATTTAATACATGAAGGTCCAATTGATGAAAGTATAATAAAGGAAACATTAAAAATATATTTAGACAAACATACAATGTGTAATGTTCCTAATTTTTGTAATAAATATATCGAAACAAGTATTCATTATTTTAAAAAATATGTAAATAAACCAAAGGAATATGTAATACGTAAATTTTTATCTTATTGGAATACGTGGGATTATTATAAAATTTCACTTCATATTCTTAAAATATATTATAAATTAAAAATACATTATCCAGAATTGTTATTGTTATTACTGTTAATGATACATCCCATACCAAAATATAGACCATCCGTAATTGATGTAAATAAAAACTTACAAATATTATTAAATAGTTATTCTAATAAAATTGGTTATGAAGGAAAAATAGATAAACATTTAACTGACGACCTTTCTAAAACGATTAAAACGCTTTCTAGTATTTAATTCATACTTTTTATATTTTTTATGATTTGTTTTATATTTTTTATGATTTGTTTTATATTTTTTTGATTTATTTGTTAACCTTCTTAAAACATACATAAAGTTCTTTTTTGATTTTTTTTGTAAAGACAACATATAGATATATCATATAAAAACTATATTATAAAATTGATTTGAATATTTTATAATATAGTTTTTTAAAAAATGGTTAAAAATAGCAATGGAGGAAATAAGGCAAAGAAAGGCGCTCACAAAGATACAACTGTTGTTAGACGAGTTCGACTTTCTGAATCAACAGACGAAATATATGGTATCGCCAGTAAAATATTGGGAGGAGGTAAATTCCACGTTAAATGTAATGATGATATTATTCGTTTATGTGTTATAGGAGGTAAATTTTCGGGTAAACATAAACACGCCAATTTTATAAAAGCAGGAACTTGGGTTCTAGTTGGTTTAAGAACGTGGGAAACGTGTATCGATAAAATGCCAAAATGTGATTTGTTGGAATGTTATAGTGAATCGGATAAAGATAAACTATTACAAACAACTTCAAGTTTTACTATCTTACAAAAAGAAGATAATATTATTAATGATTTGACAGAAGAAGAAGGTAATATTAACATAGATGATATTTAATCAAACTCTAATATATTAAAAATTATATTCATATTTATATTTTCATTGTTTTTCTTTTTGGTTTAGAATCATATAACTTCTTAGTATTTTTCATTTTTTCATTATTTAATAGAATAAATATAGAACTATGATGTTGAAATAATTCAATCATTGGTTTAAATGTAATTTCTTCCACTTGACTATATTCATTCATTGACAAACTGCTTTCTTTAAGGAATGTAGTTATATCTTGAGTAAATTGATAACTATATATTCCACTAACATTAAAACGTCTACCATCACTTGTTCTATATTTTAATATAGTTGCTAATAATTCATCTTTATTTAAAACACCCAATTTTAAAGGAACTACCACTTTAGTATATTGTTCTAGACTATGATTTACACAATAAAAAAAATAGATATTTACCATATTTACAGTTGAAGAATTAAAATATGTTGTTTCATTCATTATTTTATTAATTTTTTCTGTTAGGTCTTCATCGATAGAATTATCAATATTTGATTCATTTGGAACATTCATTTTATTATGATAAAAGAAAAAATATAATTATTTATAACTCATAACTCATTAATCATTTATGCTTCAACCTCTTCATCCTCATCTACAATTGTTTCTTCACTTGTTTCTGATGCTTCATCTGAACTACTAGAGAATTCTAATAATTCAGGTTCGAATTCAGGAAACATTTCCATTCTTTCTTCAATGTCGTTTTCAATACGACATGTTAATTTTTCCAAATTTGCTTTCATAATATAATGTGTATGATATAAATCTTCCTCTTTTCTCTCCTCTTCTGTTAAACTATCAATGATTCCATTAAAGGTCAACTTGACCCAACCTTTTTTCATACGATATTGTCGTTTCTTTAGTTCTCTCCTTTTTTCAAACAATTTACTGAAATCCATTTTTGTAGGAATTATCGGCGTTGTCATTGTCAATTCAGGAAAATCGGAAGGATTTATTTTTGGATTTTTAATTTCTTTAATTTCCTTATCTTTATTTCGAAGATGAGGAGGAATATATGATTTATCTTTGTCTGCTTTTTCCTTGTCTGCCTTGTTTGCGATTCGTGCGTTTCTTCCCATTCTTCGAGGGGAAACATAAGAATCAGGCATTGAAGAACCAGTTGACATAGACATTTTTGACATTGAAGACATTGAAGACATTTTTTGTTGTGATTAAGTGTTTTTATATTATTTTTTTACCTTTCAATTTTATAATGCTCACAAAAATACTAAAAAACCTATTTGAAGAACAATATGAATTTTATAAAATAAATGGTGTTCCTCATACAAATTTCAGGAATATAAATTATGAAATGGCAATTTATTCATTAATGTTTATTATACATTATTTAGAAGCAAATAATTATACATTGACACATATTTGTCTGAACGATTTTGTTATTTACGATAATATAATGTTTTTAAAAAAGGAAACTCATTTAGTAGAAATTAAAGGAGATTATTTTTCTTATGAATCTGTAGAAAAACACGGTATAGAGTTTCCTACAAAAAATAAAGAAAATCGTATTCATAAATCAAATGTTTATGAATCTATTGCTTATTTTATATATTATGTTTTATTGCGTAAAGTTAAAAATGAATTAACAGAAGAAGATATGGAAATCTTATTTGAAACAAAACCTTATTTTTTTATAAAAAACGCTATACAGGAAAAATGTTTAATTTATATATGAACAATGGATTCTTAATCCATTCTTAATCCATTCTTAATCCATTCTTAATCCATTCTTAATCCATTCTTAATCCATTTTTATTTTTATTTTTATTTTGTCTCTTAATGTTTCATTTGTTTCATTTTTATTGTAATTTACATTGTATTTATTCGCATTGTATTTATTTACATTGTGATTTATACATTTTTGATAATTTTTTAATTCTCTTAAATCACTTTTGGCACGTTCTAAATTAATAATTGATGGACAAAAACTTATGTATTCTTCATTATATTTTAAAACGTCTTCATCGTATTTTAAAAGGTCTTTATGATATTTTAAAACGTCTTCATCATATTGTTTGGAATTAAGTGATATATATGGATATGTAGGATATGTAGGATATGTGTTTAATGAACGATATTCCCAATATTTTATTCTAGATTCATCATATTTTATTTGTTCCTTAGTGATTTGTTCTTGATAGTAAGATTCATCAAGAGGAATATATTCATAATTTAATGAGTCTGTCATTTTTTACAATTTATTTTAATTAATTTCCATTTTATTAAAATCAATTTTATTATTGTTTAAAATAATATAATCGTTTAATTTATGTCGATATTTACATTAAAAAAAAAATCGATGGCAACTACCCAACTTTCTAATCAAAAATCTGCGTATAATTTAGGTTTCTCTTTAAACAATCCTAGAAGAGTTGGTGCTCATACAGGAGAACCTCAAACACAAACAAGATTTAAAGGTTTAGGTCAAGTTGGTTATGGTTCAGTCAGTAGCACTATAAATAAAAGTCAATACATATGTGTAGATGACCCCAGTTTACCTAGAAAAACAGTAAAAAGTAATCAGGCTATGTTGTCTCAAAGAAACAAATGGTTAAATAGAGGTTATCCTTATACTGTAGTAAAAAACTGTGTAACTGATTATAATTCTCATTTAACTAAATTAAAAGGAAATGTAGCAAAGAAATCTACAATAAATGATAACGGAAATTGTTTATGTGATAAACCCAAGTCAGTAGGTAATTATCAAAAAGATATTTTGACAATGAATTATTCTACTTATTACAATAGTAGAATTTTTGTTAAAGAATGTATACCTTTGCCTCCTTCCCAAGCTCATTATCCTCCCCAAAATAAAAGAGGAATAATTTCTTGTAATAAAGAACAAACATATGAAGAATTTAAGGAAATACAAAATGATATACAGGCCCTGTGTTAAGCACATTGTTAAGCACTTTTGAACACATTATAATCCCATCATTTTGTCAATATATAACTTACCATAAGAATGGTGGTCCGTAATATATAATGAAGGGTCAACGCTATAATATTCTTTGTTATTACAAAATATAATTCGTTTAATATGAAATTTATTGATTACGGTTAAACATTCAGAACAAGGCGCCGAATTTTGACTTTGTCCAGTCGCAGTCATTCTTGATATATATAAAGTTGTTTTACGAAATATTTTAAGTATTTTATATTCCTTTGATTGTCTCTGATATTTACTATAAAGACGTCGTAAAACATATATTTCAGCGTGACAAGTACAATTATTTTTTATAAAATAATCTGTAGAATAAGTATGCGTATTACAACCTTTACATATAATTTTACCTCCATAAGTAGCAATACAACCGTGACGAAATAATAAATTTGATTTAGATGCCTCGTCTAAACACTGAGCATAAATATTCTCCATTTTAGAAGATAACATCTTAACTAATAAATATTAATTAATAAAATACTTTATATTCAATTTTATATGGATAGTTTTAATATTTTTGGTGACCCTTCAGAAAATATATGGGAAGCGCATAGTGATAGTGATGATGATTTAGAAACAAATGGTTTTCATAAAATTACTTTAGATGAAATAAAAAAGAAAATCAGTGTTGATTATGAAATCAGCACAATACATAAATATTCATCTGCGTTAGATAATATCGCAAGTTTTATAAAATCTCAAGCATTTATTTATAATGAAGCATCTAATTATTGTAAATATAGACTCAATTGTTTAATGTTTCCTTGTATATTGTTATCTTCTTTATGTACTGTTTTTTCAGGTATAAGTGGAAAATATAAATATGGCACTTTTTATATTGCCATAATAAATGCTCTTATTTCTTTTTTATTAGCAATAGTAAATTATTTAAAATTAGACGCTTGTTCAGAAGCACATCATATTACGAGTAACAATTATTCTAAACTTAAAATTATATTGGAATTTTCTTCAGGAGAAGTATTATTATTTGAGAACCCTTTATTACAATTAGACGGTATAAAGAGACAAATAGAAATATGGGATATTGCTTATGGACCAACACAAAAAGAAGGAGAAAGACAATTATTTGTTCAAAAAATGTATAGTGATAATGAAAGAATCACGAGTAAACTTGTATCATCATTACAAGATAAAATTGCTGATTTAAAAAAGAAAATAGTAGAAATTAGAGAGATAAATCGTTTTCCTATTCCAAAAGATATTATAAATATGTATCCTATTATTTTTAATATTAACATTTTTTCTTTTATTAAAACAATTGATGACTATAGAACAAACAGTATTATGAAATTAAAAAACTATCGTAATGAATTAAGATTTATTAAATCAAAAGAAAAATCTTTGAAGGATAACAAAAGAATAAAAGAATTATATAATGAAAAGATGGATACAATGAATGAAATTAAAATTCTTAATAGCACTTCAAATTTGATTGATATGATGTTTCAACAAGAAATAAAAAATATTCTTTTATTCAAAAAATATTTTTATATGTTTTATATACAAAAATTTATAAACATTTGTTGTTGTAACAAATCAACTTATTTTTTACCCAATGAATATAAAAATCCTTATGATTGCGGACATTATGATAAAGTATTAAAAAAATCTCTTTTAAGAAAAATATTAAATCATTAAATAGTAATGAGTGGAATTGGTATTAGTGAAATTGTTAATTATGTTAAAGATGATTTTAAAGAGTTGGTAGATGGGGCTCACTTTATTGTTAATAGATTTTTCGGTATGCTTAAATATATATTTAAGAAATTAAGTAAATTTTTAAGAGGTATAGCGAGTCAATGGAAAATGTTTTTGGGGTTGCTTATATTATCTATTTTGATTGTTCCCTTTATAAAAAATAAGGAGATTCTTGTATATATTATATTTTATTTTTCAACAATTATTGCGGGTTTAATTGTTATAGGATGGTGTATGGGTCTAGTCACAGTAGAAATAAATATTGTTAAAAGTATAATAAAAGAAATACAAGTATTTAAAGACAGAAAACCAAATGGACCAAGCGCAAAAGATAAATTTAAATTTACAATGGACCAAATAAAGAGTTTTTTTAAAATAATTGGTCTTATTATCGCATTTATTGCTATTTTATTCCTTTTATTTCCATTAATGTGGATTTTCCCCAAAATAAGCGAGGCTATGTCTAAGGTATATAAATATTTTTCCAAACCTTCCACTGACCTAGGCATTCTATCCAATATAAGATATGGATTAAGAGGAATGTATAATGTAGGAGACTTTAACCCAAAAATGGATTGTTCAACTTAATTTAATGTAAATTAACACTTGCCCATAATACCTTTAAAATTATATTACCATACTTTTCTTTTAACCTTTTTAAATATAAAGTTCCTTCTTCCCCTATTTTCTTTGTTTTACGATATTCTTCTATTGACATAAGAGGTGTTGTTTTAATAATTGGTCTGATTTTTTCTAAATGAGGTAATACTTTTGTATCTGGTATTATATCAGAAATAAAAACAATCAATGGTTCAGTTTGTTTCATTATCCAATTATTTAATTTATTGTCTCCTTTTTCTTTTATTTTATATTTGTCATTGTATTTATCACCTTTTAAACCTTTAAATTTATATGAATCATTTTTAAATTCAAAATTGTCATATTCTTTTATTCCTTTTATTTGTCTCTTTATTTCATCGTTTGGTTTAATTTTATCATTATCATATTTTATATGTGTATGATATTTCTTTTCATCCAAATAAAATTTATCCATATTATATACTTAATATAAATGATTTCTGTTCATAAACTTTTAATGGATTTCATTCTCAGTCATAAAATAATTTTCTTTTTTTATATTGTGTTTACAGCATTATTATATCCTTGTCATCATATTTTAATACCTAGTTATTATGGTAAGGTAATTAGTGTTTTCAAAGATGGATTAGCCGTTTTACCTGTTATCAAAATGTTATTATTATTTTATGTGATTGCTCGTTGTCTCGATGATATAGTTTTATATTTTCAATATCTTATTGTTCCAAACTTTTCGGAATATATAACGGGAACATTTTTTTCTTTTATTTTAAATCATTATGATTATGATTTTGATAACATTAAAATAGGAGAGACAATTTCTAAAATGTCCAAATTACCTGAAATATTATTTGATTATATTGATGTATTTAGAGTCGATTTTTTGAAACAAACATTTGTTTTTATTACAGCAATGGTTCATTATTATAGTATTTCCAAAACATTATTTTCTATTTTTATGTTTTATATTGTTGTAAATTATATCTTTTTTTATTTTGTTTTTAAACAATTCAAATATTATAATGTAAGGGTTAATACATTCCAAGATATGGTGTATGAATATTTAAATGATACATTACAAAATATGTCTTCTGTATATAGTTTAAATCAACAAAACTTTGAGAAAAAACGATTTTATAAATTTTCTTTTGCTGAATATAAATCATTATTTGGTGATTCTTATCTAAGTTATTTGTATGGTTATATGGTGTGGGCATTTGTTAATATTTCAATGTATATATTAATGAATTATTTTTTATATAAAACCTATAAAAGTAAAGGAATTAATGGAGCAACATTGGTTAGTAGTTTTGTAGTTACTTGGTCTATATTAAGTGTTTATGAAAAAACAATTGATTCGGCGTGGAATTTATCAACAGTGAATGGTAAATTGGCGGATGCCCAATTATATTTTAATAAAATATCAGAGACAAATAAATCAATTAAAACAGATTCTAATCTATTTGTTCAAGGAGATATTAATATTTCAAATGTTTATCATAAGTATGGAGATACTTTTGTTTTAGAAAATGTTTCTGTAAATATTAAAAAAGGAGAGAAGGTTGCCTTTGTAGGACCTATAGGTAGTGGAAAATCAACTCTTGTTAAATTATTAATGGGTTATCAACCTCTTACACTTGGTTCAATTACTATTAATGGAACAAGTATTAATGATATATCTAACAAAGAAATAAGGGGAGAAATCTTTTATATACCTCAAAAACCTAAATTGTTTAATAGAACATTATATGAAAATATTGTTTATGGAATAGACAAACCTCCAAGCAAGGAACAGTTAAAAGAAATATTGGAATTATTTAATATAAAATTTGATATAGATATGGATAAAAACGTAGGTGTAGAAGGTAATGCTATATCTGGGGGACAGAGACAAATGGTATGGTTAATACGTTCCTTTTTACGTCCTTCTTCTATACTTATTTTGGATGAACCTACTTCCGCATTAGACCCAGTAAATAAAAAACTAGTTAATACAATTATTAAAAAAATATCATTAAACAAAACGGTTATTATTGTCTCTCACGATGAAATTGATTCTGGTTTTCGTAAAATAGAATTTAATAATGGTAAAGTAAATAAAAATATATTTTAATTTATTAATTTATATTAATTATATAAAACATATATAATGGGATTATTAGACATTCATAAGTTGTTATTTAGTTTTATAGGAAGTCATAAAATTTTATTTCTTTTTTATTTTTTAGCAACATTAATATTGTATCCTTTACATCATATTTATATTCCAGACTTTTATGGTAAAGTAATAAACTCCTTTAAAGATAAACAACAATCATTGTTTATATTTTATATTAAAATGTTATGTGGGTTATATATAGTTTCTTGGATAATAGATGCTCTCATTTTATATTTTCAATATAAGATAGTTCCTCAATTTTCTGAATATGCTACAGGTAATATTTTTGAATTTATTATTGATAATTACGAACTTGATTTTGAAAATATACACGTAGGAGAGATATTGTCAAAAATTATTAAATTACCTAGTATTTTGTTTGATTATCTAGATGTTTTCCGTGTTGAATTTTTAAAAGAATTTTTCGTTTTGGTTACTGCGTTTTATCATTATTCTTCTGTTTCTACATTGGCAGTAGCGAGTTATACCTTTTTTGTTGTTGTAAATTATGTTTTTATTTATTTAATGTTTAAAATGTTTTTTCATTATGATTTACAAACAAATAGGTTACACGATAAGATGTATGAATATTTAGTGGATTGTTTCAATAATATGATTTCTGTATATACTTTTAATCAACAGGATAATGAAAAGAAACGTTTTTATGATTATTCATTTAAAGATTATAAAGAAATGTTATGTAATTCTTTATTAGTTTATATAAGAGGAGATGCCTTTTGGGGGATGGTTACTGTTTCTCTTTTTGTAGTAATGAATTATGTAATTTATCAAGCATATTTAACTAAACAAATTAATGCCGAGAAATTAGTTAGTAGTTTTATTATTACCTTTTCTATTATTCGATTATATGAAAATGCGGAGCGTTCTGCCAAACGTCTTGCTTCTGTATATAGTCAAATTAAAGACTCTGAATTATTTTTTAATGAAATCTCAGAATTTAATAAATCAATTAAAACAAATACTCGTACTTTCCAAAATGGAGACATTGTTTTCTCAAATGTTTATCACAAATATAAAGATAATTTTGTATTAGAAAATGTTTCTTTTAAAATTAAAAAAGGAGAGAAAGTTGCCTTTGTAGGTCAAATAGGTAGTGGAAAATCAACTCTTGTTAAATTATTAATGGGGTTTCAACCTCTTACACTTGGTTCAATTACTATTAATGGTATAAGTATTAATGATATTTCAAATGAAGAAATACGTAATAAAATCTTTTATATACCTCAAAAACCTAAATTGTTTAACAGAACATTATACGAAAATATTGTTTATGGTTTAGAACCGCCACCAAGTAAAGAATCTATTATTAAATTAATGGATGATTTAAAATTAGATATTAAGGATGTTTTTGAAAATAAAATGGATGAAAATGTAGGTGTAGAAGGAAATTCATTATCAGGAGGACAGAGACAAATCGTGTGGTTATTACGTTCTATTTATCGACCTTCTGCGATTCTTGTTTTGGATGAACCAACATCCGCATTAGACCCTGATAATAAGGTATTAATGATTAATACTATTAAAAAATTATCTATAGGTAAAACAGTAATTATTGTTTCTCACGATGAAATTGATTCAGCATTTCGTAAAATAGAAATGAAAAATGGTCGTGTAATAACTTCTAGTTTTTTTTAGTTTAATAATATAATGTTAAAAACAAAGGTTGAATATAGTGGAGGAGCAGCATTTGCGAAGGCACTGGCAAAAAGAGTTGCAAAAAAAATAATTAAAGATGCTATAAAAAAGGCTAAATCAAAAGCGAAGTCATTGGCAAAGGAACTTAAAGAAAAGGCGATGTCAAAAGCAAAGGAACTTAAAGAAAAGGGTATGTCAATGGCAAAAAACACAGTAAAAAAAATGGTAAAAGGTGCTAAAGAAATGACAAAAAAAACAGTAAAAAATATGTCAAAATCATCAACAACAGAACCTGAAGAAGCAGTAGAAACAGAACCATTAGCAACAAAAGATGTAGCACCAGCATCACAACCATTAGCAACCGCACCAGCAGCAGAACCATTAGCAACACCAGCACCATTACCAACAGATGGACAACCAACACCATTACCAACAGATGGACAACCAACACCATTACCAACAGATGGACAACCAACACCATTAGCAACACCAACACCATTACCAACAGATGGACAACCAGCACCATCCGCAACACCAACACCATTAGCAACACCAACACCATTAGCAACAGATGGACAACCAACACCATTACCAACAGATGGACAACCAACACCATTACCAACAGATGGACAACCAGCACCATCCGCAACACCAACACCATTAGCAACACCAGCACCAACACCATTACCAACAGATGGACAACCAGCACCAGCACCATCACAAGCACCAACACCATTAGCAACAGATGGACAACCAGCACAAGCACCAGCACCAACAAAAGAAGGAATAATAGAACCATTAAAAAATGAAAAAACTGCCAAATTAGCAAATGATAATCTTACATTAAATGATTACAACGTATTTAATACATTTTTAGATACCAAACCAAGTAAAATAGATGTAATTAATAAATTAACAGAGATGTCTCAAAATAGTGAATCAAAAGAGTTTTTTATAACATTATTATCTATATAAATGACAAGTAATTCTGGGGTATCTTCTGGTTCTACTTCACGGGCAATTCACGGAATAGTAGCGTCTTCTTCAACTGGCGCTTTGTATTCCTATTCAGTAATTTTGTATAAATATCAATTATTATATAATAATGTTATGTCACAATTACTTCCTTATATGGAATATTTTAGTAAAGCAGATTATGATATTTTAACATCTAAATTTACTCGAATTGAATATAATCGTATTGTGTTACAATCAAACATAAACCATTATAATACGGATACACTTATAAATTCTTATGATAATTTTATATCAGACAATGATTATAATGATACTCAATTTAATAATTATGTTACAGCAACATTTTTAATTTTAGATAGTTTATGGGCATCTGTACCTTTCCAAAAAAATTTTATTAATTTAAAATTTGAAAATGATGAATTACAAACATATAAAAAAATATTAGAAGACCCTGTCTTACTTCAGGATTATATTAATAAACGAAATATACATATTTTACCATTCCAGGCAACATCTACATTTAATACTCAAATTATATTAAAACCGTGGTTTGCGGTGTATTTACAAAGATATGGAGCACCTGCGGATGGTTATTTTCATACAGAATATTTGGCTTCTATCGTTATTGAATTAATAGCCAATGGAACAATAACAGAAGAAGAATTCCTTCAAGGATAAATTTAAGACAATTACATTTCATAAAATACATCAAACACATTTTTAAAATGTTCCTTAAATGGCCCTTTATATTTATAAGTATGACTCGCATATGATTTCATAAAACATAACAAACGAATTAATGGTTCTTTACTTTCAGTAAAAGGAGGAGACAAATCTTTATCTTTAAAAGTAAATTTAGGATAATGAAATGTATCCTTGTCTCTAACAAATTCCATTAAATCAGAAGTATCTTTTTTTGGTAAAACAATTTTATTTTTTACAATAATTTTTATTATTTCATTTAAACATTTTTCTTCATCGTATTCTCTTATTGGTTCAGTAAAGAATGTATGAGGCAAATCATATTTTTCTAAAATATTAATGTTTTTAACAAAATAATAAAAATTAATTATATCCATATACATTTGATTATGATTAAAATTAATAGTAATAACCATATTTTGGATAAAAAATACATTATAAAATAACCATTTGTATTTTTATCTAAACCTATAAATTTAATAATGTATTTTGCTATTATTGACAAAAAAGAAAGGATTGTATTGTGACTTCCCCAATGTTTACTATTTTCTGTATCTGGAAATAATTGAAAACATAAAGGTGTATAATAAATATATTTATTAAAATAATATCTATTTAAAAACATATCCCAATCATTAATTTTATTTTTATTTATTTCTTTAATGAAATCTTTACTATAAATTACTGAATGTGAACCTAGTGTGAAACCATTATAGGTATATTGCGTTCTAGGTGTTAATATACAAGGTATACAACCCAAATAAAAAATATAATTTAAAGAATTTTTATTAATAAATTCATTAATATTATTTTGATGAAAAGGGTCTTTTATTTTATCATCAAAAAAGAAATCATCTTCCAATATTAATATATTATCATATTTTGAATCCTTTGCTTGTTTAAATATTTCTAGGTAGGCGTCAACTAAATCAAGAGGAGGTTTATTGATAGAAGGATCCTTTGAACATTTTTTATAACCTTTATTTAAAACAATAATTACCTTTTTGGAAATATTATATTTTGTTATTTGTTCAATAACTGAATCATAACGACCATTGTTTTGTAAATGAATAATATATGTAACATCTACATCTAATAAGGGGTTTTTAAATTTATATGTTTCATATTCATAACAATTTGATTTTGTATTCATTATATATTAAACGTTATAAAATTGATTAATAAAAAGAGAGAATGATAATATATAAAAATGTCTAACGAAGTAATTGATAACGAAGTAATTGATAACGAAGTAATTGATAACGAAGTAATTGATAACGAAGTAATTGATAACGAAGTAATTGAAAAGAATGAAAAAGAAATTTTAATTAATTATATTAAACAAATGACTCCTTTACAAAAAGTTGCTTATGAAATAGCAAAAAAACATTTAAAATCATCATTTTGTATAGAGAAAAGTATTGGTTATAAGATTTTTAAAAATGTGTAATATATAATGGAATATGACATTGAAAATGTTGAACACTTAAAGAGAATAGATAAAGAACAAGAACAAATATTATTAGAATTAATTAAACGTCAAGAAAAAGTGACTCACTTTACAAGAATTATACTTGCTCATGATTTACATAAGAAAATTACAACAGAAAGATACTCCACAATTCCTTTATTAGGTGGTGTTTTGGATGTAAATATTTTTTTTACTAAACACGTTCTATTTAGTACAGTTAAAAGATTATTAAAAAAATATGATTATGAATCAAACAGAAATGAATTAATCATTTTTTCCCCATTTTTTGAAAAATTACCAAAAACCTATAATGATACTGTAGATAAAGCACACATAGAAATGGCTGATTATATAGATACTCTTAATAAAGATAGTGATTTAATTAGTTTGGGAGAATTTAAATTTTTACCTCCTTCAATAAATATTAATTATCAAGAAGCAAAATATTTTTTTCAAAAAGAAATCGACAATTATGCCCATAAACAAAAAGAAAAAAAAGAATATTTGCCTCCTTTGTCTAATTTGTTTGTTAATAATGTTTTATACTTGGCAAACCATATTCACGGTTCAACAGAATATAAGGACAAGACAAAATTAAAAACAGTTAAGATTCCTCGTAAATTTGAATTATACAGATTAATGGTTACATCTTTTGGTTATGTAGGTATTTGTACAATACAAAATTTTATACATATTAGAGACAGAATGATAGAGCATATTAACAAACACTTTAAACCCGAACAACCTAATGTTTATGAGTTTGTTGGTATAGAAAATAAAGAAAACAAAGAAAACAAAGAATTAAAGAAACAAAATAAAATAAAAACAGAAAAGCATAAAGTAAAGATAATAAAAAACATACTTAAAATGTCTTATGAAGATGCTATATGTAGAAATAAATCACACGCAACCGAACTTGAAACATATGTTGAATCGCCAATAGCGAATGTTAATTATTCACACAAGTGTACTATACCTCGTATTCATCATTTTACAGAGGATAGAAATATTGTTTTTTAAAAATTATCAAATAGACTTATTAGAAAACAAAAAAGGTGGTATTATTATATTAAATACAAAATACAATTATATATTTAATTTGGTGGACTATCTTAATATATCTATTAAAACAAATAAAGTTTCGTTTAATAATGGTGATGTATTAAGGTATATTGAACAAAACGCTCCATATGTTCAAACTAAAAACATAATAGTTATAATGGATTATTCTTGTAATTCGTCTAAAGACAAATCTTCTAACCAAGTAGAAGCAAATGCTAAAGAGATTGAAGGAGAGTCGTTTCATAATTTAAATACATCTCCTTATAGTATAGATAAAAATAAATTATTTGATAAAATGGCAAAACTAAAACTAAGTTCAACAGATGGAACATCTAAAACAGATGGATTTCAAAAATATTTGAAAAGATTTTTAAAGTCATCTACTAAATTAAAAGCGAATCATACAGATAAATTAAAAACTAGACTAAAAACTCATCTAAAAATACAAAGACTACAAACAATAAATGAAAATAAGTCTAATTCTACTAAGAATAAGAATTATCAAGTATTTCAAAGATTTATGTCAAAAAAAAATAGTAAAAATAAACCCATTTAATAAATTATATAAATTAAATAAATTATATATTCCTCATTTTTAAAAAGTCTGTAATGTCAATTGGTTTGATTTCCTTTTTATTTTTATTTTTTAGACTTTCATAATCATTTATTGAACCCTTTCTAATAAAATTATTTATTTTCTTTTCTTGAACAATTGACTCTTGTTTCGTAATAAATAAATTACTACTTACAGATGGTTCAATGGTTTCACAAAAACTTTCTTGATATAATTGTTTAGCATTATTTTCAATAACAAACTTACGACAAACAGTATTTAAATATTTATGAACTAAATCAGTTGTTGAATAATAATAAAATCCTTCATCATAATACATTATAACTTTGACATTTAAATGAGGAAATTCCATATGAGTTTCTTTTAAATCAGACAATACTAAATCTGGATTGGGTAATAAGGAATTAAATTCATCAATAAATTTTGTTTCAACTAACAAATTATCATAAAATTCAATCATTCCCCTTTCTTTTTCTTCTTCTTCAAGAAGGTCTTCATTTGACATAAATTTTATAAAATTATAAGTCATAAACAAAGAAAATGATGTAGAAAACCCGACCAAAATTATTGTTCCCATTAAAGCAAATGCGTCAATTATTTCAAATCCCATTATACCTTATATTCTTCTTTATTTAATTCTTTTATTATATTTAATAATTTTTAATAATTTTTAATATCTTTTATTTTTTTATTACGTTTCTGTTTTCTTGTTTTTCTTGTTTTTATTTTTCTTTTTATAGGTTTAAAATCTTTATCAACATTTCCTTTCATTTTTTTACTTTTAGGTTTTGAAGGTTTCATTTTAATATTTTTTCTTTTTTTTAAATGAATAACTAATTGATTAAAATCCTCTTTATTAAAATGACCACATTTTTTAAAAGTAGGATTAATACTACCATCATTAACAAAATCTTGTATCATTCTATCAGGAAACGAGAAATCAGTATTTAGTTTTATTTTTTCGAATAATGCTTTTATTTCAGTGTCTTGTAAAGGACGATATTTCACATTTTTTTCATAATATTCCATTGTATTTAGTAATTTACCTCCGCTATATATATTCATAATATATATAACAAATGAAAAATAAATTAGCAGTTAAATCTAATAAGATTTTGTCTTTTGATACCCAAATAAAAGTAACTAAACCAACTTTATCAATCGAACCTTTTATGAAGGATTATTTTAGAGAGAAAATAACACCTTCTCGTTATTTATATTTAATTAAACAATATAAAGAATAATATTATTATTATATACAAGGTATTAGATCTATAAGACTTTATAAATGTTATAACATTTATAAAAGACCTTATGAGACCATAACTTGTCGTTATACAACGATTAATACAAATTAGATTTTAATTTAATTTGCCTTTAATTAAGTATAACTAATATATATAATACATAAATATATGATGTATTTACAAATATTTTAATGTCTGGTTACCAAAGTTTGGTCCAATGGGGTAGCCTCAAGAGCTACTGTGTTCGCACTCGCGGGTTCAAATCCCGCATCAGACAATATGTCCTTGTGGCTCAATGGATAGAGCGCTCGACTTCTAATCGAGAGGCTGCGGGTTCGAGTCCCGCCTAGGATTTTATTACTTTATAATTATATAATGATTCAAAAACTTAAACCTAGACCTAAACCTAGACAGAAGATATATAAAGGAGGGACAGAATCAGGAGCATGGATGGTAGGAGAATCGCCTCCTTCTGCGTTCAGGTCTTTTTTAAATTTTATTGGTAGAGTTATTTCTTTTATTTGGAGGGTAATTTCTTTTGTTTTCAGGATGGGAGATGTTTTTGGAAATTTTACCAGTATTATAGTAATAATTATCGCTTATTTTATATTACAAATGGTATTAGATGCCATTCACGCTACATTTAAACCTCTTACAAAAATCCCTTTTGTAGGAAAAGAAATAAAAAAGGCAGACGACAAAATAGCAAGAACTGTATGGGGATTATTTATGATGTGGTTAGAAAAATTGGGTCTAATGCCACCATCGATACCTACAGATGAAGATTCATCTGAACAAAATTTACAAGATACAGAAGGTATAGACGATATGCAAACACGAGAGGCAATGGCTCGAGAAACAATAAATGAATATAATCTAAATAGTACAAGTAGTACAAATAAAAATGGTTATTCTAAAAATGGATTTACTCCAATTAATATTACAAACTTATTTGACCCTTTAAATATTAAAACAACACAATAAAACAATAAAATGTTATATTATAATGTTATATTAATATAATGAAATTTAATATAGAAAAAATGATTAGTAAAAGAATTAAATTTTTAAAAGGTCTTTTTACTCCAAATAATATGCCTCGTTTAATTTTATTATTGATTATTTTGGGTTCATTATATTTTGTTTATGAAAAATATTTAGAAAAAGAAGGGTTTGAATGTAAGTCTGATGATATAGATAAACAGGTAAGTGATGGAACAAAATTAGTATTATTTTATGCTGATTGGTGCGGTCATTGTAAAAAAATTAAACCGATATGGGATGAAACTGCCAAAACAGTAAACACAGAAGATACAAAAATGATTAAAGTAAATTGTGGAGAAGGAACTGAGAATGATCAGGCAACAATGAAAAAATATAAGATTGAAGGTTACCCTACAATAATTAAATTTGTTAACGGCAAACCACAAGAATATACTGGAGAAAGGGATGATTCTGGGTTTAAAGGTGTTTTTTCATAATTTTTAAATTACTTAATTCGGTATTTAATTTATTATTATCTTTATGACAAATATATATTGATTTGTCATCAAGAGTTATATTTAGGAATGCGTGAACTATTAATTTAGAACGCATATATTGTTTTTTTTCTATAAGAATTACATTGTATCCTTTACAATGATTTTGACTATTTTTTATTTCTTTCCATTTTCCTGATTTCATTTTTCTACTTATTGTACCATCTTCGTAAACTTTAATGATTGTTTCATTGATAGTTATACGAACCATAAATGGTTTTATTAACACCTTTTATAAAAATTATTTACAGTTCAATTTTTTATAATGTATAAAATTATTAATTTAATATTTATATAAATGTTCTGTTATTAAAGTCATTGACCAGTTTGAACCATTAAAATCCATTTCATACCCTTTGTCGTCATACAATTTTATTTGTAATTTTTCTATTTCTACTGGTCCGTGGTATTCTCTTTTATATTCATTCTTATCTGTGAAATACTTATGCCCCCATCTTACTGTGCTGGATTCAAAAGGAACAATTGCTAAAACATCATTAGAGGTATTAGGTTCTAAATAATTATTTTGATGATTTGCTATTACTTTATTTTGATTTATTTGAGAACGACTATACAATTGTGCTTTAGTTAAACCACCATTATTTGCCATATAAGTAGGTAAATTAGAACAGTTTATACAATCAAGATTTAATTCTTTATAGTTATCATTTTTATATATATATGATGATGGTTTAATTGTATTAAAATCATTAATTGTTTGAACCATTGTGCTAGAGGTTTGATTTTGAACGAAATCATTTACAACAATCGTAATATTTTTAGTATTATTTATGTAAGCAACCTTTTCAGATGTTGTTGTATTAATTATTGTATAAGCGGACACGGGATTTTCAGAAGCGTCCACTGTATAATTACGGAAACCTAGCATCCATCCCAAAGTGTTATTTATTTTTATTTTTTCATCCAGGTTATCTTCATAAAAAATAATAATGGAAGAACCATTTATTACGGTTTTGCCATTGATTGGGTTAATAGAAAAAGATACATCAATACTATTTGATATTAATTTATTATTTATTGATGTAATTAATGTATCTGTTGTATAACAACCATCTTCGATTGTAATAATGTGGTCAACTGGTGTTCCAGTTGTTGTTATAGTTATAATAAAAAAATTGTTCCCTTGTCTATCTTCTATATTATATATACTGACAGGAATTTGTAAATTTATTAGTTCTAAGGAGACAACATTTACTAATTTTTCAGATAATTTAAATACATAATTTGTTGCGTTTATAGGTATATATTGAGAATCTATATTGATTAATCGTTTAATTGTATTTTTATAATCAGGATTTAAATTGTCTTTGACTGTATTTTTAATCACTGCTCCAATTGGTTTATCAAACCCATTAGACATTTTATCTTCCATTAATTTTCTTCCTGCTTCATTTAAAAATTCTTTTAATTGTTCTTTTTTTGTAGGATAATCTTTTAGCAAAGTATTATATAATTTTTTTTTTCCATCTTCTACATCTTGAAATGTATAATCATTTAAAAAATTAATATTTGTTCCTTTTGTGAATAACTTTTTTATTTCTATAGGTGTATATTTATCTATATCCATTTATATACTTTAAATAATAAAAATAAAGTAAAACATTTTATAAAATAAAATTGAGTTTATTTATAAAATTGAGTTTATTTATAAAATTGATTGTATTTTTTTTTACTTATAGTAAATTATAAAAATGGAAGAAGTACTTTTACGTCTTAAGTTTTTGGAAGAAAAGGTTATATTTTTAGAATCTAGATTAGAATTAGAATTATTAAATACAAAGAAAAAAACAACCTTTTATGATTTTGAGGAATCATTAAAAAATATTATTGTAGAAGATTTTCATTTGTCTCAGGTATTGGAGACAAATATAGAAGACCAAATCATTTCTATAATAGTTGATCATAATCAACAAAACACATTTTTACAAATCCGTAAAGGTTTATATAAATTTCAAGGAGAATGGATTGTTATGACTGACTCTGATTATAAATTTATGTTTGAAACAATCGAATATAAAATTATTAAATTATATAGTAAAACAAACCAAAATGCTGACAAATATTTTGAAAATAATAAAAAAGTATATGGTTTAAATTTATCTGCGCGTTTTAAAAAATTAAAAATTAAGTTAATAGATAATATCTCCTTATAATATGATATCTTCTAAAAATAGGTCTTATAATAAAAATAGATATGTTAGAGAAAGTCATAATTGTTATTCTTATTTTTTAAATTTGAAGAGCAAAAATGCTTATGAATTATGTAGAAAAGAATTAAATAATAATGATTATTGTAAACGTTCTCAACCTGGTTATGCTTCTAAATATCCTCGATTAAAAACTGCTGATTTTTCTTGTCCTAATATTATGAAACGAACTTTGGATGATAACAACAATTCTGTTTTTAGAATAAAAAAAACGCAAACTTGTCCTAGAAGTCATTATAAAGGTGCTTTAGTTGTTGCTCCTAAAAGAGATTATCATTATTATCGTTTAAATGATGAAAATGTATGGACACATAAACCTGGTTATAAACCTGTACAATATGCCGATTCAAACAATAATATAATTACTGACCCTGAGACAGCAGCAAGAGATTATGGGGGAACATTAAATTATAGTGATTTTTGTGGGTTTTTATGTGTACCTAGAGACCCTAATAAAAAGACAATGACAATGTATGCTAATCCAGAATTGGCACCTATTAAAAATGTATTAACTGAGGAAATTACAAATATTATTAAGAAGCGAAGAAGTAATAAAAGGAATATAAATAATACAAGGAATAAAAGAAATAATTATAATAATTATAAATAATTATTTAATAATATTAATAAATTATATTAAGTATTTGAATAATATTATACTTAATTATAAAAAATTTAACACCCGATGTGGGGATTGAACCCACGACCACCAGATTAAAAGTCTGGCGCTCTACCAAACTGAGCTAACCGAGTATAAAACGTAGTATAATGAACGTAGTGATAGGTTTCGATCCTATGACCTCTAGGTTATGAGCCTAGCGCGCTACCTCTGCGCCACACCACGTTACATATATAATGTAACATTTCTTTATTTTCATTTAATTATTATTAAAACAAAATAATATAAAGAAAATGTATGATTGGGCAAATGATATTATACAAACCAAAAGAGACGATAAAAGGTTCAAGTATTAAATTTATTTATAATAAACGTAAAGGAATAATTAGACGGACTAAAATATTTTCTGATTATTATATGTTATATTTTGAATTTACCTATTATGGGTTTCCTTCATTATATTATGATTTTTTTATTTATGAAACAGAAATTATTTTTGCTCTTAGCATATCAAGGCAATATTTAAATGAAGATATAGGTATAATTATTTCTTCATTTTTGGTATATTAAATTTAATGAATAAACTAATGAATGAACTAATGAATAAACTAATGAATGAACTAATGAATGAACCAATGAACTAATGAATGAACTAATGAACTAATGAATGAACTAATGAACTAATGAACCATTTTTACAAGTATATAAAATTGAAAGGTAAAATATTTTATATGTTGTTAATAAAAAAATGGCTTGTCAAGTATGTTACGAAACCTTTAATAACAGCGTCCACAAGTTGATTGAATGTCCAAAAGGTTGTGGTTACAATTGTTGTAAACAATGTATTCGAACTTACTTTAAGGATATCTTGGGAGAACCTCATTGTATGAATTGTAAAGTGGAATGGGACAGAGAATTTGTTGTAATTTCATTAAATAAATCATATTTTAATAGTGAATATAAAGAAAACCGTAAAGTCACTTTAATGAATTTTGAAAAGAGTCGTTTGCCAGAAACACAGCAAGACGCCAAAATGTTTGTTTTGGAAGAGGAATATAAAAAATCTGTTGAGCAAATTAAAATCGAAAATAAAAATCTACAAAGAGATATTTTAAGAAACAATCGTCGTATTGTTTCTTTACATACAGCATTTATTAATTCCTCCAAAGAAAAGGTTGAAAGGAAAGTTTTCATTATGAAATGTCAGTCTTCTACTTGTAATGGTTTTCTTTCAAGTTCTTATAAATGTGACCTATGTACTAAACATACTTGTTCAAAATGTTTTGATATTATTGAAGAAGGTCACGAATGTAAACCAGAAAATGTAGAAACGGTTTCTTTAATGAAAAAGGAGACAAAGGCTTGTCCTAATTGTGCTGTTCGTATTTATAAAATAAATGGTTGCGACCAAATGTGGTGTATCGAGTGTCATACAGCGTTTAGTTGGAACAGCGGAAAAATTGTGAATGAAGTGATTCATAATCCTGAATATTACGATTATATGAAATCAAAAGGTGCTGTTCCTAGAGCAGCAGGAGATGTTTTGTGCGGAGGTTTACCTACTATTCATTGGTTACGTAACCAATTACCATTATTTCCTTCAGCTTCTCAAGGAAGAAAAGACACAATGGTTGCCAATTTGTATAGTGTTCATCAGTTTATTACACATATTCATCATATATATTTAGGAATTGTAAATGACCCAAGTCATCAAAATGAATTAAAAAAGTTGAGAATATTACATATTTTGGACCGTATGGATGAAACCACTTTTAAGGATAAGATTTATAGAGAACATACTAAAAATAGTAAAAAGCAAAAGAAAATGCAATTGTTACAAATGGTTGACAATGTAGGAACAGACCTATTACAAAACTTTTCTCAGGCGATGGAACAAAAAATACCATTTGAAGCATTATTGGATAAATCATTTGAAATGTTATATGCTTTTAGTGGAATTATGAAGTATTTCAATAGTTTAGTAGAAAAATATTCTAATTTGTTCGGTTCCAGTATTGGTCAAATCGGCATTTATGTAAACGGAATGAAAGTTGATGAGATTGAAGCATTACAAGAGTTCGACACTGTTAAATATAGATATTAATGATTATTAATTAATGATATTAATGGTTTAATATATTCATTATGTTTTGATGGAAATAAAGGAAAAGATGTATAAGAAGAACCGCGTTTTATATGTCCTTTACCATAAAATATTTTTTTTTCAATTTCACTTATAATCTTTTCTTCTTGTTCATTAAGAAAAGATTTATTATTGTGTAAATCATATATTTGTAAATATTTTGTTCCTTTATAAGTATATCTATTATAATAACGATAAGAATATATCCTTTCTGTTGGTTGTAATGTTTTTGATATTTTACTTATACCCATTATTTTATTAATACTATTATTCATTTCTATAACATAATAGTCTTTATAAGGAAGTTTGTCTGATATTGGCAACGCCGAACTATAAATTATAACGTGATTAGTATCTCTGTAACGCATATTTTCGTTAAATGTTTCGCTCGTGAATCGAGTCGTCAGGAATGTATTAGTATCCTTAGTCGTATCCTTAGTCGTATCCTTAGTCGTATCCTTAGTCGTATCCTTAGTCGTATCCTTAGTCGTATCCTTAGTCGTATCCTTAGTCGTATCCTTAGTCGTATCCTTAGACATTTTATAATTTATAATTTATTTATTATTATTTATTATTCAATTTTTATTATTTCTTTATTATTCTTTGGATATATATTTAAATATATCCTTTTCTATAAAATTCATTCTTACTGTAAATGATTTAAGAATTGTTTGAACTATAGGTAATAATAAATATTCATATTGTTCTTTTAAATTTTCATTTGTTAAATTTGTTCCTAATATTACATATTTGTCTCTACCGTATACCCCATATGTTCCAGAGATATCTAATAATGGTATAGGTTTTGTTTTATGAGCAATTATTATTTTAGGTATACCTTGATATAAACCTGGTTCCAAACTTTCAAACCCATAAAATGTATCCTTATACGTTGTTATTATAGGATAATACTTTGTAGGATTTTTTATTATAGGATATATATTTTTATCTATTTTTGCTATCTTTATTGGTTTTATTGTTACAAAAGGTATAAAATCTTGTATTAATTGAGAATTAATTGTAGGTATACAATATCCTTTTTTTAATGTAAATGGGTTAAAGTTTTTTAAATAATCACTTGATAAACTTGTTATACTTGTTTGATTAATTACATTATTATCATTTAACATAAATGTATCATTGTTATAATTCTTTTGAACAATTACGTAACAACAAGGCGTTTGTGCTTTATAACCAAATAATTTATTACTTTCTACACAAGAATATATTTTTAAAAAAAGTATTTTATTTATGAATAAATCATAAATCTTTTCCTTATCAGGTTTCAACCATATACAAGGAATTATTAAAGCCATTATTCCATTTGGTGATAAATGTTCAAAACATTTCTTTACTATTTGTGGCCATATTGTTGTTCCTTTACGTGTCTTGGAACAAGGAGGTCCTTTAAAACCATCTTGATAAAAGGGAGGATTACCTATAATTAAATCATATGTTTTTAGTTTTTGATTAAAAAAATCACCTGATTTAATGTCAACATTACTATTTTTGTTTAATTGTTCTATTATTGTTAAATCTGGATTTATTTCACAACCTTCATAAGAAGCAAATGAACCTATTGTTTTTATATGAGACAAAAATACTCCTTTACCTACTCCTGGTTCATATATGCGTAAATTATCAAATGATAAAAGACTTGTTATTTCTTTTACTAAAGAAAGAGGGGTAAATACTTCAGCATAATTATGTTTATTAGTATTCATTTTTATTATACTTTTATTATTTATTTCATAAACTATTTTAATAATTATTTTAATAATTATTTTTTAATGATGTATCCAAATAAGGAATATAGGAAACACAATTTGAATAATCAACGTGTGATTCTAATGTCTTGTATGTATAAAAACTAAAACCGAATAATCCTACAAAAATAAATAATAATATTAACATAACATTTCTTATAACAATTTGGTTTTTGTTTATTTTGTTTTTCATTATAATATACATAAATAATTTATAAAATATAAAATTGATTTGGTAAATTATTAAATTATTACACTTATAAAATGGATATTCAAACTGAAACTATTCAAATGTCAAATGAAATGAATCTTCTTCTTTCTGCTATTACTAAATATGCTCCTTTGTCCAATGATACCATTGTTAAAATGCGTTCATCATTATATGATGTTTTGAATGGTCTATCTTTAACAATTGAAGATATGGTTGTTACATCTGACCCTAAAGAGGATTGTGATGATATTCTTATGATTTATTATATTCTTATGAAAATGAAAAGTAAAGTATGGATTATTTTGTCTGGTGGTCTTCATACACCTACAGAACGATTGGACCATTTGAAAAGCGTATTTCCTGAATTGACCAATGTGGAATTTGGTATACCTTTTAATAATATTACATTTTTGGAAGACGGAATTTATTTCATAGAAAAGGTATCTGTTTTTGTAAATTGTGGTCCTTGTCATTCAGACACATTGTTTTCCATTTGTGAATCACTTGTTCAAGGAGGTAAAATTATTACTGTAGGTGCCAATGATGACGGTAGTGCCGCAGCAGGTATTAATCAAAAAGAAACAGATGAAAAAGTATTAAAACTAGGAAGTTGGAACAAAACAATTGATTCTGTCAGGACGAAAGTAACCATTACAAATCTATCTGTTGATATTTCTCGTTTTATTTTGTTGCCTAATCCTCGGAAAATGAAAAATGATTATTCTCTTATGCCTCAAAGTTGTTTACATGATGTTATTATTACAACAGCAATGTTTCTCAGTTCTCGTCCTCCTGCTAAATTTGCTTTTAGAGTTAATGAAGGAAACAGTTTTGTTGATTTACAATTGTTTCCCAATATTATGGATTTCGTAGGTACAGAAAAGTTTAATTATGGTTTATCTCTTATTAAAGAATATGAAGTAACGTGTGAAGGAAATATTGCTACTGCTGTTTCCGCAGCAATTCCTCTTATGGTAACTGCTTTAATGGGAGGTGTATATAAAAAAGGTGTGTTTGGTTTTAGTCCTACTGACAAAAAAGCAAAAGAAACAGTAAGTTGTTTGACTGAAGAATCTGTGCCTGTTTTCCTTTCAAACATTGAAAAATTAGATTATTTCACACCTGGTTATGATTTGTTGGCGATTATTTTGGCACAATAAATAATAATAATTAATAAAATAATTAATAAAATATTCGTATAAATTACAATGGACCCAAGAATAATATATAGTTTAGAATCAGCAATATTATTTTTTATTTTAGCTTCTCCTTATATGTATTCATTAACAAGAAAAGTAATTAAATTAAATGTTTATAATTCGGTTGCGTTACACGCCGCCGTGTTCGGTTTAATCGTTTATATTTTAATGGTAGTTCAAAGATAAATCAAATAAAAAATATAAAATAATTATTTAATATTTTATTAATATTTTATTAATATTTAATAACGTCTAAGAATAGGAGTTTGTTTAGGAGGTTCAGTTAATTCTTCATCAATTTCCATAGGAACAGGAGGAGTATAATTTGGTAGATTTTCCAAATATATTTTTTTATATTTATATTTAATGTTTACATCTTGTAGGAAAATATTTATTGCTTTGAACTCTGTATACCCTTGGGTTTTCAACTGTTCAATGTAAAATTGAATTTGTTCCATTTTATTGATTTGTTTGTTCAAATGATTCTATTTTTATTAATCAATTTTATATTATAGATTTTATAATATAAATATTTATAATATAAAATTTATAATATAAATAATTTATTATTATATTATTTAATGACTGTTATCAATGGTATAGAGATTGACAATATTGATTACAAAGTCAATGAAATTAAACACGCTATAAAAAACAATGACCCGATAGAAGAAAAACTAAATGTTATTTTAGTTATATCAAATCCTTGTCTATACGCACGTCGTTACGTTTTATTAAAGGAATTCGTAAAAAGAATTGAAGAAGAAGAAGAAAATGTTGTTTTATATATTGTTGAAATGATTTATCCAAATCAAAAGTTTATTGTTACTGAAAAAAATAAGAGACATTTACAAGTAAAATGTGATGTTCCTTTATGGCACAAAGAAAATATGATTAATATGGGTGTTAAAATGCTTCCCTCTTTGTATAAAGCGTTTGCTTGGATTGATGCTGACATTGAATTCGAAAGTTCTACTTGGGCACTTGATACATTAAAAATATTAAATGGTTGTAAAGACGTTGTTCAGTTATTTAGTCATTGTGTAGATATGGATAAAGATGAAAGCACAATGAGAGTATTTAATAGTTTTGGTTATAACTTTTGTAAAAAAAAGAAATATGTAGGTAAAGGAACAGATTATTGGCATCCTGGTTATGCTTGGGCAATGAATCGAAAAGCATATGAAAAGGTAGGTATTGCTGATAAAGCAATCCTTGGTTCAGGAGACAATATTATGGCATTATCTTTTATTAACAAATGTAATAATATTGTTAATAACAAATTTTCAATGGCGTATAACGAATATATGTTGTCTTATCAAGAAAAAGCAAAACACTTGCGTTTAGGTTATGTTCCTGGAGTAATACGTCATTATTTTCACGGAACAAAACTAAATAGAAAATATAATGAAAGATGGTTACTTTTAGTTAAATATCAATACAATCCTAATATTGATGTATATTATAGCAAAGGTTTATTAAAAACAACTGAGACATTTTCGAATATGTTTAAGGAAGAAATTATGGAATATTTCAGACAAAGAAAAGAAGATGAATAATTAACAATTATTAAATATTTAAACACAATTACATAATCTATAATATGTCTCAATTTACTAATTCAAATAATAATTCAAATGATTATTCTGACGAAAATTGGAATTGGAGAGTAATGAGTTATACTATTGATATGAATGTTGTTGATCGTTATCCTTTAAAAAGTTGGAATTGGTCGGCGCTTAGTTCAAACCATAATTTAACAATGGAAATGATTAATAAACATACTGGTTGGGATTGGCATAATGTAAGTTGTAATCCAAGTATTACAATGAAAAATATTGAAGATAATCCTTTGAAACCTTGGAGTTGGTTTTCTATTAGTTCAAACCCGAATTTGTCTATTGAAATGATTAATAAACATCCTGATAAAAGTTGGGCGTGGTATAATATAAGTGCTAACCCAGGTATTACAATGAAAAACATTGAAGAACATCCTTATAAACCGTGGTTTTGGGGAGGTATTAGTTCTAACCCAAATTTGTCTATTGATATGATTGAAAAAAACATTGACCGATGGGACTGGGACGCAATGAGTTCTAATCCTTCTTTAACTGTTGAAATTATTAAACGGTTCAATAATGGGTGGAATTGGGATAAAATAAGCAGAAATATAAAATTGAACCATCTTTTATTGAATGAATAAGAAGGAAATGAACAAAATGAACAAAGACGAAATGAACAAAAATGAATCAAATGAATCAAATGAAGATGAATTAATGATTCCTCCAAAGTTGGAAAGATGTGTAGTTCCTGGTTCTTGGAGTGAAGCATATAGAGCAATTAATGAACATATTAATGAAAGGAATAAAAAATATGAAGAACCTTGGTTTAAAACTGAACCTGAACATTTTGCTATTGTACAGGAACAATGGACAAAAGAAACATTGGCTAATATCGATGTTTGTGTTTGCGGAGAATGTAAACTGTGTTGGCCTTTGGAATCTTGTGATATAAAAAATCATATAAAATATATTAAACTTTATGGAATCGATGCTTATTTGATTAAGGTATATGGTAACAATAAATTAAAATCAAATATGATGGAAAGTGATGAGATTTATGAAGCACAACAAGTTTTCATACAATCTGAATTCTTCTATTGTTAGATATTAAAATACTTAAATACTTATGATTAATAAAAATATTTTTATTTACTTTATTTCTTTTTATTTACTTTATTTCTTTTTATTTACTTTATTTCTTTTTATTTACTTTATTTCTTTTTATTTACTTTATTTCTTTTTATTTACTTTATTTCTTTTTATTTACTTTATTTCTTTTTATTTACTTTATTTCTTTTTATTTACTTTATTTCTTTTTATTTCTTTTTATTGTTCTAATTATATTATTATTTTTTTTATCCAAATATATAGGAAATCTACTGGTTCCTACAAAACTTAATATACTTTTTTCAATCTCTTGTTCAGGTAAACCTAAAGTAATAATTATTGTTTTTATAAATTTTCTATAAAGCATACATTGTTTTAAATGTATTATTTTATTATCTCTCTCATTCGCACACATTCTAACATATATCCATTCACTCGTATTTTTGTTTTGTTTCTTTGGAGTCATTTGATTCATTTTATTGAATCAGTTTATAATTCGTTTAACTTAATATTTTGATGATTCAATTTTATTTTAGAGTTCAAATAAAATTGAAATGGAAACTTTATAAGATGTTATATATAAATTGATAAAATGAATACAATGATTCGTCAAATCTCTATTCCAGCAGCGGAATATGTTTCTATGAATGGAACCGAACAATATATAAGAGCAATACAAATCAAAGAAGAAATACCAGAACATAATTATTTTGTAATGGAATTATTAGCAGACAAAGAAGTGATTGCTGCTCAACGATTATATGAATTAAATGAGTTAGTGAATGATAAAAAAAAGAGTAATGAACGCCTTTTATATAAATTAAATGAAATCAATTCTTGTATTTGTGGAGTAAAAAGAAAGATTTCTGAAATTGAATAAAAATCAATGAAAATGAATAATTTTGATAATTATAATTAATATATTAGATTTTTATTAATTTTTTATAAATAATTTTTATTAATTTTTATTAATTTTTATTAATTTTTATAAAAGTTCTCCCTCTCTCTCGCAAGTTTTACTTTTACGACAACATGTTGTCATACTAAATAGTAGGTGTCATTTTAATAATTTAGTAAGAATATTTATTATCATATATTATTAGTATTTAAAAAAAAGTAATATATTAATGTATGGAATTACTATCTTGTGAACTATGTTGTTTTCGCACTGATATATGGCAGCATTTAGAAAGACATAACAATACAAATAAACATAAATTACAACTTATTACTAAAAATAACAACCCTAAAACAACAGTTGAACAACAAAACGACACCCCTAAAACAACAGTTTCTACTAAAAAGGTAGAACCTGTAAAAGGTAAGGAAAAAATATTATGTAAATATTGTGATAAATCATTCTCTTTTAGACAGGCAATGAACAGACATATAAAATATTCTTGTGAAAAAAGTAAAGATGAAGATTTAAAGGAATTAGTTCGTTTAATGAATAGTCAACTTGTTCAACAACGAAATGAAATACATCAACAAAACAACCGTATTGAGACACAGTCTAAACAGATTGAAAAGTTAATGGGTAAATTAGAAATTAATTATAATAGTAATAATACTATAAATAATATACAAAACATTACTTTATTAAATTATAAGGATACAGATGTCTCTCATTTAACTAAAGATGATTATAAAAAATGTATTAAGAGAGTATGTTTTTGTGTAATGAGTTTAATAGAAAAAATACATTTCAATCCTAATAAACCTGAGAATATGAATATTTATATATCAAATATGAAAGATAAATATGTAATGGTTTATGAAGATGGAACTTGGATATTAAAAAATAAAAATTTATTAGATAGATTATATGATGATAAAGAATTAATGATTGAAGAATGGATTGAAGAAAATAAAGATAAAGAAATGGAACAGTTTTTTACGAAATATTTAAAAAATAAAAAAGACCCTTCTACGATTGAAATGATTAATGATGAAATTAAACTTATGATGTATAATAAAAAAAATATGATTCAATGTGAGTAATATTTTTATATAATTTATTTTTTTTATATAATTTATATAATTCTTTTTAACTTTTTAGAATACTTCCTGGTGCTGCTTTATCAGTCATTATTAAATATCCTTTTAATTTTTCTTAATTCAGTTATAATAAATTATTTTTTAATAAATTTATTATAAGTATAGGTTATTATAATGTATAATAATTTATATTCAAGTGTAAAAGGTATTCAAGGTCTTACAGGTCTTAAAGGCCTAGACGGTTTACAAGGTAAACAAGGCATTCAAGGTCTTGACGGTTTACAAGGTATTCAAGGTAAACAAGGCATTCAAGGTCTTGACGGTTTACAAGGTCTTGACGGTTTACAAGGTATTCAAGGTCTTGACGGTTTACAAGGTATTCAAGGTCTTGACGGTTTACAAGGCATTCAAGGTCTTGACGGTTTACAA
>Ga0209500_10000186_pt1 | contig 56651 bp, 61 predicted proteins | sample S_140212_EF_Meta_FD_187323 | JGI IMG/M metagenome (GOLD analysis project Ga0209500, IMG submission 187323) | Freshwater microbial communities from Lake Simoncouche, Canada to study carbon cycling - S_140212_EF_MetaG (SPAdes) (version 2) | ecosystem: Environmental > Aquatic > Freshwater > Lake ... | reverse complement strand
AGTTCTACCTTGCTTGCTTAATTGCGAATCTTTTATTTGATTTAATACTGACATAATTATTTTGTAGTTTGACCGTAAACAGTGGATGAATGCTTTGTAGCAGACCTAGCTATAACATCTCCGTCTACTGTAGTGTAGACAACAAGTTCGATAGGTGCATTACTGGTCCCGGCATTACTACTTGAACTGTCTCCTGAAGCTTTATATTGCTTAGATCCATTTTCAACATTATTACTAATAGATCCTGCTGGCGCGCCGCCTAGAGAATTGGTAGTTGCTCTAATACTACCTGCTAATCCGCCAGAACCAGATCTAACTGATTCAGCCATTCCCTGCCATTTATCTTTATCTGTAAAAGGTAAGTGGCTAATACCGTCAAGCATCGTAGCTATAATTTCGCCAATCATACTAATTGTACTTGCAAGTTTATCGGCCATTCCTTTGATAAAGTTGTTTACTTTTACTGGATCGGTAATAAATTCAAATAAGCCTGAGTTTCTTAAGAAGTCTACAAAAGTCTTCTTGATTCTTTCCATTACTTCAGAGAGCTTTTCTGCTGTACTTACTTGAGTATAGGTGTTATATGCATCTTTACCTATCATAGCACTAATCTGCTCCTGTGTTTTACCTTGCTTCTCTAATAATTCTATTTTTTTATTAAAAGTTTCTACGTCTGTAGCACCTAGTTTAGAGTATAGCGTCTGCTTCTTTAAAACATCTGCAAGACTGTCTCTTGACATACCAACAGAGCTAGCAATTGCCTCTTGCTGAATCCTATTCATCTTTAAATAGGCATTTGCATCACCTATATTCTTAGTTATCTCTGATGCAAGCTTTGCATTATCGTTATTTAAAGCAGCCTCTCTTGCAGCTGTAAGGTTCATATCCTTACCCGTTAAGACCTGTGCTTCCATCTCTTTAGAAATACTTCCTTCAAAGTCTAAGAAACTTTCTGCTGTACTGTCTAGCTGTTTTAAGTCAAATCCAAGAGTCTTTACTGATAAAATAGCTTTAGTGAGTTTTTCTGGATATTTAGCGAATGTTAAACCCATTACTCCGGCCATCTTGGAAGCCTCTCCTATAATATCATTAAACTTAAAGCTAGTTCCTACTAGTTTATTAAATGCACCTACAGTGCCTATTACACCTTGCGTTAATTTAGTTGCATTACGTCCTGTTACGATAGATGATTCTGCAATCTTCTGTCTTGATTCTGCCTCTAATCCTAAAATATCTCTTAACTTAACGTCGTTTACTAAAATATCGGCGCTTAATTGCTTATTGGTACCTAATTGCTTACTAATCTCTACTTGAGATTGTAGCATTCTAGTAGAGTTAACTACTATGTTATCACTTGCTGCAGCAATGCCGTCAAATTGCTTTCTCATACTGTCGGCTGCGCCGGCTGAAATATTTAAAGCTCTACCGACTCTAAAGTTTGCCTGTTCTACGCCTAGTACAGCATCAAGCATTGCTTTAAACCCATCTACTAATCCTCCTAAAAGGCCACCTATGAATGGAATCTTACTTAAAATACTACTAAGTCCTCCTAGTATACTAGTTGCACCTGATGCTTTAGCTTTACCGCCTCCCATACCTAAATCATCACCGGTAAGTAAGCCTGCTGCATCTGCAAGCGGAGCTGACAGTCCTGCTTTAATTTGATTACCCAATTCTTTGAAAGGTGCTGCCATAGCTTTTACAGCTTTTACTACTGCTGCTGCTGCCATACCGTATGGTCCTAATGCTCCCGAACCTCCTGCTTGTTCTACAGTATCTAATAACCCACCACCTCCTGCTCCTCCTTTTCCGCCAGGCGTGCCTATTTGATTACCGCCGCCTGCATTTGCTCTAGCGATACTTACACTGAGGTCTTTTCTTTCTTTTGATCTAAAGAGGTCCATTATCTTACCCCCAAGACCTCTCTCTTTATTAATATCTTTAATTAACTGTTTTTCAGTCTTAAGGCCCTGTGATTTAATGTCAATTTCTTGCTTGGCTTTTAGTAAAGCGACTGCTGTTGTCTTCTCTAACTCTGTTCTTTCTAATTGACGAGCTGCTATTATAGCTTGCTGTTGTTGAAGCTGATCTTCTATTTCTTGTTTTCGAAAACCGTTAGCTCTTTTTAAGTCTCCTTGAAGTTGTCCCTGTTGCCTGAGAGCATTATTTAACTCGTCAGCTCCTCTTTTATAATCCTCAATATCTTCTAGCTGAGATTCGGTGAGTTTATTAATAGCTTCTTGAACTGTCTGAGATTGCCTATCTGCTTCTCTAATCTGAAGTTTTAGACGCAGGATGTTAGCTAACCCAAGTTCTTCAGCTTGTAAAGCTTTTACTTTGGTAGGATCTGCTGCGTTTGCAAGTCTCTCTTCTGCGGATTTTGGTTTGTTATCAGCCATACTGTATTAAACTATACAAATAAATAGCTATTTACTTCCTTTTTACCTTAGATGTATAGGTAGGAGTATCGTTTGGCGCCTTTACGTTAGGCTTAGTGATTAGAGGTTTGTTAGCAGTTACCATTTGCTGGTCGTTTCGGATCTCTTGAAGCTTTTCTAGATGCTCATTAATGAACTGTATATTAAGTCTTCTCTCGCGAATAGGCATCTCCATGACTTCAGACCACGAAAAGCCTCCGCCGCCATGGTAAGTAAGTTCAAAAACTTCTTTTTTATAGATTTGTCTGTACTCAGGTCCCGGGAAAAAAAAATTCCGCCGTTAAAGGCAAACTTTGTGTAATTTCTTTACCGTTTAATAAGGTAAAATTGATTGTAAGATCGATATCTGGTGATATAGTTGTAATATAGGATCGCAGTGGATTAGAGTCTTTGGCGATTAAAAAGTTATCTACAAAATCTCTAACATCTTTAGGTTCGTAATTACCGTTTACAGATAAAATTTGATGCTTTAAACGGGAAGTAACCTCACCTACTGCAATATTGGCTTTCTTTAAACCTTTTGCTTCGGCTTCAATAGCCTTCTCATCGCTTACAGTAAGTAATTTGAAAGTTATAGTGTTTTTAGAATGAGGTAAGTTAAAAGTAAACTCGTTCTTATTATTATATAAAGAATAATCTACTTCTTTATTCTTCAAATCGTTTAAATCGATGTTAATAGTCTCTTTAGACTCTGATTCTGAATCATAATACTCAAAACTATAGGCAGAACCGTAAGCTAAAATACGAGCTGCAATTAATAGAGAGTTTCTATCTCCTAATAATAAATCCTCATATTTGATAGGAGACTTAATAATAGACTGTAACATTTTTTCAATTGCTACACCTTGTCTTAATAAGTTAATGTTTGTAAGTATATCCTCTTCTCTTGCTGTCATATACTTCATTTCGATAGTACCAGACGATAAAGGATTAGTAATATCGTAGATTTTACCTTGAGAAGGTAATTCAATCATCTCTGTAGGAATTGTAAACTTTTCTGCCATAATCTTAATTTGTTATATACTAATAAATATATAGGGTTATAATTTTTAGTACTTATTTTTTAAAAAACTTTATAACCATTCCGAAAATATCTCCTATAATAGTCATATACACGAGCATCATAACTGTATAAAATACAGCGGAATATGCAAAATACATAGAAAATCCTGTCCAGGTTCCATCTGTACATAATGCATGTATCATTTCAAAGGTAAGTGCGGTAACACCTGCACATACTATAATCCCTAGTATAATGAATAGGATACCCCCTATAAACATTAACGGTATCCAGAAGATTCTTATGAAAATCCCTAAGCAAACTAGGAGGAAGGTGTATAATAAGAACGTTACCATAACTTTTATTTTTATACCTAAATATAAGTACTTTATCTTAATATACCAACTTTTTTACATAAAAAAACCGCCAAAAAGGCGGCTTTCTTAATATTCTTAATCGATTAGTAGTTAAGGATACAATAATCCATTCCGATTTGTAATTCAATTGTGATAGCATCTTGGTTAGACCAATCGTAAGAACCGAAGTTTGATGTCTTAATGAAAGCTCCTTTAATAATCCACTCTGATACTACATCGCCTACTGGGCCTAAGATTGATAAGTTCAAATCTTTCTTGTAGAAGTCAGAATAACCATCACGGCCAGTTACTGATTCATGTGATAGACGAATCCACTCCATTACGGCTTGTTGACCTGAAGGAGAGATTGGGTTGTATAAGTTTAAAGTCATATCTTGCCACTCAGCCTTACCCTTAATCTTGCGGTAAACGTTGATATGGTCGATTTTAACTTCGTTCAAGTTGATGTTTGGTGCAGTTGCACTTTTAATCATAAATGAAGGTATACCGTCAATATACATGATGAAACGGTTCTGAACGGTTGGTTCAAAGGCCGTAAACATTATTTCATTTGGATCTAATACTGGCATTTTATTCTCTGTTTAATATAAATATCTACTAATGCAAAACTTATTAACGGCAATAAGACATACTAACTACTGTATATTCATGTTCGTCGTTATATCTACGGCATTGACCGTTTACTACTCTATAATCGTCATTCTCATACTCTTTTAAAGCATTTTTTTCATTCTGCGGTCCAAAAGTTTTACTTGTATCAACACCATGTCCTTGACCTGGTGTGTTACCTCCCATTTGTTTGTCTATAGTACCGCTAAGTTTTTGAGCTGCTTTAAAGCTTTTTGGGTACTTTTTCTTCCACCACTGATGCATTTTATCAATAGCAAGAGGTGCTAATCCCATAGCTGCCATACCTGCTGCTACTGCTTCCCAAGAAACGGCATCTGTCATTTCGTTCATTTGACCTTCTTCTGCTACGTTCATTTCCATTTCTTTTTTCAAATGATTGCAATATGAATGGTGAACTTTCGCTCTTTCTTGTGTTTCAGGATTAATTCTAATACAATTACCGTCTTGTAGACGATACGTGTAGTCATAGTGGTTGCTAAAATCATTTGCTTCCTTCATCTTCTTCATCTTATCGGTATCCATTTCAGCGTCTACCTCATTATACAAGCCCTTAGCCATTTTCTCTTTAGAAGACATCTTCTCTTTTAAACCTGGAATAGCTGGTTTACCGTCATTACCCATATTCATATCTTGAACACTTGTTGTAGATGTTGAAGTTGGTACGTTACCCTCCATTCTTTTCATCTTATCGGTATCTGCTACTGCATTTACTTCTTTTACCTGCTTAGGTGCTTTAGGTTTTTTAACTGCTACAGTGTAACCGTCGTTAGCTTTAGCTTCTTTGATAATCTCTCTTGTTAGAGATTCAAACAATTTTTTAGATAAATGTAATCTAACTTTTGTACTATTCTTCATCGAGTTGTTTTTTATATTTTATTAACCGAATGTTACTCCAGTTGGTAAGATGTTAAAGTCTAATTGGATGTATTCAGCTGTTCTAGTTGGTTGTAAGTAGATAGCACCTACAAGTAAGTTTCTATCGATTACATCTGGTGTGTTATTAGTCTCATCCATTACCACTCTGAATGCATATAAACCTTGTCTTTGTTGTACATATTCTAAGTAAGGGTTAACTTGAGCTAAGAATTTATTTCTAGTTACTGCTGTATTTTGTTCAAACACTAATGTTTGTGCAATTTGACCAATATATCCTTTCAACGCAATTAACAATCTTCTAACATTTACTCTATCTAAAGCAGAAGCTCTAGCTTGTAATGTTTTTTGGCCATATACTACTGTACCTTGACCTGGGAATACTGCAATTGGGTTAACTTTAGAGCTATATAAAGTATTTCTTTGATTTACAGTTAATCTGATTTCAGGTTGGATTACTGTTGGTAAACCTCCTCTGTTTAAACCAGCTGGTGCAAACCACTCAGCAGATACCTTATCATTGTACTCATATACTCCTGGAATTACAGTTGAAGCTGGTACGAAATGTAATCTACCAGTCTCAGTAGATCTTACTTGCACCCATGGGTAATAAGTAGCACCATATGAATTATCGTAAGATTGAGCTGCTTGATTTACTGTATTGATAGTTTGATTATATCCAACTAAGTCTACTACTGCAATAGCATCACCACGAGTTTGTACTGTTGATAATAAAGCACTAACTTGGCTAGTTGCATTTTGATTAGAGATACCAGGTGCATAAATTGAATTGTAAACATATGCATCTTGATTAGCTAATAAGTTAATAGCTGTATCGTAATCGCTAGCAAATACGCCTTGTATATTTGTAGTTGGTGTAGTTGCTACAGACTCAACTGTTGGAATTTGCTCGAATAAATTTAATGGGGCATAATTTGCTCCAGTAAAGCAACCGTATAAAGGACCTGTTGCATCTGCAAAAGAACCGTTATAAGAACCACTTCCGTTTAACGGTAAAGAAGCTGTATATTGAGAAAAAGGTCTACCTTGTGGGTTTAGGTAATTTGGTGTTGGTGTAAAAACATTAGAGATTCTAATGTAATTAGATCTATTAGGATAGCTACCTGTAGTTTGGAAGTAAGCTTGACCGCTTTCATCGTACTTTACAGTTTGAGCTTGATCTCCAATTACGTATGCAATATAGTTATTTTGATTTGGATCTAAAGATAAGTTAGTCCAAGTTTCTAATACTGATTGGCCTTGTGTATAGTCGTTACCTTGTCTAACAAGTAAAGTAAAGTAGCCAGATCCGCTATCTACTTGTGCAATTTGCCATCTAACGTTAGAAGAAGATCCTGAAGGTAAAACACCGTTTGAAGTTTGACCGATTGCAGCACCTTGGTTATTATTCATTACATCACCTACTGATAATGTTTGAATTTCGAAAGCATATGTAGCATCGATACCGCCTGCGAAAGCTTGAGTAACTGAACCACTTGTAAAGCTAAAGCCGTTTCCTGCTGTACCTGGAATAGTTGCTATAAGAGAGGCAGAAGTACTTGTAGCAACAGCACGTAAATCAAAGCTACTTGAGTATCTATTGATTGCTGTTACAAGATTAGTTATAGTAGCTGTTTGTGTAGATCCTGTTGCGAAGTAGTAAATACCGCTACCGTTGGTTCTAGCTTGAACTAAAGCAACACTTGAAGTAGCTAGGAAGTTACCTAAGATACTACCGGATATTGCAGCGAAAGCTCCGTCTGTAAAAGAAGCAGAGATTATTGCAGAGGCGTTAGCACCTATGTAATTAGGTACAAAAGCGTCAGCTTCGCTGTAAGAACCGCTTGTTACTCTTGTCACTAACAAAGAAGTACCTCCTTGTTGGAAGTAGTTATATGCTGCTTGAGAGGTTAAATATTCTTGTGTATTACCTCCAGAAATGAAAGTAGTACCGAATTTAGCTGAATACTCAGAATATGAAGTTACTAGAGTTGGAGTGTCTTTTCTACCAACTACTGTAGGGCCGATTAAAGCCGCTCCTACTGTGATAGGACCTGCTGTTATTTGAGATTGATCGTTTTCTCTTAGGAAAACGCCTGGACTAATTAATGCTTCTGCCATTTTATGTGTTTATTTCTGATAATAAATAGCTGGTAACGATGGCAAAACCTAATTTATTGTATTGGGGTAATAACGCCGGTTTCTACATCGATAGAACCGTTACCATACTTAGTGCCAAACCCTGTTAATAAGGTTTTTTCCTTAAGGGCGTTTTGCTTGATGACATTACTTAGATTCTCAATTTCGAAATCTAAAAGGGTCTTTCTGTAGGTTAAATCACCTAAAACGCTAATGCTTTCAAAGATTTCTTCTCTAAGACCTTGGAACTCTTTAAGTTCCTCTTGTGTTAACGTAACTTTTTCAGACATTTTAATTATTTTTTAACTTTTTTAGCTGTAGTCTTAGCAACTTTTGCTTTTTTTTCTGCTACTACTTCTACTTCTTTTACTACTTCTTTAACCTCTTCAACTTTACTTTCTACCTTTTCGATAACTTGAGAGATCTTAGTTTTGTTTAATTTGTAGGCAACAAATAATGCTACTGCTACAATGATAACGAGTACTAATGTCATAATGTGTGATTTTATTGTTATTTTATATAAATATATAGACTTTTATAAGAACCTTAGATTTTAACGCATTCAATATTTAAGCTTATTAAAGTACCGTTCTCTTTATCCATATGTGGAATATAGGCTTGTGAATAGTCGTCAAAATTACCGTGATCTACTTGCTTCCAATCCCAGAGCTTTATATTAGTAAAGCCATTAAGTTTTAATAGAAAGTCTAAAGAACTATAATCATACACTGTCTTGTGGTATATAGTTTTATTTCCCATCTTCATCTTACCGTATAGGGGACCTAGAAATTTACTGATACTATGATCGCTTATATATAGTTTAACTATTTTTTTGAAGTCGGGAACTGATAATCTTAATATGCCGCCAGGTTTTAAAACCCTACGCCATTCATTTAATACTGTAACAGCTTCTTCTCTATCAAAATACTCAAATACATGCGAGGCGTAAATTAAACTTACTGTATTGTCTTTAAACGGTATGTTTGTAATATCGTGAGAATGTAAATGAGAGAAATCTCCTCCGTCTATATGTGTCCATTCCGGACCGAAATCTTTTTTTCCACAACCTAAGTGTAATTTTATCATAAAAACTTTATTTAAGGCTTAACTTGTTTATTTTTTAGTCCGTATTTAATCCACCTATACCAGACTCTTTCGTGAATATAATATTGGATAGGTTTATAGATGAGTTCAGCTACACCAAATGCAGCACCTACCTTAATTGAACCGCTAATTAGCCACATTAATAAGAATCCAATTAAAGTACTGATAATTCTATAGCTAATTGTCTTGGCTATATGTCGTTTACGTTCAACTACCATAACTTTCTTTCTTTTTTCATTTGTTCACGAATTGCGGTAGCTGAAATATCGTGTATTTCCTGAGGTGGTACATGTTCGATAACATCATACCCAATTCCTCTACCAATATTTACAGATTCGATATCAGGAATAGTAATAATTTTAATTTTACCTTCTTGAATTAAATTTATTAATTCGTTAGTAAGGTTCATCATAACTTCATGTGCAGTCCAAGGGTTTTTTTCGTCAGGTTCTATGTCTCTAATACACAGTAGTACCTTTTTGCCTTCGTTTAGAGCTTGATCTACTAACCAACGATGTCCATCATGCCAGGGTTGCCAACGTCCAATAAACATTGCATGACCTTTACCGCTACCATTTCCCTTTGCTAATATATTTTTCATAAACTTAGTTTTTGTCTTAATTGTTGAAATGTTTCAAATTCTGATTGATCTGTAGTATCAATACTTACAAAATTTTCAGTAGGCATTCCGTAATCCTGTACGTGAAACTGCTCTCTACCTCTAATACTTGAAGTATGTACATACACCTCTCTAATATTGTCTCCCATAGCTTCTTTAAAGGAATCTCGTTGATCTTTATAAGGTGATACCAATGATACGATAGCTACTTCTCCTTTATAATGAATGAATTTAGCTATGTTTTGTGCAAATTCTATATTCTTTCTTCTCCCTGCTTCTGAATAGTCTTTATTATCAAAAATCTCTCTAATATCATCGCCGTCTATAATAGTAGCTTTTCCTGCAAAGTGTGCTTCAAGCCACTTAGCTAATGTTGTTTTGCCTGCACCAGGCTGTCCTGTTATCCAAAATATCATATTACCGATTTTATAAATCTTGTATTATCCAGATGTTCATAACCGTAAAATAGCATTTCCTCTTCAAATAAATAGTAAACCTCGAGATACTGGCGTTGGTTGATCTTACTTAGAAAATCAACTTTCCTATGGTGTAATTTTGTTTTCTCATAATAAGTCTTATAGTAAGAATATAGTAAAATAAAATCAATATTAATTGCTTTATTTTTACTTTTTAGAAAATTAAAATTTACTTCTTGGTTAAAAAGAGTACTATTTTCCGAATAAAAAGCAGTGTTATTTGCTTTTGATTTAGTTTCTCTAAAGTATTCTATATCTCTATCAAGGTCTTCTAGTTTAACTATTTTATACTCTCCAAGCTCACTATCGAAGTAATCCCTCATACTTGTCCATTTCATATCTCTTCCAACAGTGAGACAATTGTATTGAGATTTAAGATGTGAGTCGCGATCTCGTTGGCTAGTTGTAGTAGAATATTCTATATAAGCATCAATTCCCATCGTTTTATCAAAATCAAAGAAGTAGTATGACGAAAAGAATCTACTTATTGGATTTCTAACAAATAAAAACTTTTGTTTCTGTCTAAATTCCTCGCTAGTTAATGGTATGTTACAACTGCTATTAAAGCCTATTGAATACTTAGCAAATACATTATTAAACACTGAGTTTAATAAACTGTGTCCAGATTTTAAAAAAAATATATAGTATGATTCTTCTGTTTCGTATACAAGCATTAGTTCTTTTTTATAATAATTTCTTTTTTATTTTAATTCCAATATTAGTTGCAATCATAAATCTCACATCTTGTGATTTATTCTCCTGTGTTCTGTGAAGATACCAGCCTGGCATAATAACTATCTCGTTTTCTTTTATTGGTATTCTTTTCCAACTCCAACTTTCGTCTTGAAATGGTATAAATTTGTAAGAGTCGTAGCTTGGATTTTTAACTTCTAATATTTCAGAATTTTTGGGTATTTTAAGATATGCACAAATAACAGCAACAACGTCTCCGTGATTATGCTCTAATTTACTTTCACCATAAGATGACGACCTTAACCAAGAATCTTCAATATAATATTCATGATTGTCTGGTAGTCCCCATTTTTCAGTTATAATTTTTTTGTAGAGAGGTTCAAGATAATCATAATAGCCTTTAAACATTTCAACTTTGTGTGGTTTAAAATTTGCACCATATCTACCATAAACATCGTCATATTCTAAATGGTATTGATAACAAAATTCTTTTATTAAATCCCATTTAAAATCATACTCGAGCTTATAGATTTCGTTATCAAATAATCTTACTTGTTCCATTTTTCAATTTGGTTAATGTTATTACTTTTTTTCATATATTATATACTATTTTTAATAAGAATACCTATATTTTGAAATGCATCTGACATTTTATAATATTCATATTCAAATTCGTTAGGGCTTTGATTATATAGATTAATTAATTCATTCGGTATATACGCATCTTTATTTAATATTTGATTAGCTCTTTCTTTATTGTATTTAATTTTATCTTTAATTAATTTATATAATTCATTATAATTTTTATCTTTTAATTTCTTTATGTTATCAATAATGCCATTTGCGCGATTATCAGTATCTGGATTAGAATCAAAATCATAATCGAATATCTCATCATATAATTTAAATCCAATATGTTCTAATATTTTATTTTGGTTTGGTGAACCAAGACATATAAAACATTGTTCTAAAAGTATTGGTTTATATGTTTTTTCAGTTACTAACATATAATCATCATCTCTCGTTTCTGTAACAAGATTAAATAGAACATTTATTTTAAGAATATCTTTAACTTTTGCGGGATTATTAATATCAGAATAATCATCAATTTTCATATAACTTTGATTCCAATATTTAAAATCATAATTAAAAGCACAAGTGGGATCAGTTGCATTTAACCAAGAAATTTTGCCGTAATCCATTAATTCTTCTTTCTTCAATAAGTCAATCATTAAACATCTATGATATGTAATTCTTCTATTATAGGAAACAAATAATTTTTCAAAAATTTTATTTTCAAATGTTTGTTTAAGATCTACAAGTAAGTTGTGATTTGTAAAATGTAAAAGATATGTTGGCCATTGTATGTGTTTTATTTTTTCGTGTGTAAGATTTTTAGAATCAAACTCATTAAATCCACCATTTAAAATAAACAAATTAACATCAAATTTTGTCAATAAAACATATATCTCATTAACATCATCTTTAATTTCATTAAAATTAAGGTAGATGCCAAACTCCATTGGATTAAAAAATAAAACATTTTTTGGTTGTTTTTTAATAGCTTCAATTATTAATCTTAAAGAATTGTCTTTATGGAGATTAACCTCATCAACAAATATTATATGTTGTCTTTTATCCATTTTATAATATTTTAACTAGTATTAAAATCTTTTTATAATATATTTATATAATTCTTCGCTAATTAGTTTATACCCTTCTTTATTTGGGTGTTGTGAAGCTCTAGATTTATATTTTTCATTTTGATATTCCCATATGTTATTCTTATTGTTCTCATTTAAAAAATCCTTAAATGTTTGTTTATTAAATCCCCAATAATATGCTTTATCAATTATATGAGTAATATCATCTTTTTTATGTAAATCAATCAACATAGATTCAAAAGAATCACACATAATATACTTCATACCGTAAAACTCAAAAATTTTTTGAATAAAGATAATATAATTTTGATTAACAATATTATAATAATTTTGATTAAAAATTTCAGTTATATATAATTGTTTAAACTTAATGAAAAATTTATCAAAATCGATATGTTCGCTTTGATATGAATTTAAAAATTTATGTGGCTCATCAATTAAGTGCCTGACTGACCATGTAACCCATTCACCACTTGGTAGAAATGGTACCGTGTCTCTTAAAGAAGAACTCCACATTATTACTGAGAGGTCTTCTTTTTTGATAACACCATTTTTTAAATCATTTATTACATTATTAAAAATTTTTAAATTTGATAACCCATTAACTCCGTTATTAACATGAGGAATATTCATTTTTTTTGAGAGAAAATTAACCCAACTATTATCATTTTGAAATTTAATTTTGTCTTTTTTCGGCAAATTATCTTCAATTTTCCTATCACATCCTACTCCGGCGGTCCAACTATCCCCGTATGCGTGTAGCATCATATTTATTTTTTTAATCGATTAATATTATTACCTTTTACAAATCGTTGTGAATAGAAGTTTTTAAAGTCTGAATGTAATACTGTTATATCTCGTGTTGTGTAGACTTGTAGCCAAACTCTTCTCGGCTTATTAGATTTATTTTCTTCTGAGTAGTGTAGGGTTTCTCCATCCCAGACAATAATATCTCCTGCTTTTGAGTAAGCAGTGTTATACTCTTTTGTTTTTTTATTTAGTAACCTAATAGGACCATTTTTATCTGTAAAGTCATCTAATACCCAACAACAAGTTATGCTTCGGTACCAGCCTTCAGAAGCCATTCGCGGATTAGGACCATATCCATTATCGCTATGAGGATCGAAAGTAAAATTATCGTTAGGTAACTTAACTACTATTTGATCGTTGAATAAATAAATTTCATCAGTATCTAACAGCTCACTTGCTATGTCATACATTAAATCTGAGGTGTAAAATTCAAACAGCTTATCATACTCGGTACTAGCGACATCTAAGCCTGTCCAATACTTCATAAGACCAAACGGACGAGGCTGTCCTATTAAATTTTCATTAATAGTTCTATTTCTATAATCTAAAGTAATCTCTCTTGCTGTATCTAAAAATTCAAGAGTTAATTTATTGCTAAAAGTAATATATCCATTTTCTTCAAATTCTATATTCATAATTAACTTTTTTTAATCTTGCATACCCAGGAAACATCAGCAAATGCTTCAAAGTTATATGGTATTAATGAATTTGCAATTGAACACTTCTCTATATCCTTATCTTGAATCTCTAACCAATCCCATTTCTTATTATAAAACTCTTGTCCGAATATTGCAAAATTAGGGACGTAGTCGTGTGCCATTATAACATCTCCTTCTTTTAAGAATGCTGAGAAGGTATTAAATTCTTTTGGTTTATCTCCGCCATCGCATAGTAATAGGACTTTACCGTGGTTCTGTATTAAACTCTGTAAGTCGTATTCAAAAATATTCATATGGTTTATATTAATACCTTTACTAATTAAGTTATTATGAGTACTATGAGGATCTTCGATATCAAACGACATCAGCTTATAGCTTAAACTGTGTTCAGCTTTAAAATCATATAAAAATTCAACAAAACCACCTACTGCGGTTCCAATTTCTACAATTAAGTCGAAAGGTTCTTCTAATAGAAATTTCTCGAAGACATTCCAAGCATTAAATTGCTGCTGTGCTTTGTATTTGCCTTTATATGTAGAATACATGTCCATAAAATGTAATATAACCTTTTTAGCAATGTTATCAAACTGTTTATATGAGTTTTTTAATACCTATGTTAATTTTAATACTATTTTTAGAGCTATTATACTGTTCTAGGATAGTATCCCACTTCTCTTCTGAGATTACTGAGGGCTGCTTTCTATATTCTTCGGCAAATAGGCTCCATGTTGAGGTATTTGACTTTATTAAGAATTTACAAAAACTTAAAGCAAATAAATCAACCATATTACATATTGTAAGCTCTTTCTCATCAGTATCGATAATATCTCCAGATAGAGTAAGGAGTTCTTTAATCTCACCTATTATAGTTTCTTTAAGGATAATATTCTTACCGTATTTTTCGACGTAATATGAAATTAAGTGAAAAGGTAGATCTGTACTAATGTAGAACTTTTGATTCGGATTTATTTTTAAAAAATTATCAATAATATTAAAATAAACCTCATCATTGATGTAAGGATACCCTTCGTGATTGTATATGTAAATTTTACTCCTAAAATCAAGGTAGGATTCTTTTATGTTAGACGATTCAATGTCTATTTTATCTTTGTCGTATGCAACGCCAGAACCTCTTCTAAGATGTATACCTATTGCATCCTTAGTAATATCTTTTAAATAGTCTTCTACTAAGTAGTTTTTTATTTTTATATAAGATAACGGACGTATTTTATCTTGATACTGAGTCTGTAGTGTGTTTAGAAAAGTAGAAGTAAGAAGTTCGCCGCTCTCACTAAATTTACCAAAATCAAAGGTGTACGTTAAGTGATTAAAGTCTGCTAATTGCTTCGCAGAGTACATATGATGGCAAAAGTCTTCTCGTACTTCCTTAATGTCGGGAGTATTAATAACTTTTTGATCTATGTTTTGTACTAGGGATGTGTAAGGTAGAAAAATAAAGTCATTGCTAACTTCAGGCCATTCTGTTTGATCCATCAATATACGATAACCTCTTCCTAATGTTTCTCTTAAATAATATGCTATCTCCCAATTCGCAACCCTATTACCAAAACTTGTATCTAAATTATGCCACATGAATCGTTTGTTGATCCACATTAGCGATTTTTCAGAATCCATTAGCTCTGTGATGCCTTTAATAGCTTAATAAATTTGCTTATAATACTGTTTGATTGTACCTTATGCTTATCACTTAAGGGTTTCATTGCTCTTTCCAAGGTAGTTGATTGATCTACTTTTTTGTATACTATCTTATTCACTGTAGTCTCTGACATAGTAATTATTATTTATTGTGAACTAACACGTTGTTAGCGTAAAAATTATGGTTATCTTCCACTGTGATGATATAAGTACTAGTACTATCTACATCTAAAAGTTCGATTTGTTTGATTGCAGTCATGCTCATACCGTTTGAAGTATATACTAAATCGCCTACTTTAATTAACTCAACTTCTCTATCTATACTGTGTATTGTTTTTGTTGATTCAGGATCTAAAGAAGCTAATTTTAAACCGTCTACATAAAAAGGATGTTCTGGAGTAGCAGTAATTGAAGTTTGATTTGAGAAATGGTAAGTTACTAACTTAGTACTGTTGTTTACTCTACAAGAAATAACTTCTTTAATTTCATTTGTATTAGTTTCTTCATTATATGAAAGTACTTTCTCGCTTTCTACTATTTCTTCAATATTTTTCTCTGTTCCATCTTCCATCTGCACCTTAGTACCGGCAATAAAGCAGTTATGAGCTATTGTAAAGAAAGTACTCATACTAAATCCGTGAATATTCTTAGTTGCTAATATAAAGTTATCTTCTTCCTCAAGGTTTAATGCATAAACAGTTTGAGGCTCTTCAAAAATTACTAATTCAATTGAATTTACAGTAACTAGAGTACCATTACTTGAAAGAATTGAGTCTCCGGTCTTAATATCTAAAACTCTTCGGTATTTTATAGTATTTGTTTCTTTATTATATACTAATAATCTCGTCTCACCTCCTATTACTATCTCTTCACCATCTCCAAAATTTATAGAGGTCATTTCATTAGTATAAGTTAAGCCGCTATAGATATCAACTAAAGTTGAAATAGTTTCATGTGATCCTTCTGGTAATACGTTACCGCTTATTAACCAGTCTCTAATAATAGCCTCGTCATCTGTGTTTGGAGCGCTTTCTATAGAGTAAGACTTAAATTTATCGCCTATCTTTACGTCTTTAATTTGAATAGTGTTGCCTTCTTCGTCTAAAATTTCAGTATCTCCAATAAACCCATGTCTAATATTTTTAACATGGTTTGTTGCAAACTCATAATAATGTTTATTAGATACTTTATTAACTAATGATGTATCGTCGAATCCAACTTCAGTCGGTAAATCAAGAACGGCTAAAATTTCATAATCAGCAACAGTACATAAATCTAGATTAGGTCCGTATACGATTTGAAATGAACGAACCGAACTAACCTTATTATTATTACTTTCAACTGCAGATGGTGAGTAGTGGTATTGTTGTAATACCAAATTGTGATCATTTATTTCTTCTAAGAAAGAATTAAGTCTATTCTGTACTGGTAGTTCGGATTGGCCTATTTTATAAAAGCCGTGTGATTTATGTTCTTCAATTGTTGACTTTACAATAACATCCGGAATATTACCTTGATTTAATAAGTTAATATCAAGTGTATTGTAGTCTCCATTCAAGTTAGATGAATGGTAGAAATTAACAATAGATTGAGAATCGCCTGCATCAGCAAATAACTTTAATAAGTTTAATGTGCCTTTAGCGTATTCAGAATCCAATATTGATGTCTCATCGTACGCCATTCTTAAAACAAAGGTACTACCGTTATCGTCGATTGCTGGAGGGAAAATACTATCTTCAGGAGTCAAGATTGGATTTAATGTAATAGAAAGAGCGCTTTTCTCTAGGGATTCTCTTAGTGATTCAATAATAGGGTACTGAATACTATGCTTATACACCACGGTCAATTCCGTAATTGCATTATTGTTTAATATGTTAAAAAATTCAGACCAATCGAATACAGATTTTTGAGATTCAATAATACCAGTATCAGTATTTATCTCAATTAAGCGCAAATCGTCGTTTTGGTCTCTAACAAAATCAGCTGAAAAAAAAGTTCCTTTCATAAAATTACCAGTTTTATATAAATATCTACTAAATTCAAATATTCAAGTCAATTATGTATATATATGTCTATACGATCTTCTTTGTTATATCTACTACGTCGTGTAAATTGTGATATACCTGCGGCTCAATCCATATCTTCTTAGCTTCTTCAATAAAATCACTGTATTCAGGATGTATTGGATCCCAGACTTTAACGAATTCGTACTGATTACAGTTAAATGTTCCCCAGTTATTGATTTTAATGAATAAAACAGATGCTTTTTTACCGAATATTCCCCTAATTAAGTCAGCAAACATCCTCATTTCCTTATAATTAGCTTGTTGAACTACAAAAGACGTTCTTACCTCTTCCAAACTCGGAATTGTACTGATAAATTTAAGGTTCTTGATTAAATTATCCCAATTACCGTTTAATCTAACCTTATTCTCGTAAGTTTCTCTAGTTGCAGCGTCAATACTGATCTCACACGTCTTTACATACTTGTGAATGTTCGGCATAGTGTTCCACATCTTCTTAGTCCACATAGATGCATTTGTATGTAAGTGAATACTCTTAAGTTTTGGGTACTCTTCTTTATTAAAAGTCTGTAAAAAGGTCCTAAATGTGTTTGAGACAAAAGGATCTCCGGATGCAGTGAAGTATAATGTCTTAGCATCCTTTGAAAACAGTCTTTTCATCTCTGTCATGGTATCTTCTATCTCTATTAAATTCTCTGGAGTAGCTTTATAGGTCTCTTTTCTGCAAGAAGGACATTTATAATTACAGCTCTTGTCGAAATTATGTTCTATTTTCTCAGGACCCACTTCCATATAAGGGTCTTGATTAATAAACTTCTCTTTAAACTTATTTGGTAGGTCATCTTTGTGGTAAATTGGGCCTTTAGGATCTACCTCGTTAAATTTCAATAGATATGATAAATATGGGCATTGAGTAGCATCACAATGTCTGTATGACCCATCCATTACCGATCTTCTTGATTCTAAAGAGTCTTCTGAGTTCCAGATCTCACTTAAAGGTTGATTTTCAGGGTTTCTTTTAATTAACCACTCAGGAATACAGAGAAAGTACTGATTTTCTTCATGTATATGTAGAAATCTAAAAGGTGCTGTACACACATAATTTTTTAAATCAACTTTCATCTATATAATCTCCTTTTTTACTTCTATGAATTCATACATGTTATGAAATACTTGTGTATCTCTCCAAACCTTATTAAATTCCTTCTTAAAAAGATCGTGTTCAGGGTGATTAACATCCCACACTTTCTTAAGCTTAAATTCTCCTTCAGTAAAAGTATCCCAGTTATTTATTTTACCAAAAAACACATGAACCTTTTTGCCAAAAATTGATTTCATTAGCTTTAAAAATGTTTCCATTTCGGCATAATTACTATCCTGTACTACAAATGATGTTTTAATGTACTTTAGTACAGGTATCTTTGATATAAAATGCAAGTTGCCAATTAAATTATCCCAATTACCTCCTAAACGTGTCTTATTTTCATAAGTCTCTCTAGTACCCGCATCTATGCTTATTTCACAGCTCTTAACATAAGGCCATACATTCTTCATACTATCCCACATCTTCTCATTCCACATTGATGCATTAGTATGTAAGTGTATGTTCTTTAATTTTGGATATTTCTTAGGGTCGAACGTTCGTAAAAAATCTCTAAAGCCAACTGATACGAATGGATCACCACTGCCAGTAATAAACATTGTAGATAGGTACTTTGCGAATTTAGTCTCTATTTCTAAAAGAGTAGCTTTTACTCTTTCAATACCTTTAGAGTTTTCAACAATTAAATCAACTCGACATGACGGACATTTGTAATTACAAGTTCTATCAAATGCAAATTGAATAACAGAAGGTCCAAGATTCATCTCACCAGTCTCAGCATTATAGTTATCAGTTATGTAGCTTGGTGTATTCTTTCTTTCTACTATTGGATTTACATTATTTAACTTTTTATCGTTTAATAACTCGGATAAAAACGGACATTGCTTTTTGTCGCAGTACTTATAGGAGCCATCGTGTATTGATTTTCTTATTTCTTTTGCTTCTTCAGAGTTCCAGACTTCATCTAACGGCTTTTCCATATCTGGAGCAATATTGTTAGGTAGCCACGTAGGGCAGCACATAAAGATAGCTTGATTATGAATTTCAATATTTACAAACGGAGCTGTACATATGTAATTTTTTAAGTCTCTCATTTATATCAATTTATTTTTTTTAAGTACATACCCATTTGGTGCTATATTTGATTTAAATGTATCTAATTGCCTAAAAATACTCTCTTCACTACTTTTTATTTTCATTTTCTTTTTATTTACAATAGATAACTCATAATCGTAAGGAAATTTTACCTTTCTACTATTAAAATAGTCAAGTAACTTAGTAGCACCTTGGTGGGATACAAAGTATGAATAACAACTACCCTCTACTCCTAGGTTGTAAAGGTCAAATTCCTTAAAATTTACTTTTGTCCAATCGAAGCTACTAACTATATCAATATCGTCTTCTATTATTAATATATCGCTTTTGGATTCAGCTGATAACTTAATCAATGTTAGGTGAGATAAAAACGTTGCCATAGTTGCTCTTTGGCTAAAGTCCCACTCGCTTAAATAACTATCAACAAAATACCTTTTTTCCAATTCTACTGTAATATCGCCTGGTTCTATTGCGTCAAAGAATTGAAACTCTAGTCCAATCCTATCCTCTATAGATTTCATCCATATTTTTCTACCTTCGTCTGCTTTTAGTGAAATACAGTATGTTTTAAATTCCATCTAAATATACTTATTACCTTTCACTTGAAAGCTATTGTGAATATACAATGCATCGTTATTACTGCTGTATAGCTTGGTGTATCCATACCCGTATAACAAATTATCAAAATCTTCGTACGAAGTACCTGATTCATAAAAAACGTCGAATGCGCAAATTTCTGACCAAATGCAGTAGGGTCTGTAGGTACCTAACTTACTTAGTATTTTATACTCTGCGCCTTCAGCATCGATGTGTATAAAATTTGGTGTTATATTGTTTTCGTTACAGAATTTATCTAAAATTATACTTTTAACAAGGTAGGGTTCACCGTATGTTAGATCAAAGTATTTAGTTGGAATTGGTTTTAGTGTACTGCTAGATATATTCCAATCTTTTTGACCATTAAATGTATCAGATGGATAGAATATTATTTCACCTTCAATGTCTGATAATGCATAATGAAAATAATTTATTCCATGATCAATTGCTGTTATGGTATTGCTTTCTTTAAATTTCTTATTACATTCAAATGCATAAAATTCTGCATTTGGTAAATGATTCTTAAAGTCGATTGTATCATACAAATCAGAACACCCTATGTTAAAAAAATTTATTTTCTTATCATAGAAATTATCTACTAAAAAATCTACACTTAAATCGCTCATAATTTTTATTTGAAAAACATTTGATTGTTTATTACTAATATATCTATATCTGTTTCTTGGAATGTCTTAAAAGCATCTTCGGGAGTCAGTACCATAGTCTTATCCTTTATATTAAAAGAGGTGTTAAGTAGTATTGGAAATCCACTTAGCTTTTCAAAACGTGTTAATAGCTTATGCATATTAGTTACACGGTTATGAACAGTTTGTATCCTAGCTGTACCATCTACGTGCGTTACTGCTTTTAGTTTATCTCTGTATTCCTCTCTTACCTTAACAACTTGATTCATATACGGAATAAAATTATGCGATTCAAAGTAAGTATTTTGTGCGAACTGAGTAACCATTGGTGCAAATGGTCTAAACATCTCACGTTTTTTAATAAGTTTGTTTATTCGATCTTGCATTCCAGGTAATGTTGGGTTTGCTAAGATACTTCTATGTCCTAATGCACGTGCACCAAACTCAATCTTACCTTCGTACCAGCCTACTACCTTTCCTTCGTGTAATTTTTTTGCTATAATATTTAAATCTAGCATTTCTGAGTTACACATTGTAAATTTATACTCCGGACCTAAGAAAGGGTCTTGTTTTATACGATGATGTACAAAATTAGTACAAGCACCAATGCAAGAACCTGCATCTGAAGGTGCAACAGGTATCCAGATATTCTTATAGGGGGTATTTTCCTTTATCTTACCGTTTGCAGTGCCATTATAGGCACATCCTCCGCTTAAGCATAAATTCTCCCCTGGATACAGGTTTAAAAAGTGGAATAAAGCTTTTTCGTATATCCATTGAAGAGATGCTGCAATATCTTTATGTCTTTGCTCTATTGGTTCGTCAGGAAGCCTGTTATCTCCTAGTAGTTCTATTAAATGGTGATTAAACATTACTCTATTACTGCTATTCCACGTGAAATACTTCATATCTACGTGTAGTCCTTTCTTATAATTAAGTAATTTCCTAAACTTACCTTTATGCTTTGTCGGATCTCCATAAGAAGCGAGCCCCATTACCTTATATTCGCCTTCGTTTGGTTTAAACCCTAGATAAGCAGTGATAGCTGAGTATAATAACCCTAAAGAGTGTGGATATTTAACAGTAAGTTCAGGGATAAATTCTCCGTCTACTACCCTTACTATTCTTAACGTCTCCTCTTCCCCCACTCCGTCAATACTAACTAGAGTTGCATCTGCAAAGGGAGAACTGTTGTAAGCATACATTAAATGAGACATGTGGTGTTCAGAAAAGAACACGGTATCACTAAGCTTCTTTAGTTTAAACCATACTTTAATGCCTGTCCACAAGGTTCTAGGTACAGATCTCCAATTATGCTTTAAAGCTCTTAATAATTTCAAGTGCGGCTTTTCATAATAACATACTACGTCGAACTTATCGGTGTAAGTATCCTTAATATACTGTATTGTATTAACAGGGAAAGAAGAATCGTGCTTTATTCCTGTAAATTTCTCTTCTTCACATGCAAACACAAGTTTTCCCTCTTGAAATAGGCAAGCAGCCGAATCGTGATAATATGCTGATATTCCTAGTACGTTCATTAGTGGTTATAGATAAATGGATCACGCTTTTTTAACTCTTCAATTTTCTTCTTAAATCGCTTTTTACGCTTACGTTCTTCCCATTTGTCTTTAATCCACTTGATTAGCTTTTTCATAACCGAAATATACGTTTATTTGTTAAAATTTGAACTCTTTTTCAATAATAAATATATTTATACATAGCAATACAGTTATATGGAAGACAAAAAGACTTTAATATCTAGCGGATGCAGCTTTACCGCACATAGCCACAACTGGCCTTATATTTTAGAAGAATCTTACGGCTTTAACCTAATAAACTGCGCAGAAGCGTCACAGGGTAATGGATTGATATCTAGAAAGTTAATTCACAAATTAAATAAGCTAGTCGAGTATCCGAATCCTAAAAATTTAATAGTAGGTGTGATGTGGTCTGCTATAGATAGAGGTGAGCGCTATATTGAACCTGGAGATATGTACGTAGGTCCTCCTTTCTTAAATCATAACCCAACTCGAGTGTCAGAAGATTCTCATTGGAGTGGATGGAGAATGATGTCTCCTCAGTGGGATAAGTCAGAAGACTGTATTCAATATTATAAAATATTCAATCATCCAATATCTTCCATAGTCCATACTATTGAGCACATATTAAGAGTTCAATGGTATTTAGAAAAAATGAAAATAAATTACTTCATGTCAACTATGCAGCACATATTTTATGATGATTTAATTAATAATGCTGAAGTTCGCTATTTGTACGATATGATTGACCATACGAAGTTTTTGCCTGTGAAAGGATGTCACGACTGGGTAAAGGATAACTACAAGGCTGAGGGTTTCTTGCCTCCTGATCCAAAATGGGATGGTAGGATTGATATGCATCCAACTAGGTTTGGGCATGAAAGATTTACAGAAGAGATAATAGTACCACATTTAAAAGAAAGAAATTTAATTTAACAAATTCTAGTTATGAAAATATTAATAACAGGAGGATCGGGATATCTGGGTTCAGTTATAACAGGAAAAATGCTTGCATCAGGATACCAAGTAACAGTCCTAGATAAGCTTATATTTAATCAAGTTTCTTTATTATCTTTTACATCTAATTCTAATTTTAAATTTATACACGGAGATGTTCGCAATGAAAAGCTCTTAGAAAAATTATGTGATGAAGCAGATGTAATTATTCCTTTAGCTGCTATAGTTGGATTTCCAGCCTGTGCTGCAGAGCCAGAGTTAGCGGAAGAGGTAAACTTTAATCAGATACGAAATATTGTAAAATTTACAGAGGGTAAGGGTAAGAAGGTATTATATCCTAATACAAATAGTGGATATGGAATTGGTGAAAATCAAACAGAATGTACTGAGGAATCTCCTTTAAGTCCAATTTCAGTTTACGGTAAGACAAAATGTGATGCTGAAAATATCCTAAAAGAAAAAACAGATGCTATTATTTTTAGATTAGCAACGGTGTTTGGAGTATCTTCTCGTATGAGGACAGATCTATTAGTTAATGACTTTACTTACAAAGCAATTACAGATAAGTATATTGTTGTATTTGAAAAAACATTTAAAAGAAATTTTATTCATATTGAGGATGTTGCAAATGCCTTTTTATTCATGTTAGAAAACTACGATACCTATAAAGGTGAAATTTTTAATGTTGGATTAAGTGAAGCAAATCTTTCAAAGCAAGAGTTATTAGAAAAAATTCAAACTCACGTAAAGGATTTTGCTGTAGTATATGACGATTACTACGAAGATCCGGATAAACGTAACTACATAGTATCTAATACGAAGATAGAAGCGACAGGATGGAAGCCAGAATGGGACTTGGATAGAGGTATAAAACAATTAATAATGGCCTATCAAATGATAGTGCCAAAAATGGGCGCAGAATTTAGAAACGGTTTTCCTTTAGGTTACGCAAATCAAACATAATATGAGCAATAAGTGGGATGAGTTTATAGAAACTCCATCAAAAAAATTCGGTTATCAAGTACCCGTATTTACTCCGTCTATCTATAGAGAATATAGAGGTGAAATCTTTTCAACTTTTCACTCAGAAGAACATCCTGTAATGAGACATATTCATTATGATAAAAGTGAGATTAGTATTCATGGTAGATTTTCAAAATCCTATAAAGGAGTATTAAGAGGTCTACATTACGATAATAAGACTTGGAAATTAGTTCAAGCTACAGTTGGTGATATCTACCTAGTTGTATTAGATATGAGAAAGCAATCGGATACTTTTGGTGAATGGGAGGCATTTACAATAACTGAGAAGGATAGAAATCAAGTTTTAGTTCCTCCAGGATTTGCAAATGGACACTACGCTTTGACAGACTGTATGTTCCATTATAACTTATTCTATAAAGATGATTATGTAGATGTAGACGGACAAGGGGTAGTTAGGTGGAATGATCTAGAGTATCAAATGGAATGGCCAACAGATAATCCAATATTACAAAAAAGAGACAAATGATAAAAAATTTAGAACAGTATGCAATTGTTAAGGAGCCGTTGTGGGATAGAGCTAGCTTAGAGGTATTTGAAAAAAAGATAGCAGATCATTGGGAGGCTGGTAAGATAAAGGGTCCTGTGCATTTAAGCGGAGGTAATGAAGATCAATTAATTGAAATCGGTAAGAGAATTAAATCTACTGATTGGGTATTTTCAACATGGCGTTCTCATTATCATGCTTTAATTAAAGGGGTTCCTTCAGAATGGTTAGAGGAAGAGATTTTAGCTGGACGTTCGATTACGATAGTAAGTGAGGAGTATAGGTTTTATGCATCTGCTATAGTTGGTGCAATTATTCCAATTGCTGTAGGTGTTGCTCTTGCCAACAAGAGAGACGGTAAGGAAGATAAAGTTTGGTGCTTTATAGGTGACATGGCTTTTGAAACAGGCGGGTTCTATGAAATGCATAAATACGTAACTAATTATGGCTTACCTGTGGTCTTTGTTGTTGAAGACAATGGTGTTTCAACTAATACACCAACAGAAGCAACTTGGAATGGAATAAAAAGAGAAATACCTAGTGACGTCATTTGGTATAATTACGAAAAAAAGTGGCCGCACTACGGAACAGGAAAATGGGTAATATTTTAAAGTTTGTTTACGATGATTGGGATGAAGAAAACAATGTCCCTAGACCTAATAGGTTAAAAACTTATCAACAAGAGGGTACCAACTCGGCATGGTTAGTTTCTTCTGATCCTATGAAGATTCTTAACCAGGTTACTATTGAAAATTACAAATTAGAAGAGGTAATTAAGAATCCAACTCAAGTGTACTTCTATCACGTTTGGTTTAGAGGAAATTTTGAATCTAGTTTTTTTAGCAAAGGAAAGTTACCAGTAGACAATGAAATAATTCGAATAATTAATCAAAATCCAAATTTACATTTAATTTTAATGAACGAGCAGGAGTATGAAACTAGAACTGCAGTAAAACAGTTGGATGAGATTGTAAAAAGGTTAAGGTTAAAGCCACATAGGGTATGGTTTGTAAACAATAATGAAAAATTAGAGGAGTATAAGCTAGAATCGAGTGCTGGTATAAATGTGCATACTTCTCGCTGCTTAATTTCGCACGTTAAAAGAGATGAAAATAATGCACTAAGCTTTAAGACTGATAAAGATATTAGTTCTTTCTTTTTATGTCATAATAGATCTCCTAGACCTCAAAGATATGCATTACTTTGTCTATTAAAAAAATACGGTATATTAGAAAGTGTGGATTGGTCTTTAGTTAATGGTTGGGGTAATGATAAGGTTAATTTTGAGTTAAATTGTTTGCAGCTTTTTACTCGAGAACAATTTCAAGATTTATCTTCAGAAGCTCAATATTTCGAGTCTATTGAAATGAAGAAAAGTAAATACGAAACTAATCATTTTGAATTTGATAATCGTAATAATCAAAGGATATTTTTTGAACATGCTACCTATGAAAATTCATACTTTAACATTGTAACGGAAACTATCTACCATGGAGAAGATATACACATAACAGAAAAATCTTTTAAGCCGTTTTACTTCTTGCAGTTTCCATTAATATTAGCATCGTACCAACATGGCTATTATTTTAGAAAAGCTTATCCCGAATATGATTTTTTTGATGATGTGATAAATCATGATTATGATAATATAGAAGATGATAAAGAAAGGCTTCTTGCATTTGTTAATGAAGTCAAGAGAGTTAACAGCAATAAAGAGTTTTTCATCGAGTTTTATAAGAATAATGAAGAAAGGTTTATTAAAAATCACGAAGTGTGTAAAGCTTACAATTATACACGGGATCATGACTTTTTTAAAAAGCTAAGCGAACTACCTGTTACAGGAAATAAGGCATTAAATTTAGTATATGATAATTGGAATGAATATACTCAATATCCGTCAGAGCCTAATTGTAGGGAGGTTTATACAAATCACTTTATGATTGTTCCTGATATGTCTGTGTTTGCTCTAGGGTTTGGATCAGATCTTATTGTAAGATATCTGCTAGAAGATATGCCAAAGTACCCCGATAGAAAATTTTACTACTTTATAACATTAATACCTAATTTATTTTTAAGCAAAATTAAAGATAATAAGCTACCGTTGCCAGAGGAAGTTCTTGATTACTTATTAAAGTACTCAAACTTTAATGTTGTTATAATAAATGAACAAGAATTTGAAACTTTTGAAGCTGTCGAGGCAATTCATCAATGGTCTAAAGCACTTAACATAAATCAAAAGCAATTGTGGATTTCAAATAATAACATTAAACTAAATGATTATAAAGAAATCTTAAACAGCGATATTAATTTTTACACTACATCGTGGGTAAAAAATCACGTTGGTGGGGTAATGCACAACAAAATAGGCGATATACAATATAAACCTAACAAAGAAGGTGCTTTATTTCTTTGTCATAATAGAAGGCCTAGGCCTCATAGACACGGATTACTTTGTCTATTGAAAAAATACGGTATATTGGATAATGTTGATTGGTCTTTAGTTAATGGTTGGGAGGTACGAAGTGAAGATTTGGGTTTTTATTATAATGTTTTTAATGAAGAAGATATTAATTCGTTGTCTGAAGAAATAAACTATTTTCAGAGTATTGAGCAAAAGAAGAGTAGGTACGAAGAAGAATATACTTGGTTTGATGATAGGGAACATACTAATGGTGTCAATTGGAATGAGACGTACGTAACAGCTACCTATGAAAATTCTTATTTTAATATAAGTACTGAGACTGAATTTCGTACAGAGGTTATACATATTAGTGAAAAATCCTTTAAAGCATTTTATGCTATGCAGTTTCCTTTGGTTTTGGCTTCACCGAATCACATTGCTGAGATGAAAAAACATTTTGATTATGATTGGTTTGATGATGTTATAGATCATAGTTATGACTCGGTTCTTAGTCACAGAGATAGATTATATAAATTTGTCGAAGAGGTTAAGAGAATTAATGATAATAAAGAATTTTTTATAGAATTTTACAAAAATAACAAACAGAGATTTATCGATAATCATGAGAAATCCTTAAAATGGTCATCAAATCCAGCCGATAAGAATTTTCTTTTAGGATTATGTGATTTACCTCTTATACCTTGGAACAAATAAAATAATACAATGAAAAAAATACTAATAACAGGATGTAGTGGATTAGTCGGTACACATTTAGTTAAAAAATGTATTAGTTTAGGCTACGACGTAGTTGGTGTTGATTTATACTTAAGTAAACATCTTCCAGCAAGCGGATGGTCTTTTATTGAAGCGGATTTGACTAAGAATAACATAATTGAAACTATTTTCCTATGTAATAATTTTGATGTAGTATTTAATACCTTTGGAATTAAGGGTTCACCAATGAGGGCTAAAAATAATCCTGTCGATTTTTTATATCCATCCTTTAAAATTAACACTGAGATTATAAATCAATGTGCGAAAAAGGATATATGGTTAGTATTTGTTAGTTCGGTGGGTGTTTATGCTCCAGCTGAGAGGTTTGTAGAGGATACGGTGTGGAAGACTTTACCTTCAGAAGCGGATTGGTATCCTGCTTGGAGTAAGAGAACTGGAGAAATTTTATTGGAGGCATATAAGGTACAATACGGTTATGATAGGTGGTCAATTATAAGGCCGGCAAACATATTTGGTAAGTATGATGATTTTAGTGGTTTTGGTACTGTCATAGCATCTACAATTAAAAAAGTTGCTGAAGCGAAGGATGAGATTGAATGTTGGGGAGATGGTTCTCCAATTAGAGACTTTGTCTATGCTGGTGATGTTGCTGATGCTATTATAAAAGTGTATCAAAAGCAAATAAACGATACTGTTAATTTTGGTTCTGGTATTGAAATTTCAATTAAGGAGATAGTTGATAGCATAGTTAGTATTAGCGGTAAAGATTTAAGTATAAAATGGGACGCGTCTAAGCCAAACGGAGACTTAAGAAGGTTAATGGATGTGTCTAAGCAAACAGCTTATAGTATTCTACCTACAACAACATTTAAAGAGAGATTAAAAGAAGTATATGAATTCTACACCGATTCCATTAAGTAGCTTTCTAGAAGAAGGTGCTTATGTTGGTAATTTATATGATTTTATTGATGCAAATGAAATGACTCAAGTAGAGTCTAAAATTAAAGGTATTTGTAGTTATGTTGAATCAGATAGAGAGTCTATTTTAAAATGTAGATACGATTACGCACCTGAGCTTCAAAGCTATGAGCACTCAATACCTTTAAATCAAATTCTAGAAAGAGATTTATTTATAAAAGAGAATGATTTACGTACAGTACAAAAGTGGTACGAATTTTCTATGAGTAATGAATACCATCAGTACTTTTATAGCTTATCTAAGAAAATAGTAAATACTCTCTATCCAGATACCGTCATAGATGATAGCGATAGAATGGGAGATTTTACTCTATACGAAGATGATCATTTTATAAGTGATCATAAGGATGGTTACAGTAACGGTAGGTTATGTGTTTTAATTATGTATTTAAGTAGTGAGGCGGATTATAACAATGGCGGCGGTGAATTAATTATAACTACAAATTCAAGTACTCAACATACAGTAAAGCCTCTATTAGGTACTTTCAGTATTATGGATTTTTCAAAAAGTGATTTGATTCATGAAGTCAAAGCGGTAAAGAATGGATTTAAAAGATACTCTTTTATTAATTTTTTTAAAGTTAAAAATGTAGAGAATAAAATAACAATATGATAAATAAAAATTCCAAAATATTAATTACTGGTGGTTCGGGATTAGTGGGACAAAATTTAACCGAAAGATTACTTAGAGAGGGGTACACTAATCTAAGAGTTAACTTACATAAAAGAGGTGTTAGAACCGTTCATGATGGTGTTCATTACACGTATCATGATCTACAGGCGTATGAAGGATGTTTAACTGCAACAAAGGAAGTTGATATCGTATTTCATGCTGCTGCCTCTACATCTAATGCGGTTGATACTGTTGTTGACCCCTTAGCACATGTCACACCAAATGTAGCAATGAATAACTTCCTAATTGATGCTAGTTGGAGAAATAAAATACAGCACTATATCTTTATTTCATCTAATACAGTTTATCCTCCAAAGGGTGATGAACCTGTTATTGAAACCGATTTCTTATTCGATGAGCCTTACCCTGTTTATTTTCCTGTGGGGTGGATGAAAAGGTATGCTGAAGTTCAGTGTGAGTTATACGGTAAGTATTTACCTGTTAAAATGAAATGTACTGTTGTTAGACCAGCTAACTTATTTGGCCCTCATGATAAATACGACTTTAATAAATGTCATGTAACTCCAGCAACTATTCGCAAAGTAGCAGATAAAATGAATCCGATTCCTGTTTGGGGGGATGGAAGTGAGTTAAGAGATCTTTTATATATTGAAGATTTTATAGAAGCATTACAAGTTATTATGGAAAATGAAGTTGAAATGTTTGAAGTATATAATGTTGGCTCAAATAAGGTATATTCAGTATTAGAAGTATTGGAGATAATGAAGGTAATTGCAAATTACAATGCTCCAACTGAATTTATTAGTGGTAAACCTTCTATGATACCGACACGTAAAATAAATTCAAATAAAATTAAAGAAAAACTAGGTTGGGAGGCAACAACAAGTCTTGAATCTGGTTTAAAAAACGCTTACAATTGGTATAAAGAAAATGAAAACGAATTCAAATAAAATAACTAAAGGAATTGTATTTGGTGGTTGTTCTTTTACATGGGGACAGGGCCTTTACTACTATTCTAATTTAGAGACTTTAAAAGAACCTCTACCTGATTGCTATGATAGTAAGTTAGTTACTGATGCTCATAAGCGATATGGTGCAACATTAAGATATCCAAGACTTGTGGCAAATCATTTTAATACTTTTGAAGTATGTATGTTACAAAACGGTGGATCCGAAGAAACTACTTTTGATTATTTGAGAAAAGTATTTGGCTTAGAAGAAAACTGTGATCATTTATTTACTGAATCATTATCTTTTAGTGAGCTTGAATATATTATAATACAAACTTCACAGCCTAATAGAAATTCTTTTACTTATACTTTAGATGGTAGTCAGCATTACTACAAAATAGATTCGCCAGAAACAAAAGACCTCTTTTACAAATGGCTAAGTCAAGAAAAAATAGAGTTTGAAGATTGGTACTCGAGTCATGTTAAAAGTGTATTTAATCAGTTAAAAGAAAACATGTTTTTTTACGAATCTAAAGGAATAAAGACATTATTTCTTAATTGGGAAGAAGATTATTCGTCTTTAATCAAAGAAGATACTTACATGTCAGAAAGATTTATATCTTTAGAGTATAGAGGTAAGAATTACGAATGTATTCGCCATTTAATGGATGAAAATAAACACTTAACCATTAATAGCGATTACGAACATTTTGAAATACCTCCTACCGATCATCACCCTTCAAAAGAATGTCATGAAGTTATGGCTACAAACATTATAAAAAAAATAAACAACAATGGAAAAAAACTTATATAAAAATGCGCTCCTAAACTCAATGACTTATTTGGGTCAACAGCAAGATACTGTTTTCATAGGTCAACAAGTTCTTTGGCAAGGTAATCCAATGAGTACTACTCTAGTTGAAGTTCCTAAAGATAAATTAATTGAATTGCCAGTAATGGAAGAATCTCAAATGGGAATATCTTTAGGAATGGCTATGGCAGGTAAATTTGTTATAACCTTTTATCCAAGATGGGACTTTTTAATCTGTGCAACGAATCAATTAGTAAATCATGTAGATAAGATAGTGTTAATGAGCAAGGGTGAGTGGAAATCCAACATTATTATTCGCTTAGGTAAAGGATCGGATAAGCCTTTAGATCCAGGACATCAACATAAAGGAAACTACTTAGAAGAATTTAAATCTATGTGTCCAAATATTACTTTTTGGAATTTAGATAAGCCGGATAATATTGAAGAAACTTATAAAACTGTTTATGCGTCGGGCGGGATGCATATTATTATAGAGTATCCTGAGCTATACTACGCTTAATTACCAACTAATTTCCCAATCTTTAAATTCAGCAGCTAGACAGTCAATTTTATAGTCTTTTCTACCTCCTACTATTTCTTGTATTTTGTTTTTTGCAGTATTTCTAATACCGTTAATACCATGTGTTAATGCTAAATTAGATGGTCCTGCAGTTCCTGCTCTTACTGCTGACTCATTATGCCAGATATGAGCGTTCATTTGAGATAATACTACAATCGCTCTAATAGTTTCTGCATTAATGGGGGTAATACTACTATCAAGACATATCTGTATATCATGAACGATGTCTGCTATTTCTTGTGCATACTCTTCCTTATGTTCAGGTATTTTGACTTCTTTTAACTGTGAAATACTTAATCTATCGATTAATTCAGCCAATGTTGGTAGGTATTTTCTATTTTCCATATTATAATTTATTACAAATAATTAAATTCAGTTAAATAATCATGTATGCTTAATCCTCTAATATAATCAATACTTTTGATATAATCAACGAAATCGCTGTAAAAAATTGAATAATCTTTACTTAATTCGCTAGATAATCGCTTTGCCTTATCTTCTGGTAGTTTTTCTAAAGGCACTTCTCCTTTAAATAGACTTGCATGTAAGTATTCTGGCCAATACACGTAGTTGTGTTCTATTTTAAAGCCTTTTTGTGTGAAGTATTCGTAGAAATTTCCTACATTATGCACATTTAAAGCACTTATTGTTTGAGTAACTCTTATATCAAAGGAATTTCCATTTAATAAGTCTAAATTAGTTTCAGTAACGTCGAACTTAGATGGATATCTTATATACTCATTTCTTTTTCCTAAGTCGTCGATAGATACGTTTAATTGAACGTTTTTAAATTGTTTCCACAGTTCTATAACTTTAGGCGTAATTAAAGTTAGATTAATGCTATATAATAACCTTATTTTGCTATTTAATCCCAAGTCGCAAAGTTTTTGTAGAAAGTACAGGTGTTCTTTAATTAGCATCGGTTCTCCCCCGTTTATGTATATCTCCTCAAGGTTTTTCGCATTATCTAACAACTCATCGTACCATTTTATATCTTTGTACCAAGTACTAAAGCTCTTATCAATAGAATAGAAGCCAGATTGAAATTTTTCAGGCAATTCTGCTACATCTTCATTCCATTTGGTACTACTCATTGGATTACACGTTAAACATTTTAAGTTACAAACATTTCCAATCCGTAATTCAACTACTTTATAATCTAATTGCTTTAATGCACCGTCTTTATTGACCATTTCCTGAAGTTCTTCTAAGCTATGTTGATACTTTTCATTTTCGTACATTCTTTTACTTATTCCTCCTGCTCTTTCTAATTTATAACAGCCTGCACACTCTTTAGGTTCTTCTCCACTTAACATTTTAACTCTTACGCCACAGAAGTTTTTTGAATTAGAGATTTGACTTAAAGTCTCTCGTCCTAGTATATTTAAATCTTCATTCTTAGAAAAGGAGAAGCCATTTGACATGTCTGATTGACAGCAGGGTGTAACAACGCCGTTAGGATGCGTTGCTAAGTGTATAAAAGGTAGTACACACGCTTTAGTCTTATTTAAATCTTGTTCCACCACTCAATTAATGCTTTATTTTGTGAAAATATCTTTTCGATAACCCCTTTATTATCTCTAAACGCATCTACAAATTCAATTCTTTGTTTACCTGCTTTAATTCCTTCACGATAATCTGTAAACTGTTCTTCAAAAGTTTTTTTATTCTTTAAATTTAAAATTGCATCGTAATATATGCCTGTTTTAACATGGTCTAAGATATCATCTAAGATAGGCTCTAGAATTGGTCTAGGAATCATCAAAGGTGACATTATAATGGAGCTATCAAAAGCAAATGTCGTTTTAATTAAAGTATTTACATTTAACTCTTTAGATAGATCGTATAAATCCTTAATTGAAAATAACCCTGGAGATGTAATCGTTAAATCAAAGGTAATTCCGTATGAACCGTAAAGGTCGTTCAAAAATAAGCCCTGTTTAAAGTTATCTAACCAATTATCCCATTTAATTCCATGTCTAACATACTCTACTATCTCTCCTGTACCGTCTATACTCGCACAAACTTGTACGTCTTTAAAATGAGGTAGTAGATCGTAAAGGTTTTGACCTTTGAAACTAATTCTACTTAGGTTAGTGTTGTATCTAATTGTAACATTCTTTGATTGACCATTATCAACTAAGTACTTCATTACTTCCCAATGTATGTCCCACATTAAAGGCTCACCTCCTACCCAATAAATCTCTTCTATTGAACCATCTTTTACTGCATTCCACAATTCAACCTCCGTAACTTCTTCTTTAAACTTTTTGAACTTGTCTTGGTTTATTTTACTATAAAAGGGTTCTCTTTTTTCATCAACTCCCATAATCTTTCTCTCTGCTTCCCATTGTGAACTTAGTAAATCACCACACATTCTACATTTAAAGTTACATAGATTACTTATCCTATAGTCAAATGAAATTGGTTTCATCGTTGTAAAGCCATTTTCATCTGTCTTTTCAAATATCTCGTCAACTTTATGTGGAAATAGCTTTTTAGTAAAATAGTCTTTATAGGTATTAATATTTAAAATCTGCTCATTACAGACTTGACATTGTGAAATAGATTCTCCCTGCATTATTCTCTTCCTAAGATCCATCATATAGGTACTATTCCAATGTTCCTCTAATGATTTAGGATTAAATGTAGAATCAATGTCTGGATTCTCTAAGTCTAAGTATTGTTTAATATAATCAGCCTTTTCTCTACTAGCACAACATAAACGTCTTTCACCTTGAGGAGACAAATAAGTATGTGTCCAAGGTGCTACACAGAAGTAGGGACTTAGTTGGTCAGGTTTATTCATTAAAAAACTTAAAAAGTGAGGGATAGTCTTCTTTTATAATATCATATGTGCTTTCGTCTCTTACATAATCAAAGAAAGTAAAGTTTCTATACTCTGCTTTAATCTCATCGTCGCTATAATCCTTACTCCACATAAATCTTAGTACTGAATCAATATCGCTCTGATATCTTCCCCAGTCATAAATTCTCCACTTATCCTCTATTCTCTGTTTTTCACTATTAGGTAGTACTGCGATAGACATATGGTTAGGATAATGTATTATATTATTCCATATTTTAAATTCTGGAGTATTTTGCTTAACCCAATCGTGAAATTCTGGTAATCTATAAGCATTTACCCAACTTATAGTATAGGTGTAATTAAATCCTACACCTGGTTTATTTAACTTCTTGTAAAAATCATAATACCTAAGGCAGTTAGCTTTAGTTTCTTCCCAAATACCATTCTTTCTCAAGTATTCGTACATCTTACCTATTCCGTCTACACTTAATCCAATTCCTACCGCTTTAAAATTAGTACAGATTTTGCTGAGTAATTCTTCGTTAAAAATAGAACCGTTAGAAGACATTGCTATATCAATATTCTTACTATATCCCTTCTCTACTAAAAACTCTAATACTGTTTTCCACTTCTCAATGTAAAAAGGTTCTCCTCCTACAATTTCAAGCCTTTTAACTTTTTGTCCCCAATCATCTAAGTTGTTCAAGAATATACTTTCACTACCTCCAGGTTGACCATAAGGCATTAAAAACTTATGTACATAGTCGTTAGTACCTACAGGAACTTCTGGTAGGTTATTTATCTCTTTTTGCCATTGAGTACTATGTGATGTACCGCAACTTCTACACTTTAAATTACAAGCATTACTTATAATAATTTGATAGTCTATTGGATACTCGTTAACAGTTTCTGTATTAACTTCAAGTCCTTGACTACTAAAAATATCATTGTAAATTTGTCTCTTACTCTTATAGCCATTAGACTCATCTACCCAACAAGTCTCGCATCCTTTAGGTTTTTCTCCTTTTAAAAACTGTTCTCTCAAATCATTCATATAATCACTATGAAAAATATCTTTCACAGAATCATTTTGAACATAGAATAACGAACCATCTTCCTTTTGGATATTGCCTTTGTAAATACAGCAGGGTCTAGCAGATCCATTTGGATCGTTAGAGAACCCTGCCCACGGTAATTTACATATACTACTCATTGTTCTTAATAAAGTTTAACATTTCATCTTGTTGATCTGGTTCAATAAAGTCTTGAGCGCCTGGATTTGCCCATTGTGGGTTTAGTATCCATCCTTCTTTCTTGGCTGTCTCCATTACTTCAGTAACATACTTGTTTGATTTGCCATCATCACCATCAACAAGTTCTTTAATAGGTGCTATATTTGTTATAGGAATTGAATCCCACCACTCCTTAAGCATAGGAAACGTTTCAATAAAGTTTTTATTTCTTCTAATATCGTATTGAGTATAAAAAGACTTAAAGTCTCTTTCTCTAGATTCTAAAGAAGAAGTGTGGTTATGTCCAGTTTCAATTTGTCTGATATAAGATACCATTCTCATCATTCCATCTCTTTCCCAATCTTGAAAATAGTTTGCACCTCCGTCATAGTTATCTAGTATCCACTTTTCAATATGATTTGCTCTCTCCTCTCTAACATGTTTAGGTAGGGTTACTATTGATTGAAAGGAAGGAAAGCGTAATATGTTAAATGAGCAATGAGGTGAAGGAGTTTTATACTCTCTTTTTAACCTTAGAATTTCATCCATAAAGTCAGTAATAGAAAATAAGCATAATGCGTTAATTGTCATCATACAGTTTATAGATTTTACATTACCCTCCTTTAGCATCCTTTCTACATTACCTATCCACTTTTCCCACTTTAAACCGTCTCTGATATATTCAGCATGTGCACCAAAAGATTCACAGCTAGTATATAAATGAAAGCTTTTAATATTATGACTTGCTTTTAATAGTTCTTCAAATAATTCATCTTTCTGTCCTAAATTAGAATTAACTGCAAAGTCAACTGCGCAATCTTTATGATTTTCCCACCATTTCATTAACTTCCAAAAGTCTTGAGACATAGTAGGTTCACCTCCTGTTACTCTTAGCTCTCTTAATGAGTGTTGTAACTCTGCTTCCCACCATTTCCAAAAAGCTTCGATATAAGGATTACCTTCGTTCTTTTTACCGTAAGGTAATGAGTGAGATCCATCATGTTGAAAGGCTGCTGCACCGTCACTTACTAAGTTTTGATAGGCTCCATTCTTTTTAATATCGTTTTGCCATGTAGTACTAAAAGAAGCATTACAATAAGAGCATGCGAAATTGCAGTTAGGATCAAAAGCTATTTCTAGTGTTTTTAAATCTACATCTTCTGTCCAACTTAATTTAGTTTTAGCTTCTAATAGCTCTTCGTCAGAATAGATAACGGATTTATAGACTCTATCTGAAACTTTATCAGGTCCTAGATCTTCTATCTTCCAACAGTAATCACATTCCTTAGGTCTTTCACCTTCTAGCATTTGCTTTCTAACAAGCTTCTTATATTGAGTATTGTGAATTGCTTTATAGCTCATAGCTACCTCTTCTAAAGGTATTTGGTGTGCTGGCGGATGGTGACAGCTAGCGTTTGTTCCATTGCCTAGCCAAATAGTTGCATTATACCATTTTGCTCCACAAAAAGATGGCGAAACAGAGTTAATTGCTCTATCTCTATACTCTGTATAGCTTTCGTTATCTTTTTTTGCGTAAACTCCCATATTTTATATTTTATGTAGAAAATTACAATTTCCTGTTTTATCAAAACTCTTATTATGAATAAAAACATCAAAGTCATGCTCTGATATTACTTTACTATCTCTTGTTATTACTAATTTATATAAGATTACATCTAGATAGTTTAAATTAAATCCGTTTTTAGGAAAATTACCTGCTCCAAATACTAAATGAGAATTTTTATCGCTGTCTAGTTTACTTTCCAGGGTAAGGTTATATACCGTAACTCCATTAAGAGAAATTCCTAATTGATTCTTAACCTTAACTATTTTTAAATCATACTTTATTCCAGGTTCCCATATATAATCAATAAACTTACAGATTGTTTCACCATTACAAGTATAGAGAAAGGATATTCCGTATTGCTCAAAATCAAAGCCTAAGTAGGAAGGTAGTTTTGCAAAAAGACTAGATTTTTCTGTAATCGGTTTAATTAATTCAAAAACTAAATGAAACATAAAATTTCCCTCGTAATCAAAAATCTTATTAGCAGGATTATCTATAAAATTATCTACCAGGTTATCAGGCCACATTGCCCATGGATTACCCTTTTCTATTCTTAACATCTTCGTATAAGTTTTTTAATTCGGGGAAAGTTTCTAAAAAATTTGTACCTCTTCTAGTATCGTGTTCGTCAACAAATAAAACAAAATCGTGTTTATTTTTTTCAACATCAAAACTATCATCTTCTGATATTGCATAGTCGTATATTCTTTTTATTTTTTGAACTTCTATATCAGAAAATCCAATATTACTATGTTTAAATTCGGGTGTTGTATAGTAAAATGCTTTCTTAGCTGCTTCTAATATTAATTCTTTATGTTTTTTATCAAGTATTTTAACCGATTGGTGAGTTGGAAACCTCAGATAGGAAGTATCTAACTGAATTGGCGATACCCAATAGCGTTCAGTCGTTTGGTATTTTTGTTTTAATTCAAAAACCTTATCAATTAATTTATCGTAACTAAATACTGACATTACATTAAAAGTAGCCATTACAACTATAGAAACAGTGGGTAGCTCTGATAAGATATACTCTACGTTTTCTATAAATAAGTTAAAGTCTAATCCGTTTCTAATATATTCTGCTTGAGATCCCCAAGCTTCACAAGATGTAAAAATTATAAACTCATTTACTCTTCCTTTCTCTATAATACTCTTAGCTACTTTTACAAACTTCTCAATTAAAACTTTAGGAGAGCCTAAGTTTGAATTTATAGAAAGATTCAAGTTTCTATTAGGGAATTCTGTTGTATCTATGAATTCTAATACCTTCCATGTATCTTTTGATAGTAATGGTTCTCCACCAGTAATCCTAAAGGTATGCAAATCGTTGTATAAATCAGGCCACCAATTCCAGAAAGATTCTACGTACGGATTCTCATCTGAATTTTTATAGGGGAGTTGGCTTAATCTTTTATAATAGTCTATATCATTAAAATTTGTAGAAGTGGGATATGCACCATACTTTTCTATTTCCTCCATCCACTTAGACGAAAACATTGGACTACAGTATGAGCACTTAAAATTACAAGTATTAGCGAAACTTACTTCTACGTACTTTGGATTATAATTTGCTTTCCAATCAAGGCCTTTAATTTCTTCCATAAAAGGTAAGGACCAAGGTTCAGAAGATTTAAAAACTCTATCTGAAAATGAATTAGATGTTTTTTCTACATTCCAGCAATAATCACACTCGGCAGGCTTTTTACCTTCTAACATCTCCTTTCTCTTTAACTTTTTAAAGTTAGTATTATGCAGAGCTGTGGGATTTACTCTTATTTCTTCGAGAGGTATTTTATGTGGTCCTGGATGGTGGCATGAATGTGTCATTCCATTATGTAGATGCATAGTAACTTGCGTCCACTTTGCTAAACAGAAGCCACAGCCTTTACTATCTAATTCCTTTTTTATATCATGTAAATGCTCCATTATAATACTACGTTTATCATTTTAGCTTTAGGAGTTAACTCTTCAATACTCACTAAAGTATATTTTAAATTATTCATACCATCTGCTTTGTAATCTATCTTACCCTGCTGCATACCCATTATATAACGATATTCATTTTTGGCTGTTGTCTCTCCTTTTGCCCATTTTCCGTCCACAAATCCTTCGTCAATATGATCTAAACAATCCATTCTACCTGGAGTTCTATGAGGTACGATTGTATGTGGTACTTTAATAGTTTCTTCTAATCTTTCGCAATTAGAAACAAGGCCATTATTGTTATTTCCTGTATTATCTTTTAGTAGCTTGTCGTTTAGAAAATCATAATCTAAAACAGCACCCTCTACTTTATTATTAAATGAAGATACGATTTCTTCTTGAGTTAAACACCTATTCCAAATTATTAACTTACCTATATCTCCTTTAAAATACTTAGCAGGATCGTTTTCATTAGCAGAAGGAGACATTCCTAAGTAATAATCTACATCGTCGTACCTTTTTAAGCCTCCTAAATAGGAAGCTGGGGAGTCAGTTCCAGTTCCACTTGCTGCTTGAGATTCTATTCCGTTTAAATACGTATGTATTTTTTTACTATTTGCATCTACAGTAAATGTAACCCAGGTCCATTGATTTTCATATCTTTTCATCCACTGGTAAAGAGGTTTACTGAATATATCCCATAGCATCACCGTATAGGCTCTTGAATTATTATACGAAATACCGTAATCATATCCAGGTCTTCTAAAAATTGGATATTCTACGTATCTTTTATCTTCAGCTCCTATTAAATAAATTGGCATTTTCTTTTCTTGATGAAAAGCTCTAACTAATACACTTACCGTATGAGATTTATTAGTTAATTCATTTAAGGTTGGACTAGATGGAATTTTTACATGCGAATTATCACCATTAAATCTTAAAAAAGGTTTTGTTTTTTCGTAATTAACATAATCTATATTTGCATAGCCTTCTAGTACACATCTCCAAAATAAATCATCATCTTCCATTCCCCAATCCCAATAGTCATTTGAATATCCATTAGTTCTTTCTACTTGCTCTTTGCTAAAAATTACAGCACCACCAAAGTAATCGGCATACTTTAAGTGGTAATTAGTTTTTGAAATGTGAATTGCAATATGTCTAGGATTATCTTCTGGAAAAGAATAGTCACAATTATCGTCTTCTGGAATCATGTCAATATCATGCCATACTATGTAGTCACAACCATCCTTAAACGCTTGTTCAGCAGCTATGTTTTTCATAGCACCTCTATTAAACAGCTTATCATCTATTTGATGGCCAAAATACATACAGTATTCTATGCCTCTTTCTTCTAAAAAGTTTCCTACTCGAGGTATAAACTGCTCTAAGTGAGCTTCTCTATTTCTATATGGTACGCAAACTCCTAATTTCATATTCCTACATTTACGTGTACTTGATTTTCAATATGGGTATAGTTATGTACTTTATATTCACAATCACCCAGCCCATCTACGGTATGGTCTCCAAATCCTTTTGCTATTTCGTTATAATACCTTAATTGATTATATCTAGTATTAATATCCTTCCATCCTCCTCCTGTAAATCCATTCTCAGCATGCGATATTAATTTAAACTTACTTTCTCTTCTAAAAGGAATATCTAGTATCTTACCCTCTTTAAAAGTATAAGCAACGATTTCACATTCAGTCATATACCCTCTATTACCTCCTGCAAGATCCATTAATTTATAATCCTTTACAAATTTAGAATCGTAATATAGTTTCAATAAATGAGCAGATTTGTAATTACCAAAATCTTGAGTTAATCCAAAAAATTTATTATCTGAAATCTCTTTAATCTCTTCTTCTTCTAATATTGTATTATATACAGCAAAAGTATACAACAGTCCTTTAAAGAAATTAGAAGTTTTATCTCTGTGAGGATATCCACAGCCTAAGTAGAAATACTTTTCTGCTTTATAATCTAATAACTCATTATACTCTGTTGAACCTACTAATTCTCCATCTTGAAACATTGTTATTATTCTTGTTCCTGGATTAATTGTAAGACAGATGTTAGTTCTATAAGTTGGTTTAATATCAGAAGTAATGTATATAACTTCTTTGTTACTATTATAAGCTGTAAACTTATATTTTTGATAAGAGTCATACGTTATAGCAAAATCTAAGCCTGGAATTGAAAATATAGTAAACTCATCGTCAAACTTATCATGATCTAAAGTTATTTCGTCTGGATAGAAGGTTATAAAAATAGAAGTTTCTTTAGTAAGGTCTATGTTATTATGACACTGTACGTAAGCATTATGTCCATTAAACTTTAGAGCGGCTGTATTACTGTAAGCCATCTTTAGTATTTTCTTATCTAACGGAACGTGACTTATCTTACATCGATAAAGTAAATCATCATCTTCGAATCCCCATCCCCAATATTTGTTTGAAAATCCATTGATTAATTCAAACACTTCTATTGGAAATAAAGTTACACCTCCAAAGTAAGTATCAAATATACTACGATTTATTCCTTCATTAGATTCAAAACCAGTAGCAAGGTGTATAGGAATGTCAGAATATGAATAATCTACGTCAATAGGAATCATATCTATGTCATGAAAAACTAAGTAGTCGCAGTGAAGAGCTTTAGCATAAGTATAACCTATGTTTAATAACTTTCCTCTATTAAACAACGAAGCATTATCTTGTTCTACAATAATTAATTCATAGGAAATACCTTTACTATCTAAGTAGTTACTTATAGCTTTTTTAAAGACTCCAAAATGCTCAAAGCGATCTCTATATGGTACGATTACTCCTAGCTTATGCATCTTTCTTACTTATTGTATGAAATTCTGATAAGTAAAATTGAACTCTTTCGCTCCATTCGTTTTTATCTATTTCTTCAAACCATAAAGTTAGAGAGTCTAAAGAATTAGCGATTTTTTCTAACGCTTTTACTTTTCTAGTTTCTAAAAGGACTGCGTCTTTTTGTTCTTGTGTCATATTATATTGAAATTATTATGTTTAGTAATTTATCCCAGTTTTTATAGCTCCAAGCTCCAACTTCTTCTATCATAAAGCGAGGATCGGTTATATCAATCTTAAATCTAGACTTTGCTAACTCTCTATACATTTTTCTGTATTCTTCTGAGTATGCATTTTCTCTATTTGTATTTGCTACTGCTCTAATTCTTTCACCGCAAGTAGCATCCCATTTAAAATGGTTTACTATAACGTTATATTTTTTATAAGGAGCAATTAGCGGATGATTCCAACCTTGCCATTTCCAAGTCGTATGTCCATCTATCTTTGCATAATGTTGGCCAGGAGTTAATTCTACATATCCTTTCATTATACAAATTTTATTTGGACAAGCTCCCGATAAAGGATATCTAAAGAATCCTGCTAAAGGAAATTGCTCAAAGATATCTTCTTTTGGCTGTAGCTCTGGAAATATTCCGTTTGGTCCTATTCTATCAACAAATCCTCCTCTTACTAAATCCCATCCGTACTCTTCACAGTCCTTTATAATATATTCTAGAGATTCAGGATATTCATGAAATTCATCATCATCGGCAACAATCCACCAATCTTCAGGATGCTGATTTTTTATTTCATTGTACATGCTAGTTACAGTCTCCCAATTGTACTTTTCAGCAGTACGTCTAAAAACTATTTTTGCTTTTGGAAACTCCTCTACTATCTTTTCTACTTCTTTAGAAAGCTCTTTATCTTCCCAATCATAAATACCTACACAAATCTCATCTACTATATTAGAATAGTAAGTTAAGAAATGCCACAATATATTCGTTCTAGATCCAACTACAGTTGCTAATCTAATCATCTTTTATTAATTATAGTTATACCGCTTGAAGATGGTTTATCTGTAAAGGTATGAAAATTAAATAGATTTACCAAATTCCATTTAGTATTTTTTTGCAATTCCTTAATAAATCTTACAGGTCCATCGAAAGAATGATGATCTTTCTTAATATCTTCCGAAACTATTAGAGAGTTAGAATAATTTTCATCGGAATCATGTAGTATTACTACACCTTTCGGGGCTAAAAGTTTCGAATAGAGTTCAAAATCGAGTTTTACTCCTTCATATGAGTGGTCTCCGTCAATAAACAGCACATCTATCTTTATATCTTGCGGCACAAAGAAGTTATAGTAGGCATTTTCGGAAGTCTCTTTAATAAAACGAGGAGTAAACATATACCTGAAGAAAGAATTCTCATCTTCTAGATCGTTATACCCTCCAACTCCGTTACAAGCATCTACCAGGTAAGTAGCTCCAATATCTCCCCAGTTATGATCCCCGTTTCCTTCAAAAATCCCTTGCCTGTACAAGTCTCTTCGTGCAATAGTCATAATTCTAGGAATAAATCCACCGCCTGATCCTATACATACGCAGTTTTTTGCTCGCATATGCTGAATGATAGAATATACTATCAATCCATCACCCATATGTAAGTCAGTTGCTCCATGAGTCCATCTATAAGGTACCGGAGTATTCTCATTATTGGTAATATGTCTTCTTACGTAGTCAGAATTAAGTATGTCCATGATTCAATAAATTTAAGACATTTTTACTTAAGTTCGGAAACAATTTATAAAAAGTTTCTAATATGTTTTGTTTACATTCTACATAGTATCCATGACTTTCATCGAAAGCTCTTCTTTTATCTGGTCCGAAGTGAGTTGCATAGGTGTATTCTTCCTTTTTAGGGAAGATTCCAAGCCCGTTTTCATACCATTCGTCTTTATGACATACTAAGGTCTCATTAAAAAGGTATTTGTGCTCTAAATTCATCTCTTTTATAAGCTGCCATAGTAGTTTCTGCTCACAAAAGACCATGTTTAACCCGTTTATCTCCCCGCCTTTCTTCGTCATAACATTCATCCATTCTAAAGCGGTTTGAGCATAGATTCCCCTTAGCTTTTCATTGTTAATATAGAGAAAAGCTACGTTGATAGCTTTATCATCCCAATCGTAGTTAGGAAGCTCCATATACTTACGTAATTTATAAGGTTCCGGGTAGTGTTTGGTGGTAACTTCCATAAAATTACCTATAATATCTAATTTCCAGTAATCTTCAGGTATAAATCTCTGTTTTATGAATAGATCTAAGTCAATTACCGCAAACGGTGCAGTTAATTCGTTTATAACCTTTAATTTAGCGGAAGCCCAGAAAGCATCTTCGTTGAATTCGTATTGTTTTCTATCTAGTACTTCAGTATTAACATTATCCCATAGATCTAGGATTCCCATGTCTGAGATTAGTTGCTTACTGTGTGAATCACAGTATAGGTTGGTAGTATGTTCGGGATAAAAGTGCTTCCATGTAAGGATGGAAGTATATAAGAATGCCTTCTCTAAATCAGAGTGAAAGGACATATGTTCAGCACACCATACAACATTCATAACTAAATTTATAATAAATATTAAGAGAACACAGCGTAGATCGTAGTATAACTTGCAGCGTCTGTTGTGTTGAAGTTGTAAGTATATACGATTGGAGAGGCAGCGGTACCGTAAGGTTGGTTAGCACCTGTAGTTACACCTCCTGTTAGGATTGGAGTTGTTCCCCCTGAAGTAGTAGCCCATCTTCTAAAGTAGAACGGGTAGATTGAAGTTGCTACAATGGTAATATAAGAGTAAACCTTTGAAACAGCAAAATAGGTTGTACCAGCTCCTTGACCGCTATCTGAAAACGGATACGTAATACTCACTGTACCTTGTGCTATGTTGCTACTTTGAACTATAACTTGAAATAAACTAGTACTTTGTAACATAGTACTCATATTAGCAGTACCAGTATTATACCTAGGATATGTTTTACCCCCTACAGTTCGTAAAGACTTTGGAGAGGCTCCAACAAATGTAGCTGCTGTATTAAGTGATACGCCTGTAGCCCCTTGTGTACTTATACCCATTATTCGTCTATTATGTTTTCGTCACCAAATATTTTTCCAAATTCCTCCTTAACTGAAGCATAAGCAAATTCGTAGACTTTACCTTCGTTCTTGTCTATAGCTATCTTATACTTAGTTATCGTTTCAGTTCCTTTTTGAACCGTCTTTGTATTTTCACTCTCTCTAATCTGCTCTACAATATTTCCCTCATCGTCAAAGTCGTAATAGGTACTTGTTACTACTTCTTTTACTTCTTCAAAAAGCGGCACCTCTATTTCTACAGGCTCTATCATAGGAAATTCAAAGTAAGTAGGGTATTCAATCTCCTCTCCTTTATGAACTAAGCTAACTCCTACAACCTGTGATGGCTTTGGATTTACTTCACCAAAGTATTCTGGAACTGTTTCTTTAGCAGCCTGTCTGCTTGGATACATTGCTACAGTTGCGTGCAGTATACCATAGAATACTTCAACTCTATACATCTCAATCCTCACGTAAGCCTCAGTCAACAACCCTTGGTTAGTTTCTAAAGGCTGTTTAATTATAAATCCCATAACTTATTTATTTAATAACGTATTTACTAACTCTTTTAATTCGTTTATTTCTTTTTGTTGTGCCTTTACTCCTTCTATTAAGACTGGAATAAGTCTATCGTACTTTACAGCTTTAAATCCATATCCACTTGTTGTTGTAATTTGAGGTAAGATTTTTTCCACCTCTTGTGCTACAACTCCAAGATCTGCACTTCCAGCTTCATATACTATTTGCTTATCGTTCCAGTTAAAAGTATAACCGGTCAATTGTGTAATTAAACTTAATGGATTTTCAATTGCTAACAAATTATCTTTTAAAGTTCTATCAGAAGTATTGTAAGCAACTACGTCACCGCTTGAGTTTATAGTTGAACCAGAAATTATACCGGTTGCAAGTACACTTGCAAAAGTAACTGCCGAGTTTGTTGCTACTGCTTGACCGATTGATATTGTTCTAGCTGCTGAACCATTATATGTTGTTCCTGAATCAAGGCTTATACCCGTTCCAACTGTTAATGCATTTGTTACTGAGCCTGCACTTGTAGCATTAGTAGAGTTTACTGCGTAAGATGCACTAACTGCATAAGATGCAGATAGAGCATATGAAGCACTAGTTGAACTTGGTGCATAAGATGCACTAACTGCATAAGATGCAGATAAGGCATAAGATGAACTTATTGCATTTGAAATAAGTCCTGATCCAGAATGATATGATGCACTAACTGCGTATGATGAACTTAAAGCGTAAGATGAACTTACTGCATTAGTTGAGTTTACTGCATAAGATGAACTTACGGCATATGAAGAGCTTAGAGCATAAGATGAACTTACGGCATATGAAGAACTTAAAGCTTGAGCTGCGTAAGAAGCAGTTCCTAATAAGCTTCCAGTAAAGCCGCCTGTTGATGTAGTGCTATTAGATATAGTCAAGGATCCAGTTACTGAAACACTACCTGTAAACTGATGTGTGTTAGTCATTAAACTACCATTAACACTAGAACCTGTAATATATTCAGTAGAAGCTGTTACGTACTGTACGTTTAGCGTTTGAGCTGTAAGAGTACTGTTAACTAAAATATTTGAAGCAGTAAAGTTAGTTGCAAAAGATGCTGTTGCTGCATTAGTTGCATTTACGGAATAAGATGAACTTACTGCGTATGAGCTACTTAAAGCATAAGATGCACTAGTTGAACTTGGTGCATAAGAAGAACTTACAGAGTAAGATGAACTTACGGCATATGAAGAGCTTAGAGCATAAGATGAGCTTATAGTACTCGTACCCGAGCCGGTAGCTACTGTTATATTGAATGTTGTTCCGTCTCCTTCTGTAAAAGTAATTACGTTATTAGATACTGATGCTGTATATAGGTTTGTTGTAGCTAATGAACTAGTTAGGGCATATGATGAACTTAAGGCATAAGATGCAGAAGTAGCAGAAGGAGCGTATGAAGAACTTACTGCGTATGAAGAACTTACTGCGTATGAAGCTGATAAGGCATAAGATGCAGAAGTAGCAGAAGGAGCGTATGAAGAACTTACTGCGTATGAAGAGCTTAATGCATAGGAAGCACTAGTTGAACTTGGTGCATATGAAGCACTAACAGCATAAGATGCAGATAAAGCATAAGATGCAGATACTGCATTTGTAATAGAACCAGTTATACCTCCAGTAATAGAGCCGTTCACAGCTAGACTGCCTGTAATAGTAATAGGTCCATTTAAAATAGTGCTCCCTGTAACTGTAAGAGAGCCACTTACTGATAGCGATCCGGTTGCTATGCCACTGTCTATAATCATTGTTGAATGTTATTTGTTATAAATATCATGAAGCTTAATTAAATTTTCAATTAAACTACCCTAGCATATCCTGCTACTGCATTGGAGAATGTTACTGTTGTTACGTTATTGCTTGTTCCAGTAATAGATTGAGGTATGAAAACTAAGTTATTAGTATCATATATCTGCACTAGGGGATATTGGTTGTTTAAATTATGAGTTATTGTCCAAGTTGTTGAAGGCGTAACTTGTTGAAAATTAAAACCAACAGTGCTTGCGTAAGAAGCTGTTACTGCATAAGAACTACTTACTGCATAAGAAGCGCTTACTGCTGACGAAATAGAGCCGCTAAAATAAGATGCTGTTTGTGCATAAGATGCTGAAGTAGCTGTAGCTGCATAAGATGCAGATGCTACAGTTTGAGAAACTATTCCACTTCCTTTTGAAATAATAGCATAGCCAGCTTGCGCTGTAGAAAATGTAATTGTAGTTACGTTTACATTTGTTGATGTTATTGATGCTGGAATTAATTGATTATATCCAGAATTATATACGTTTACAAGAGGTGTAAGTGTATTTAGACCATGAGTAATGGTCCAGGTAGTAGCTCCAGGACTTTGTGTAAAAGTGTATCCTTGATCAGGAAAAGCAAAAGCAAATGATGCAGTTGAGGCGTATGATGCACTTAAAACTTGTGAAGCAAAAGAAGCGGTTCCAAATAGAGATCCGGTAATTCCTTGTAATACGTTTAATGAACCAGTGATTTGTACATCACTTAAAGAATTTATACCGTATCTAGCGACGAATTGATTAACTGCCATTTATCTTTTGCTTCAGTTCACTATCCCTAAAGCTGGGGTTTGCCTTTTAAAAAATTATAACTCAACTACTCTATAAGTTCTACCAGTAGGATCTGCTTGTTGCAATTCAAAAGCTTTTGCTTCTGCTTGTGTCTTAATACGATAATCGTAAATTGGATCGTCAGGATTTAACTGAGCTACCCAAATCATATCGTTTCCTGGTAAAAATTGCATTTGTACTTGATACATATATTATAAATAAGTTGCTTGTGATTTAATATTCCAACCTGAAGTATTTGTTTGTGCAAGTAATTGAACATTAGCACCTACTATTGCTGCTGACATTGTTACTGCAGTAGTTGAACCGTTATCTATTGTTGAGAAGTCTGTAAATGTTATAGCTCCGGCGTCAAATGATGCAATAACTTCTCCTACTCTTGAATTGGCTCCGTTTAGGGCAGAGTATTTGTAGAATGCTGCTGTGAAAGAACCAGTAGCTTGGTTAAAGATTATATTAGATCCTACAGCGCTAGATGAAGTACCGGCAGTTGTTATTACTGAACTACTAATTGTGAATGTAGTAGCGTAAGATGATGTTTGAGCATAAGATGCACTTGTTGCATTTGTAGCGTAAGAAGAGCTTACTGCATATGAACCACTTAAAGCATAAGATGCAGATAAAGCATATGATGCACTAACTGCGTAAGATGCACTAATTGCGTAAGATGCAGAAGTTGAACTTGTAGCATATGAAGCACTAACTGCGTATGAAGAACTTAAAGCATAAGATGCTGATGTTGCATTTACAGCGTAAGATGAACTAACGGCATAAGATGAACTTAAAGCATATGAAGCACTAACTGCATATGAACTGCTTAAAGCATATGATGCACTAACTGCATTTGAAATAAGCCCTGATCCAGAATGATATGATGCACTTACAGCATATGAAGAACTTAAAGCATAAGATGAACTTACAGAATAAGATGAACTTACTGCGTATGAAGAACTCAAAGCATAAGATGCTGAAGCTACAGACATTGAACTTGTCTGGCTAGTTACTATTACTGGACTACCATTAACAGATAATGATCCTGTTACTGTAACAGATCCGGTAAGTTGCTGTGTGTTAGTTAATAAGCTTCCAAATACATTTGATCCTGAACTGTATTCAGTAGAAGAGCTAATGTATTGAACGTTTAAGCTTGTTGCGGTAATAGTACCGGTAGTTAAAATATTTGAAGCAGTAAAGTTAGTTGCAAAAGATGCTGTTACTGCGTTAGTTGCATTAACTGCATAAGAAGCAGATACTGCGTAAGATGAACTTAAAGCATAAGATGCACTAGTTGAACTTGGTGCATAAGAAGAACTTACAGAATAAGATGAACTTACAGCATATGAACTGCTTAAAGCATAAGATGCTGATGTTGCATTGTCTGCATTGGCAGCAGTGACAGCTCTTGATGCTGTTGTTGCATTTAAAGCATAAGACGAACTTACTGCGTATGAGCTGCTTAGGGCATATGATGAACTTATTGCATTTGAGATAAGTCCTGATCCGGAATGGTATGAAGCGGATACTGCATACGAAGAACTTAAAGCATAAGATGCACTTACTGTATTCGTACCTGAACCAGTAGCTACTGTTATACTAAATGTTGTTCCGTCTCCTTCTGTGAAGGTAATTACGTTATTAGATACAGATGCTGTATATAAGTTTGTTGTAGCTAATGAACTAGTTAAAGCATAAGATGCAGATACACCATAAGAGGCACTAACTGCATAAGAACTACTTAATGCATACGATGCGCTAGTTGCATAAGATGAAGATATAGCATAAGAAGATGTAGCAGAAGACAATGAACCTGTACCTTCGTAAGTAAATACTCCAGAGGTTGGATTGTAAGATACTACGTAGGGTTGAATTGAACTTGCTAGGTTAGCAGATATAGATCCAGATATAAGTGCCGATCCTGTTACCTGTAGGTCATTTAACGAAATTATACCGTTTCTAGCTACGAATTGGTTAGTTGCCATTTAATTATTTTTTATTTTGATTATTTCCTATTATAAATAGTCTATTTTAAGACTATACGATTAACTTTTTATGTATTAATTTTTATGTTATACAAAGGTTGCAACCGCTCTTACTGTCCATCCTGCTGTAGGTGTAAGTATATTTAACTGAACTTGACCTCCTGTTATTACTACCGATCCTACTACACCTGAAGTATTGCCTACATCTATTGTAGAATAGTTGGTATAACTTGAAGTAGTAGAAGTCCAAACTACGTTAGCATTTTCAGATCTAGCATTTGAACCGCTATATAAAGTATATTGGTAGAAAGCGCCTGCGAATGATCCTGTACTGGTAGCAAAGATACCGTTATTTCCTGCTGATGTAGATGGTGTATTTGAATACATCATTTGTGATCCACCTATAGTAAATACATCTGCATGTGAAGCAGTTGCTGCTAAAGAAGCACTCGCTGCAGTTAAAGCATAAGATGCAGTAGTTGCAAAAGAAGCAGAAATAGCACTCTGACTAGAAATACCGCTACCTTTTGATATAATAGCAAATCCAGCCTGTGCTGTTGAAAAAGTAATTCGAGTATTATTTGCATCTATAGAAGTAACAGATGCTGGAATTAATTGATTATAAGTTGAATCATATACATCTACAAGAGGTGTAAGAGTATTTAAATTATGATTAATATTCCACGTATTAGATCCAGGACTTTGTGTAAACGGATAGCCTTGATCTGCAAATGCAGAAGCAAAAGAAGCAGTTAGTGCATAAGAAGAGCTTAGAGCTTGTAAGGCATAAGAAGCTGTAGCAGGTACATTGGCTGCATATGATGCAGATAAAGCATAAGAGGAAGAAATAGCTTGGCTAGCAGTTCCGTAAAAGGCTGAAGCTGAAATATTATATTTAGCTGTTATATCTCCTGTTACACCGCTTATTGTAAATAATGCTTCACTAGCATGATAAGCAGAAAGTATTTCAAGTACGTTATCTACATTGTATATTCCGAATTCAGTAGACTGATTATCGGCATATCTGAATACAAGAGCTGCATTTTGTGCGCCATTATTAATTATGACATTATGAGCGTCACCTATGAAGCTTGAAGTATTATCTGTATTTACTAATACATTTTGGAATAAAGGACTAACAGAAGAAGCTGTTTGTGCTAGCTTTACATAGCTTGCAGTTTGTGCAGTTTCAATATAAGATGCAGTAATTGCAAATAAAGCGCACGAAGAGGAAACGGCCCAAGAAGCGGTTCCGAATAAAGATCCGGTAAGTTGAGATGCGCTTACTATAGAAGCGGTTATAGAAGAGTCTACATGAAGTTCATATAAGTTTGCTGAACTACCAGAGACAATGACTTTTTTCCAATTCGGCATGCTAAATATTTTTTAAGTTGTGGTTAGGTACATACACTGATGCCGTGTCTATGCCTACTTCCCCATGGGGCCAACAACATTTCATATAAATAGGTAACTTACTGGTTTAAACTGATGTAGTACTGCTGTAATTTATATACTAAATTAAAAATTTTTTCTACGTGTTCTCCTTTAAAGTTTGTGTCTTTAATAAGGACCAGGATTAATTCAATTTCACCTTTAGAAAGGGGAGGTATATTAGTAGGAATATTAGAAAGAGGAGCTTTTGATGGCTCCTCTTCTTTATTTCCAGTGATATGTTTTGATGTGAAAGCCATAACTAATTTATTTTTTAAGCGATTAAGCATAAATGTAAATATCTCCTGAAGTAGTATCTACCCATGTATTACCTTGACCTAATCCTGTACCTCCAAATTGTGGAACTGCAGCGCCTGGTGCTGTATTAGTGATTACAGTTGTGTTAGCATATTCAGAAGCTGCTGCTGTAGTAGCCTCTGGTAAGACATTAACTGCTACTGCAAAACGGCCGTATAATCCATCAGTTCCAGTTGTAGTGCCTGCTGTTTCTAAGAAGAATGCTGATCCTGAGTTAGCAGCGTTACCTGTATTAATTATAATACCTGAATCTTGGAATGTAGCAGAACCAGAGTTTAATAAGATAAACTGGTCTTTAATTGATAGGTTGTCAACATTTTGGAATGAAGCAGTACCTTGTACAGTTAAGTTACCTTGCATTACCACATTATCGTGGAATGTAGAAGCACCAGTTACATATAAACCGCCAGCTTGAATTAATACACCGCCTGCATTATTAATTGTTACATTTTCTAGATCTGTAATTGAAGAATTTGCAAAGGCAGCTCCTGTCCATTTTGTAACTGAACCAGAAGTTAAATTGCCTGATCCTGTTACTGCGGCTGCATAAGATGCACTTAATGCTTGAGAAGCACTTGTTGCACTTTCTGCATAAGATGCACTTAATGCGTAAGATGCACTTAATGCATAAGATGCGCTAGTTGCAGAATCTGCAGTTGATGCATTGCCAGCATAAGATGCAGATGTTGCACTAGTTGCATAAGATGCACTTGTAGCTGAATCAGCTGTAGATGCATTCAAAGCATAAGATGCACTTAAAGCATAAGATGCACTTGTTGCGCTATCTGCTGTAGATGCATTTAAAGCATAAGATGCACTTAAAGCATAAGATGCAGAAGTAGCATCATTTGCGTAAGACGAACTTAAAGCATAAGAAGCAGAAGTAGCATCATTTGCGTAAGAAGAACTTACTGCATATGAAGAACTTAAAGCATATGAAGAGCTTAAAGCATATGAAGCGCTAGTTGCATAAGATGCAGAAACTGCAGCAGATGCTTCATAGGCATATGAAGAACTTAAGGCGTAAGAAGCAGACAAAGCATAAGAAGCGCTATCTGCAGTGTCTACTGCTGTTTGGTAAGTAAGTTGTCCTGTAGTATTATCATATCCTACTACAAAGCTCTTACTAACTTGAGTTAAACCTGTAAGAAAAACAGATCCTGTTTGATTAAATGAACCTGTAAATATAAAAGTATCAGCGTTAACATCAAATGCAGTACCTGTTGCGGTATTGATAGATAATGAACCGCTAATAATTACTGCTTGATTTAATGTATTAACGTAAGATGCTGTATCTGCGTTAGAAGCAGTTACAGGAACGTTTGAAGCATAAGAAGCTGTTAAAGCATAAGATGAACTTGTTGCACTATCTGCTTGAGAAGAACTTAAAGCATAAGATGCACTATCTGCTGTTGAAGCGTTGTTTGCATAAGATGCAGAAGTTGCAGCAGATGCATCAAGTGCATAAGAAGCACTAGTTGCATAAGATGCAGAAGTTGCAGCAGATGCTTCAGAAGCATAAGATGCACTAACTGCGTAAGATGCTGTAGTTGCAAAAGATGCAGAATCTGCTGTAAATGATCCTGTACCTTGGTAGTACAATTGACCAGTTGTAGCATCTATACTTACGATATTAGCTTTAGGCGCATTAGTTAAGCCTTGTAAAAATACACTGCTTGAAGCATTTAATGATCCTGTTATGTTTACACTCGTATCAACGCTTAATTGATTTAACTGGGCTGAACTACCAGAGACGATGACTTTTTTCCAATTTGCCATTTGATTTTGTTTTTTAGGGGTTTTTATTTTCCGTTAATAAATAGTATTTTTTTCCGAAACTATAAGTTTTAAATGAATAATTTTTAATAATTTATTCCAGTCCAACATACATTGAGCTAGAAGTGAAGTATATATTGCCTGCTATTGTAGATCCTGTTGGATTTATTGAATGAGTTGCAACGTTTAATATGCTTCCGTTTACAGTTAAGACAGGTTGTTGTGAAGTAAATCCCTTTATTATAAATAAATCACTCGATACCGTCATATCGCTATTTGAAGCAATATCAAAGAAAGATAAGCTCTGAGACTGAATTAGAAATATACTTGCAGTACTACTATTAACACTAATTCCTACATTTCCATTTAGAATATAGGAAGCTGTTGCTGCATTTTGAGCAAAGACTGCATAAGAAGCTGATTCAACGGATCCTGATTGAGATACTATAACATCAAAAGTTGTTTGGTCACCTCTTGTAAAGGTAATTGTACTAGCTAATGCAGAAGCTGTTACAATTCCCAACAGTGCAAGTGAGGAAGTAGTTGCGTAGGATGCAGATATTGCAAAAGAGGAGCTTGGTATAGCATTTACACCTTGTACGAATCCTCCAGAAACGTATAAAAACTGACCTTCCTGTATAAAGGGTAATGCTAGATTACCGTCTAATACGTTAGATCCTGAAGTAAAAAAACTACCAGATATAATAATAGTATCTACACTAATACCACTTAAGGCATTAATAATGTTTAATATTTGACTGGATTTTATTACACCTCCAGGGTAAATACCGTCGGTAGGGATCGTATTTTCAGGATAACTTAAGTTAAATCCTGTTAGTTGATTTACTTGATCTGCTAAAGTGTTTGGGTTGCTCATGATGTCTGTTCTGTATTAAATACTATTTTACATAAATTATATGTCCTACTCTGTAACTGTGCAAGATATGCATTTAATGTATCTGGAATTAAATATCCATTAAGTGTTAAATTAAACTCCGTTCTAACAAGTCTATCTTCACCTTGTTCGTAAGTTTGAATATCATCAAACGAATCAATCTTAGCTAAGAATTGAAATCTAGAAGGATCCCCCCAGTAAGAATTAGAAGCAAAATTTAATCCCTCAACTAATCTATCCATTTGTTCTACGAAGTTAGTCCAAATTGCACACTTATAAGTAATTGTAACGTAATCCGGAGTTACTACTACTACAAACTCTTTTTGAGGTCTTTGTGCTTGTAAAATTTGAAAATTATCGTAAATATTTCTACGAGAAAAAGCTTTTTCAAATAACTGTACGTTATGTGCTACGTTACCGTCTAATTTGTTACCTAATTCTCTATTCTGTGTAACATTTGATTTTTTATACATAATTAACGGTGGCATAATTTTACCGCCATTGTCTCTATAGTAACCATCTCTCTGTACTGATTTCCATTTTTCAGGAGTACCGTAAATAACAGGAACTAAGATAGTATCGTTATTTTGATATACAGATAATTTTAAAACTTCATCAAAATAATATTGAATAGCTTCACTATGGTCTTTAATTCCAATAGAAAACTTTTTATTATCTAATTCAGTAAATTTTGTTTCGTATGCACGATTAAATTCAGGTTGTCCTGGCTTAAAGGGATCAGAGAATATAATATTAGGATTACCGTACTGAGGATCGGTTGGAACAATAATTTTGTCCAAAAATTCTCGCCTGGTCTGCGGTCTAACTTGTTGTACTCCTCCTGCCATATTATAATCGCTCTTGTGTAATACCTAATCTCTCTGGTGTCGTTAGGTGGGTGAAACAAATAATGGAGAAACTTTGTCCGAATTCATTTAAACCTTGAGAATATGAGTAATCAGGATCTTTACCTAAGAAGTACTGGTTTTCATTAGTATTATCTACTTCGTAATAAAGTTCGTTATACATAACAATATCGCCAGTCTCAGGAACTACGTTAGCTATTTCTAAATCTACTTTTAAAAACCTAAATCCAACTTCTCGTATAACATCTGGACCAAAATTATCAATCTTAGTATTAAAATCTCCTCTTACAATTAAACAGTTTATTAAAACTGGTCCAATATAACTCTTTACTAAGGCTTCACCATAGACATTAGGTTGCGTATCAGGTAAAACTACCTTATAGTATCCAATTTGTTGTGTAGCTACGTTGTTAACAAACTCGTGTGCTACTCCAATTTGCATTAATGCATCCCTAACTGTTCCAAATAACGCCATTTTTTTGTTTTTATCCTACATACACCATTAAAGGTATATTTGTTAATGTATTTTCTAAAGAGTTATTCTCAGATTCTTTTCTCTCTAATTGTTTCTGTCTCGACATGTCTTCAAGATCTAATCTTAACTTTTCTCTTAACTCTTTTTGCATTGCTTGGCCTCTTGCAATTAAATCTGCAAAGTTTAAAGTTGTTTCTGCACCTGGTATATTAACTACTGTATATTTTCCTCTTACTAAACCTAGTAATTCTGAAGTTAATGCAGCTGTAAACTCTTTAGTCCATTGTTTTGCAGGTTGGTTAAGATCAGAATAAGTAATTAACCCGTAAGGTGCCATAGAAGCATTTGCAACTAAGCCTTGATTATCGCCATAAGGACTATTTTCAGTTAAACTCATTAAGTCAGACTGAAATGCATATTGTAATGAAATGCGACCGCCTTCTCCGTAAGGTATTGGAAATATTCTAATATTTGTTCCTATTAATTCAAAGGTCCAAGCTGGTAAATTTACTGTATTTTGCATTTCTGCTTCTTGTATTCTTTGTATCGTCCAAAATACAGG
>Ga0209500_10000185_pt1 | contig 56820 bp, 91 predicted proteins | sample S_140212_EF_Meta_FD_187323 | JGI IMG/M metagenome (GOLD analysis project Ga0209500, IMG submission 187323) | Freshwater microbial communities from Lake Simoncouche, Canada to study carbon cycling - S_140212_EF_MetaG (SPAdes) (version 2) | ecosystem: Environmental > Aquatic > Freshwater > Lake ... | reverse complement strand
CATTGATGCTTCTGAAAAAACTTCTACTACAGCCGCAACTCCTACGACTATTGCTACAGCAAATATTGCTGATGATGCTGAAATTACTTTTGATATTGATGTTGCTGGTACTGGTGCTAAAGGGTTGAAAGTAATTCTGTTCTTTAAGAGGCAGTAGTGAGTTTCCTACTTAATCCATATATTATCGGCGGCCCAATAGTTGCAACTGGTGGGACAATTTCTATTGTAGGAAATTATAAAGTCCATGTTTTTACAACTAATGGAACATTTACTGTTACTTCCATGCCTGCTGGAGCAACAGCAGAATTTCTTATTGTAGGTGGTGGAGGTGGAGGCGGCTCTCGCCACGGTGGCGGTGGCGCTGGAGGTGGGGTCCTTTACGGGACAGTTAACCTCGCAGTGCAGTCATACTCTGCAACTATTGGTAGCGGAGGGACATCATCACAAACAGATCCAGGCACTGGGTCTGTTGGCACTAATGGGGGCAACACAATTTTTGACACGTTTACTGCTCTTGGCGGTGGAGGCGGTGGCTCGTACACAGCAGGAGTCCCTACAGGTGGAGGCTCTGGCGGTGGTGGCGGTGGTGGAAATAATACTGGGGCAGGATCTGCAAACCAAACTAGCAGTAGTCCATTAACTGCATATAAAAACAATGGTGGTAACGGGGGCGGTGGCAATGGTGGTGGTGGCGGCGGTGGTGCAGGCGCAGTAGGTAACAATGCTGCTGGTGATGATACTGGTGGCAATGGCGGCAACGGTTACATTTTTAATTTCTTAGGTACAAATGATACTTACGCTGGTGGTGGCGGCGGCGGTGGTTCAGGTGGTGGAGGTTCAGGAGGAACTGGTGGCGGCGGAACAGGTAGCAATAACAGCGCAACTGCTGGAACAAATGGTCTTGGCGGCGGTGGCGGTGGAGCAAGATCATCAGATACATCAGCCCGTGGTGGCAATGGTGGCACTGGAGTAGTGCTTGTAAGGTATTTGCTATGAGTTTTCTTCTTAACCCATACATTATTGGTGGTCCTGTAGTTGCGACAGGCGGCACTATCACAACAGTTTCTAATTACAACGGCACTGGTGAGACATGGAAAGTGCATACATTTACAACCGTTGGTGCGAGTGCATTTGTCGTATCGTCACCGGGAAATGTTTCATATCTTCTGGTAGCGGGTGGCGGTGGTGCTGGATCACGACATGCTGGTGGTGGCGGAGGCGGTGGGTTGCTAACGGGAACGCTTAATGTAACGTCTCAGTCTTATGCAACAACGGTTGGTAACGGAGGCGCAGGTGCGGGTGGTGGATCAGGGCATGGCACGAATGGGGATAACTCGACAGCGTTTGGCTTGACCGCTCTGGGTGGTGGATATGGCGGTGGCTATGTTGATGCAGGAGGTCAAGCACCCGGTGGCTCAGGCGGATCAGGCGGCGGCGGCGCGGGCGCTAGTGGGATTGCTGGTGGTACGGGTGACGGGGGTGCTGGCACATCGGGACAGGGGCTTGGCGGTGCGCGTGGATCGGACGTAAATGCCCAATGGTGCGGTGGCGGTGGAGGTGGCGCAGGTCAAGCAGGTGCGCGTAACTCTGGGAACGTCGGAGGTAAGGGCGGTGATGGTTTATCTTCTAGCATCTCAGGAAGTGCGCTGGTTTATGCGGGTGGAGGCGGCGGCGCAGGAGACGGCAACGTAGACGGAAATGGTGGTGCAGGAGGATCTGGTGGAGGCGGACGAGGAACGGGTGCGTATGCGCCTGCCCCGGGAATAGCAGGAACTAACGGATTAGGTGGCGGAGGCGGAGGCGCACGAGATACAGGTGTTGGCGGCGCGGGTGGCAGTGGAATTATTGTCATTGCTTACAAGATCGGATAATCATGAGTTTTCTTCTTAACCCATATTTAAGTGGAATGTTATTGCAACCAAAACTGGTGTAACTTTAACTTCTTCACGCAATACCTACATGCCTGATTACACGCTCGATATTTGAAATATTCATGGGAGAAAGGAAACCCAAATGGCACATGCAGCAAAAATTGAGAATGGTCTAGTGACGCAAGTTATTGTTATCGGAAATGATGACATTGGTGGCGATGGGTTTAGTCCTGAAATTGAGGCTAATGCTCAGGCTTTCATTAACTCTCTCGCCGGCTTGGAGGGGGAGTGGCGGCTAACGTCGTATAATAATAATTTTCGTGGTAAGTATGCAGGGATTGGCGACACGTTCGATGAAGCACTGGATGAGTTTGTGTCACCCGTAGTTACGCCTGTCGTACCTAAATAGTTAGGATTAAAAAATGGCTACAACGCGAGCGTTAAGTACCGCAAATATTGTTGCGTCTAATGCGTTAAAGGCTGACATTATGAGCGAGCCTGTTACTGATTACACGGTGAGTGCGAGTGTGGTCACGTTTAATCTGACTAATGGCAACGTTGGGTATTTGTCTGCTTCAGCGTCTTCAAACTATACGTTGAATGTGACGAATCCTTCTACTACTGATGGCCGTTCTACGACGGTTACGTTGTTTGCTTTGCAGGGGGCGACGGGGTATATCCCTAGCGCAGTTCAGGTTTCTGGTTCGGCTCAGACGATTAAGTGGGCCGGTGGTACTGCTCCTACTCCGACTTCTACTTCGGGAAAGATTGACGTATTCTCCTTTAGCCTTATACGTCGTTCAAGCGCGTGGACTGTGCTCGGTACTAGCCTGTTGAATTTCTGATGCCTAGGTGGGGAAGCACGGGAAAGATTTTTGGGCCGGATGGTGGAATCAGCAGAGCGTCATACAACAACGCTACTGGTGGAACTATCACCACATTTGTTTCTACAGGTCAGGCCGGTACTACCACAGGTAGAACGTATCGTGTCCATTCATTTACAACTACCGGTGCAAACTCTTTAGTGGTTACTGCCGCTATTAACCCTTTTGATTGGCTTGTTGTTGGCGGCGGCGGTAGTAATGGTGGGGGAAATGGTGGTGGCGGTGGCGCTGGCGCTTTCAAACAAACTTATGCAGGAACGCTCACAGTCCAGACGTATTCGCTAACGGTCGGCGCTGTCGCGGGATCATCAGTATTTAACGGAATTACTTCCGGTGCTGGAGGCGGCGGTGGCGGCGAAGGCAGTGGCGGAGGCGGAGGGTCTAACGGCTCTTCTGGCGGCGGCGGCGGTATGCAACCATCAGCACGAGGAGACTGGATTCCCGGTGGGTCCGGCAGCAGTCCCGGAACTAATGGTGGACAAGGTTCTATGGGTTGGGACTACGACTCAAACGGTGCTGGTGGCGGTGGAGGTGGTTCTACTTCTGGCGGTGGCAATGGCGGATACCGTAGCGGTGGTGGCGGTGGTGCCGGAACAAGTAGCGCAATACGCGGAACTGCTTACACATACTGCTCTGGCGGTAATGGAATGGGCACAGATGGCCCCGGTGGTGGTACAGGTACATATGGTTCAGGTGGAGCAACACAAGGTATTGTAGTCGTCCGTTATGAGGTAGCGCCGTGATTAATTATGAATGGAATCAAGACTTACTTAACTGGCAAGAAGGAACCCCAAGTACCGTTCCCGTAATTCGCGCATACGATTGGGAAACAAGTAGCGATGAACCCCCATTCATGGCATACATTGCCATTCCTAAAACTGGCACAAGTTCTATCTTTGAACAGTTAGCCATGCCAAAAGTATGCACTTCTCGGCATCAGACAAGGCATGTTCCAGCGGTTGCTACTTTAGATCACAATCATGATCATTCATTGATTACTTTTATTCGTGAACCGTTTCAACTGTATTGCTCATTCTACATTTTTATGAAATGGCGCATAGATAACGGTTTCATTGGCAGCCCTATGCAAATGTTCCACGCTAATACAGAAAACGTAGCACTTATCCAATCAGGCGCAACACTTGAAGAATTTCTTCTCCAATGCCCTGTTGGTCAGTTCTATCCATATTTTGTTAATCCTTTAACAGCGCAAGATTTTGATTTCATTGGCAACATTGACCGCTTTGAAGAATCAATCGTTGCTTTTAATGCAATGTTTAATTTGTCGTTAGATGTAGTTCATTACAATAAAGGACAACAGGATTCTCCTTATGTTGTGAGTGATGAGGTTGTTGCGGCTTTTAAGTCACGTCAATCTGAGGAATATGTTGTGTATAACGATTTGTTGTTGGCTTCGAATTTGATGCTGGAAAATTAAAAATAACACTTTCAGGCAAAGATTCCCCGCCACCTATTCCATGTTAAACGGGTGTTTGATAGGTTGTGGTTATGCGCGTAGCCCTGATTACTGCCGTCTATAACGGCTATGACCCTGTAAAAGATTTGCCTGCCGATCACGGATTTGATGAAGTGATCTGTGTCACAGATGGGGAGAGTCCTGTTGGTGAGGGCTGGGACATTGTGTTTGAGCCGTCCAATTTACATCCCCGGCTTGCTGCTAAGCGGCCTAAAATGATGCCTTGGTTGTATACGGATTGTGATGCAGCGGTGTGGCTTGATGCCTCGTTTAGTGTGAAATCTGCTGATTTTTCTCGGTGGGCGCGGCAACTGCTTGCGATGAGTGATTTTATTGTGTGGCCCCATCCTGAGAACAGGTATTGCATTACGCAAGAGGCGCCTGTGTGTTGGGATTGGGAGAAATATAAGGATTGGGATATGCGGGGTCAGTTGCAGCATTATCTTGATGATGGGATGCCTCGTGATTGGGGTTTGTTTGCGTGTGGAACGGTGGGCTACCGGTTTACTGATGAGGTTAAAGATTTTGGTGAGCAGTGGTATGCGGAGCAGGCCCGGTGGAGTATTCAGGATCAGGTATCTTTGCCGTATTTGTTGTGGAAGAACGGCAAGCGGTTTGGTTTATGGCCTGCTCATGAGTATAAGAATGATTTTGTGGAGTTGCATTGGGCGGATCGTCCTAATCCTTCGCAGTGATGAGCGAGTCGATGTGTTCGTGTAGGTCGATGAGCGGTCGCCAACTCGGCACGGGTTCGTGTGGATAACATGGAATAGCGGTCGGGTATTCCGGGTAATCGTTTGCAGTGAGTTCGTATTGGGCGGCAAGTTCTTTGGGGCTGATTGGTTGCCATGTTGCCGCCGCGTAAACGCCTCTGGGGGCCGCTAGAGCCGCTATTAGGGCCCTTGCTACGTCATTGACGTGAATGAAGTCTCGTGGCTGCTCCGATAGCCCGGTGAGTTCCCTGACCCCGTTGAGTGCCTGTACGAGTTGAGGCACGAATCCGCGTCCCGGTCTTGCCTCGTCTCCGTAGATTGAATAGGGGATGACGTGGGTTGCCGTGCGAAATATTTGCTGTTGTTGGTTCTTTAAGTGGGTGTAAAGCAGGTCTTTACAGTTACCTTCAGCGTCTTGCCACCATGATCCGACGACTATGATTTTTGAGATCCGGTGGGCCCGAAGGTAATTGGCGAGGTCGAGGTTGAAGTCAGTGAAGGCTCCGACGGCTACGGGGTCGCGGTAATTTGGTGCGGCGCAGTGAATGACTGCATTGACTGCATGTTCGGGGAGTTCGCGGCCAATGGGGTAGGGGTTGTCGAGCATTTCCATGAGCACTGTTCCGAGGTGCCCGGTGGCTCCTGTGACGCCGATCACGGCAGGCTCTTAATGAGTTCGGCTATTTCGTTGTCTGCCTGTTGCCGAATGGTGGTGTCGAGATTAATGCCGGACATGGTTTCGTGTGTCTCACCGATGTCAAAAATTGCGGTAATAAATTGGCTGTGATACGGGACGGCGTGGGGCGTGGCGTGTAACCAAAATCCCCAATCGGACCATCTCACATCGGGATAGCCGCCGGCCTTTTCCCATAATGATCGCTTATATGGGGAGTGAGCGGGCAGGGTATTGAATTGTTGAAGCGCGATGGTGTTCCATGCGCCCATCCACCGGTGCCCGTTTGACATGAGTAGGTTACCGACCATGAGGTTGGCGCCGAGTTCTTCAGCACGGTTGAGGTCAGCAAAGGCATCGGGCATCATTTGATCATCAATACCGCAGTAGGCGACCCATTCAGAGTCCGCTGCCTTGACGGCGGCGTTGAAGTATTCGACCCCGAACCCGCTACTCAATGGCACGAACTTTACGGGTATGTCATACCCGGTGGGTACAGTTGTTATGACTTGCGCGTGATCCTCATAATGGTGGGTTATCACGATTTGACTTGGGCGAGGATTTATGAGGAGGACGGCATTCCACCATCGTGGGATAAAATGCGCGTAGGCGGCTGACTCTGCAATTGTAAAAAGCGTGACGGTGGGTGTACTAACGGGGGTCATGGACTGTAGTATCGCAGTTAAGCCCCGTAAAGCAAGATTGGACCCCGCGTATGTCGAGTGTGGCGTTTATCAGTACTGACTTCAATCCTGCCGTCAACCCGCCTGAGCCTAATGGGTGCGCGTGGTATCGGCTTGTGCTTCCTTCGCGGGAGGTTCAAAAGTTTGGGTGGGAAACCGGCGTCGGTATGCCTAGGGCAACGGCGGACATGGGTTTTGGTATTGCTCACGGTGATGGCGCCTATTTTGGGTGGGATGTCACGGTTTTGAAATTGTTGATGCACTCAAGCACCCCGGACATGATTCGTGTCATGCAATCCAAGGGTCAGCGCGTCATTGTGGACGTAGACGATTTTCATTTTGGGATCCACCCGGAAAACATTGCTGCCCGCAATACTGACCCGAACATTAACCCTGAAACTAATCGCATGTTTTTTGAGATGGGGATCCGGGCGGCGGATACGGTCACGGTTTCTACAGAATTTCTTGCTAACTTTTATGAGCAACGCTGTCGAGATGTGCGGTTGATTCGTAACGCTATCGACGTGGACCGATTCACTATGGTCACACAGCCCGATGTGCCAACGTTTGGGTGGGTTGGCGCCACCATGTGGCGTTCGGGTGACATTGAAATGCTTGCGGATTGGTTGCCTGAATTCGCTCGCGTAAACAATGTCCCCGTCCACCATTCGGGCCACATCCCGGGAGACTCACGACACTTCGCTGTAAGGGCCGGCATGAAGCGAGTTAATACCGTGATGATGCAACCTATTACGAAGTACCCGTCACTGTTGCAGCACATCAATGTTGGCCTTGTGCCCTTGGTGCGTACTGATTTTAATGAAGCAAAATCAAACTTAAAGGGACTTGAGTATGCCGCTTCAGGCATCCCCTTTATTGCTACGCCTACAAAAGAATACGAATTGCTCGCTAAGGATGGGGTGGGGCGGTTAGCGTCTAGTCCTGAAGAGTGGGCATTCCATGCTACTCAATTGCTTGATCCTGAGGTGCGCCGTGTAGAGGCTGAATATGCACGCAAAGTCGTAGAAGAAAAATACAACATCACGGTGAGAGGTGAGCAATGGGTTACCGCGCTGAATGGATAACGCATCAAGGAAACGTGTCGGTTCATTCGGAGGTGATGCTGCACGCTGTTGATCGTTTTTTGCAACGGAAACCGTTGCGGGTGCTCATTCTTGGTGTTGGCAATGGCGGATCAATGCAGGTGTGGGAGAAAGTTTTACCTGAGGGTTCGACATTGCATGGCGTTGATATGAATCCCGCTTGCATCGATTTGGGTTTGAATGTTGTAGTTGGAGATGCAAAAGATCGGACATGGGTAAGTCAGACGTTCAAAGGAAAATGGTTTGATTTAATTATTGATTCGACCGGGGAAATGGTGAATCACCTTTGGCCATATTTAACGGTTAACGGACTCATGGTGTACGAGAATTATATCTTTAAGGATATGATCGAACTTGCTCACGCTATTGAGAATGAAAGTAAATCGTGGTTGCCTGTTGAAGAAATAATGCAGATCATGTGGTTCCCAAAAATTGCGGCTATTGAGAAACGAAATCCTCGGGTTGTCCCCTATCTTGATATTATTGTTGGAGCCCATGATCCCATTGTTCCCGTGAGCAATTACATTGCGCGTGGAGCAAAACGTATTGCTCCAATAAAACCGGAGGCTGTTACTCCCGAGTAGGTGGGTTCTTCTGGCAAACTAGGGGAATGATTTTCTCATCCGTTGTGTTGGCTGAAGTTGGTTTGCAAGACGGGTTTTCGTGGGAAGACATTGTTGCTTTTTCTATCGGGTTTATAGCCGTCATTACTGCTCTGGGAATGATTCACCGGGCTGTCGTCAAGCCGGCAATGCGTGAGTTTCGTGAGTTCAAAGATTGGCTTCGCAAATTTCAAAGAGATTGGGATGGCGAAGAGGCTTCACCGGGTAGAGATCGAGTCCCCGGGGTCATGGAACGCCTTAATCGCGTGGACGGTGAACTGCAGCGCAATGGCGGAAATTCGGTGAAAGACAAAGTAATTGAGGCGTCGGAACAGATCGGCGTTCTTGAAGAACGTGTCGGTGTCATTGAGGCCCGTCAAATAGAAATACAGGAAGTAGTAAATAAGAAGTCGTAAACACCCCCCGGTATGGGTAGAATCCGGGTGTGATTGATGAAACCCCAGAAACAAAGCCCCGCACTGTTAAGGCAAAGCCCGAGGATCAGCCCGTGAACCGGCGCTCAGAATTGGCATTGAAACTTAAGGGCGGTGGAATATCGTCGGGAGATCGAGGCCATCAGGTCGAAATTGTTCAGAAAGCCCTACTCACGTTAGGGTTTTATGACGGTCCCGCAGATGGCCGATATGGCATCGTATTAACCAAGGCAGTACGACAATTCCAATCAGCAAACAATCTCCGCATTACCGGCGATGTTAATGTCGCAACGTGGGAACGATTGTTTGCTTCTATCGAAAGTGAGACCCATGTTTAGTAAACAATTCTGGAGGGACGCCACAGAGCGTGCCCTCAAGACCGCAGCGCAAGCAGGCATTCTTGCCCTCGGAGCCGATCAGATTAACGTTCTTGGACTCGATTTGGTCAACATTTTTGGCTTTATGGTGGGTGGCGCTTTGCTGTCGTACTTGACTTCAATCGTGTCGATCAAGTTCGGCACCCCGGGAACACCGAGTCTTGTAAGCGGAGATAGCGAATGAAAACCATCCATGGCTGGGAAGTTATTGAAAAGGGTAACGATCCAAAGTTGAAGAATCTTTTAGTCCCGGGAACCGTCCGCCGGTTGAAGGTCCGCGCTGATATTGGCGGTTACCTAATAGCATTCGCTTCAGAATTCCACACGTTGATTTCCCCTATTGACGTTGGTACTTATGACGATTGGGGCTGGTCACCTTTGCGTGACGGCCGTGCTTCAAGTTCCCCTTCCGATCATTGTGCCGGTGTGGCGATTGATTTGAATGCTACGACTACGGGCTCGCAATCCAAGAGCAATGTGTTCTGGGCCACTCACCCTAAAAAGGCTTTGGCCATGCGTGCTTTACTCAAAAAATACAACCTCATTGAATGGGGTGGCGATTACAAGCGCGTCTATGACCCTATGCACCTGACGTTCAAAGAGGGCGTTAACGCTACAAAGGTAAAGGCCGATATGAAGCGTCTTGGAATTACTCCAAGTGGCATTATCAAAGCAGCCTAACTGCTATATTTTCTCCGGGAAGCCTTGGGGCCCACTGATCTTCGGATTGGTGGGCCTCAATGTATTTAGGTGGCGGTGCCCCATAAGACCCCAAATGGGACACCGCCTACTCCGGAGGCCCGTGGGAGAGGGGAGAGGTGGGCCTACAACGAAGTGAGGAAATTGTGTCACACTTCTCCACCCACCCCGCTAGACATGAACATAACGGGGGGTGTATGCTCTTGTTAACCCCAAAGCAAGGAGAGGAAAAAATGACTGCAGAAATTAGCATTGACGAATTCGAAACAGAAACAATTCAAGAAGAGCGCGAACACTTCAAGATTGTTGACGACGCACAGGCCGCATGGGCAATGCGTAAACTGCTCGGCTACCAAAAGAAAATTGAAGAAAACAAAACCATCGCCGAAGCAGAATTACAACGCATCGACGCATGGCTAGACCACGTCAACTCAAAATTTGACAGCGACATCGGTTACTTTGAAGCCATCCTCGTGCAGTACGCACGCAACGAGCGTGTGGTATCTGACCGAAAGACCATTGAAACGCCATATGGCAAGGTCAAGTCCCGTCAGACACAACCCAAGTACACGATTGACGAGACAGAGTTTCTTCCATGGGCTAAGGTTCATCGCCCTGAGTGGGTACAGACTTTCGAAAAGCCGGTTCTCGCTGAAATCAAAAAGCAGACAGAGATTGAACACACAACAACGCTTGGCCCAATCGCCATGACCCCGGATGGAGAAATCGTTCCCGGTGTGCGAGTCGATCCCGCTGCCATTAACTTCACCGTGGAGGTAGACAAGTGAAAAGTAATCTGACTAGCGAGCAAATTAACGAACTAATTAAGCCCATCGACCCATCTCGCATTGGCCGTGACGGCAAGGGCTTTAGCCACGTCGAAGCGTGGGACGTGCGTAAGCGCATGATTCAAATCTTTGGGCCCGCTAACTGGAGTTCTGAGGTTTCGGACATGGAACTCATTTATGAGTCAGTCGACGAGTCAGGTTCTAAGCCACGTTACTCAGTGGCCTACCGGGCTCGCTGTGAGATTCGAGTTGACCGCCATGTCTACGCCGAATGGGCCGCCGGGGATGCCACAAACTACCCAAGCCGCGCTGACGCCCACGATCAGGCTATCAAGACCGCTGAGTCGCAGGCTTTCAAACGTGCTTGCGTGAATCTCGGTGACCAATTCGGTCTCAGCCTGTACAAGGATGGGTCAGCGGAGGCCACAGTAGGCGAAATCGTGGGACAGGAGCACACTGACGCCATAAACGTGCCTATCTGGATGAGTTCCTTCGAACAGGCTGAAAGCCTCTCAGGGCTCGATCTGATCACTTCTGAGATCAAGTCCGCTGACCTAGGCAAAAGCGACCGAGAAACCCTCATCGCGGGATTCCGTGCAGCAAAGGCCCGCATCGAGGCAGGACAGTGAGCATTCAGCGCGTCCCCGAAACACCATTTGCACAGATCGCCAACGAAGCCCTACGCGACAGCCGCCTGTCGTTCAAGGCCCGTGGCCTTCTGGCAATGGTGCTCTCACACTCAGGTGAATGGACAGCGACACTTAAATGGTTGCAGTCACAATCAGAGAAAGACGGGCGCGAAGCGATACAGACGGCACTCAACGAACTTACTGAATATGGGTACCGTGAAGTGTTCAATGAACGCGACACCGATGGGGAAATTCGGACCATTGTTGTGTGGAGACACACTGCAGAAGTGCGGATTCCCCGGCCAACGGGAAACCCGGCCACCGGAAATCCCGGCCGCCGGGAAACCCGTGGGGCATTAGAACACCATCCTTCAGAACACTATTTATCAGAACACAATAAAGAACTCTCCATCATCGACGAGTCGACGACGGCGTTCGAATGTTTCTGGAATATTTATCCCCGCAAGGTAGGAAAAGACGCAGCAAGAAAAGCATTCCGTAAAGCAGCGACAGGAACTGACTGGAAAATCATTATTGATGGCGCACGCCGCTATGCTGCAGATCCAAACCGCGAAGCAGAATTCACGGCACACCCCACAACGTGGATCAACGCCGGACGATGGAGCGACGAACCACTGCCAGCACGAGGCAACAAACAGCCCGCCTACACGACGTACGCGCAAGCAGCAAACGACCTATACGACTTCAACGCCATGATCGAGATTGGACCATCAGATGACCCCTTCTGAAGCAGCAACAGTCCTTGCAGTCATCGTCAGCATCGACGCGAGACTCACCGCACGATCCAAAGAGGATGCAGAAAACCGCGCAAAGGCATGGGCACTCACTCTCGACACAGACATGCCCGTAGAACTCGCACGCGGCCTAGCACTCACTCACTACCGGGAATCAACCGATTCCCTCATGCCAGCATCCCTCAACCGGCTATGGCGCCAGCATCGTAAAACCGTTAACGAAGCGCAGCGCATGATCATCGAAGCCGAATCACTACGCGAACAAGCAGAAATTGCCGTACCCATGCCAGAAAACTTCAAGACCCTCATCAACGAGGCCATGGAAAAGATCGGACGATGAAGGTAACCCAATCCGTACGGGATGCTGTACTTGCCAGAGCAAACTACCAATGCGAATACTGTCACGGCTCGCTGCACGCCATGAGTATCCACCACAGGCAACCACGCCAAATGGGCGGATCCAAAGGATCATTCATTAACGAAGCAGCAAACCTCCTTGCCCTATGCGGATCAGGAGTAACCGGCTGCCACGGAGAAGTGGAATCCAACAGGGCACGCGCATACGACCTCGGTCTACTCGTACATCGCGGCTACATCCCAGCCCACGTCCCCTACGCCGACAATCTCGGTCACTGGTGGCTACTCACCGAAGACACAAAAACGCCTATAGAATTCCCATTCATCCACACAACCCCCGGACTAACGAGTTGACCCCCGGTATGAGTAAGATAGCCCAAACCCCTTCGAGAGGAACACAATGAGCACGATCCAACCCGCAGAAATGATAGACCTAGAGGAAATCAAATCCCTCACCGAACTCATTCGCGGCCACCAACGCGCCATTGAAGAAATCTCTACCATCCGCCGCAACCTCATCCTCGGTGTACGCAATAAACGAATCACCTACCGGGAAATTGCTGCAGCAATGGAAGTAACCGAGCAATCCGTATACAAAATTCTTCGCCCATCCATCGCAACCGCTAAAGCAGCAGCAAAAGCCCAAGCAGAAGCAAACACAGGCGAATAAATGCTCACCTTCACAGTAGACGGCGACCCAAAACCACAAGGATCCAAACGTGGTTTCGTCACCAAAACTGGAAGAGTAGCCATGGTCGAACAAGCAGGAAAACCCCTCAAAGACTGGCGCGAAAAAATTGCGTACACCGCACGGGCAGCCCGCATCGCCTCACATTGGGAACCATACGCCGACGGGGCCGTAGAAGTAGAAATAGTTTTCCGCATGAAACGGCCCCTCAAACCCAAGTTCCTCGTCCCAGCGGTACGCCCAGACCTCGACAAACTCGTCCGCTCAGTATTCGACGCCTGCACCACCGCACACATCTGGACAGACGACTCACAAGTGACCCACCTCACAGCAAGAAAAGAATACGGAACACCCGGAATCACGGTCACGGTATGGATCAAGAAATAGTCGTCTACTGCCAACGGTGCAAAGCACCCGAAGCAACCGTCTACAAAGGATGGGCACTCCTATGCCCACAATGCAAAGAAGACTCAGATGAAGAATAAACGCACCCTCCTTGAAGAACGCCTCCACCGTGCATCAATCATCAGTTGGATCATCATCGGTACAGTGATCACCACATGGGTAGGACTCATGATCACACTCATCACAATCAGGGAAAACACATGAAAGAATTCTACGGACGCTGGAAATACTCCAAAAAGCGCGGGGCATGGATCTGGAAATGGAAAAAGCGTAAGGTCAACCCATGAGCCTCACCCCCCTACGCGAACTCAAAGCACACCCCGAAAACGCACGCCTAGGAAACGTTGACCTCATCGCCCAATCATTAGAACACCACGGGCAATACTCGCCCATCGTTATTAACCAAGACAACGTGATACTCGCCGGGCACCACGTTGCTCAAGCAGCAAAAAAACTTGGCTGGAAAGACATCGAAACAGTCCAAGTAACCGTCAACGCACAACAAGCCCGCAAAATCCTCCTCGCAGACAACCGCACCTCAGACCTCGCCACCTACAACGAAACAATCCTCCTCGAACTCATCGAAGCGCTCCCCGACCTAGAAGGCACAGGATTCGGCCCGGCAGACATCGACGCCCTCGACGCCATCATCCACGGAGACATCCCCGAACCCCCCACAAAAGGCGAAGAAACACCACCCACCGACATCGTGCAACTCAAACTCGGCCACGCCTTCCAAACAGACATCCCCCGCGACCACTGGGAAGCATGGAAAGACACCCACCTCACAGACATGAAACGCGGCAAAGCCCTCACCACCATCAAAACCATGCTCCAACTCCCCACCCCATCAAAACCCGACCACACACCACCCAAAATCCCCGGCCTCACCGAAACCGTCCCCATACACGACATCACCCCACACCCCACCAACCCACGAGAAGGCGACATCGGGACAGTAGCCCAATCCCTCGAAACAAACGGCCAATACAAACCCATCACCGTCAACCGCACAACCGGCCACATCATCAAAGGCAACCACACCTACATGGCCGCACGCTCACTAGGCTGGGACCGAATCAGCGTCCACTGGATCGACGTCACACTCGAAGAAGAAACCAAAATCCTCCTCATCGACAACCGCACAAGCGACCTCGCCACATACAACACAGAAAACCTCAAAACCCTCCTCACAGAAATCCGCGACCTCACAGGAACCGGATACACGCCAAGCGACGCCCACGACATCCTCAACGGAGGCACCACACGCCCCGGACCAAAACCCACAGGCCAAACACAAATGAAACTCGCAGAATACGGATGGCGAATGCCCACCGATCTCTACGAACAATGGGCCAACGCACTAACCCTCCAAGATGTGATAGAACTACTCCAACTACACACACAACCCCAGTAGGGATACAATCCTAAAATGGCAATCGAAACCCCCAACGGAAAAAAGGTCGGCCGCAAAACCGACCTCACCCCCGAACTGCAAGAAAAAATCGTCGGCTACATTCAAGGCGGAAACTACGTTGAAACAGCCGTAGCAGCAGCCGGGATAGGCAAGACATCTTTCTATAATTGGATGGACCGAGGAAAAACAATCCAAGACCAAATGAAAGCCGACCCCGAATACACACCCTCAGTTTATGAACTCCCGTTTGTGGAATTTGTGAACGCTATAGAGGAAGCGCAAGCAAAAGCAGAAGCCCTCCACGTTGCAGTCATCCAAAAGGCCGCAATAACCGGCACATGGCAGGCATCGTCATGGTGGTTAGAGCGCACGCGGGCTAAGAAGTTTGCTCGTATGGAAAAGACCGAACTGACCGGAGCAGACGGCGGCGCCGTACGCATCGACGTGTCAACTGAAGATCTTGAGCGTAAAGTGTCCAAGGTTCTGGAGAAGAGAGAAGAAACCCAATGAGCGTAGTAGCAGCCCGTAAAAAGCCCATCGTTGTACAGGCCATGCAGTGGACCGAAGACAACACTGAAGCAATGCAGGAATGGGTAGGCGTCGGTATCGACGGGAAAAGTAAGTTTATGATCGTGCAGCCAATGCCCGGCATTAAAACGCCGCCCGCATCCATTTGGAACAAATTCCATGACTGGATCGCCGTGTATCAAAACGATTGGATCATTGAAGGCGTAGAAGGCGACTACTACCCATGTGACGCCGTGACGTTCGAGGCGACCTATGAGGTAGCCAACTAGCCAATGCGCCTCGTCGACAAAGTGCTCTCCGCTACCACGCAAGAGCGCTATGAAATCTATGCGGCCCTCTCACCTCAAGAGAAGGCCGCCCTCAACATGCTCTTAGAGTCCGAGATTGATAACCCGTGGGCCATGTATGAGGGTCTACCCGTCGAGTTCATTGAGCAGGGCCTAGGGGAAACGCTATGGTCTAAGCAGATCGAGATCGCTCACAGTGTCGTAAAGAACCAGAGAACCGCCGTGAGCGCCTGTCACGCCCCCGGAAAGAGTCACCTGTCTGCTCGTATCGTGTCGTGGTGGATCGCCTCCCACGCACCCGGTACAGCCCTCGCAATCACCATCGCACCAACACACCGTCAGGTCCGCAACATTATCTGGCCCCACATTCGCCGCTGTGCTTACATCGCCAAACTCCCCGGCGAAGTCCTCACACAGACATGGAAAATCAACGGCGACCTCGTGGCCTACGGATTCTCCCCGTCCCCATACGATGAAGCAGCCACACAGGGCATCCACGCACCAAACCTCCTCATCGTCGTTGACGAAGCCGGCGGTATCGGTGAAGTGGTAGGCCGCGCCCTCGAAGCCCTCATGACCGGCGGTAACACGCGCCTCCTACTGCTCGGTAACCCACCAACCGATCAAGAAGATTCATGGTTCGAACGGTGCTACACGAGTCCCCTGTACCACACGATCCAAATCGGTGCCTACGACACACCAAACTTCACAGGCGAAACCGTGGGAATCTGTAAAACATGCCCACCACAAGTGTCAGAGCATTTGATCACCAAACACCTCGTGGATCAAAGATGGGTCGATGATGTCATTAGCGAATTTGGTGCAGATTCCCCATTCGTTGAAGCCCGCGTGTGGGCACGGTTCCCGCGCTCAACAGCGAACAAAGTCATCCCGTTCTCATGGTGCGAGAAATCCATTGAAAACAATGACCCCATTCCCTCCGAGGCAATCAGGCTCGGTATCGACATTGCGGCAGACGGCGGTGACGAATTCGTGATCGCTGAAGCAGACGGTTACGTCACTAAAGTTATTCACCGCTCTTCAGGATCCGCTAATGAGAATGCCGTGGACGTAGCAAAAATGTGCATGGACCAGATACATGCAGCGGAGGCTAAACACGTTGAGCGGGGCGTCCTTGAGCCGGTAAAGGTCAAGATTGACACTATCGGCGTTGGTTGGGGTGTCGTGTCCATGTTGCAGAAATGGTCAGATGAAGGCCGCCACAAGGGCAAGATCATTCCCGTTAACGTTGCCGAGCGTGCCAAGGATCCCGAAAAGTTTCGTAATATTCGTGCTGAATTGTGGTGGAACGGGCGTGCCTTGCTGCAGCCACGTCAGGACGGATCTCAGGATGTCCGCCTCGATAATGACCGCAAGGTTATGTCACAACTTGCCGGCCCTACTTTCAAGTCAGATAGCAGCGGGCGTATACAGATCGAATCTAAAGTCGATATGAAACGCCGTGGGGTATCAAGCCCTGATCGGGCGGAAGCCGTGCTGCTCGCCCTGTATGAGCCTCCGGGTAAAAACATTCCTAACGTGTCACCGATCACTATTGGTCAAGACAACCAATTCAGTAACCTCAACTTCTCGCCATCGTTCTAATACACTGGCCTCATGCAAACAATCAAAAAGTACAGCACGGTGCATGTAAAAATGCTCACTGGGCGTATCCGTCACATGGTGATTGAAACTGTCACCGATCAGAACACGATCAGTGGGCGAGTCGGATCGAACACCAACGGGGTTGACGTAAACGCAACCCGGGCCGTCTCAACGACAACCCGGGGTAAGCAGTTCAATCAGGTCTAAAGATCAATGTCGTGGTTGTCGTATAAGTACTGGAGCAGAGTGGCGGCGCCACCTGTGATCTCAAGCGCGAGTAAACGTAAGGTTTCAACGTCGTCGTTTTTCAATGCGGTGTCTGCTTGACGGATGCACTCTCGGACGTAGCGCCAATCTGAGCGGACTTGAGTTTTCGTGGTGTTCATGGGGTTTCCTCTCTCCGTTGTATTCTCAGTATACCATAACCGGGGTTAGGTGTTTGTATTGGGGTCACTCCTCCACATCGCGTGTCGCAGTACCAAACTTAAAATCACGCTCAAAAAGATCCCGCACAACCAACCACTCACTACGGCTATCCCCACGAACAGCGCGATAATTAAGGCTAGGAATAGAAACAGACTCAGACCCGTTCCAATACGAGCCATCCTCCTGTGAAGCATGAAGAGCAGCACGGCGCACAGCCGCATACTTAGTTTTGAAAGTAGTAATAACGACAACCGTTGAAGTGGACATGAATTGTTCCTTTCCTAGAACTCGTGAAACCCAAGGTCATGAAGATCTTCCCGAATGTTGCCCCGCTTAATTTCCCAAGCGGTCAACCGAGCAATCCCCTGATCAATCTGCTTAGCGGACCCCGTGCCATTGACTAACCAATAGCGTGTCTGCTTGTAATACTCAGTGGCTTTCTTATCGGCTTCGACCCACCGCTTAACAAGCGATTGGGCTTTCTTGATCGCTGCCCACTGTTGCTTGGTGATTGTCGGTCCGGCGTAAGTAGCGCCGTTCTTGATGATGTTGGTGACAACGTGTTCGCCGAATTCTTCGACTTTGGTGTATGTCCCGGATACGTCCAAAAAGTTGCTCATAGTGACCCCTTCACAACGAAGACAAGATGATTATTAACGGAGACTCGGACATTTTCCCCCTGAGTCTCAAGTTCCAGCGTCACCTTCTCGCCTCGTGCTAAGTGATCGGCTAGCCGACCAATCGCCTCGGCTACTGCGTAATTAGGCTGCTCTCCCGATATTTTCATTTTCTTTCCTCTCTCTCGCTACATGAAAAGCATATCATGCCCCGGGTTAGGTTCATGTATTGGGGGGGTGTGTCGGACACTAAATCGGGGTATGGTAAACTATGTTCTGGAAGGGAGAACACATGAGACCACGCGACACACAGCGATCTCGCGTCTATGAGGCCGACAGAGCAATTGCCACATGGGCACAAGAAATATCAAACAACGAACTACAAGCCTTCGTTGACAAAGCACTAGACAAACGAGCAATCCGAGCACGATGGGGAGCACGCAAGGTCTACGTCGAACTGGGCAGAGGCGGAGCGCACGGTAACTACAATCGAATCAGCCTCGGTGTGCAGACACGAAACCCGCACATTATTTGTCACGAACTTGCGCACTCGCTGACCTCAAATAAGTACGCGGCTCACGGCCCCGAATACTGCGGCGTATACCTGTTTATTGCCAACGTAATTATTGGGCCGGAATTTGCAAAACAACTTCGTGCGGCGTTCAAAGCGCAAAAAGTTAAAGTCAACAGAAAAGGCATTCCTCCAATTACTGGCACGGTGGTTGAATCTCGATCCGCAGTTGATCGTCTTGCTCGTCAGCGGGCTAAAGCCGAAGCAACGGCCAAGATTAAGAAATGGATTGAGACCGGGGTGATTAGCAAAGCGGAAGCGAAGCGCGTGGTTGATTCCGCGACACGCCGATAAGTAATGCACCCCCGGTTGTAACACTAAACCGGGGGTGTGCTAAACTGGTTATATCAAGGGACGGGAGACCCAATGAGCATCAAAAACCTCGCAGTACAGGTAGACGAACGCCTAGCCGAATTGCTGTTCGCACGCGAGGAACACCAAATAAAATCCAACTACGCCCGAGACGCCATCCGCCGTGCAGCCGGACAAAAGTCCGACTACCGCACCGGACAATGGGACGGCGACTTCCAAACAGCCCTCACCGTTTTGAAAAACGATCCAAGCGAATACAAGCAGCGCCCAATTGCTGAATGGGAAAACCAAAACCGTCAACTACTGCAGATCTCTTTCGAGATCGAAGAACTCAGCGAAGTATGGGAAGAAGAACGCTGGACCCGCGCCTTCCTAGTCATCAACGGCAACGGCCACATTCACTCAACCACCGGCTGCTCAACTTGCTTCCCGACTACCAAGTTCGAATGGCTCACCCAATACAGTGCCGATCTTGAAATTGAGATCGTGGAACTGGCCGGCGAAACTGCCTGCACGATCTGCTACCCATCGGCTCCCGCCGAGATCTTGAACCGCCCAGCAACGATCCAATCCAAGAACCGCACCGAGCGCGAAGCAAACCGCTTGAAAGCCGCTGCCGCTAAAGCCGCCCGTGATGCTAAGCGCATCGCTAGCGCACCAACAGCCGACGGATCCACGTTGTCAGTGCCATCTCGCTGGAACGGGCGCAACGAAAAAATCAAGACGGAACGGACAGCGATTTCTTTCTGGTACGAGTGTGAAGATGACATTCAATGGAAGTGTGCAGTTGACCGTACGGACAAGACTGAGAAGGCAATCGAGGCTCAAACGATCATTGAAGAGGCACTTGCCGGCAAGAACGGGATCACTGCTCTTGAGCAGCGAGAGATCTTGCAGGTCAAGTACGCCAAGCGACGTAAGAATTAGGAGTAAAAACAATGAATGATCCACAAGATATTTTAGGAATTATTTCTGCTTGGGAATACGAAGGCGCATATCCCGAGGCAATGGAAAAGGCTCGCAAAAAACTGCGTAAAGAATGGCCGGTATTGGCTAGCGCGCTCGATAATGCGGCTAAGCAAAACAGACGAGGAGAACAGCAATGATTCAGGTGCCAGCCGTAGGTCAAGTAATCCCCCTTGAGACAGGGGACGCCACCGTCCTAGACATTCGTAGCAGATACGGAGATCTCACCGTGCTTGCCGGCCGCGATCACCCGGTGCATCCGTTTGCCACATGGAAGTTAGACACTGTGAATGGGGCGCTCTTTGGGGGGCGCTATTTTGTCAAGTTGGCTGAAGCCGAACTAGACTTCAGTCAGCGCTAACCCCCATGTAAGCAATTGGGGTACAATTTTCTAAACCCGGGTAACTAGGGAGGTAGGATGAAAGTTCCATGCAAGGTGTGTGCTCAATTCCTTGACCCCGTATGGGTCGAAGTAGGAGTCGACGCTCACCCATCATGTGAGTCTGATTTCGAATGTCCCCATGGTGTTGAACGCGGACCTCGCTATTGCCCTTTCTGCCGGAAAACCAATCCGGGCCTCACCGCTCCAATAGCCCTAGAAAAGGCTAGGAAGCCGGTAGAGCGCCAAGTCGTGCTAGTTGGGGCCGAACACCCTCAGTCCTCGCAACTGGCAGCCCAGAGGGCCCTGCCGTCCTCGGGCTCAAAGCGCCGTCTCGTACTTGACGCGATCCGTGAGTCAGGAGACGGGCTTTGCGACTGGCAGTTAGAACGCTTACTGGAGTGGAAGCATGAGTCAGCGTCAGCCTGTAGGCGTAGCCTTGTGAAGGATGGGTGGGTGCAGGATTCTGGGAGAGTCCGGCCCGTGCCTGATACGGGTAATGCGGCGATTGTTTGGGTTACTGCCTGACCCCCCTGTAAACACCTAACCCCGGGTGTGCTAAAATAAAGTTGTCTAGGAGAGGAGACACAAAATGAACGAAATCCAATGCGCAACGTGCGACGGAAAAGGTTATTGGCTCGTATGGGGCAGTGACGGAAAAGAGATCAAAGACTGCTACAACTGTGGCGGCCACGGCACCGTCAAGGCTCGGTCATGAGAGACGCAGCCCAAAATGTGCGCTTCAAATTTGCCCAACTGGTCAATGAATTTGGCACCGAATGGGAAATAGTTCAACACAGCCCCACAGGCCCAAACGACGGAGAATGCTGGACCCGGGCTTGGAACCGCTCCAACACAGAAGGCTTGGAGTACGCCGAGGGATTCGCTGTAACCCCACAAACTCTTGTCATCCACGGATTTAGTGTCAAAAAGAGCCTGCTCGGTGAAACAGTTATTGAATCTACCGAGGGATTCGAAAAAGCCTTGGCCTATAAGGGTTTTGTCATAAACACGCAGCATCCGCATGTAATCAAGGTAATTGATTTGCATCGCAGGGCCGGAGATCCAAATTCAAGCGTTTTGGAAACCATTTTGTACTCGCAGCCTTGGGAGCGAGTGCGGGAGGTAATCAAATGAAAGCCCACGATCCGCGTACTGTGATAGCCATCACATTAGCCGGTGTGTTGCCCGATAACTGTTCAATTTCAACGTTTTCTTTGCAAATTGCCGAGCAACTGGCACACTGGCTAACTATGAAAGCCGAAGAATTTGATGCGCTCGATGATCGAGCCCCCGGCTATCACGAATTAGCACAGCGCCTAACAGCCCGCTAATTCTGTCCCTGTCCCCGAGTGATCGGATAATCATGCTCGAAACTCTTGTATTGGCTGCTGCATTGATTGCAACGCCTGAAATGAAGCAAGTCCCATCTACCCCGCCGGCAGTGGTGGCCACTAGGCAAGACCCAAATCAAACAGGAATCAAAGACAGCGCCTACAAGGGTAAGTTCTACCTTAAAGGCCGATTCGAGCCGTATCGCAAATGCGTAGCCTTTCGAGAAGGGCGCGGCCAATACTGGGGAACCGGATCACACGGCTTATACCAATCCACTTACCAAATGACAGCACCGCTAGTCAGGGGCGCCGCTTGGATGATGGGCCCAGAACTGCGCCGCATGTTCGGCGTCAAGCAAGGCAACGTCATCCAATACCGCCTCCTACACACCAAGGGAAGCAAGTGGAGCCGTTTCTACATGGACATGGGGTTCTACACCATTCTCAACTGGAAAGGCCCCGGAGAGGGCGATAAACACTGGCACGGAGGCCGCTACGGCTGCAGCCTGCGAGCAAAAACATGGAAGGTGGCCTAATGGCAGACCCCACAAAAGTCACCACCTGCCCACGATGTGGGCAACCTGTCTGGTCACCGACACTAGAAAACAAAGGCTGCCCGATTTGTAAGGCTCTCGACGGCCGCTGATCCTCTACCCTTGGCACATGGGTAAAAAGCAGGAACCTGAAGAGCCGGTCACGTTTGAAGACCGACTCATGCAGGCCCTTGCCTCACTGCTACCCGATGAAGGGCCAATCATGGTCACTTCATGGATCGCATTCCTTGAATACGTCAACGAAGACGGGCACCCACAACTAGCAGCCTTCGCTTCACAAATGCCGCCGTGGCGCATGACCGGCATGATCGACGCGGGCGCCGAACTGCTCGCTGAAGAATTCGAATACGACGATTACGACGAATAACACCCCGGGTGTTGAAAAGTAAACCCCTATACGCAACAATGGGTCATCATTTTCGAACGGGGAATAGTGGACTTTGAAACAGCCCCATGCGTAGGGCAAGACCCGGCACTGTTCGACCACTACACATTCCCATCTGCCGCGAGCGGCGTCGCTATCTGCAGCACCTGCCATCTCACCGTGGAATGCCTAGATTGGGTACGGCCACAAAAAAGTTTCTTCGATGGGGTTGCCGGGAAACTTGTTTGGCGTAACGGGTATCGTGTTCGACCTGACAACAGCACGCGAGAAGACCGCATCATTCGGCTACGCAAAGAACGGGAGAACACAATTCGTGGCATTTCATCAGATCATCCCGAAGGGTTACCCAAATTTTAATGGGGAACAACTTTGCAGCCAAACAGACCCGGATTTGTTTTACAACGACAAACCGGATTCAAACGTTACAAAACAACTTCGTCTCATATGTGCGAGGTGCCCAAAACTTGTGGATTGCAGAGAATATGCGATACACAATGAAAGAGATGGTTTCTGGGGTGGACTTACTGCCCGGGAACGTCAAGGAGTACGCAAGAGAATCAACATTATTATCAAAAATCAGCAGCGCATGTCTGCCGCCTAAAGAAAAGAGAAAACAATGAGCACAACCGTTACGTTAACTGGACGCCTTGGTGCGGATCCTGAACTTCGTTTTACTGCAGGTGGGAAACCTGTTGTGTCATTCACTATGGTGACATCGAAGTCAGTGAAGAATAAAGACACCGAGCAGTGGGAAGAGAGTGAGACCACTTGGTGGCGTTGTACCGCATGGGATCAGATGGCCGAAAACATTACTGAAGCGTTTTCTAAAGGTGACGCCGTAATTGTTGTGGGCCGTGCCTATTCGGAGAAGTATACGACTAAAGAAGGTGTTGAACGTCAGACTCTTTCAGTGCAGGTGTATAACGCTGGCCCGGATTTGCGGATGGCTAAAGCCGTGAAGCGTTCGGCGCCGTCTGTTGCTGCAGTGAATGATCCATGGGCTACTAGCCCGGTTGGTGATGAGCCGCCTTTCTGATCCAAGCGAGGATGCGGGTCTTGAGTACATTGCATGGCTTGAGACCCGCTACCGCTGGGAATGTGACGACACGCTACCCCCGGTGTAAAGAACTAATCCGGGGTATGGTACGCTTACTTATGTAAGAGAGGGAAAGGCCCTCGGGACGGGAGACCCAAATGAGCACAGCGACTATCGCAACCAAAGTTTTGCCTGACGACATCGCTCAGGTATTTATTGAAGCCCGCGCCGCTGCAGAAACAGCAGCCGCAGCATGTGTACCAACACCAATCGTCGTCGGTACAGCAAAGTCAATATTCGGCGAAGGCAGCAACGACATCGACTACGCCAAGAAAACCTATTACGTCCCTAGCGGCGTTTGCGGTTTTGCCGGCGTCAAGATCCGCCCAGCACGCGGCAAGATCGTGACATGGCTCAAGGGCAAGGGCATCGGTCGCCCAGATTCATACGCGGGCGGCTACTACATCGCCTCGTACGAATTCGCCACCAGCACTCGTGGATCTCAATCCTACGAAGTTGCGTGCGCTGCCGCTCGTGGAGCAGCCAGCCTATTGGCCTCCTACGGATTGAAAGTAAGCGTCGAGTCACGTCTCGACTAAAAGACTCCGGCGTTAGATCGTGACCCCCATCCGATTTAGCGCCGGACCCCGCCCGGGGGTTATGCGACCGCTAGTTCTCCCCCGTTCTAGCAGCGACTCGCTACCCCCGGGCACCAAACTATCTAGGGAGAATCAATGTGGGTAAAGCACACTCAACGCATCGAACCAACAATCGCTATAGAACGCGGTTCAACATTCGAGATCACTATTACGTTCAGCCCGGATCTGAAAATCTTATTGTCTTACGAGGAAGGGAGACGGTTGTGTCACAAACTCGAAACAGCATTAGCCGATCACGAAATCAACGACGGGGAGTAAGGCTTACACCTCGGGGTTGGTTTGTGTTGTATCTGGGCATTATTGTGGTTGCTATTGTTGCAAACATTCTGCTCCGTGATTTCTGTTGGGGCGGTCCATGCGTTTGGGAGGAACAATGATTAAAAATAAAGATCAGGCTCAAGTGCAAAGAAATTACGCATGGGCCGTTGCCGAATGGCTTCGTGACACTGATGAATATGATATTTACGCGGCCGATATTTTAGATTGTTTAGCCTGTTTAGGGTTTACCTTAATTCCTTCAACAACAGACGAAGCAGACGCAATGACCCTCGCATACATCATGGAATTGGATTTATATGTCGAAAAGGATTCCTAAATACAGCGAAGATTTTATTCGCAATTTTTGTGAAGAATTTGAATGGACACGCCCACGACATAGCGGCCTCTGTTCAGTCGCCGCACCCATTTTCAATCTATCGCCTAGGACCGTTGCAAAATACCTTACTTACGGCAAAACCAATTTTGGGATAGTTGTTTCTCACGTTGATGACTCAACTAGGGCTAGGCTCTCCGCATGATTGACATGGCTATCATCATTGCGTTTGGGCTTATCTGTTTCACGGTTGGCTACATCATTGGAAAGATCTTTGCTGTAGCAGATTCTGTAACAAATACGGGGAAGGGGAAAAATGACCACCCACACCGCAAATTTTCGTCCCGATCATGATGAACTATGTGGTCGTGGTCAGGGGGGAAGTTCCAATACCGGGTGTGATAAATGTTTAGGCATTAAGATCGCACGCGACGAAGGATTCAAGCGCGGTTACAAGGCCGCTCTTGGAGACGTGGAGGCAATACAGAAACGGTTGTGGGAAGAGGTTATTGATGAAAAATCATGATCCGTTATGCCCGGCCCCTCATCCGCAATTGATTCTTCCAACGATCTGCACTTACTGCCAACTCATTGATCAAGTGGTTGAACGTGAATCAAAAAATAGTGGCATTGATGGCAAATGGTTTTATACCGATACCGAACAATTACAGAATGCTCTTGAAAGGTTTTTCAGTGACTCATGACCCGTTGTGCCGTTTGCAGAATGATGAACTTTGCGATTGCGCGTTCATTACCGAGATTCGCGAGAATGAGCGTGAGGCAATGACTGAAGGTATTCAGTCGCTTGATGCGTTCAAGGTGGGTCAGGAGGCTTATGCAATGGGCCGTGAGGATGCTATCCGTGGGGTGCAGTCGGTGAAGGTAACCGGGATTGCTGTGTTTCAGGAGGATACGCCGTTGACCCTCGCTGAGCGGGTGAAGACGCGGTGTTTGGATGCGGCTATTGGGCGTGCGCCGGTCGACACGCTGATTTTGCCGGGGTCAATACAACAGACTTAACCGGGGTATGCTAAACTGGGGTTGTACCGAGAGAGAGGGAGACCCCAGAAATGAAAAGCATTGTTGGAACCAAAGAGTGGGAAGAAGCCTGCGCCGAATACGTCGCCGCTTTGGACAAGGCCGCAGAAACCGGATACAAGGGCTGGGAACACGCAAGTTGTGACCACGCTTACGGCTACTGCACCGAGGGCGGTTACAAATGAGCGCCTTAGAGACCATCGCCGTTGCTTGCGGAATCATCATCGGCTTACTGGCCACCGGATCAATTCTGTCATTTGCGTTAACCGCCGCGATTGAAGGAGAGCAATCATGAGCACCGAATACATTGCCAAGACCATCCAAAAGCAAATCGGCACCGATGCTTGGTTAGCGGTATCAGCCCGCAACGCATCATTCTGTGAAGTCCCTGAAGGCGTCCAACTACGCTTCCGTTACGGCTCAAGTCACGGGCTTGCCCAATGGTGCGAGATCACCTACAACCGTGGCAGCGACGACTACGCGATCTGGGCATACAAAATCAATCGCAAGGGTGAGCGCGTAGAACTCGACTACGACAAGCGCATTGCTAAGTTCGAAGGCATTTACTTCGACACCCTGCCATGGCTTATCCGCGACATCAATTCGGAGGCAGCATGAACACATGCGCCGTTTGCGGCGGGCCACTCCCTGAAGAGCGCCCAAAATACATCACGACCTGTTCACCTGAGTGCCGCCAAGAGCGCACCGCACAAATCATTTTCGGAAAGGAATCATCAAAATGAGCGTTGACTACAAAACCCTAAAGATCGGCGATGTTCTCGAATATGAAGATCGCGCAAATCCGCCACAGCAATACGTTGTGCTCAAGCCCTATGTCACCAATTTTGGTTCTGAATGGGAACTTATCGGATGGGAAGAAAATAAACCGGTAAAGAAATATTCGGATTGCCGTCAAGCGGGCTGGAAACTTGTATCGGAGGAATCATGAGCGACAACAGCACAAAAGAATACGCACAACACCTAGCCGACACAGTATTTCAAGCATCAGAAACAGGTGACCCATACGAATTCGTTTCAGATGTCCTAGACATACGACGCACCTACTCCAGCAGTGGCGACCTGTTTAGTGTGTCGCTACTCGTAACCTTCGGTGGCCCTAATGCTTGGCTCCATGTCCAAAGCAACGGCATCGAGGTAGAAGTATCTTGGTATTCAGATCCAGCGGTTAAGTGGGTTTATTGCCCTGACTTCGCTGACTCGATCCTTGAATTGTTTAATGACTGGGACATGGACGCTGCTCGTGGAGTGAGGCGATGAATGACTTGCGTCTGACCAAGGAGGAATCATGAACTACGACCTCAGCACCGTTGAAGGTGCCCTGCAATTAGTAATTGAAGCCCACGCCGGGCAGGTGGATAAGCAAGGCCACCCATACATCCTGCACCTTGTTCGAGTCGGTGCATCACTTTGGCGGTTCGGTGATGACGCTGTTATTGCCGGATTGTTGCATGACGTAGTGGAAGACAGCGCGGTCACGTTGCAAGATCTCGCAAATTATGGCGCTTCACCTGCCGTAGTGAGCGCGGTTGCCTCGGTTACAAAACACACCTCAGAAGCCAATTGGGAGGACTATGAGGTCAGTATCCGTAAGGCTCTGGCCGATCCGGTGGGCAAGTGGGTTAAGGCCGCTAACGTGGCTGACAATGCCGGGCGTTTGGATGGGATCCCGTGGGGTCCGTTGCATAAGCGTTTGGAATCCAAGTATGAGAAGGCTGTTGCGTTGATTGCTACGGTGATTCCGGGTTATCGGATTGATTTGGAGTTGCGTCCCGCGCGAGACATTTTTGATGATTTGTCGGATGCGGATTTCCGAGATCTATAGCGCGACACACCCCCCGGTAATTGATACATAACCCGGGTGTGGTACACTGAAAGTACACAACAGGGACGGGAGACCCAAAATGAGCACTGCAATCGACATCAAGCCCGGCACGATCTTCAAATCGTCATGGGGATATGACCAAACAAACATTGATTTCTACAAAGTCGTCAAGACCTCGGCAAAGTCTGTGTGGCTGATCAAGGTCGGTCAAGAAATCCTGAGCGAATCAATCTATGGCGAGGAAGTAGTTCCCGCCGATGGCTACGAAATCGGTAAGACGTTTGTTCGTCGCCCACAGTTCTACGGCGAAGATCCTTACGTTTCAATTTCTAGTTATGCCGGTGCTTCAGTCTGGAACGGCAAGCCTGCTACTCAAACTCACACGCATTAAGTTGCAACACGCCCACCCCGGTGCGTGACACCAAACCGGGGTTTGATATACTGGTTATACAACGAGGGACGGGAGACCCAAAATGACCACAATTCGCACCCCAGAAATCACCAAGCACGACAAAGAAAACCGCTCAATCGAAGCAATCTGGCACTCAACAATTCCCACACTGAGCGGGAAAGAAGGCCAAGCAGCCATCGTGCTAAACACTCACCACATCAAACAAGCCAAGCGCGTAGTCACAACTCTGAAATACGTCGAAATCGTTGAAAGCCCCGGCTACCGCGTAGTCAGGTGGGAAACCGGCTGGCCCATCGTCCGCATCGGCGACGAAAAGATCGCACGTTACTCAGTCAAGGAACTTGAAGAAATCTTTCAATTCCACATCGAAAACATTTCCTCCTACGCTCGCGGCAGCAACGTCGGAGAACTCGTAGCAGCCATCCAACTCACAGAACAGGCGGTAGCATCATGAAACAACTCGTCACTCAAATCATTGAATACGAATCCGGCGAACTTTCCAACGTAGAAATCGTTGAACTGTTCCAAGAACTCGTCGACACCGGAGTCCTGCACCAACTGCAGGGAAGTTACCAGCGCACAGCCCGACAACTATTCGAAGAAGGATTCTTAGTCACCCCATAACGCACACCAACGGCCCTCACCCCGGTACACTGACACGATGGACAGTGACGCCGGGGTGATCGCTAATCTGACGCCGCTCGGAATATGGGCAGCACAGATACACGAGTTTTACACGGCATTGCAGGACGCAGGCTTTACAGAAACTGAAGCACTAACATTAGTGACCGGGATGCTCGCGCAGCCCGACAACGACTAGCGTGGCGGGAGATTCATGGCACCCCGGGTTGATCTAGGAGAACTAGGCACCTCTGGTCTTAAGCGGACCAGCGGATTTGTCTATGACGAATTCCTCACCCGACTACGCGGAATTCAGGGTGTACGCACCTACCGCGAAATGTCGGACAACGATCCCGTCATTGGCGCCGTGCTGTATGCCATCGAGAAAGTTATTACCCGCCTTGAATGGCGCGTCGATCCCTACCGCGACAACACCCCTGACGGTGAACCAGACACAAACGATGTAGAAACCGCTGAGTTCATTGAATCATGCCTCAACGACATGAGCGACTCATGGGACTCAACGCTGTCACAAATTCTTTCCATGTGCATTTACGGTTGGTCATTCCACGAAATCGTATACAAGCGCCGCATTGACCCCGAACAAAAAGATCCATCAAAGCGTTCAAAATACACCGACGGTAAAATTGGTTGGCGCAAGTGGGCTATCCGTGGCCAAGAAACACTCTACCTATGGACGTTTGATAAAGACGGCGGCATTCAAGGAATGCAGCAAGTCGATCAATACAGTGGACACGGCAACGTAGAGATCCCTATCGAAAAGGCTCTGTTATTCCGCACCACTGCAGCAAAAAACAACCCTGAAGGCCGCTCACTGTTGCGTAACGCTTTCCGCCCTTGGTGGTACAAGCGTCGCATTGAAGAAATTGAAGCCATCGGTATCGAGCGTGACCTTGCCGGTCTCCCAATCGCAAGCGTCCCACCGGAATACCTGTCAAGCACTGCCACTGCTGAACAAAAGCAAGTACTTGCAGCAATTCAGCAAATGGTCACGTCGATTAAACGCAATGAAAACGAGGGCATCGTTTTCCCAATGGTGTACGACGAATCAGGCCACAAACTGTTTGACCTGACCCTGTTGAGTAGTGGCGGATCACGCCAATTCGACACAGACAAAATCATTTCCCGCATGGATGCCCGCATTGCTATGAGCGTCCTATCGGACTTCATTCTCCTCGGTCAAGATCGCGTGGGTTCATTCGCTCTCGGTGCAACAAAAATGGATCTATGGTCCATGTCCGTTGACTCTATTGCTAAAACCATTGCAGATACCGTCAATCAGCACGCCATCCCTCGCCTACTACGCTTGAATGGCATGGACGCTAGCCGTCCGCCCGTGCTGCAATACAGCGAAGTCGCGCACGTTGATCTTGCTGAGATCGCGGACTTCGTGGCGAAGATGACAACCGCTGGAGTGCTCGCACCGGATCCCGCTCTGGAAGATCACTTGCGTGAAGTTGCCGGTCTTCCACCCGCTTCGCATGACTTCCAAGACAGCGGATCGGGGCAGATGAGTGCCGATGACGTGAAGAACCTCATGGCCCTCCCGCCCGCTCAACGTATCGTGGCTGAACGTACCGGTATTGTTCCCGATAAGCCTGCATTCCCCGGCGCACTGCCGAACGTGCAAAGCAAGAATCAGGAAAACAAACCGTCGTTCCCGGGTTCAGGTAACAACACTGAAAAGCCGGGCACTGATACCGCAACGGAGTAGTTATGGCGTTGACCATTGGTGGCAAGGGTCGCAATCCCGGCGGCTCTGGCCCTCAGGCCCCGCTTACCCCGTTGGAGCAGTCGCTCACTGAGCGTGTTGCTGCAGCATTGCGGGTATTGGGCACACAGATGGATCCCGATGCTTACGCACGCGCTATAACGGCTCTTGATCCCGATCTGTTGGAACGTTTGCTTGCAAACATCAACATGGATCGCATTGACATGCTTATGCGTGACACGATGCGGGGCATTGTTATTAAGGGCGGCACTGAAGAGGCTCGCCGTATTTTGCGTTCTAATCCTCGAGCACAGTTCAACATGGATTCCGCTCTTGCCTATACAGGCCAGAAACTTGAATCAGGCATTATCCTGCCGGGTAGTCAACTGCCACCCCCTCCCGGTATCGAGTTTGCTCTTGAAACCCCCGTTGAGCGAATGTTTAACACGATCAGCACCCGGGCGACCGATTATGCGACAACACGATCAGCGCAACTCGTGCGCGAGATCACTGACGCTAACCGTCTCGCTATTCGTCAAGTAATCTCACAGGCATTCACAAAACCTCGGACAGTGGACGCTACAGCCCGTGAACTACGGCAAATTGTTGGCCTTCATCCACGGTGGGCTCGTGCCGTGCTGAATTTTGATGAAAAGAATTTCACGGCCATGGTGAAGGCCGGTGTGTCACTCGATGATGCCCGTGCCCGTACCGATAACTTGACGAAAAAGTATCGAGATAAGTTGATTCGTCGCCGCGCTGAAATGATTGCCCGCACTGAAGTGCAACAGGCTCAAAACTTTGGTCGCGCTGCATCATGGGAGGCGTCAGATAAAGCCGGTCTCGTGGATCCCACCTCGATGAAAGAATGGCGCACGGCGCCTCGTGGGTCGAGTTACGGGGAGCCATGTGACGAATGTGCTGCTATGCGGGGCACGCGGGTACCTTGGAACGGAACGTTTGGTAATGGTGACGTAATGCCACCGGCTCATCCTCATTGCCGCTGTACAGCCGTTCTTGTCCCGCCTACTCGTGGGCTTGAAGGATTACCTTCTCAGGATCTTGGTTCATGGATTACTCAATTGGATGCGTTGGAAGCGCAAGATGCGGCGGTTACCTCATGACCGAAATCTATTTTGAGCCCGGTCTTACTCCCGTTTTGAAGCATCCCGGTCATTCCGATCAAAAAGTTCATGGGCGGCGCGGCCCCGGCGTGTCAGTAAAACCTGAAGTCGCTGGATCCATCCTTGAGCGGGTAAAAGCCAATGGTGGCTTGTCGGTGAACATGCTTGACGGGTCGGAGCCAACTACTGGGTTCATGGTCGCTAAGGGCGGCACTAAGGGCGACATCGTTGATGCGGATGAATTCTTTGACGCTAAGAAAGGTCCGGCTCATCTTTCATCATTTTTGAAGACACATAAAGCGTCCCTAACTAAGGGTTCATACCTCGGGTTATGGCACAACACTGAAGATGGTAAGGTCTACCTCGACGTATCCGACAACATCAAGGATCGTGGGAAAGCAATAACTGCAGGGAAACGGCGTAACCAGATTAGTATTTGGGACGTCGCTAATTTTAAGGAGATCGGTACAGGTGGCACAGGAGAACTCGCCAAAGAAATTGCAGGCAGTGGAGTTGCCGGATTTGTCGACGGCTACGGACGAAGAGATCGACAAGTACGCGCAACAGATCTGGGAGAAGTTCGCTCAGACTCAGTAGTCGTAAAGTTTGCTCCCGGTCTTGTTCCTTTGTTGAAGCACGGTGATCTTTCACGCCCCGGGTATGCGGCAATGCACCCCGATAGTCAAGGACGAATCGGTGTACACACCGGTCGACGCACTGACGCAAAAAATCAAGCAAAAGCAGATGCAAACCTTATTCATGAGGCGACCTCGCTGGAGGCGCTACCTGCCGATATGCAAGGTCGAGTCAACGAAGGTCTCACAACCCTCGGTATTACATCAGATCAAATGGATGCAAACATTGAAGCAACCCTCAGTCGAGCCAATATCGACGGAGCAGATCCCGCTGGACAAAACTGGTACGGCGACGCAAACGCCGCATCTAAAGACATATCAGAACGATATGGCGTAACTCATGAACAATCCGCCGGGATGATTGCAGCGACAAGCCCACAGCAACCGTGGGGCGATAACGTTACAGCGGTTGAATACATGGCTAAAGCAACAAAAGAAAACCACGAAATTCAAACTGGCGCCCTCATGGATCACCAACGCACTAAAGGCAAGGGCGATACTCGATCACTTTACGAATGGGCAAAATCGGAAGTAGATGGCCGCACTATGGATGGCGAAATACACAACATGCCGGCCATTGCAGAACTACAGGGCAAGCGCATGTCGGACATTAAAGATCCTTATGTGCGGGCCGCTTTGATGAAGGCTCAAGCCCAAATGGGTTACCGTGTTTCAGGTATCGGCACAAATAAAGATGGGCAATCGTTGAAAACGGTTGACGATCTCACCGGTCTTGTAGCCCCCGTCAAATTTACTTGCGGCGTTCAACATCTTGGCCGTGCGGTGAGGATTTCTGATGGAGAGCAACCGGACATGGTGCTTAATGGGCATAAAGTTCGTTCGTTCTATAACAACATTCGCAATCCTAAAAGTAAGCACGATGACATTACGGTTGATTCTCATGCTTTCAGTATTGCGATGGGTAAAAAGTACGGTTCGGGGTCCGATGAATACAAGTATTTCAGCGGTTCGGGTTGGAAGGCACGCGGTGCCTCACCGGTTTCGAACAAAACGCTTGGGGTTTCGGGTCTTTATCCCGCGTTTGCTGACTCTTATCGCCGGGTAGCAGCAAAACATGGACTGTCAGCGCATCAAGTGCAATCCATAACGTGGGTTCAATGGCGTAAAGACAACCCCGATCAAACTCGTGGTGGACAAATGGCTAGGGAGGCCGCAAATGCCGGATAACACAATTGATACACGCACTAACCCGGAAGAACTTGGTGACCTTGTAGCCCCATGGGATCGCTTTCTTGACGGTGAATCTGCAGCATTCTATGACTTAAGTGAGGAAGAGCAAAGAAATGCAAAAGCAAACTTCCCTTTGCTCTGTCCATAACGCGGTAACCTTAGACAGACCAAACCCTGATTTGAATGAGGCCAGAGCGTGACTGATACAGCGACCCGTCTTGCGGGGCTCTCGGATGAGCGCCTCATGTCCCTACACAAAGCAGCGGACAAAAAAGCCCCTGTCGACGCGGCCCAAATTGAAGCACATCACCTTATTGCTACAGAATTGTTGAAGCGCGGACTAGAACACGGCCATAATGACGATTCTTGGGCCTCTGCAGTCATCATTAAAGACACTGTAGGCATTTCCTCACCGGAAGAAATTGACGCCCCAGAGGGCATGGAAAAGGCTTGGGCTGAAACGCTGAAAGATGGCGGCACGGTCTCAATTTTGCTCACAGTTGACGGTTACGTCCTCAAAGCAGATCCAACTGTCTCCGATGTCCACGTCGATGCCGTAATGGGGGGCCGTCGCCGTCGCCCATTAGACAAAGCCGAATGGAAAGAGGGAGACTTCGCGGTCTGGGGTTCCTCCGGCGGATCAGCCAGAGGACAGATCGAGCACATCATGCGGGAAGGAGTCCTCGGTATACCCGATAGCGACTTTAGTATTGAAGCCACGGAAGATGATCCGGCTGTTCTGCTGCGGATCTTCCGTAAAGGTCCTAAAGGTTGGGCTGCAACAGAGACCCTCGTAGGTCACAAGATGTCTGCCCTTAACCCCATCGAAGACTTGATTAAGGAAGCGGGCTATCAAGTACCCGAAGGGGTGCAATCCGCTGCTAAAACTGCCCTCAAGTGGATCGCTGATGGTCAATCGGGTGACGGGTTCACGTCAGTTGGTAGAAATAGAGCCGATCAACTCGCCTCCGGTGGAACTGTAAGTCGCGCAACCCTCGTTAAGATGAGGGCCTATTTCGCTCGACATTTTGTGGATAAAGAGGCTGAGGGATGGGGAGACCGCACTGATCCAACCCCCGGTATGGTTGCTTGGTATGCGTGGGGCGGTGACGCTGGCCGCACATGGGCGAACACAATACTAGGCAAGGTCGAGAAGCGCGCCATCCCAGAAGCGATCACAGATCTACACATAAACATTGAAAACCGTCAGCACGCTATAGACGAATATTTGTATGGCCCAATGAATCCTGAGGAGCCCGGTGACTACTGGGAGCGACTGGGCGCAGTTTGGGATGTTTCCGCAGAAGAGGCTTTCACAACCCACTGCGGAAATTGCTCTGCCTTCAACATCACGCCAGAAATCCGCACCGCTATCGCTGACGCTATCGGGGAAGGCGGCGAAGAGGTAGTAACCTCCGCCGACCTCGGCTACTGCGAACTGTTTCAGTTCAAATGTGCTGCCGCCCGTTCCTGCTCCGCTTGGCTGGTTGGGGGGCCAATTGGATTATCCGACGAAGAAGAAGATGGGGAGATTGAACTTCTTGCCTCCATGGATCAACAAGATCTTACAGATTTTGCTAGTTACGCCTACCTCGCTGACGAAAACAGCATAGACAAGGCTGGTAACCCTGAATCGTTGCGCGATTATTGGCGCGGCGGCGGCAAGGGCAAAGTGTCATGGGGTGCCGGTGGAGATTTTACTTCATGTGTCGCCGCTGTAGGCAAGTACATGAGCAGCGAGCAGGCTAAGGGCTATTGCGCTATTCGTCACCGTGAGGTTACGGGAATGTGGCCGGGAGATAAGCGCAACCGTATGAAGAAAGAATCAACCGTTGTGTTGAAGCATCCGGGTCACAGTGATCAAAAAGTTCATGGCGGTCATGGTGGTGGCGCGGGTACTGATCTTTCCCCTGAAGGCAAGACTCTTATCAAGCAGAATCTTTCACGCGGCAATCTTGTCGAGTCCTACGGTGCGTCATATGATCACGGCAAGGCGGCAAAAGCATTTGGTCAAGATCACGTCGACCGTAAAGTAAGCGAGTCCGTTGGTAAGCGCGATGCGTTGATCAGTCAACACGCCGGTAAGACACGTTCTCACGCTACTGAAGGTGCGGCGTTTTCTGTTGCCTCACATCAAGGTTTCATTGATGGGGCCATGGGACGTAAAGCACAGTTTGCTCGGTCACATAACTTTGGTGAAACTGTCGCTGGATTCTTTGGCGCTGGCCTATCTGGTGCGACTAAGGCTCGTGAACCGTTCGAGAAACATCCGGGTCACTCTGATCAGTCAGTCCATGGCCGTAAGGGTGGAGGATCTGCAAGCGCTGGGGCTAAGGCTCCCGCAAAGGTCGAACCTAAGACTGGTGTTAAGCGTCCCGGTATGGGCGACGGTACAAAAGTAAGCGACGAAGATTTTGCTAAATTAAAAGACGGATCCGCTGGGGCGCATATTATTGGGCGCGACAAAAACGGCGCTCCTATTTTCACCCCGGAACGTCAAGCGCTCCACGATAAAATTGTTCTTGACTCAGTAACAGGGGTGCCTACTTCAAAAGATTTGACTTACAGTATGCTCGGGGGAGGCCCCGCTGCTGGAAAGTCAAGCATGGAATCCAAAGTTATTGGTGACTATAGAGGGAAAGCCGTTGCCGTTAATTCAGACAACGTAAAAGTGCAACTTCCTGAATTTCAAGCAAAAATTGACAGCGGCACTACTGGTTCTGAAGCCGCAGCGTTTGTGCATGAAGAATCTTCATACGTTGCAAAACGTGTTCAACAAGCCGCATTTGAGCGTCGTCAAGACGTTGTGCTTGATGGCACGGGTGATTCAAGCGCTGAAGGTTTGCAGGGAAAAATAGATAAAGCGCATAAACTTGGTTATACAGTCAATGGATATTACGCGACTCTTCCAACTGAGACTGCCGTTCGGTTAGCGAAACAACGCGAAGCAGAAACTGGTAGAGGTGTTCCTGAACACACTATTAGAGGGACACATAAATCAGTTTCGCAAGTTTTTCCAACTGCGGTTAAAGGTATGGACAAAATTCAATTATTTGATACGTCTGATTTTTCGGCAGGCCCTAAATTGATTGCCGAGGGAAGTAAAGGCCGTTTAATTATCCGCGACGCGGATGCTTACGAGTCTTTCTTAAATAAGGGGAATGAATAAAGATGGCTAAAGCAAGTGATATTTTTTCAATTACCGCAGAAATAGTGCGTGGCAAAGAAAAAACAGATAGTTTGGTTCCGTTGGATTCTGAATTATCTGAATTATGGGATTTGATTGCGGCAGATGTTGCTGCATCTCCTGAAACTATTTGGGATATTCCAAGCGAAAATCCTGATATCGATACGGATGATCTTGCATATATGGATGAGCCTGCAACAAAAAGTATCGGTATCGAGTCAGATGAATTAACGCTCGTATCTAAAGCCGTGCCAGAGCGTATGTTCACCCTTGGCCCGATGTACATCCCCAATCGCATGGATGCACACGCCGAATGGACAGACCCCGATGAACTACAGAAAGCCGTTTGGGAATACGTCCGCAAGGGTGACCGTCGCATCAGGCTGCAACACAACCGCGATGTAGTAGCAGGTGAGTTCGTTGAAGTCATGGCATGGCCGTATCCCGTTGAAGTACCCATGGTGCAAAAAAGCGGTGCTACAACAAACATGACTTTCCCCGCTAACACTGTTTTCCTTGGTGTCGTGTGGGAGCCATGGGCATGGGAGTTAGTGAAGAACGATAAGTTACGCGGCTACTCAATCGGCGGCCGTGCCGAGCGCCTTCTCGCTGACCTTCCTGAAGAGTACGTCGGTAAGGCTATGGCACCGTTTGAAGACGCTATCCGCATTGAGGCTGAAGATTCACCTCAGCAACCAATCGACATTGGGCAGCAGATCGCTACCGCTGTCGCTGAAGCAATGAAATCAATTAGTCCTACCGTTAATGTCGTCATGCCTGAAGACAAGCCTAAGATTAGGCGCGTCGAACGTGATGATCACGGCAATATTTTACGAATCGTTGAGGAGTGACAGTGGGCTTAGTAAACGATGGAAAAAATCTTATGCTGACCGGGTTCACCGGATCGGTGCGATATGTTTCTTTGCACACGGGCGACCCTTCCACTAATGGTGCTAACGAAGTTACGGGCGGATCGTATACCCGTGAGAGTGTGGTGTGGGCCGCCGCTGCGAGTGGATCTGTTTCTAGCGCGTCCGTTATTGTTTTCGATGTCCCCGGTTCGAACACGATCACTTACCTTGGGTATTGGTCGGCTGTGACGGCGGGAACGTTTTATGGTTCACGCGCTTTAGATACGTCTCAGTCCTTTGCCACAGCGGGTACTTACACAATCGCTACCGGAAACCTGACTGAATCACTTTCATAGCCATGGGCGGTTTCGATACTCCGATCACCTATGACGACCCGCGAATTCTTTACGGGTCAGCAAACGTTTCCTATGACGGAAATCCTTTACTCACCGGTTCAGTGTATGGCGTTTCGACTGCAGTCATTGCGGTCACGCTGTCTCCAAACTTAAACGGGGCTGCTACCGGATCAACTGGATCTGCGGGTCTTGCGACCGGAATCATGGGCCACTCGGGTTCAGTAACAGGATCAACTGCCACTTCAGGATCAAATAGAGGGGCCCCACGGTTCACGGGAGTTATCTCCGGGGCAACGACTAGCAACGGATCTGTTGCGGGCTACGAAGGCGATTCAGGGCTTATTTCCGGGTCAACGGTGAGCACCGGGCTGGTCATCGGTACGCCTTACATCCCAGAACCACCCGCACCGCCTGAGCCGAATCAAACATCAGGCACTTTGCCACTCATGTTTTCTCCCGAGCAATCAAAGGCCCCATATCTCACCTTCACTGCGACCCTTAGTGGTATTAGTATTGTTACTGGCGGAGTAGCGGGCATGAAGCGAATCCGTGAAGACGATGATGTTGAAGTGTTCACATTGCTGGGATTGCTTTAAGTGTGCTTGTAGACTTACCTAGCGGGTAAGGTACTTTACTAGAGGAGTAACAATGTTTCTGTCCAATGACAATGGGGTAAGTACCTCATTCGCTAAGCAGGCCACGCCAATGTTTAAGGCAGCCCCTGAAGTTGTGGCAGTACTACGCCCCTTGCTCGCTGACGTGTACGCCATGCAGACCGCTGTTCAGGGCGCTCACTGGAACGTGCAGGGCACTGACTTTGCTCAATACCATGAACTCTTCGCTGAGATCTATAGCGATGTCGCGGACAGCATTGACCCGCTCGCTGAGAACATCCTTAAGGCCGGCGGGCTCGCTGTAGCGTCCCTGACCGACATGCAGGCCCTCCGTACCACCACTGACCCGGTAGAGTCCCGCGATGCACGCCAATTGGCTATCGGTCTTGCTGCAATGAATGACGCCGTGCTCGTGCGGATCAATGCCGCATTCCTTGTGGCCGAGTCACAGAATGAGCCGGGCATCTCGAATTTCCTTGCTGACCGTGACGACATGCACAAGAAGTGGCGCTGGCAGTTGCGTGCATCTCTTGGTGAGCCTGTTGGCTAACCCCCTGCCTGATGATCTGCCTCCGCTGTTGCGGGCGTGGATTGAGCAGTTGCTGTCCGATGACGTGGTGAAGTTTGTTCGGGCGTTTCCTGATGCTCAGGTTGACGTGCGGTTGTCTGCCGTTAAAGGAAAAGTTCGTGCGCGTCCTACTGTTGTAATCAATGGTGGTCCGCAAACAATGCTGGAAATCTGACCCCACATATTTCACGGCCGTAAGTAACGTAAAAATTGGATAACTAAACTCACTTCCCCAACCGGGGTCGTGCTAATCTTCTGTTAGTCGAGACCTGCGGGTCGTCGCCCACTTAACGTGGATGGCGGCTCGCTTTTTAATGCAGGGAGGAACTGGTATGTCACGACCGGCTCGCAAGATGGTCAATCTATCCATCGAAGAGACATCCGGTGTCGATCATCCGGCACACCTGCATGAGGGATGGCTAGTAATGAAAGCAGCCTCGGATGACGCGGTATTAGAAGCACTGGATGACAGTGTTGAGTCGCCGAGTGACGTAACCGAAAAGTCAACCGAGGAGGTTCCCATGGAGACCACTGAAGAAGTAAAGGCTGAAAAGCCTTCGTACGAAGATCTTGAAAAGGCCCTTGCAGAAGCGACTGAGAAGATCGCTGAAATGGCAAAGGCCGCAGAGCCAGAAGAAACAGAAGCAGACGCTGAAGACATCATGAAGTCAGCACCTGAAGAATTCCGTAAGGCTTTCGAATCAATGCAGAAGTCAATCGACGACGCTGTTGCAGCGAAGGAAGCCACTGAGGCTGAACTTCGCAAGGAACGTGGCGAACGTGCTGACGCTGATGCAATCGTGAAGGCACGCGATGCTTTCGCACACCTCGGCCTCGACGCCGAGCAGGTTGGCCCGGCCCTGCGCCGTTTGGCTGAAACCGATTCTGATCTCGCTAAGTCCGTTGAAGACGTACTCACCGCTGCTAACGCAAAGGTCGAGTCGGCTGACATTTTTAGTGAGATCGGTAAGTCTGCCCGTCCGTCGGGAAGTTCTTACGAGCAAGCCGAAGCAATGGCTAAGGCTGCAGTTGCAGGCGGAAAGTCCGCAACATTTGAGCAGGCTTTGGCAGCCGTGTACACGGAGCAGCCAGAACTGTACAACCAATACCTCGCCGAGCAAGGGAAGTGAGCCTAAACCATGGCCTACGAATTCAGTAATTACGCAATTAAGACCACGCTCGTCGCGGGCGCGGATCTTTCATCCTCACAGTACAAGTTTGTGAAGATTGACAACGCAACCGGTTATGCGGTCATTGTCAGTGGAGCAACCGACCGCCCAGTTGGTGTTCTTCAGAACAGCCCAACTTCAGGTCAAGAAGCAGAAGTTCTTATCTCGGGCGGCACCAAGGTGTACGCCGGCGGTACCGCTTCAGCAGGACAGCCGCTGTTTGCATCGGCTTCAGCAACTGCCGTAACGCTTGCGTTCGGTACCACCGGGTCCGCCGCGTATGCAGTGGGAACCTTCATCACTACCGGCGCTGCTGGCAACGTTGTGACTGCGGTCATCAACTGCGGCAACGCAGGTCGCGGACTCTAAGGAGAACTGAGAAATGCCACAGCCAACAATCAGCAGCGTCCATATTGATGCGATCCTGACTAACGTCTCGATTGCATATATGCAGCAGGCTCAGAACTTTATCGCAGATAAGGTTTTCCCTATCGTTCCTGTCGATAAGAAGTCAAACAAGTACTTCACCTACTCAAAGAACGATTGGTTCCGTGACGAGGCTCAGCGCCGCGCTCCGGGTACTGAATCAGCCGGTGGCGGTTACACGCTTTCGACCGATTCATACAGTGCAGATGTGTGGGCATTCCATAAGGATGTCGACGATCAGACACTCGCTAACGCTGACACCCCTCTAAACCCTCTTCGTGAGGCTGCAGAGTTTGTCACCTCCCGTTTGCTGCTCCGTCGTGAAGTTCAGTTCATTACTGACTACATGGCTGCAGGCGTATGGGGCACCACCGCATCGGGTGTTTCTTCCGCTAGCCCATCTACAAATGAGTTCACTCAGTGGAGCGATTACGCTAACTCGGATCCAATCGAGACCATTGAAGCAGCAAAGGCAACAATTCTTAGCAGCACAGGCTACGAGGCCAATACCCTCGTACTTGGCTACGACGTGTTCCGCAAGTTGAAGAATCACCCTGACGTAATTGATCGTTACAAGTACACGACCGCTAACGTCATCACTGAAGACATGCTTGCACGTCTGTTCGGTGTTGACCGTATCCTCGTGGCTAAGTCAGTGCGTGCAACCAACGCTGAAGGCGCTACTGCGGCTTACGGTTTCAACTTCGGCAAGGCTGCTTGCTTGCTCCACGTTGCACCAAATCCGGGCTTGATGACGCCATCCGCTGGCTACATCTTCGCTTGGACCGGTGTTTCAGGTGGCCTCGGTTCAACCATCGGTACTTCACAGTTCCGTATGGAATACTTGAAGGCAAGCCGTGTTGAGGCTGAAGTTGCGTTCGACAACAAGGTTGTCGCCACGGACCTCGGTTACTTCATGACCACTGCGGTTGCTTAACGTTTAACGCAATACCCTGACGAAAGGGGTCGGCGGGTGATCCCTGCTGGCCCCTTTCGCCTATTAAGGAGAAGAAATGGCTTGGACTTATAGCGGCGATCCTGCAAATTCAACTAAGGATGCTGTTCGTTTTCTTATTGGTGACACGGATACAACCGATCAGTTGCTGAATGATGCTGAAGTGAATTTCTGCATTGTTCAAGCGGGCGAGTCGATCTATCAGTCTGCTCATGATTGTTGCTATTCAATTGCTTCAAAGTTTTCGCGCATGGCTACAAGCAAAACCGTCGGTGACCTTTCATTGTCGTATTCGGATCGCGCTAAAGCGTTTTTTGAGTTGGCTAATGAATTGCTTGAACTTAGTGCCCGCCGTGAGCCGCCGATTCCTTGGGCTTCACCTGCCAATATGCAACGCACCGATGAGAAGAGCGTGCCTCCTACTAACGGTACTGATTTCTGGACCGGGCAAATGGATTACAACCGTGGCAATTACTGGAGGAATACTCCATGACAATTGAGCGTGATTTTGCGGAGATGATGCAACAGGTTGCCATCTTTGCTAATCAAGCGTCAATTGATAAGTACGGTAAGCAAACCTTCTCTGCATCACCAACTTCGTATTCTGCGCGGCTCATGTATGGGCAGCGAATTATTCGCGATAAAGATGGTCGTGAAATTGTTGAGGCAGGCAAGGCCATCATTTATGGTGTGCTACCTGATGCTGTTACGACGTTGAGCAAGATTGTGTTACCCGATGGAACAAGCCCAAAGATCCTTTACGTCAGTACAATTCAGGATGAGCACGGCGATCATCACACGTCGGTAACGTTCGGACAGTAGGAGGGGCCATGGCTAGCGCTATAAAGGTGAAGAACCTTGAGGCTTTGCAACATGCGTTTGTTCGCGCCGGTAGCAAGGCCCCACAGTTTGCGGCCAAGGCTTTGTTTGAAGAGGCTCAAGAGGCGTTTGTTCTCTCGCAGTCCGTGGTTCCCGTGCGGTATGGAAATTTGCGGGCGTCCGGTGAAGTATCTGGCCCGCGAGTGAGCGGTACTCGTGCATATTGCGAGATCAATTACGGTGGGCCCGCTACCCCATACGCAATTTTTGTGCATGAGTTGCCACCATCGAGAGCCCGCCATGATCCACCGACCCGGTGGAAGTACCTCGAAAATCCTGTTCGTTTGTACGCTCAAGACATGGGTGCGCGGATGACCGTTCGCGTACTTGACATGATCGCTAAAGAATTCGAGATCGGTTCATGAATACTATTCTGGAAGCAGTTGGCGACTATCTTGTGAGCGCAAGTGTAGGGACGCTTGGCACGAATATGTTTCTCGCAGTCATGCCGGAAACCCCTGACACGTTGATTACGATCTACGAAAATGCCGGAAATCGTCCATCTTTCACAATGGGCGCCGGGGTGACCGCTATTGATCGACCTCTTATTCAAGTGATCTGTCGTGCTGGTCGTGGAGATTATCCAACTGCCCGAGATCAGGCCGAAACTATTCGCCAATTGTTGGGTGCCGTTGTCGAGCAAACAATAAGTGGCGTGAACGTTATGCGAATTGAGCCTCAGGGATCAATCGTTCCAATGGGTGAAGACGAAAACCTACGACCTATGGTGTCGGTGAATTTTGAGTGCATGGTCCGGCCGTGAGCGACGCCTACGGCAGAACTGTTGTGACAGATGATCACCCGAGGTGCTGGAGATGCAATAGAGTTCTAGCGTTGCTGGCAACGAGACCTTGGGCGATCTTGTGTTCTCGGTGCAAAGCAGAAAACCGTAGCCAATAGTAGGAGATAAAATGTCAAACTTTGATGACGATATTGATGCACTACTGGCATCACCGCAACAAGTTCGTTTGGGAGTTTGCAAAGTCAAATATATTTTACAAACCGTGACCCCGGTGCAGTCTGAAAAGATTCAGAAACTTGTTGATGCTGGGGTGATTGCGGGGCCGCAGTTAGCGCGTATCTTGCAAAAGCACGGGTTTGAAATCACCGACAAAGCCATTAACCGTCATCGTCGTAGGCTTACCGGTGGAGGGTGTTCATGCCCGTAACAAAAAATACGGTTGTTGTGTTAGCGATTGATGACCGTATTTGGTTTGATGCAATAACTCTTGTGGATTATTTGCGGGATCTTGAAAAGCAAGCGCAAGGCCACATGGAACAGGCTAAAGAAGAGCAAGATTACGACCGTGCTCTAGCGGCTTACTCTGCTAGTGAATCTATCCGTCAAATTACTGATGGGTTTGTGTTGTCGTCTATCACTGCTGCCGAAACTATTAGAGGACGCCGTGAGTCTCGACGATGATTTGGATGCTTTAACTAGCCCGGGTGCTATCAATGACTATCGCCCAAACGTAGCAATGAAACATCCTTCGGGGTGGGAGCCGGGTGTTGCTTGGGATGGCAATGCCGGCACTTTGACGACTCAACCGTTAGATGCTCGCCCCAATGATTGGGCGGATCTGTTGGCGGTGTGGGATCTTGACGCTGATCAGTTTGAGGTGATTGAGCCGGTTCAGTACAGGGCGTGGGATGCGCCGGATCCTGAGGGTGGTTTGCGGCGTTTGTACTATTACAAGGCTGCTATTCGTAAGCGTTCGGTCAGTACCGCCTCTGTGGAAGAGTTGCTAGCCGTTTTGAAGGGCCGTAAGCCTAAAACTCCGGTGCCTTCTACCGGTGAGGGCATGATCTATTGCGTTCCCGCTGGAGATCTGCAGATCGGTAAACCCGACGGTGACGGCACCGAGGGAACCATTAACCGGTTCCTGACTAAGACGGACGCCGCTGTAGCCCGCTTGAAGGAACTTCGCAAGATGGGCCGCAAGGTCGACGGGATCCTGTTGCCGTGGCTTGGTGACTGCATGGAAGGTCTCGTGAGTCAGGGCGGCGCTCTAGCGATGGCCGGTCGCTTGGATCTCACTATGACTGAGCAGTTGCGGGTCTACCGACGCCTCATGCTGCATCAAATTCAATGTTTTGCGCCGCTCTCCGACAATATCATCATCCCCATCGTGCCCGGCAACCATGATGAAGTGCAGCGCGTAGGCAAGGTACAGCGACGATACGACGACTCATGGGCCATAGAAGGGGCTGTAGCGGTCGCTGACGCCCTAAAACTAGCCCCGGGCTACGAACACATATCTTTCGTGTTTCCCGGGCACGATGAACTCACAATCACGTTAAACGTCGGTGGGACGGACGTAGGGTTCGCTCACGGTCATCAATTTGGGCGTGACCCCATGAAATGGTGGGCTAATCAATCCCACGGAATGCAACCCATCGGTGGAGCAACCCTTCTCCTCGGTGCTCACCTGCATCACCTACGGGTAGAACAGTCCGGTGCTAAATCATTCATGCAAATCCCCGCCCTCGACGGTGGCTCGACGTGGTGGCGTCACCGGACAGGACAAGATGCCCCCTCGGGTATGGTCTCCATGTTGATCGGCCACGGCGGCTGGTCGGATTTGGCTGTGCTATGACGAGTGAAGAGTTTGCTGACAGGGTTGAGAATGCCGTCCGGGCTGTACGCGGCCGGGTTCTAGGGGTCGGGCAAGAACAATACGACGATGGTTCAGGGGTGCAACGTTTCGAGGGCCGGTCAATAGATCAGATCCTTGTGGATGCCCTTGAAGAGGTTGAAGATCTCATTGTTTACGGCGTGCAAATGCAGATTCAAATAAACAAATTACGAGAAGAAATTAAACTCGCACTTACTTAGGTTTCTACCGTAGACTTACCGTGTAGTTGATCGTACCCCAAGTGGGTCCAATCCGTCGCTACATTCGTGGCCCTAGTGGTCCCTGAGGCGGTGCGGATTCCGCGCTGCCTTCAGGGAGGAAACCGTGCCGTACAAGGTACTTACCGGACTGTCATATCCGCCAGACAAGAACGCTGAAGTTGGCGATGTCGTCAACGATCTTCCACCTACCTCAGTCAAGTGGCTCCTTGATCAAGGACACATTGAGGCACTCGGCGATACGCCCGCGCCTTCCAACAACAAAAAGGATGGTGAGTAATGGCCTTCCGCCACGGAAAGAGCGCGGCTGTTTTCTACAACGGCACCAATTTGACGAGTTACCTCAACGAGGCATCCGTCAGCAACTCAGTCGAAACGGCTGAAACCACAACTTTTGGCAACGACGCTAAGACCTACGTCACCGGCCTGAAGGACGGCACGATCAGCGCCGCAGGCATGTTCGATGGTTCTGCCAGCGCTGTTGATCAAACTCTCACAAACACCCTTGGCGCTACCGCAGCGGACGTAATCACCTACGCACCTGACGGCGCTGTTATTGGTCGCCGGTCATACTCAGCCGCAGTGCGTGAGACTTCATACGAAGTAACTTCTCCTGTTGGCGATGTCGTGGCAGTTAGCCTTGAAGTACAGGCCGATGGTGGAGTTAACCCGGGTTACCTTTTGGGTGCGGCGACCACCGTTGCCGCTTCAGGTGTCGGTACCTCAATCGACAACACCACATCAAGCACAGACGGAGTCGGATACGTTCACTTCTATTCAAACAGTCGAGATGGCTCAAGCACGTTCAAGGTGCAGCACTCATCCGACAACTCAACCTTCGTTGATCTGATTACGTTCACAAGCGTGTCAGCGTCAACGACGGGCGGCGAGAGAATTGCCGTCTCAGGTGCGGTCAACCGTTATGTCCGCGCCTCGCACGTCCCCGGAGGAACTTCCGGGTCAGTCACCTACACAATGGCGTTTGCCCGGAAGTAAGAAGGAGTATCACAATGGCATTTGTTCACGGTAAGAAGGCCGTATTCAAGATCGACAACTCAGCAGGCACCCCTACTGACATCAGCGCATACTGTGAAGAGGTCAGCCTCTCTCGCAGCATTGAGACCGCTGAAACCACCACGTTCGGTAACGACTCAAAGACTTACATCACCGGTCTTACCGATGCCACCGTTAGCCTGAGCGGCAAGTTTGATGCAGCAAACGCATCTGCTGTCGACGCAGTGCTGACCGGCATCCTCGGCTCGGCTTCAACCGTGTCGTGGGCGTACCGCACCAGCAGCGCATCAACCAGCACATCCAACCCTGAGTACCAAGGCGAGGGCATCCTCACCTCATACGAAGTGGCTGCAACTGTGGGTGACGCTGTGACCTTCAGTGCTGAACTTCAGGTCTCGGGTGCTGTTACCCGCGCCACCGCATAAGGTTTCACTTAGCAGTATCAATCGTGGGCCTTTGTGCCCCCTTACGGAAGTGAGTACCAAGTGTCTCTACGCGACAAGATCCTCGCAGCGGATGACATCCAATCCGAGGCAGTGGAAGTCCCTGAATGGGGCGTCACTCTTGAGGTTCGCGGCATGAACGGTGCAGACCGTTCCCGCATCCTTGAGGCCGCTTCTGCCTCGGACGACGGCAAGATCAGTATCGGCAATATGTATGTCGAGACTGTGATTGCAAGCACCTACGACCCGGAAACGGGTTTGCGTGTGTTCTCAGAAAATGATCGTGATGCACTCATGGGTAAGAGTGCTTCAGCGATTGACCGTCTAGCAACGGTAGGTATGCGCCTATCAGCGATGGATGGGAAAGCGACGGACACCGCGAAGGTGACGTTTCCTGAAGAATCCGCATCGTAGGTTTCTGTTCGAGTTAGCCGAAAAACTAGGTAGGACAGTCGGTGAACTCTTGTATGGCTCAGGTTCTCACCGGCCGATCTCTTCGTTTGAATTGACGGAGTGGTCGGCCGTGTGGGAATTGAGAGCGTATGAGCAAGAACAGGCAATGAAGAAAAGATCAAGAAAGTAACTTGGAGGTGGCGACGTGGCTCAGGTAACTGTAACCGCGCAGTATGTTGCCGACACTACCTCGTATGTTAATAACGTACGCAAGGCCACGGACGCCACCAACTCTTTTGCAGCATCATTACCCAACGCGGCACGTTCTCAAGACGCTGTTAAAACATCAACAATTGCTCTCGGTACAGCGATGGGCACTCTTGGCGCTTCAGTTCTTGCTAAAGCCGCTGCCGCTGTAAAAAACTTCGCTATGCAGGGCATTCGCGCTGCTGCTCAATATGAACAAACCGTAATTTCCATGAAAGGAATCTTCCAAGGTTCCGGCATGGACGTGCAGGAGGCTGCAAAGAAAACCGAATCCTACCTCGGTGAATTGCGTGACTTCGCTGCCAAGACTCCGTTTGAATTACCTCAAACCCTTGACGCTGTTAAGCGACTTCTATCTATCGGCTATGCCGCTGACGATGTAAAAGACCGTTTGCTGCCTGCCATTGGTGACATCACTTCCGCCCTCGGCCAACCTGCTTCAGCAATTAACGGTGTGGTGTATGCGTTTGGACAGATGAAATCTGCTGGACGTGTCATGTCTCAGGACTTGATGCAGATAGGTAATCAACTTCCCGGCTTTAACGCAAAAATGACCCTTACTAAGGAACTGTTCAACGGTGACGTTGGGGCGATGGCTAAGGCGATGGAGTCCGGGTCTTTGGATTCGACTAAGGCTATTGACGTTTTGATTGAGGGAATGAAGAAATTCCCGGGTGCTGCCGGCGCTATGGAACGTCAATCTAAATCGCTTAATGGTGTTATCTCGACGTTTAAGGACACAGTAAACAATGCGTTGATTGATGGCATCATGCCGGCAATTCCGGCTTTGTCTGGAACGCTTGAGGGTCTTATCCCACCGGTTGAGGCTGCAGCAAAAGCCTTTGGCGATAACCTTGGTCCATTGTTGATTCAAGCCGCTGAAATTATGAGCGCGTTTGGTCCTATTGTTACTGCCGTTATTCCTCCTTTGATGCAATTGACTTCGGCCACCGGTGGTATCACCGTAATTTTGAAGGCCCTTTCTCCGGTCATTGTTGCCGCCGGTAACGCCTTGGGGATTATTGCTAGTGCGTTTAACATTTTGCCGGGACCAATCAAGGACGCTATCGGTGTCATGATTGCCTTGCGTTTAATCATGTTCAAACTAAATGTTGATGCAGCAAAAATGTCGGCAGGAATGACTGCGGCCTTTGCCAAAATTTTCATGGTATTCAAAATGACAATGAATGGCATGAAAACCCAAATGATTGCGTCTACAACGCAAATGGGTGCTTTGGGTGCTGCCGCTAAATTCCTTGGCATGGGAGTAGTAAATTCGTTCCGCACCATGGTTATTGCTGCTAAATCATTTATGGTTTCTCTTGGCCCTATAGGCTGGGCATTGATTGCCGCTTCTGCCGCAATGGAATTCTTCATGGGCAAGAGCGCCGCTACCGATGCCGCCGTGTCTCAGTTGAAAGAAACTATTGACGCTACCACCGGAGCACTCAATGAAATGGGTGTGCAATACATATCTTCTGAGTTCCGAACCAATATTAGTCAAGAAGATTTAGACATTCTTAAAAAGTACGGCATCACCATGGAAGAAATGATTGCTGCAGCCGATCAGGGCGGCGATGCTATGGAATCATTTAAGACCAAAATGGCCGGAATAGATGCTAAAGATTTTGGTTTGCTCTCGGCAACGATCATGGATCCGGTTAAAACTATTCAAAATACTGTCGAAGGTATGAACGAGTATGTTACCGCTGCTAGAGAAAAGTCTGGTATCGATAAACAAGCCGCTAGAGACGCAAAATCTTACACAGGTGCTTTAAGCGGTCAAACTGCTGAGGTAAAAAAATCTAATACTGAAATTTATCTTGCCGCTGTTTACGCAAGACGAGGCACGGATGCTACGCAGGTTTTAACAACTGCAATTAATGGTGCAACGTTTGCTTACAAAAAGTTTAATGACACGTTGAGTGTTCAAGAGCAATGGGATAACGCAATAAGTTCAAGTAATGATCTTGCTGACACCCTGAAAAAGAATGGTCAGCAGTTTGATAACACCACAAAAAAGGGTCTTGAAAATCGTGCTGCTATTCGTGACACGGCTAAGGCTTGGATTGAGTACGCTGATGCTGCTAACGATCCGATTATTAAACAGAAACGTCTTGCTGAGGGTGAAGCGGCAATGCGTAGAGCGCTTAAAGGTAAATTTGATTCTAAGGAACTTGGTGTTGTTCAAGCGTTTAAGAATGCACAGAAAGAAACTAATCTCGGTGCTGATGCTTGGGATAAGGAAAAGAAGGCGGCGTCTGGCGCGGGTATTGATGTTGGAACAAACTTTGTTAACGGTATTGCTGAAGCATTAAAGGCCAAGAAGCAAGAAGTGGAAACCGCTGCTGGCGAGACCGGTACAGCAATGCTTACCGGTGCTAATAACGCTATCGCTGCTAAATCTCCTTCTCGTGAGGCAATGAAAGTTTCCGGTAACTTTATTGACGGCATCGTGGTTGGCCTTAAAGCCCGTACAGGTTTGGTACTTAAAGGAAGCGCGGCAGTTGGTCAAGAACTGTTGGCCGGTGTTAAGGATGCCCTGAAGTCCGGAGGAAATATTTCGGGTTTGCTTTCCGGTGTGTTTGGTTCAATGCCTGAAATTCCTACCCCGCTTGAGGCTGCTCTTGGTAAGAAGGGTGCGGAGAGTTACCTGAAGAAGCATAAGAAGGAACTTTCTGCATTGCAGCAAGCCTTTGGTGATATGGACAAACTTAACGAGACCATGAAGACAGCGAAGGCTGCTTTGATGGAGATCGGTGACGCAAGCAAGCAGATTTCTGGCGTGTACAGGGGTGCGACTCTCACTGAGGCCGGTTCGGACATTATTAGTGCGCTCGGTAAAGAGGGCAATCTTTCGAGTGCGATGTCGATGCTCGCTCAATTGGGCGCATCGGCTGACGCTGCTTATGATTCTTTGATTTCTGTTGCTAAGGGTGGGCAGAAGAAGGCGCTTGTCGGTGGGAAGAACGCGACAAGCAAGTATGTCGAGGCGATGAAGAGTGAAGTCGCTGGTTTGATGATTCGCCGTCAGGAAATTGAAACTGCTCTTGGCGCTATCGAGAAAACCTACAACGACAAGACGGACGCTATCGCTGCCGCTTACGATCCGTTGGAGAAGGCCGCTGAAAATAGTTTGAAGTCGTTGAAGGATAAGTGGGATGCCGCTATTCCTCCGTTGGAGAAGGCTCTTGAGGCCGCTAATGCCGCATTCGATAAAGAGAATGAGGTATTGAAGACTCTGATTTCTGATCGTGATTCATTCTTGAAGAGCATTGGTGACGGTTTCCGTTCGTTTGCGAACAATCTATCTAATACCACGAAGTCTGTAATTAAGATCACTCAGGATCTTGGTAACGGGATGACGTTGACTACCGATAAGGAAGTCACTGACGCGAGTTCATTCCGCACAAATCTTGAAGATCGCCTCGCTTCGATCAGGGAATTTGGCGCGAACATCCGTAGCCTGCTTGCGCGTGGTCTTGATGCTTCGCTTGTTAAGGATTTTGTTTCTGCGGGTGTTGATTCTGCGGGTTCGACTGTTGCCGCTCTTGCGGGTTCTGCTGATTCTGAGTTGGCTGCTATCAATGCCGCTCAGACTGCTCTTGCTGCTGAAGTTTCTTCGTTCCAAAGCACTGCCTCGGCTCAGTGGTTTAATGCGGGTATCGCTCAACAGGAGGCTGTGGTTGCTCCGTTGCGTGCCGCTGCTGCTGCTGCTCAGTCCGCTCTGGATCTTGCTACGCAAACTCGTGACAGGGAGTTGAAAGATACTCAGGCTCATTTGGATGCGTTGAAGGCTGCCCGTGAGACTGAACTTGCGTCCGCTTTGTCTGATTACAATAATCAGAAGGTTGTGTTGCAGGCGGAAATGAACGCAATTGATAGTGATCTTGCTACTCGTGCCGCGAGCATTCAGAAGTACTTTACTGATTTGATGGACCCTAAGACGGGTCTTCCTCCTCAGATGCTGTTGGTCGGTAAGGCCGCTATGAATGGTCTTATTGCGGGTATTGATTCTCGTAAGGATGCCGTGTTGGCGTCGGTGCGGGCTATCGCTACCGCCGCCAAGGTCGAGATGGAGAAGGTGTGGTTAATCAATTCGCCTTCTCGTGTGGCCGCGACTATTGGTGAGCAGATCGCTGATGGTTTGATTCAGGGTCTTGCGGGCAGTGAAGGCGCCGTACGGGCCGCTGCTAGTAGCCTTGCAGCAAACGTCATGCTCCCTACCGATGTGCCGTCTATGACCTCTCTAGCCCCTTCAATGGGTGCCATGGGAATCTCTAGCGGTGTTGGTGGCGGGGTCATGATCCAAAACAGTTACGAGGTCAACGTGCAGTCGCTGGCAGGAGATAAGCGTCAGATTGGTCGTGAGGTAGTTGAGGCTATCCGCGCCTTTGAGCGCACCTCAGGCCCTGTCTACATGCCGGCAGGTTAACCGATGGCTGGTTTTGATCCACGGATTGACTACACAAATGCTTTCGCTTTTGATTCTGAGCGCCTGTATGACGGGTTTCATTATTTTGGCGATAACCCGGGGCCTTGGAAAGTAGAGATTGCTTTCGACCTTTCCGCTAACGGTGTCGGGAACTGGTTTACGTTAGATGATTCCGTTAAGGGTCTCCTTAACAATGCGACGTATCTGCTTGCGGGAGACATTTTCACTGACGTCACTCGGTGGGTTCGTTCTATTCAGATTCGTCGTGGACGTTCACGGCAGTTGGAAAAGTTTGTTGCCGGTCAGTGTGAAATTGTTTTTGATAACCGTGACCGTATTTATGATCCAACAATGCAGGGGTCACCGTTCTACGGATCCATCGTACCCCGTAAGCAAGTCCGTATTACTTACGATGGTTACCCCGTGTGGGCCGGAAATACACAGGACTGGGATTTTGATTACGATCTTCGTAAGAATGATGCGACCGCGATTATGCGTGGCCTTGACGGTTTTGCCTACATGGCTACTCAGTTAGTGGCGGCGCAAACTTTCACTACACAGTTGACGGGTGCTCGCATTAATACGGTTTTGACTCAACTGGGTTGGCCTTCGACGCAGCGTGATATTGATTCTGGTACCGCTTCAGTTGCCGCCGATACTGTGGCGACCGGTGGTACGAACGCTTTGGGGTATTTGCAGAAAGTGGAAACTTCACAAAATGGTTTGTTTTTCATGAATTCTGAGGGTCTAATCAGGTTTGTTGCGAACGCTAACGGTAACCCTACTGGTTTCATTGTGAGCCAAGACGCTATCGGCATGGTCGATTATGAAGTTGTATATGGCGCTGAAGAATTGTGGAATAAAGTCAACGTCACTTACTACAGTGGATCCGTTGAGGCAACGGTCACGGCAAATGACACGATAAGCCAAGGCAAGTATGGCGTGTTTGAGTCAACCTACGACACGTTGCTTTCGGGTAGCGCCCAATCTGCGAGTCTTGCTACGGCGTTGGTGACTAAATATTCTGAGCCCCGTTACCGTATCAATAAGGTTGTTTTTGATATGCGTGGACTTGATGTTTCTTCTAAGGCACAAGTTTTGTCTATGGAGATGGGTGACTCTTTGACGGTTGAATATACTCCTTCTAACGTTGGTGCCCCTTTGGATAGAGTGTGTTTGATTGACGCTATTGAACATCAGGCGAGTGCGGCTCCGTTGCGTCACACTGTCACGCTGGCTCTTACGGATCTTGGGGCCGCATAATTATGAGGAGAAATCATGACTAACTTTATTTCGGGTACGGCGTTGACTGCTGCTGCTTTGAACTCCGCTTTTAATCAGTTGTCGATCAATGCCCAGACCGGCGCTTATACGTTGGTTTTGGCGGATCAGGGGGGCGGTGTGATGGTCACTTCTTCATCGGCTAATGCGCTCACAATTCCCCCTAACTCTTCAGTGGCCCTTCCTGTGGGGACGACGGTGATTGTTGCTCAATTGGGCACCGGTATCACGACACTAACCCCCGGTGCGGGAGTGAGCATTGTTGGTACCCCCGGTTTGAAACTCCGTGCCCGTTATTCAGGAGCGACACTTATTCAGACCGCTGCAAATACTTGGCTAGCCATTGGCGACCTCAGTGCCTAGTCCGGCTTTCTTCGCGGTCTTGAACGGTGGCAGCGGGGTCACGGCAACCAAACCGACGATGACATATACCTCGACGGGAACGTTTACGGTCACGAACTACGACAGCCAACTTGCGTACACGGCAGGCGGCACGGGTGCGATCTCAACAAGCACGTTCACGGTTTCGGCGACTACGGGTTCGGGCACGTTGTTTGCAACATCACCGAAAGGTTCTGCTGGTTCTACGACTACGGCCTACCGGCAGGCAGTCACACAGACCTTCACACAAACCGGCGACCCTTACGTTGACTATTCGCCTTCCCCTAACGGCGGCACCTACTACGCCACGAATCAATGGAATCCAACCGACGGATCACCTGCCGGTTATTACGCGGTGATCACTCCGGGCTACTACACAAACGATTCCTACACTGGATCCGGTTACACCTTCAGTTCGACGTATAATGAGTGGTATAAAATCGTATGAGAATTGAGCCTTTAGGAGCGCATCGTGGCAACTAACTACCCGGGCGCCATCGACTCTTTAACAAATCCGGCGTCCACCGACCCGATGACATCACCGGCTCACGCCGCTCAACACTCTAACGCTAACGACGCCATTGAGGCTATCGAAACTATTCTAGGTGCATCCCCTCAATCTTCAGCGTCAACTGTGAGTGCCCGTATCGCCAGCATGGAAGCGTACATTCCTTCGATATCTGCGTCTGTCACTGCCGCTGCCCTTTCCGCTTCACAGGCTTCTACCTCTGCAGCCGCCGCTGCTGCTTATGAGTTGAGTGCCTCGCAGTATTCCGCTTCAGCAAATACGGCCTACACCGCTACCGCTGCCCTATACGACACTTTCGATGATCGTTACTTGGGCGCCAAGGCTTCTGATCCCACTTTAGACAACGACGGCAACGCCCTAGCGGTCGGCGCTTTATACTTCAACACGGTTAGTAGCGTGATGCGTGTCTACACGGGGACCGTGTGGATTAACGCGGTCGATACGCCATACAACTGGTCCGGTCCTATCGCCATCTCGGCCTCTTCGGCGTCCCCTGCCTTACAGATCACGCAACTCGGTACCGGCGATGTTATTAAACTCCTCGACGAGGCCGGTGACACTAGCCCATTCGTGTTGACCGCTGCCGGTGCAATCCTCACCTACTCCGCAGTGACTGCTTCAGGTGCCTCAGGGCGCTTCCAAGGACACGGTGCTGTCACTCAATGCACCTCCTCAACACGTCCGGGTTCACCGCTTGAGGGCGACATTATTTACGAAACAGACACGGACCTGTTTTACGGCTACAACGGCGCGGCATGGGCTTCAATTGGTGGTGGATCTATCGCCTACCAAACCTCGGCGCCCACGGTAAACTTGTCGACAGGTACTCTATGGGTCGACTCGGATGGTTCTTCCGATGTAGTGAACGCTAACGACTACTACACAAAGACTTTAACGTACGCTAAAACTGAAACCTATTCACAGGCCGAAGTCACTGCCCTCGTGGCAACGGCAGGCTACACACCGTTTTTCCTGATGGGAGCATGACATGGCAATTACTTACAAGCGCGTGGGCGCGGTTCAACCGGTAGGCACGATCACCACGGCGAGCACCCTATATCTTGCGGCTTCTGCCGCTGGTACGTCGTCCGTGCTTTCGACTGTTGTGATCTGTAACACAGCGTCGACTTCAGCAACGTACCGTCTAGGTGTATCTACTACAGCATCGTTTGAGACCACGGGTTACCTCGTGTATGGCGCCACTGTTAACGCCAACGATTCAGTATTCCTAACCCTAGGTGTGTCCCTTGATCCAACAAATCGTTACCTACTCGCAAGCACTTCAGCGAGTACCGTCGTGTTGAGCGCTTTCGGGGTGGAGAATTCCTAATGGGTCTCGGCGCTGCTGCATCTAGTGGATTATCTTCAGGGGGAAAAGCAAGAAGTGCTGCTCAAGCGCCATTAAGTATTGGCGTGGGTATTAACGCTAATTTCACTAACACTGCAACTGGCACATATTCTTCAAGTGGCGTAAACTATAAATACGTTACCTATAATTCTACAAGTTCAGTCACTTTTGACTCTACTGGTTACGCATCTATGCTTGTTGTCGGCGGTGGCGGCGGTGGTCATTATGACGGAAATACTGCTGGTGCTACTGGTGGCGGTGGCGGTGTTCGTGAACACATTTTTTATGTAACTGCTGGAACTTACACCGTAACTATTGGCGCTGGTGGAGGCGTTTCTACCGTTGGTGGAACTTCTGATCTTGTTAATATACTTAAAGCCGGTGGTGGAGGTGGAGCATTAAGTCAAATTAATGCTACATGCGATCCTTTTTATGATAGACCCGGTGTTGGCGGTGGAGTTGGTCAAGGAGCCTTTTTTCTTACATATACACAGACTGGTTACGGATCAAATGGTAGTGGTGCAGGTGGAACTATTTACGGATCAACAGCGCAATCTGGTGTTACAAGTTCTATAAACAACACTTCGACTGAATACGGTAAGGCTGTCACTTACAACGGTGGTGCTGGTGCAGGAGCAGCAAACACTGGAACTGGTGGCGGTCGTGGTACTGCCGGTGGGTCAGGAATCATTATTGTGCGAGTGAGGACTAACTAATGCACGATAGTATTAGCCCAGACACGGCGGAGGAATAATGGCAACGATTAGTACCGTACCGCGTCCCGCGTATGTCTACGACGCGAGCGCAAGCACTTGGTACCCGATAGGTGGGCAGGCACAAGCCTTCCTGAGTGTGTATGAATATTCCGCTTCGGCCGGTCAAACCACGTTTTCGGGTGCGGATCTCAACTCAGCGAGCCTGTCATACACTTCTAATGCCCTGTCATTATTCCTTAACGGTGTGCTGCTTGCCCCCGGTGATGATTACACGGCTACTTCGGGGTCGTCTGTGGTGTTGGCTTCGGGAGCCGCCGCATCTGACTACTTGATCGCTCAAGCAATCACGTCATTCACTGTCGCTAATACTTATACTCAGGCTCAAGTTGATGGCTATCTTGCGTCAAAATCGGCTAGTGCTACTACATATACGAGTTCTCAGGTTGATGGTTATCTTGCATTAAAAGCAAATCTTGCTGGGCCTACCTTTACGGGTACGGTAACCATTCCAACAGAATCAGTAACTACTTCAACTATTGGAACATTAACTGTATCTACAAAACTTATTGCAGAAGAACAAATGCAGATTGCTCTTTCTGACGAAACAACCGCAATCACAACTGGCACAGGCAAACTTACAATGCGAGCACCATTTGCATTAACTCTTACGCAAATCCCTAGAGCATCTGTAAATACTGCGTCTTCATCTGGTTTGCCAACAGTTGATATTAACGTTGGCGGCACATCAATTC
>Ga0209500_10000183_pt1 | contig 56948 bp, 71 predicted proteins | sample S_140212_EF_Meta_FD_187323 | JGI IMG/M metagenome (GOLD analysis project Ga0209500, IMG submission 187323) | Freshwater microbial communities from Lake Simoncouche, Canada to study carbon cycling - S_140212_EF_MetaG (SPAdes) (version 2) | ecosystem: Environmental > Aquatic > Freshwater > Lake ... | reverse complement strand
AGGAGATTCTCCTTGTCTTTGTGTGTTAATAACTCGTCTAGCTCAGTGAGTAGGCTACGTGTGCGTTTCTGCAAGATTTCTGCTCCGGTTTAGAGTATTTATCGAAGAATAAGAATTAATTTAATATAGTATAGCATGGATTAAATAACAACACAATGAACAATTATTTTTGCGTATTACCTTTTTTTGGTCACGAATATACCCCACCAGGATTTACTACCCCTTGTTGTTTATTACCAAAAGACACAAATATAAAACAACTACAAACAGAAATGTTGGCTAGACAACGTCCTTCTGCTTGCCAGAAATGTTGGAAGCTGGAAGATCAGGGATTAATCAGCAATAGGCAGATAAAAAATTCAACTTTTGATCTATACAAAAATCGTGATTTAAATTATATAGAAGATGATTGCCGTAAAGGTAAATTTAACTCTCAAATTATTCAATTATATACATCAAATTTGTGTAACAGTACTTGCATTACCTGTGGCCCACAGGCCAGTACAGCATGGGCAACACTTAAAAAAGTTAAAACATTCGAAATTATTGATCAAACAATGTTAGATTCTTTAGTCTACGAAGATGTTGTTATACTTACATTTGTTGGTGGGGAGCCGTTCTACGAAAATCGCAATTTTGAAATACTACAAAAATTAATTGATGTAGGTAATACCGACTGTTATATTTCTTTTGTAACCAATGGGTCTACCAACATATCAGATAAACAAATTAACATTCTAAAACAGTTTAAAAATCTCAATATTTGTTTGAGTATTGATGGTATTGGACCAGTGTTTGAGTATCTTAGATATCCATTGTCGTGGGGTAAGTTATTAGAAAATATTAAACTATATCGTGAACTAGAAATCTATCTATCAGTTAGTTACACTATCAGTAATCTAAATGTTTTATATCACAAAGAAACTGTGAGTTGGTTCGATAGTGAAAATTTAGTATATAATTGCAATCTAATCAACTACCCTGATTATTTTGCTCCCGCAGTATTGCCCCAGAATGTTAAAGATCAATATCCGCAATTATCAGCGTTTTTTATAGGAACGTCTAACGAAAAGTTATTAGAAAAATTCTATGCAGAAATAGCATTACAGGATCAGCTTAAAAAAATCAAGCTAGAGAATTACCTACCAAAAGTTTATAACTTACTTAAATACGGAATCAAATAAGGCAGTGATTCTTTCCAACTTAATCCTCGAACATGATCCAGAGAGTCAAGATTGGCTTTAACTTTAGGTAATGCTGTAGGGTCATTGATCAATGGTGGTATTAATCCAAGTATAGGATCATCTGCAGCATAGATTTTATATATTTCATCTAGCATGTCTTGTGACATATATCCTGCATGATATGGTCCATTCGTAGGATTGTACTCAAAATCTGTTATATCACCTAGACGATTGGTGGGCATGTTTTTGTTTACCCAATCTCGTATATCTTTAACTATAGGAAAATTAAGTAGCCCTATAGTAGGGCGAAAACTAAACATATGATTAACCGGTAATTGTTCATACATTTTTAACATATTATCTTGAACCTGTGCCCAACTTGCTGGCCAACGAAGATATTCAAAACTTTTGTCTACTCCATCTATACTAAATTTTATTCTAACTAAATGAAAGTGTGACCACAATTCTAAAGTACGTTCGTTGGGATATACAGTGGCATTGGTATCATACCATACAGTAATATTTTTTCCATACGGAATTAGTTCTTCTAAGATAACTTCATGTGTTTTACCTAGTAACGGTTCACCTCCAAATATATGCACTGTTTCTAGTTGTTCTAGATTAATATTACTGATAATTTTTCTGATCTGATTAGGAGTGATGCGAGTTTTTAATCCGGTGACTTTTTCCATAACACGCCACTTGGTACTGAGTTCTGGACCACAAATTACGCAGGCTAGATTGCAAGTATAATCAATTTTAAAACTAATAGTTTTAGGGCCTGGTTGATCGTATAATAATTCATCTTTTAAATGCACGATATTCGACCAACTTCTAATTTTTCCTCGTTTTCCTGTGCAAGAGTCTTCGTGACATGCCTCACAGTGACCTTCTAATTTTTGATTTTCTTTATTTCTTTTTCTGAATTCAATAATATTTGGGTGATTAAAAGTGTTATTATCAGTGACCACATATTTTACTGGTTGCATGTCACATGGAGACATATAGATTTCTCCAGTTATTTCATTTAACCCAATATGCATGCCAAGGTGTATTTGAGCACAATAATGTTTTGGAACTTCAAATGTCATTATTCTGAACCAGATTTTAGCCCAGCTAGCATACTCTTAAGTTTGCTGCTATCTACACCGGCTTGTATTTTAGATTCTTCGCTAGGTGCCACTGTTGAATTTGTTTTGATCTGACTTAGGATATTAGTTGCACCAACTCCACGTAGGCCACTTTCCTGTGCTTCTTCACCTGGGTCTGTAATTCTTAATGTTTCTAAATCAAATTCTAGATCTACTTTCATACCCACACCCGAACTACTACGTGTTTTCATAAGCTGTAGTTGATAACGACCACGTTCACGCATGGCTCTAGAAGTAAAAATACCAAACACGTTATCTGCTGTGTTGATCTTACTTAGACCACCTGCAATATGACTGTGATCAAATTCAATTTCTTCTACTGCTCCACGATTCAACTGTGACGCTGTGATCATCAAGATGTTAAGTTCTTTGGATAGATTACGCAGTTCTTCACTTACATATTTGTCTTTGACAAACAAGTCATTTGGACTGACTTTGGCACTAACTGGCATGACCAAGTCTAAATAGTCTACCATGATAAAGTCTACTCGTAATCCTGTTTGCACTTGTAGTTCTTTTAAGTAACTACGGATTTGGTTCACATTACTCTGTGCTGGCATATACTTGATACGCAGGGCACCTGACTTCTTGCCTACCATCTTGACTTTCATTTCGACTGTGTCGAGATCTTTAAAAACTTCTTTAGTACTACAGTTAGCTACCATACTATCCATACGCATAGCACACAGGCCTTCACTAAGTTCTAATGTTAAGAACACTCCGTTAAGTCCCTGAGTACACCAATTGATAGCAATGTTCTGCATGAATAAACTTTTACCACTACCCGATCCACCAGCAAAGATGTTAAGTTCTCCACGATTCATACCACCAAATAATCGTTTATCAAGAGTAGGCCAGCCAGTACTTACTTGACCGTTATTGCTTTTGATCGCTAATAACCTAGCACGTGGATCTAAGAAATAATCTGTACCCATGTCTTTGGTTAATGATATTTGGACTGCGTCTTTGATCAGTTTTTCTACGGGATCATAATCACCCTTTTCTAATAGGTCAGCTGATTTAAGGATCGCACGTTCAAGTTCATTCCTGCGAGTAAATCCTTCAAACTCTGCCATGAACCAGCTGTAGTGATCTTCTGTTAGGTCTGGCACACGTTTAAGATCGACGTTGGTAACTGCCCGAACCTGTTCATGTGTGGGCATGGCTTTGTGATCATCTGTGTGTGATTTGATAAACTTAGCCACTTCACGTAGACTACGATCAAAGTTTTCTGGATTATAGATGTTCTGCACACGCACATAACTCTGTGCGTCTTCTAGCATCATTTCTAAAAATAGTTTCTGTAGTTCTGGGGAATATTCTTTGCTCATATATTTAATTATACAGTTTCTTTTTCATAAGTTCAATCTTGAGTTTACTCGAGTGCTTGCTGTCTAAGATAGTTTTCAGCACAAATAACTTACCATATTTAACCACTGCTTCATTTACATCTTTACAGGTTTCTAACCACACAGGGTAACTCACCGACCATCCATATTCAATGGCATTGTTGATCATCTTAGCACCAGCACGATCTCGATCTGCTACTACTATGACTTCCTTACCTAGACTTTCAATAATGTCTGCTTGTGTTTCATTACATTCATTATTCAACACTGCTACACCATCTATGCTCATAGCATCAAATGGTCCTTCACATACAATAACAAATTTGCTGTCTGCTAGTTGATTGTTGATGTTAAACACAAAATTTGGTTCATAACTACTATAGTATTTTGGTTTAACTCCATCAGTGACAGCACGGGCGGTATAACCAATGGTCCGACCTTGCCAGATAAACGGTATGATCACACGCTGATGTAGGCTGTGCTCTGTTGAGTCTGTCCAATAAAAATCATATCGATCATAGTCCATCTTACGCAGATTGGTATAGTTGACCGCTGAATTTAACAAGCCCGGAACATTCTTAAAATCATCTAATAGATGATGTGACATCATTGCACGGAAACTCACTGCGGATTCTGGTAGGTCACGAGCTTTAAATTCAATCTTTTCTTCTTCGGCTTCCGCTTTAACTTCTTCTGGAGCGACCAATTCTCGTACGCGGATAGCTTCGATAACCAAGCGTTTGATATCTGTGTCATCAGCCCCTAACCATTTTAATAGCTTACGGAATTTGAATGTCAAGTGGCGTCCAGGTTGATACGATGCTTTGAAGTTACAGTTGAAACAATGGAAAGACACGCTACCATCTGGATTGGCTGTTAGTCCGCCACGACCACGGGTATCTGCTGACTCACCATTATGTGGGCAACAGGGTGCGTTGAAGCTGGTCCAACCACTGGGTGTGGTTTTCTTTTTTGTAGGTAAAATACCTTTTATGAAGTCGCTTATGATATTCAGCATATACTACATTATACACTGATTTTTTGGTTAGAACAAGAGTTTTTGATTATGTAAATCCGTATCTACCGCGTAGTGCGTTAAAGTTTTGCGTGATTTCAGCAGCTGATAAGGCACGATCGTAGATCATTGCTGTGGCTATCCTACCATTGAAATATCTAAAACCATTGAGATCATCTTGAGCAATTTTTATATCGTCCAGGGTGGTGCTGGCATGAGATACAGTATTGGTAGCAGAGGTGATTCCACTGGATTGACACAGATATGCCGTCGCTGTGGTGCTGGTAACGGAAACTGCGATCATGCACCAGGTCAAATCTGGTATAGTTAATCCACTATCCCAAGTATAGGTATTAGCAGCATTATTCCAAGTATATGAAATTTTATTAGTTGTACCAAAAAACGATATTCCAGTGGCAGTTGCACTTCTAGAATATATGATACCGTCAAAATCGTCCTGGGGTCCGTTTCGTCTCATCCAAGTTACAAATGTCGCTGCAGTGGCTGTGATAGAACCCGAACATTGAACAAAATCATTGGTGCCGTCAAAGACAATAGCCCCGCCATCTGCACTAGTATAAGTTGGACCACCCGTTAATGTTCCATTGCGGCTATTACCACTCAAATCAGTCCAAGCGGTTCCTGAACCTGGATAACTAGAAGCATTACCTGCATCTAAAAACATTGAAAGGTTGGTGGTGACAATACCAAGATCGACCACATATACTCCGTTAAGAGTTACTCCCTGGATTATCATGATATCTTGACATAACCGTATGACACAGTAACATTACCACCGCTGGTGTTGTTGATACCAAAGTCAAATCTATTGGTAGTTACACTTGGAGAAACACTGCTACGAACTATGGTGTTGCCAGTGCCCACAAACTGATTAGGTATGCTGGTAAAGTCAATGGGCGTTCCACCACCGTTGTAGACCCAAGCATACTGAACACCCACAACAGGTACATTGCTGTTGGTCACTGTGGCAGTGGCATTCCAAGCCAAGATACCATTGGGGATATTGCAATCAACCCACAACTGATATGTACCACTTGCAACAGTGAAACTCTGGGTGCTGTTGCCTGTAGGCACTGTCCAGCTACCAGTTGTTTTGATAGCAACACCAGTTAAGAGTGTGCCATTGCCAAATAAGTAACCCGCTGTTTGAATATTACCAGCGGTAAACAGTTTAGGTACTGTTACATTACCTTGATTATCAAACGTTGAACTATAACTACCAGCTTGTAAGGTTACATTAGCACTTGTGCCTGTAACGTTACCAGTGATTGAAATATTACCTACAAAGTTTGCGGCTGTGATGTTACCAGTTGTGGTAATAGTGGCCGTGGCTAAGTAAGCGGCTACGTTGACGTTGCTGTAAGCATAACCAGGAAGTGTAGTTAGTAATGTACCGTCACCGATGAAGCGTGCGGCAGTGACATTACCAGGAACTATTAGATTACCTTCGATACCAAACGTATAAGCGGCCGCACTATTACCAGTCAGAGTAGAACTATAATTGGTTAGGGTGAACGAGTTACCTGCGATACCTCCTGGTACAGACAGAACATCACCATTCTGATATCCAGTACCACGGTTATATATAGTTACTGTAGTGAGGTATCCACCTGTGGCACTATAATTTGCTGTCATTCCTGTGCCACTACCACCTATTACCAGTTGGTTAGCATAAGGGGGGCTGTTAAATCCACCATTGCTGTTTATATTAGTAGCAATATTCCACGTACCTTGAGCACGTAAGGTTAATTCCTTATTAGAGTTTCCTATCGCATCGCCAACAAATACATTACTGTTTATAGTTCCCATGCGTATTGTTGTTGCCGCGCCGCCCATGTTTATCGTTGTGGCTGTGGCATTGGCTAATAGGAATGTGCCTTGGTTGGTAGTAATACCTGTTGCGGCATTGACTGCCACAGTGCCAGTTGAGGTTACAGCCCCTGCAACCACTGCGGCGGCTAATACGTTACCTGTGGTGTTAATGTATACCGCACCACCTGATGATGTCTGGGTGATATTACCTACGACTGTGTGGAATTGACCGCTGACCGCGCCAGCCAGACCAATACGTGTGTTACCAAATACGCTTAGACCAGAGGATAAGATGTTACCTGAACTATTAACCAAGCTGGCGCTGACTGTGCCAGCATAGGTAGGCAAGTATGTTGCTACTTGGACATTGCTGTAACTACCACCACCTGCTGTGATCTGTGTGGTTCCGTCAGCGAATGTTAACACGCCACTTGTGCCTAAACGGATATTAGCAACGTTACCAGTATATGTTGGCAAGTATGTCGCCACCTGGACGTTGCTATAACTGCTGCCACCACCGTAGATTGAATTATCACTGTTAAGGATATATCCACCGCTTGGTAATGTTAGGTTACCATCATGAAAGAATGTCCATTGACGATGTTGCATAACATTGCCACTGTCCCAACGGAATATTTCTAACAGTGCATCACCGCCTTCTACATAGAATGTAGTGCTGTGATTTTTGTTTGGTTGCTGATTCATGTCAACATTGTTATAAGTTAACTGACTCCAACTACGACTCTTTAATTCAATTGGCGCTGTGCCACCATCGATGGCCTGATTTGGAAATAAAGTAGTACCGTCCTGACCAAAGGTCCATTGTGCAGTATTACCAGCACCATCATTGCTGTTGATTACCACACCGCCAGTATTGGCCAATTTAACATATTGATTGTCGTCACCTAAGAATAGTTCTGTTCCGCTACCGGCCATCAGATGAACATGATTTCCATCCGCCGCAGTAGGTGCTATTTCTAGATACTGTGTGCTGGTACCACCATTGGGTTTTAATCTTATAGCGCCTGCACTTCCATACCCGCTTTCTAAAATAGTTGCGCCCGAAGGTAAAGTTAGGACAGCATCTGTGCCAAAGGTCCAAGTGTAGCCTGCTTTGCTAATGTTAGCCGCAATATTACCACTGTAGGTTGGTAAGTATGTGGCTACCTTAACGTTACTGTAGAATGATTGACTATCTACATAACCTTTTAATCCAACGTTAGCCGCTGTGATGGCTAGGTTAGCAGCACCTACTTGAGCTGACTGTATAGTGTTAGCTTGATCAACGTAACCTCGCATGCCTACGTTAGCAGCAGAAATCTGTGCTGACTGAATTGTGTTGGCTTGGTCTATGTAGCCAATGACACCTAGATTAGCAGAAGTAAGTTGAGCACTTTGGATTGTATTTGCTAGATCAACGTAGCCTTTTAGCCCAACGTTGGCTGCGGTTACATTTGCATTTAGGGCATAAGAACTCAGATCAACTGTGACGTTGGCCACTGCTGTATTAATATAACTTATAGTAGGAATAACATTGCCATTGATAGTTAGATTACCCGTAGTATCTATGCTTAGAGGAACTCCACCTACATAAATCGTGTTATTACTAACAAATAAATCCTTCCATTGGCGTGTGACACTGCCTAGACTATAGACAGTATTAGCACTCGGAATGATGTTGCCATCGAACGCACCTAGATATGTACGAACATTAACATTACTGTATGTTGACGCTACTGCTATATTAGCGATATTAGCCGCAATGGTCGCATCAACATATCCACGTATACCTATGTTGGCAGCAGATATCTGAGCTGATTGGATTGTATTAGCTAGATTAACATAGCCCTGCATGCCTGTATTTGCTAGAGTTATGTTAGCGTTTACAGATGATATCTGATTGTTTATAGCTGATGTATTTGTTGTAGTAGCATACCCGCCTACTGTACTACCATCATGTAGATACAGGGTATTAGTAGTGGTATTGACTACCAGTTCACCGGCGGCACCAACATAAGTGCTAGTAGCCGCTGTGTTGCCACGTCTTAACTGTAGTCTTCTTGGTGCAGTCATTATATTATACCTAGATCAACGTTACCACTGTAGTCTGTAGTGCTTGAAGTAAATGCGTCTGTTTCAAATGCTGGATTAATGTTTAGTTCAGCGTAGACTCCAAAATTATCATTGCTGTATGTAGGAGTTTCATATGTACCATCATACTGTAAGAATGCCAGTTTATATTTGTTCTGAGGAAGTGAATTAATGAAGTCGCTGGTCAACATAGTACTAGCAGTAGCAGTTGTGACATTACTAACAGTCACGCTTACATTAGCCACGACATTGCCCTTTAAGTAATCAATGATGTAACCAGTAAAGGTCCTGCCCGCGATATTAGCTGCTTTTTGATCCTGGTTCTTAAATTTAATGGTTATAGGATTATCCGCACCACGGTAGATTTCTATTGGTCTTTGATACACGACTCGGTTCCTCGTTGTAATGGTAGGATCATCATAATCCAGAATCTGGACGGTGAAAGTATTTGTATATAAATAACTTGTGATTAGTGGCACTTTTGCTCGATCCCTTTAGTATATTTATCGCGGTTCCTATGGAAGACAGTTACAAGAAACTTTTAGATCAATACCCGTTTATCAGCTATATAACCTATGGCGGTAATGATTATATCGGTATCATCCAAAATTCAGACGAAATCATCACTACTATCTATGATTATGCGGCTCTACGCACTCTAGACCAGAAGACAGCATACTTAGAACTGGCAGATCAATGGTGGTGGGAAAGTAATAGACTAGTGCCTATCAACGTATTTTTAAAGCAGGATTGGGTAGAGTTTAGGGTTTGTTTGAAAACATTCAACAGCAAAGACGTAGAAATAAAACACGGGCCTTACATCAGCCTCAAAGAAATATCAAATAAGAGATCCAAGCGTCGCAGTATTACGCTGATTCGCAAAGTAAGTTAAGATTTACCACTACTAGTTGAGCATAGGCGATCGCATGTGCTTTCTTAAAACTATATTCACCCTCAACCTTATCCCAAACAGTAGCACTAACATCTTTCCAAGTACGACCAACTAAATGTCTTTTACCTGGACGTATAACTGCTAGGAACATAGCTAGTCTAGGAATAGTATCCACAGGCTCAGGCATCTTAAGCAAGGTATCGTAATGATTGTTGATGTGTATTAATTGCCCGCAAATCGCAGGATCATATAACTTGGTCCAGTCAGGCTCTTGCATGAGCTTGATCAAATGTGTTTCATCTCGAACTTGTTTATACACATGGACGTTTAATAAGTCTAGTTTCATATAACCACGATCTTCAGCAACATTGTAATCCAAACTAGCTGAGCCTACAAAAGGATCTACGGGTATGTCTGTAGCATACACTCCTGTGTTGTGCTTAACCAACTTACCATCACGTATGATGCTAGCTGATGTGACATTTAACAAGTCCAACACCTGTTGACGATCAGCAAAGTCTATGTCAATGTCTGACTTAAATTTCAAAGACCCGCATCCTTCAATATTTGTTTTACCCACTCAGTGTCTGCTACATAATCTTTAAACTTACGTTGCCAATACTCTGGATCTATCCAAGGAAGAATAAGACCAATTTGATCATCATTAAGAGCATCAAGAAAGTCAACACCGGTATCGCAATTAAACACAATCCAAGGGCTAACCCTACCATTAGCGATATGATGGCATACACGATTAGGATTGCCAAACCTAAAATAATCACTAAATCCATTTTTAAACTCTCCATGCTCGTCTGCATAATCCTGCATCTCCCTTAGAGCTCTCTCAAGTGCATCTTGAACTGCTTCTTTACGCATATACGTTTTAAGATATTCTAGATAGACTTTCTCATGCGTCCAATGATCAAGTTTCTTGTTTTCTTTGATCACATAGTCAATGAACATTTTAGGATTAACCGCACGGATACCCACCATGTGTCTGCCAAACTTGACAAAGGCACGATAGTAAGGACTAGCAACAAAGTCACTGTATGACTTCATCTTAGCTGAACCCTGTGTTAGTTCATAGAAGCGTAGGTATGCCTGGAGTCCAAACTGCACGCCAGTTTCTTTTTCTTCCTGCCAGCGTCTTTTTTCTTCGCAAAGATGCACTGCAAGGCTTGACTCCTTGCGGAATTCTTTGTCACAATATTTGCACTTATAGCTCGGCTTTAATTGATTTGTCATCAAGTCCGAGGTTTCGTGCCATGTCTGCAATATCTCGTTTATCATTGATTTTTGCCATTAGGTCTATTTCATCAGATTTCATATTAGGATATAACTTGGCCAAAAACTTTTGACTTTTGTTATCCCCCTCTTTCTTTTTAGCATTAAGCCAATAGTGGAACTGTGGGCCCATTGCTGGACTAACACTCGTACAGGTTAACCATTGTAGTTTAGTATGTTTACTACCTAGGTCAAAGAAATGTTTGTTTACACGCTCATTGGTGGCCATTAGGTAATAGGCTTGTAGGTCTTTACCGCCACTTACGTTAGCACCGTATTTCAGCATTAGGTATGTCGAAAATTTCTTACGATCGTCATCTGTAAAGTTGTCATAGTAATCACGATCCTTGCGATCGTATGCCTGCATTTCATATTTAATTTCTAAACTACTGCTCACTTCTTGTTCCATCCTTTGCTGATATAACTTAATATCCGATCTACGCTGGATTGCATATTGCTATATTTGCTTTTTAATGCGGCAATTTCGTCTGCTTGCTGATTAACTAAATCTCTTAATCTATCAAATTCTATCCTGCTTTCGCGGATAGTTTTATCATGTGACATCAGATTTGGACGCGGTGGAGCATTTGGGTCCACTTCACGTTTCTTTTTCTGTTTGAACATTTTTGGATTAAACATCTTTATATTCCTCCGAGAGCTTATATATAATTATACATTCTTCCACTGCGTGTTGTAAAGCACGATTTCGATTACGGTGCTTATATATGTCCGTCCACATACGTTGTTCAACCAATTCTTTAGCCTGCCAACTTTGTCCAATCATTACTCGATCTTTGGTGCCTTCTAAGCGGGCATAGGTAGTTAATCCACCGTCAGGGCTTTCGTAGATGTATGTGCCGCCCGGTACTAGATTACCCATTCCAATGCCTCACTATGCCTGCTATGATAAACAGGTTGGTAACGATATATAATGCTACGATCGCTGTCCTAAATGCTGCCACAACGTCTGCTTCACTGTCAGTGATACCTTCTTTCTGCCCCAGGGCCTTGGCCCAAAGTCTCCACATGCTCAATCCTTTCTTTACCATATTTTACCGTAGTCTACTACTTCGCTTTGACGACTGATGTCTTTGACAAAGTAAGCACACAATGGATGCGGACCATCATTGATTGGTACTGCTAGCATCTGTCCCGGACGTAGTTTTGGGAAATACCATTTAACATCTTGGTAGATATCCACAATCTCGATCGGGTGGAACTCTGGTTTAAAACTATCTAGGGGATTAAAACAAAACACGCTGAATCCGCGATCGTTAATACTTGTCAATGGAATAACTTCTAAATCACCAAAGTCCGGCTCACCGATGAGTATTTGCCAATCCACAGGCATTTTAACTAGATTACCACCAATGCGCAATACCAGCGCAGGGCTATTAAATGATTCTAAAAAGATCAATGGAATAAAGAAGTAGTCGGGGTTCTTTGGATCGCTATTATCTAATATAGCAAAACGTAGATCTTCGACCTCATCTGGTATCTCATTCATCTCATATGCTTGGTTTTCTAGGGTTAGTATATACATTTTATTTTACCATTTTTTAGTTATTTTAATTAATTCTTTACATAAATCTACATGATCGTCAAAAACTACATGATTACATAAATTTGGATCTGCGTTAGCTCGATACCATGGTGATATAACATCAGCTGGCCATAGTGTATTACAAAATTCCCAATCTAATTTTTTCATTGGCCCCGGAATAAAAACATAAGGTATATTAAGTTTTTCTAATAGAATAAGTCCACTTTGTAAAATATGATAATCTGATATTTTTTTTGCCTCATCATTATACATTTCAGTTAAAAAATATTTATAGGCAAATGACATTTCAAGAGTAACGTTATTAGGATCAGATTGACGGAAATCCTGTCGACCCCAATCAGTTGCGGCTACTATAACATAATCTGGATTTAATTTAATTGCTTGATCTATCTGTTGCCGTATTTTTAAATTGCTACTACCACCAACTGCTAAATTTATTTCTGTAAATCCTTTTTCTTTACAATACATGTTCAAAAAACTAGGACAATGTATAGGTGCATACCCCGATGCTATCATTTCTTCTTTATATATAATTGGAACTTCGTTCCATTCTTTTTCAGTCACTGGAAATTCTGGCCATGAAATCCCTTTGAGTAATTTATAATCAGGATAACTACTGGTCATAAAACTACACCCACATACTGCTAAATTTTTTATTGCCATTCAGTTTTCTCCACAATAAAAGGATAGCTAGCGTCTTTATAAAATTGCTTTCTTTTTGTTAAGTGCCGTTTGGCAAACTTGCAGGTACTTGTTATGTCCCAGATTTGGACGAAGTCTTTGTCTTCCGCTTTGCGAATGCCACGCCCGATACTTTGGATGACCCTAACAAAGCTCTTACCGGGCTCAATAAGCACAAGGTTAAAAACACGAGGAATGTTGATACCAACAGCAGCAACCCCATAAGTGGCGACAATAACCTTATCGTCCATAGTCGCAATGTCGTCATATTGTTCTTTTCTATCATCTGCTTTAGTGCCTCCAGACACAAATACAGCATCTTTAATTTTTTCTATTAGAGCACGTCCTGGTGCGATACGATCTACTAGCACAAGTGTGTTACCTGTCTTACGAATCGACTCTACCAATTTAGCAATATACTCTAATCTTGCTTCTGTTTCAAGTAAGTATCGCAACTCACTTTGATAATCTTTATATTCTACGTGATCGACTAACTGTAGTACGTTCACATGACAGTTCGCCAATACTCCTTGCTCTTGTAATTCACTGGCACTTAACCGGCCAATAACGTCACCTATACTACACTTTAGGCTGACAAATTCGTAGTCTTCCTTAGGTATCGTGCCAGTTAATCCCCAGCGGATAGGTATATGTGCCATTACCCCAGTAAGCAGTGTTTTAAGCGCATCTGCCTTGGCCATATGCACCTCATCAACCATGACACAGACAACATCTTGTAGGAACTCACCAATGGTGATATCTACTTCGTGATTACGTGATCCTTTGAGTAGGATATTCAAACTCTGCCAAGTGCAGATAGTGTGCGTCTTACCAAACTCTTTACGGTCTCCAAAATAGACTCCAACATCCAAGCCCATATTGATGTAGTCTGCTTCTGTTTGCGTAACCAAACTCTTGTTTGGAACGATTACTATAGTGCGCCCATGTGGCTCACAGCAATAACTCAATGCGGCTGTGATTAAAGTCTTACCTGCGCCTGTGGCAATTTCTTGCATGCACTGTGGATTCTCAAGGAACTTGTTGATGATCTCAACTTGATAATCACGTAGAACAATTGGTTGCCCTGCCATTGGATGTTTAGCAGGCCACATGATATGTTCGAATGTTGTTTCAGTCACTTCTTCAAAGTCATACTGTGTTTTGTAATCACGTAGATCTTCTAGCTCCAGATGATAGCCTTGACTGTCTAGATAAGGAATGATCTCTGGTAACAGATTAACATAGGTGCTACCACCCATCTGGAAGAATGCTATCTTACCATCCCATCGGCCCAGACGGACTGCGGGCAAGTAACGTGCACCAGGTATCTCATACTTGAACTTGTTAGATAGTTCTTTGCGTTCATGCAAGTCTAGGCCTTCTATCTTTACATTAACTTCATCTTTAATTATCAGTCGGGCTAAGGCCATTAGTCGTAATCTCTTATTTGTGTTGTGCCGTAGTAGATGATCTTTTCTGCTCTACGTGTCCAGTCCATCTTGCGGCCGCCAAACATCATCTCAAATGTCGTGACCATTAACGGTACAGGAAAGTCCCAGGTCGTAGGTATCTTTCCAGCATACACTACTTTAACACGATACGGATCATAATCGCTAGTCTTTGTTTTACCATTTCTGTCAAATCTAACAATCTCTTCTTCTTCGAAGCGTGTTAGGTCTATTTCAAACAGGGTAGGATTATAAATGCAGACGGGATAACGATCTGTTATTTCAGCATAGTCAAATATCATGTTCAAGTGTGTGGGGCTTGGTGGCAAGTGTATGCTGTGCTTACTACCAATGGCTACCAGTGCTAGAGGATAATGTTCCATGCAGTAGTTTTTAATCTCATCATCTATGTCATAGCCACACAGTCCAGCATAGTCGATCAACTTGACTAGATTATCTCGACCAAACCCACCACGCTGTTCTATATATTCATTTAAACTTGTTGCGGCGTTGGTAATAGTATATCCATTACCTTGTTGGACCAGTTTGATCTCATAAAGTTGCTTTTCACATTCAAGTATCTGCGCAAATAACTCCTGTACCTGATGATCAACTTCGAACCCGTGACCATTGGCCCAAGGTATGATCCAATTGACATTGTATTCTGTTATGGCCAAGTTCCATAGTTTTTTATCACGATCATACCAGGCCCGTCCTTGGCTTTCTTCCCTAAACTGTTGAAGCTCTTTGATCAGGTCATTGTCATAGGGAAACTTGACTACTATGCAGTCACCATCTAACCAAACAGCCCGAGTTCGATCCATCTTACGTGGAGCGATACGGAACACAGGATTCTCTATTGGTGCAACATCTATACCCATCTTGGCGAACTGACGACGGTACTTTAATACCAGTTTAACTGCTAGTTCAGCTTGCTTATCAGTCAGTGCTGTACCAAACACAGTCGTTGATGCCATGCTGTTGACTATGGCTATGTCATAGCGGGCAAGGCTTATCCTGTTCATGCTGTGTGGAGTTATTAAAGCCGTAAGGCCCACTTCATACCCACCAAGGTATTCCAGATAGTCTTCTACATAGGGATAGGTTAACATACTATTAGTATACGATGGTTAGTATTGGAAAGTCAACCTAAAAAGAAGCCCCAGTTAAGGGGCTTGTTTAATTTGTTAAATTACCAATTACTGTTATCATCCATCGGTGGAGATGTTGGTAAAGTTTTTCCAGCGCCGCCGGGGGCTACCCCTGAAACTTTGTTTCGTGCTGAACTAGGATTTATCTGTTTTGCTTTATATTTCTGCACTAAAGCCATTTGAGCCTGGGATAATTTCTCAGCTGACCAATTTTCAGCTTGGGCTTGTTTAGTTAATGCTAATGATTCTTTTTTAAATTCTGGATTAGATGTTACTGATTGTTGTTGGGCTTGTTGTGTTTGAGCAGTTGGATGTTCTGCGGCCTGTGCTGGATTTGCGCCACCACCTAATGCTAAACTTGCTGCTAATGCGCCACCTGCAACAGCATCTTTCCACCCTTCTTCTATAGGTGCTGTTTCTGCTTCAGTGACTAAATCTGCAAACTTTCTAAAAAATCGTGGGTCCATGTTATTAATTCCTAGTTATTTTAGTTATTTATCAAACAGATAAAAAGAAGCCCAAGGATTAGCTTGGGCTTTGAGGTCACTGCACCAGGAGCTAGACAATAGTGAGGTGCGGTGAAAACTGTTACTAATATATATCCTACGAAGGTAGGATACGATTAAGTTTTGATATTAGATCTTTCTTAATAGATAGTTGATCCAAGCTAGACCAAAATTTACACCAGCGCCAATTAAACTGCCAGTGGCTAAAGAATCAAGCCCGAATGCTATAAACAACCCGATTAAAAACCAAGTGATTTCTACTTTGTTTATCACTGTCCATGTTCTAAATTTGTCCCACATAATACTACTCCTTAATTATTAAGTTGATAACGTCTACCATCATCCAGCCCACAGCAAAAGTGCCTAGAGCTGTTCGTACTGCTGTTGGTAGAAACGCCAGATAAATTATGATTGCCAGAAGGAATAATGATGTTCTTAGCATCCAAGTTCTATCGTTCCACATTATTTTTTACTCCTATAAGTTAATCCACTGCCTGTGAAGTACATACCCAATACAGCCACAGCTAACCAAGTGTTAAAGGTTAATTCAATGGTATGCACTGCACCAAACAGTGTGTTCCAAGCCCATATGGTTACTATGGGTCCAATGACGACTAATAATGCTACCAATACTGCTATTCCAATAATACCCAATGTTTCTGACATATTATCCTCCTGCTTTCATACAAGTCGTTGAAGCTAGGGCAGACCATTTAAGTGGAAAGCTCTTACGTAACTGTGCGATCTTGATTGCCATACGCAGACTAACTTCACGTAACTTGTTTTGGTTTTCAGTCATAAAGTCAATGATCTCATCCTGTTGGATCTGGTCAAAATCATAGTCTTCAAATAATACACCTGTGCGTGCGATCTGTTTGATACGCAGGATCTTATCGCGCATGGTGTCTAAAGTTAAATCCAAATAGTGACAACGTGATTGGATAGCATCCAAGTGATCACGTGTTTTTTGCGATTTCATTTGATCAAACTTTAGGTTTGTGATAAAGATAACTCCACCTTTGAAATCGAACTGGTCTGGAATACCTTCGTTGCGTAGGCTATGGCTATCTGCTAACCATGAAATCCTACGTTTTTTACCTGAGTCAAGTGCACCTTTAAGCAAGTTCAAACAAACATCATCAAGTAAAATGCTGTCACAGTCATCGAACACGATAACTGAATTGTCATCACTATACTTGTAAAGTGCCTTATACATACCTAGTGCGCTGGCCGTACCTTTGATCATTTCACTCTTAACACGACGTCCTGAGATCTGATCAAAGAGGTTTGCTTTTTCTAACTGCGATTCGATACCATATGACTTACCAACGCCCGGAGGGCCTGCTACGATCATAGCACGGATATCTCCATTTAATACAGCCTTGGTCATGTCATCTAAGATGTCAAATCTTTCTGCGATGCGACTGATAACTGCTTCGTCATCTTCCTGTGGAGTGATTACTGGTGCTTCTGAGGCTTCTACTAGTTCATAATCTGTAGGGCTTGCTACAGTAACACGGATTTTGTCTTTACCAAAACGACCAGTGCCGTCTACAGTAATATAACCACCTTTACTACCTAATTGGAATTGTTTGATGAGTGGAAACACTTCATCTCGAACTTCTTGATTGCGATAACTGCCGTTCTTAATTTTTACGAATGCCTGCATTTGTCTAGTCCTTTATATTAATTAAAATATTGTGAAGCAGTTGTCTGCTTTCTTATTCTATGTAAACATTATAACACCTTTTTAGGTGTTTGTCAACCATTATTTAGGTGCTGTAAGTCATTGATCTTCAACGCCTAAATACTGCTGAGCCATGTCAATTATGCCAGCTAAACAGGTAGGGCAAAAAGCCACAGGCAATATGCCAATATAACCCACAGTGCCGCCTTCATCTTCTGTGTAATCGCATGAGCATACAGAACACACGTGGTTTTCTTCTAGGTATTCCTGCTGTTCTAATTCCTGTTGATGTGCTTCTGCGCTAGTCAATTTGACCACCTTCACTTTCTACAACCGCTTTTTGTAATTCACGATTGACCATTTTATAAGCACTACGTTCCATGCTATCCAAATCATCCCAATTTTCTTCCATGCTGTTTAGGGCACCAAAGAGATTATTATGACCATATGCTTCACCGGCAAATTGCACTATGCTATAGGCTTCTTCAATTTCCATATAAAAAGGTGTTCCCATTATTGTTCTCCAAGTTGGAATTTTTTAAGATATGCTTCAGCGTCAGTTAAGTCAGTTACAGGTTCTACTGTGTCTAACAGCATGACATGCCTGGACAATATTAAAATTTGCTGGGCGCGATAAAGACGTTCATATCGGCTTTCACCTGGATAGGGCTGACTCCATGTTAAGTTCATTTGATCTCCTTGATTATAGATGATTTAAAATCGGCATCCCAAGGTAGATCTTCAATCGTAGTCGGTGAGCCTTGGATGATTTCTTCTAAGGTTTTAGTAGGTTTACTGTGAGGAATAATTTTCTTTACTGGTACTGACTGGAATACTACATAGATCAGATATGGTGCTATGATAACACCCAATAATACCAGGGTTCCATTGGATCTTAATAATTTGCCAAAAGCATCAAACATAGTATTTTGTTCCTTTTCTAACTTTATAGAAACATTATACTATCTTTTGGTTGTTTTGTCAACCGATTTATAAGTCTTTGATTTTACTAGATTAACAACAGTCACTGATACTATCAATCCAGCGTTTAGTGCAGGCTTTGTCGTTGTCTGCGCAAGGTGTTACTGTTTCTGCTGGTTGTGTAGTTTCTAGTGGCTTGCTAGGAATGCCTTTGATAGCCGCTTCGTGGGCTAGATCAGCCAGGGATTGTAACCCTGATGCATTATAGTTTGCCATTTTATTTCCTTTCGCCTTTTGGGCAGTTAAAAAATATAGTGATTTTGTCACTATACCATTATTTAGTTGTTATGGTAGTTTAGGTGCACCTAATGCGTCTAATAAGCTGTCTACACCTGTATACCAATTTTCAGTAATGTTAATACCATAGAATACAATACCACGGGCAGTATCGCTAACTCCACCAAGTAATATAAAAAATAAAATTATCCAAACTATTATCCATGGACTAGTTTTATAATTATAAGACTCGTTAGAATCAATATCTGAGCGTTGATAATTTCGTTGGTAGCGATACCAACTATCTCTGTTTGGATTGCCGTGGCGTCCCCAATTTGTATCATCGTGTCTATAGCTCATGTAAGTATTATACATGAACTATAAACAAAAGTCAAGGATTATTTTTCTCGCTTGTAGAACACATGGTTACCAATTTTGGTAGCAACCTTGTGTGGCCAACGTGGGTTGACCTTTACTGAGTCTTCGTGAAACCACATGACGTCTTGGTCGATCTTGGCTACCTTTTGACCATCTAAGAAAACTCGCTTGGCGGCGATATAACTCGACTCTGATGGTTTGATGATCTTTGATTTATTAAGGTCACTGTCACAATACCATGAGAATTGGCATACTTTAGTATTGCTACCTACTACGGTAGATTGTGCTACTACCGCACATAAGTCTCGAGGAAATAATCCACTGCGGGCACGATTAACTGTGACCTGAGCTACTGCCATCTGTCCTGCCATGGGTTCGCCATTGGCTTCGTAAAATACATTACGGGCCAGGCAAGCCAATTGACGTTCTAAGACTTTGGTTTGTTGTTGCTGTGCTCGGGCTAGTTTAAAACCAAACGCACGGTCTTGATTACCGCTGGCTATCGATGTTACTGTTAGTGCTAAAACTGCTGTGGACATTATTGTCCAGGTTAGTATTTTTTTGAATCGTGTGAACACGCTCATATCTTTCCCTCCTGTTAGTCTTGTCTTAAGGCTGATCTTCCTAAGAATTTATACCGGTCGCAGAACGTGGCCAACTTGCGTTGACGCTATCACGATCGATATAATGTTGGCATGGTTTAGTTTTTAATGCTACTAAATCATAGTCTTCAAATGGAGCACGGTTAACTCCTGTGCTTGATGTGTGTCTGTGACACTGTTCTCTCATTGTGCAATATCTCCCTGCGCAATAGTATCTTGATTCGGTTTCGTTATTACTCATTCTTAATCCTCCGAACGTAGTATTATGTAGCCATATGAATATGGACTTTTATACGTAGTTTATTCAGATTTGATTGAGATAACTACTCTAATCCCAAAATTGACGGATTCCTGCGTAGGTAATCCATGCGGAAATAATTCCAAACATCATATAACTCATCACTGTTATATTTGTTAGTTAAGACTTTTAGGTCTGACAGATACTTGATATCATTTGCATATGGTCTGTATTTTTCTGGCAATGTTTTGTTGGTATAGACATAAGGGCAAACACGATAATTATTTAAATCTAAAAACGTAGGTAGCAATCTTTCAATAAGGAAAGTAAACATAGGCAGGGAATTATCATGCGCATACTTACTTAATCCCTCTCCAAACACTTGATGTTTAAAGTCTGTATCCTTGTCAGCCTCTGTGAATAACTGGCGACTAAATGCCATAAAATCAGTCCAAAACCTCTGATTTCCCACCACATAATTAGCAAAAACCGTACGATTTCTATCCAATAATGTTGCCAGCACATCTACGTCATTGTATCCTAATTTAGCAAAAAATGTATTACCTATTTGACTAATACCCGGATGATGGACATCACCTTGTTCCCAATTATTTGTAAACAATGCTTCATTGACGATACACGGATTAAACAAGTAAACATCGTAGCCAGGGTTGTTATTGATATGAGCAAATGTCTGTTCAGCAGTTAGATTAGTTTTCTCTTTAAACTTCCAACTGACAAATCCCCAAAGATCTAAATTTTGTTCTAGAATATTTTCATGTTCACGATTCCATACGTCCCATTCACGTAGTTCTGGTCTTGGGTTTGCCGTATTGTCCAACGGAGTAAACAATGGATCACATTGTGATTTTAATTCTGGTTTAAAGTATATTTGAAATATTTTTGTGTTGATCGACATACTGTTGTATTTCCTTTGATATATTTCTTGCTCGTGGCATGAATTCATTTTCAAGCCTATAGGTTAATGTTTCTTTATTAGTTATATGATGGAACCCACGATTTAATTGGCGATCGATCAAGGGTATCTGTGTTTGTATCTGTAGCTTGCGAGCAAAGCCACCTTGATCCATCGGGCACCAACCATAATAGAATGTTACCAACTTATCTGTATTATATGTATTCCAATGGCGACCTGGGGCCATACATGCCTGAGTTGATTGTGTTGGATAGTGTACAGGAATATTATGTAGGCTACGGCTTCTACGTTCTAAAAAGTTTTGTTGGTTATCGCTGAACAAGAATCCATCAAACTTTTGTTCGTACAATGGACGATCTTGTGTAACACTTCGTTCTCTATCACAGTCAACAAAAAACACACTAGGAATTAATAGTTGTTTGGGTTGATCATCTAGTATCGAATAATCACCAATCAATTGTTCTGTGACATTTAAACAGATCTTCCATCCATCGATTTGACTTTCGATATCATTAACTTCAGTGTCAATTGTGTCCGCTTGGAAGTCTGGGTTACGACTAGTTATGATCGTCCAACTTGGACAAATGCTTTTAATAATTTCAACTGAACGATCAGTTGAATGATAATCAATCATTACACCATGATCGAATATCTGCTTGTGATGGTTAAGGAACCACGGTAGCATATATTCTTCATTATAGAAATGACATAGTACGGTTTTCTTCATCCAATCACCCTTGGCTCAGCTTGTATTAATTTAGAGTCGGTTGCTGGTATTTCAACTACTGTACCTTCATAAGTTATAGCAAGTTCTATTACATTTTGTATAGACTCATCGATAACCACCGTACTAATTTTGTCCACCGTACTAATTTCATTTGAGTACTGATAAGAACATATATGTTTTATGGGTTCTCTAAGATCTTTACTCAAATTTCTCAATTCTGTATATGCCCCACGAAAAGTATCCTCATCTCGATGATGTACCGTGCCGCCTTCATTGATTTTACTTTTTATCTGCGTTTTCCTTTTCAATCCGGCTGTACTAGAATCCGCCCACCCATGATAGAAGATCACCAAATCATCAAATGATTTTGTATAATCGTTTCCACCCCAATGTCGGCCACCAGTGTAGGTTACAGGATAATTATGTAGGCTACGACTCATCCTACTCATCGCTCCTCCTTTTTGGTGCCCATTGTTTGCAAAATCATCATACCCCCAATAGCGTTGTTCATGTAATGGAATATCATGAGATAATGACAATGGGCCTTTAGTTTCGTCTTCCATATCAACAAATACATAATTACCAACGAAATACTGTGTTGGTTCTGTACGGGCATCAAGATGACTGATATTTCCATATAAGAATTCTGTGGTATTTAAGCACATGCGCCACCCGTCTAGTTCTCGTTCGATATCCATGACTTCTCGATCAATTGGAACACTATCAAAATATTTGTTGCGTGTATACCTAAGTTCCCAATCTGGACATATCTCACGAATGATCTCCATACTGCGATCAGTTGAATGATAATCAATTAAAATACCATGATCAAATATCTTTTTGTGATGATCCAACCACCAGGGTAATAAATGCTCTTCATTATAGAAGTGCGAAACAACAGTTTTCTTCATGCATGTATTTATTTGGCCTAAAATACGCTACTGATACTACCGCCTCTATTAGGCATAGAAAATGTTGGGGTCGGTGCTTCTGGTGCAGGTTCTGTATTTTTAAATCTATGTTCTACTTTGTCAGCATCAAGTTCTTTATTTTTTACCCAATATACTGAACTGTTATCAATAGTAATATACTCGCTGTCGATACCATGAAACTCTCTGTAGTCTGCTAAAGCACGACGGCAATTAGGTAATCCATAGTCATCAACGATAACATATCCACCCACTGATAATTTAGGATATAAGTTCTCCAATGCCACGATAGTTGACTCATACATATCACCATCAAGTCTTAGGATAGCTAATTTTTCTACAGCAAGCGTTGGTAGTGTATCACTGAACCAGCCTTTGACAAATTTAACTTGGTCAGTGAGTAAATCATACCCTTCAAAATTTTCCTGTACTTGCTCAAGATTAACTGCAAGGAATGGTGCTGTATGATGTGTGTCGCCGCGGTCCACTGGATACTCATGATCCTTGGGCGGTGGCAAGCCTTGGAAACTATCACATACATAAACACTACGATCAGTAACACCATAAGCACGTAAGATAGCTGACATGAATATACATGCGCCGCCGCGCCATACCCCAGTTTCAATAAAGTCACCTGGAATATTTTTATCGATCACATCTTCAGCAAGTGTTTGGATATTTAATAATCTTTTATTACCTGCCATTGAGTGTGCTAGTACTGGCCAATCTTCTCCAAGTTCTCTAGCAGTTTGATTGAATGCGATTTGCTGACCTTTACCAGAATCAAATGATGGATCTCTATAGGTTAACCCAAGTATGGTTTTTCTTACTATGTCTAAATACATCTGTCTTAAATTTTGTTCCATGATTGGTCCTTAGTTTACGCTGACTGTAGGGAAATATTTGATGAATACGTCACCTTCTTGATCGCGTTTAGTTTTAATTTTACTACTAATTTCTTTAAAGAAGTTCCATGCTAACGGAACAAATGCTACTTTGGTATCACCTAGTGAATCTAATGCATCAATCGCTACCACCGGAATGCTCATACCCGGACTATACAACTCTTGTTTCATTGGATTGTCATCAATGATCATATCTAGTTTGGTCTTACCAAAGTTTAATAAGGTGTTGCCTTTAGCTGCGGCACCGTAGCCCACGAGTTTATACCCAAGTCCTCGATAATGATCAAGAGTAGAATTTAAATCACCGATGATAGTGTGGCAATGATCAGCATAGGCAAGATATGTATTCATGTCTTGTAATCCTTGTTCACTCTCGTGATCCAATTGAAGTTGTACACTTGGTCTTGCACCTGGTGTATTAGCCATGACAAACAAATAACTATTACCATGTATAGGTGTCTTTTGTATATCAATAATATGTAAGCCAGCTCGTGCCGCAAGAGCCGTCATCGAACTGCTATTAAAGAAACTCAGGTGTTCATGATAGATAGTGTCAAACTCGTTGTTCTTGATCATATCTGCTTGGCTGGTCTGAATAAACAATCGACTCTTGTCGTGCATAATTTCTTTACACTGTTTTAAAAACTCTAATGGATAGCTGTTGTGCGCAAACACATTCTGCGCTGTGATGATGTCTAGATTCTTACTGCCATAATGATAAGCATATTTGTCTGTAAAATAATCACAGACCACATCGTGGTTGGCTGAGCTCAACGGATGTAGGTTCTCTGCTGGATCAACTCCATAGGTCTTTAATCCTAGAGCTTTAAATGAATTTAGTTGGCTACCATCGTTACAGGCGATATCTAAAACTGTTTGTGGTGGTGTTTCAAAATATTCTAAAGTACGTCTAGCGAACCAATCAAAGTAGTCACGAAGTGTTTGACTGGTGCCGCTTACATATAGATAGTTCTTAAACAATAAGTCTGGATTAACTGCGTGACTTAATTGTAGGTGTGTACAAGCTTCGCAGATGTTTAATCGTAATGGAAATGTTGGTTCATCTTCCTCCGCTGTTTTCTTAAAACTATTGGCCAGCGGTTGTTCATTTAAGTCTAATACTAATTTTAGTCGTTCACTGCCACAACACAGGCATCCATTAAGTTCTTTAGCGTCTTGCATGTTCAGATTCCCAATTATAAATTATATATTTGTCTCTCCACTGCGGCAAACTTTCTCCATAGTGTTCTATCAATCCATTTAATATCGTATCTGGTGTTTCTTTAAAAGTAAAATTAAATGTCTGTTCAAACAATCCTGTATCTAATGCAAAGTCATAGGCATTGATAGTGTTGCCATTGTCTACTATCTCAGCACCAAGTTTCCTACTAACAGCTTCGGCTATCTCGCCAACTGTGGCATTGAAACTGCTTAGATTGTAGATGCCTGGCACTGGCTGTTCGATACAATGTTCTACAGCACGGCATAGGTCTTCTATACCTAACATAGCACGACTGATATGTTTGTTACTGACCTGTATTCCCCGATCATTCTGCACACTGTGATACATACTGTTGATCATCACGTCAACTCGCAGGTTAGCACTATATCCATTGACTGTGCCAAATCTTAAACCTATTACCTTCTTGCCTGTTAAGTTAGCGATCACTGCCTGTTGGTCTAAGGCATATTTTGTAACGTCATAGTTATTTACAGGCACAAATATCTTGTTAGTTTCTTTATGTTGCTCACCTGGCTTGCTATTACCATATACACTAGCACTACTAGCATAGATAACCAATTGATCATCTAGTTTATCTAATAAGTCTGTAAAGTTAGTGACGTTGTTTAACCAAGGACTGTATAATGTGCCAAGACAGCTCGGCACACTGCTGTGTCCTGCAAGCACGATGACTACTTCAACCTCTGCTAATTCTTTCCTTGTCAGCTTATGATAATCTCTGCGGTCACTGGTCTCATCATGGTTAAACCAACAGATGTCGTTGGTTTTAACAAAGTGCCGTTCCCTCAGGACTTCTCTGAGCCTGGTGCCAATATACCCCGCGCCACCTAGAATTAATATTTTTTTCATCAATCAATGATCATCATGCCATTGGGTGCAATATTTCCTTGCAAGCCAACAATGTCTAATTCAACTAGTTTATCTTTGGGGATAAATTTAGCCATCGCATGTTCGTTATCGATATATTTGTTTTGATTAAATAATCCCACCATAGTTTCAATGATTTTGTTATACATACTGATAGTATCAGCTAATAGACTAGGAGTAAATGACCACAGGCGTGTTTGTAGTAGAGTGTTTACTCCAGTATCAGCTGGATTGATCCAACTTGGTTGTGCTTTCTTAAACACATACTTGTCTTTAGTAGTAGCATTATCAAATTGTTTAATATCAAACTTATCTGTGACTTGATAGCGGCCACTGAGCTTAAAAATACGATCAGCATTTTTAACTTCTTTCATCATATCTTTATCGTTGCTGATATAAGTCAGAGCTTTCATGATGCCTAGGGCTTCCATGGCATTTTTACCAATGTCGTAGTTCTGTACATTTTCGTGGAAGTACTTAATATCGTCGTCATCACTGTTGTCAATGTAGTAGTCAACTAGGTCGATAAGTTCTTCAAATTCTGCACTGGTATCATTCTGTACATCAACTTTGCTGTTGTCTACTAGAACAATCACAGCATCAGGAATATATTTCTTAGCACTCTTGGCTGTGTCTAAGGTCTGTTGGATACGTTGCTTAGGATCATATATACCATAGTTAGTATAGACTGCTGATGTTAGTAATACGATATTTTTCATGTCAGTCCTTATTCGCAACGCAACCAACGGTCATTCTTTAATGTCCATTGTACCACTTCACCGATACGTTCCGTTAAACTAACCTTAGGTTCCCAACCTAAACTGCGCATGTAGTCACCGCTGAGAGCATAACGTAGGTCATGTCCTGGGCGTGAGCTATGGAAGTCAACCATTTCGTACTTCAATTCTTTTCCTTGCGCATCAGCGATAATCTGTGCTAGTTGTAAATTATTAATTTCTTGTTTGCCTACTAGGTTAAACTTAGGACATTTAGCCTCACCGTAGTCTGCTTCTAGTTTAGTTGAGTCTAATCCCAGCAAGAACATCATAGCATCTGCTACATCTGCCGCATGAATATAGAAACGACTGCCCGGAATAGTTTTAGTTGCATCACTGTGGATAGTGATGGCATCACCATCATTTACCTTACGGATACACATTGGAATAAACTTCTCTGGGTGTTGGCGTTGACCAAACACGTTCATAGTATGTGTAATATAGATAGGCATCTTGTAGGTATTTTCAAATGCCACTGCAAGTTCTTCGCCACCAGCCTTGGTTGCTGAATATGGGTTCGAACTGTTGTAACGATCACGTTCACCGTAGTTAACACCATTGGGTGCCGGACCAAATACTTCGTCTGTTGAGAAGTAGATGAAACGTTCTAGATTTTTTAGTTTACGAGCGAACTCTAAGATATGACCTGTACCAACTACATTATCCCAGACAAATTCCATTGGGAATTCGATTGATCGATCAACATGACTACCAGCGGCCAAATGTAAGACATAATTTACATCACCAATATCTCTGGCTACCATTGGATTTAATTCAGCACGTAGATCATGGAATACAATCTTCACACGCTTGCGAGTTTCTACATCAAAATCAGCCATCATATCACTTAGGCGATTTAAATTACCCGAGAAGTCTAGTCTGTCTAAGCTGACTATATTCCAATCTGTATTTCTTAATAAATTTTCAATAACGTGGTGTGCGATAAAACCTGCACCGCCAGTCACTAAGACGGTTTTTGACATTGATATACTCCAGTTTTCGTTGAATTTACTGCTTTAAACTATTTATTAACGTTAATTTACTACTATCTTTTTCTTACTATTATATACTAATCACGTCTTATAAGCAAGGGTCTTAGTATATAATGTATAATCATTGAGCCAAAATCTAACTCATACCAATGGTTTGAGTGTGTTTTCGTCGTGTATGAATTATGGTGATTGTTATGTAACATGCTCGGAAACAATCCCAATACTAGGATATTAAATAAATGATTATTGTATGTAGAATCTTTGTCTTTAACATTTTGCATACCAATCAATAATCGTTTATGTGTACCAATAGAACATATTGCCATGACTATGCTGATCAGAAGCCTACCAAGAAAAACTATTTTAAAAAGTATCACAGGTAATACCAGATATAATGCTAACCAGTATGCCAATGTCAATGATGTTTTATACTGATAACAAAATGCAGTCCACTCGTCATTGATGATGTCTTTGTTTAATTTCCAGCGAGCTCGGAAAAACTTCTCATCAGGTATTTCTATTGGTGATTGATAGATATACAACAAGGGCGACATGGTATTTGTTGTGAGCCAATTAGTTTTGGCGTAAAGAGGATCTTTATCTTTATCATCGGGATGTAAATGATGCACGATATGAACTTGGGCGAACCCGGCGGCTGAACCAGTGGTATGATCAACTGCCTGTAAAAAACTTAGAATCTTATATGTAATTGATTTAGTGTTGATTGGGAAGTATTGATGTGAAATAATTAAATGGCAAAATAATTCATTTAATACAATACTGTAGAGCAATGCAAAAAATAACCAATACCACTGTGTTGAGAAGTTAGTTAGTATGTGATATAGTTCTATGCCGCCAAGCCACCAAGCGATAGATACTATTAAAAATGAACTTATAGCTCTTAGACTAAAATCAAACATTTAATTTACGAAAGGCAAATATTCATACCATGCCTTTTTTGGTAGTTTAAAATTACTTATATTTGCAGTCTTTACTGCATCACGTATTTCTTTACTATATCGTTTAGCGATATCTGGTTGGTGATAAGGCAAATACGGTCCATCTTGAAGATGTGTATAATCATGTGGTAGTCGGTAGCAGGTACGACCATCGATGTTACCCAATCTTCGATGTAGAGTAATGCTGTTGTCAAACAACAATAGATCATTGTCATTTTTATACCAATGGTCATAGATATATTTGTCAACTAATAATTCTTCGTTAATTTTCTTAAAGACCGTATCACTGTCTTTTTTACTCATGCCTTTGATTTGATGTACTGTATGCACAGGAAAATGTAAACCGGTGATACCCCCTGGACTTTTAATTACCATTGGAACTTCTGTATCATCTTCGGGCACCATGTTATCTTTCATAGCACGATCCATGTCAGCACGTAGGCCTGGATTCATTTTTCCAGGGACAAATCTGTGTAGTACTATCATCTCATCTAGTTCACTACGGAAACTTTCACTTACTGATTCGTAATAGTCGGGAGTTGTTACAAAACCCGTAGCACTACCTATAGTTTTAGTATGTCCTAATAGGGCAAGTCCGGGTGTAAAAGTTAATGTACCACTTTCATTACTATGCCATAGTAGCTCGCCATCGGAGAAAAATCCTCTAGGATTGCCATCTTCGTCATATCCCCCAGCTACTCTACCAATCACAATACCACCATTGGTGACTTCGGTTACCGCTTTGGATATTTTAAATGTATTTCGGTCGTCCTGATCAATCAGCTCAGAATTTTCTAATAACTTTTGATGAACCCAATTTGAACTCTTCTTATATTTCTCTGTATATTTACGAACCATACGAGATACATATCTAGGATCACCAAATTTGGTCACCAATTCTGCAAATCGATCTTTAGTACAATTAGCATTTCGGATAATTGTTACAAGATTTTGTAAATGTAGTTGTCCAATTTCTATCCATTGGTCATCTGACACTGTCGCTAGATCTAGATCATCGATTATAATACCAAAACGTCCCAATCCGGGTATCTTTGAAACTTTCATACCTTACGGCTTCCTTATGATACTGTATTTATTTTATGCTTGTGTGTCTACTATATTAGCTACTTTAGCTTCTACATACTCTTTAATAAACTTAATAGCTTTACGGCTAGTATCAAATACATATTCTGTAGTATCATCTTCTTGTGTTAGGATCACTACGAATCCATTTTTTGCTTTACGAATTTCAATTGAATCAAACATGTTTTTACTCCATAATTATAGAATGTTACTGTAATACTATAGCATGATATCAAAATTAAGTCAAGAAAAAAGGCTACCGAAATAGCCTTTTTTTGATACTAATAAAGGTCACGCATTGTTAAGAGGCGTTATTAGTCTGATTAGAACTTGATTGCATAACCTGCATTGTAACCAATGAAGTCACTGGCACCATAGCTACGATCAATACCTAATGTCAATGCTTGATCTTTAGCGACAGCGTATTCAGCACCAAATCGTACTGTGTTTGTTTTTTCGTTGTATGCGTCATTAAACGCATCACGGAAACGGTATCCTGCTTTAACTGACACTGCATCTGTTAAAGTGTATTTAATACCCGGTTCAACTGAATAGTATGTATAGTCTTGATTTGAAGTAAACTTCTGACCTAATCCGCCACGTGTGTATAGCGCGATATCTTTAGTCAATCCGTATTGGTATGTAGCACCTGCTTCTAAACGTGTTGTGTTTACACCAGTATCATTGTTCAGACGTTCAGTACGGAATTGTTCACCTAGGTCAATTGTTAGGTTATCTAACACCTTGCGGCCAATTGTAAAGTTAACACCTTGACGATTAGTGTCAGCTTTATTGTCAGCAATCGTATCACGGAATGTGTATTGGATATGTGCAAAGTTTTTGCCATCTTCAGCCATTGCTACTGTACCAAACGATAGGCCAGCGATAAGTGTTGCGATTAAACTTTTTTTCATTTTATTTCCTCTTGGTTAGTGTTGCAAAAAAGCCACAGAATAAAATCTTGTTGCCTTTTAGCCACGCTTTTATTTATATACAGAATCCGTAGGTTAAAATATTATATTATGATTTAACTTTTTCTAATAGTGGTTTGAGTAGTAATATTACATAATAACTGGTATCAAATTCAAACCAACGATGTGTATGTTTAATTTCGCCAGCACGCCCGTGATGATTATTATGCAACATTGAAGATAACATACCCAAACTGATATAATGTAGAATCAGATTATTATGTGTAGGGTCATTGGTGTTGAAATTCCTATAGCTAAATGGTAACTTAACGTGACAACCAATCGATACCATAGCCATGTATATGCTCATCAAGAAACGTCCCATTAACACAATTTTAAATAATACTATAGGTAGGATAAAGTAGAGAGCAGTCCAATATATTAAGGTTAATGTCACACGATACTCTTCACAAAAGAATGTCCACTGATCATCTAAGATATTTTTAAATCTCTTTTTCTGTTGTTCAAAAAAGTTTACTTTGTTGGGGTATTCGGTTGGCAGTGGGTATAGATACAAGAATGGAGATAACGTGCAAAAACTATACCAATGTCTGCGCCAGTTTAGATTATCTCGATTTCCTTGATCGCTGTATAAATGATGGTTAGCATGGGTTATACAAGTTTCAGTCAATGGACTCCATGCATGATCTACTGTTAACAAAAACGTTAGGATTTTATATGTAATAGAATTAGTGTTGATCTCAAATAACTGATGGCTACAAATTCTATGACTAAATGTTTCATTTAGTGTTAATGTATAAAATGATGCTAATACAAACCAATACCATTGGGAGGTAAAATGTGTAAAGGTATCAACTAGTTCTATAGCACCCACTACCCAGGCTATGGATACTAAAACAAATATAGAAATTAAACGTAGATTCATCATCTATCTAAGAATGGGATATAATCTGCTAGACGTTTTGGTGGTAACTTAAATCCTTTAATACCTGTAGATTTAATAAACCTACGTATTTCTTTTTCGTAACGTCGTTGTATGTCTTTTTGTTGATATGGATACCATACTCCGTCTTGTAAATTAGTATAATCGTGTTGGATACGATAGCATAACCGATCTTTGATATTACCTAGCCTACGATGTTGTGTAATACTGTTATCAAAGAGCAACCAGTCACCTTCATTTTGATACCAATGATCATAGATATACTTGTCTACAAACAATTCTTTATTGATTTTCTTAAAAACCTTGTCACTTTCTTTCTTAGTAAGACCTTTGATGCTCCAGGTGGTGTTTATAGAATAGTGTAGACCTTTAATACCACCAGGACTGGTCATGATCAAGGGGATCTCAGTATCGTCATATGGACACATATTAAGATTCATGATAATGTCTTGACGTTTGTTTAGTCCTGGGCTAATTTTGCCCGGAGTAAATCTATGTAGGATGATCATTTCATCTAGTTCACTGCGGAAACTTTCGCTAACGTTTTCATAGTAATCACTGGTGGTTAAAAATCCCGTGGCACTACCTACTACATTTTTAGCGGCCAACAAGCTAACCCCTGGAGTAAAAGTTAATGTACCACTTTCATTACTGTGCCATAATAGTTCACCTTCAGCAAACATACCCAATGGGTTACCGTGTTCATCATACCCACCCTGGACTCTGGTAATATCGTAACCTACATCAGTGTGTTCTTGTGCTGAAATGCAACTACGTATCACTGTTCGATCTAATGCTTCGATCTCATTAGAATCTTCCAAGGTCATAGCAATAATATATTCCCATGATCGTTTATATTTGGTAATAAAATAATTCTTTGATCCGAATCGTTGAGCGCCTAATAAATTTGTAAGTTCTATTTGCCTTTCTTTAGTAATATTGGCTTGCCTAAAGACGGTCACAAGATTTTGTAAATGTTGTTTACCAATCTCTGTCCACTCTTCGTCGGTGATATTATTAAGATCTAGATCATCAATGATGACACCAAATCTTCCTAGTCCTGGAATTTTTGTTACTTTCATATTAGTACCTATATGTATCTGCTTTAAATGGTCCGTTAACACCAACATTGATATACTCTGCTTGTCTGGTAGTCAACTCTGTCAATTCTGCACCAACCTTGGCCAAATGTAGTTGAGCGACCTTTTCATCTAAATGCTTTGGCAATAGATATAGATATCCAATTTGATAATTTTCAGTGTTGTTAAACATTTCAATCTGTGCAATCACTTGATTAGTGAAACTGTTTGACATTACATAACTTGGATGTCCTGTAGCACAACCTAGGTTAACTAGTCTGCCTTTAGCAAGGATGATGATCTTGTTACCATTCGGTAGTGTAACATGATCTACCTGTGGTTTAATTTCGTCCCAGATCAGATCTTGTATGCCTGCGATGTCGATCTCGCTGTCAAAGTGACCGATGTTACAGACGATGCTGTTATGCTTCATCTTGACCATGTGTTCACGAGTGATGACATCAATATTACCTGTTGCTGTTACAAAGATGTCTGCCTTGTCTGCGGCATAGTCCATGGTAACCACACGGTAGCCTTCCATTGCGGCTTGTAGTGCGCAGATTGGATCAATCTCAGTTACCCATACCTGTGCCGATAACGCACGGAGTGCCGCGGCACTGCCTTTGCCCACATCACCAAAGCCTGCTACCACTGCCACTTTACCTGCGATCATAACGTCAGTGGCACGTTTAATACCATCAACTAATGACTCACGGCAGCCATACAAGTTATCAAATTTGGCTTTGGTCACTGAGTCGTTGACGTTGATAGCACGTAGCTTAAATTCACCCTTGGCCATTGCCTCATTGATCTTATGGATACCTGTGGTCGTTTCTTCTGTAACACCACGAATATTTTCTAATAATCCTGGATGATGTTTATGAACGTAATAAGTTAGATCATGCCCGTCGTCAAGCAACATATTTGGCCGCCAATCATTAGGACCACTCAATGTGCGTTCAATACAATCCCAGTATTCTTCTTCTGTTTCACCTTTCCAAGCGAATACAGGAATACCTAGATCAGCAAGTGCGGCGGCGGCGTGATCCTGTGTTGAAAATATGTTACATGAACTCCAACGTACTTCGGCACCTAGTGCTACTAGTGTTTCTACTAATACCGCAGTTTGTATAGTCATATGCAGTGATCCAGAGATACGAGCACCTCGAAGTGGTTGCGATTCTTTAAACTCTTCTCTAATAGCTATTAATCCTGGCATCTCTGTTTCAGCTATAGCGATTTCTTTATGCCCCCATGCGGCTAATCCAATGTCTGCTACTTTGAAATCCATGTTACTTCCTTTAAATAATTATCAAAATTTAATACATATTCGTCACATATATCTCTCGATTTAGTAGTGCCCCAAGTAATATATGGATCCAACCATTCATAACCAACAAATTCAAACATTGATCTAATAGGTTGTGTTAATGCGTTTGTGCTGCCTAATACAGATTTTGTCATTCCTTGACTGCTACCTGTAGTTATAGAAAACAAAATTTTCTTATTGGTCATAAATTTATCAATTTTAAAATTCTTATCTGACCAAGAATCAGTCAATGCAAACAATTCATTATATAAAAATACATTTTCAATGTAGAGTTTTAACATTGCAGGCATAGACCAAACAAAAATTGGTGTTTGTATAAACAACAGATCTGCTTCTTTAAGTTTCTTTATTTCGTCTTTAGCAAACGAATCTGCCAATTGTTCATACTGCCCCATGGTATAATTGTGGGTATAAGTTGACATGTGTTTTCTATCAACTATTGATTTATCAGATTGTGTTAATGTTGTTGCGGCGTTAATCAATTTGTCTGTAGATCTGTATAAATCAAACGTTTTTACTTTATGCCCATTTTTTTTAAAATGTTTATTAGCCAAATCAAATAGTTCTAAATTCAGACTTCCTTGATTTGGATGAACCAATATAGAGTAAATTTTCATGGTCGTTTTGCCTGTTATACAGTATATATCATTAGATTGTTAATAATCCAAATAATCTACGTTTTCCTTGAAATACCCTACCCGTGTCGTGGTGATTTATAAATAACCCAATCAATGAATGTACACTGTTGTCACGGAATCCACCATGTTTTCTATAATCAAGTATAGATAATCCCTGTAATTTAATTTTATTAAAATTCTCTTTGTTTATAGTCACTCGTCGATCTTGCTTGATAACTTTATTAGGAATTTTGTTTCTTTTTTGTAACCAATCTACTAGTTCCTGTGTGAATTCTAAATTTAAAAATGCCTGGGCAACAAAATACCAACCACCATATATTTCTTCTCCATCAACATGAAAAGCACAGTGTAGATTGGGATCTGTAATTATTTGTTCCCATCGTTGTTTTACCCCCGTGCTATACTTTGACTTTAAGAAAAAGTTTTCGTATACATCTTGTACTATCACTCCATGCCCAATCCCATGGGTGATGCGTATCCAATCTAGGCTATTTTGATAAAATCCACCTTGGACAAATAAATGGTAAAGACTATTGCTTAACAACATTTGTAGATAGTCATCTTTGTTAAATTCCATGCCGCCTACTACTACTTCACGATCTGAATCTTCTTCTTTAACTGCCCACCCTTTGTTCTTAACTATTGTTTCTATGCCATATTGTTGTCTATATGCCAATGCATAAGCAGGAGTTTCTGGTAATAAAATCCATTCAAACCATTGCACACTGAGATCATGCTCGCCTAGTTTATCTAGTTCATAATAGTATTTTGTTAAACTAATTCCTGGTAGGCCCATGATCATTTCTACATACAAGGGCATTTGCTTGTCTCTGGCCAGGGGTTCAAATACTTCTAACTGTTTATCTAAGTTTACATTTACCCTGTCTATATTTTCTAATACCTGTTCATCAAGACTTTGCAGGCTTAGTTTAAGTTCTTTAGTCAGACTCAATGAGTTGTCAATATCTACTTTTAATATTTCTTTGATAGAATTTAATCTATTTTCTGTTTTAGCGAATCCGCCGTAGCCAATCTTAAACATTTGTCCTGTTTCTTTTTTGCGTTTAACTAGATATTTGACTATGTCAACATCGCGATCACCAAAGATACCAAAGTTAGCATCAGCAAAATATAAGAATGTAAGATCAAACTGTGCTACAGCATCTATATCTAGTTTAACATTTTCAATACTTTTCTTTATAACTGTGGTCGCAGTGCCACCACCCCAATCACAGTAAGTGCAACCATATGGACAACCCCTAGTAGTCTCTAATACACATAACAGCATAGATTTAGGGAATTGTTTGCGTTGATAGATAACAAATTCATTTAAAAGATCAAACTGACTATGCAATGCACTCCAATCGTATTGGAATTGTTTTTTATCGGCATGTGACATAGATACTTTGCTTGATAGTATATTGCGTCCTGAACTAGGATATCTTGCATCAGTGACTGTATTCCAGTCCATAGATGTATCATAGTTATCCAATATTTCTTTAAAACACAATTCACCATAACAATCGCCTGGAAGACTAGCATCTAGATACCAATGTTCTTTAAACCAGTTTAAATCATGTTTGAAATACTGATGAGGCCCACCACTAACAATTATACATTTGGGCCATGTAGTTTTGACCCAGGCGGCTATTTCATGTGCTAGGGTGTAATTCCAAACATACAAGCTGATAGCGAATACATCTGGTTGTGCTTCTAATAAGGATTCTTTGATTTTATCTTTATAGTCTGAACTATAAACATCAGTGTAACAAGGAGCCCAGGTCCAATCATCTTTATGAAGACCATATAATTCATAGTAAGTCTTAGCACTGGCCCATAGGTATGGCAACCAGATCTCACCACTAAATCTAGGAAAGTTACAGATTACAACTGTTTTTTTCTTATTGGTTTTTTGTAAAGACATACAAAGTTAATCCGCCATTTTCACTGTTAGTCCAAGCTAATAAATTTACAAATCTATTGCTCCACCCGGGATTAACAGAATTAAATTCTAAATCTCTACACATATTTAATACCTGTTGATGTGTAAAACTTAGTTCAAATGGATTATTTTCTTGATCTTCGTAGAGTATCGGACTATTGTAATTAATCTTAATTAGATGTTTAAGTATTTTACCATACTTATTGTATACTGCTAGGATTAATTTACCGCCTGGTTTAAGTAGACTTTTTATTTTATCTAATGCTTGCTTATATTCTGGAATATGGTGTAATACTCCACAACAGATTATAACATCATACTTCTTTTCTGTATTAAACTTTAAAAAATCCTTTTTAACCCATCGAACATTCTTAATGCCGTTTTTCTTAGAAAATTTTATTGCATAATTAATTGAATCAGAGAAGTCTATGCTAGTAAATGAACTAGAGTATCTATGTGCAAAAAGATTTGATACAATCCCAGTGCCACACCCAACATCTAATACATCAATATTATCTTTTAATACTTTATCAATTTCTTTAAGATATATATTGTGTATGCCATGCTCGCTATAAAAGCAGATATCTTCCCAGGTATAATGCCCTGGAAAGTTTATCCTGCTATAAAAATCTCTGATTTCATCAGTCATTATTCTGGTGCTGGGTCGCTAAATTTATATCTTTTACTTTACAATACATATTTTATTTTTCCAATTTAGTTTTAATTAACTCAGAGTATTCCCGGAGTGTTTTTAAATTAACATATTCTGCATCTGCAATTCTGATGTTAAATTGTTCTTCTATAGAAAGAGTTATTTCAACAGCGTCTAAAGAATCTCCGCCAAGATCGTTTAGTAATTCATTATTGATGTCTAACTCTTCTACATTACGTCCTAATTGGTTAGCTACAATCTTCTTTAATTGTTCTTCAACATTATTATTCATTATTCGCTTGCTTTTGGTTGTGGGCGATTACCACCTTTAGCAGCCACTGATGGATCACTAAATTTACGATTCTTAGCAGAGACCAATGCTGCTTCAGCATCGATCATCATCTTTTTATAAAAGTTACGTGCTACTGAATCAGTATAACTAGCTAGTTTGTATTTTGTTACTCGTGACATGTTAAAATTTGCATTAGTTTTTGCCATTTTATTTCCCTTTGTTATTTATTTGGTGCCCCAGGAGAGACTCGAACTCTCATGTCTTTCGACGCTGGCTTCTAAGACCAGTGTGTCTACCAATTCCACCACCAGGGCTAATTTATTAGTTTAGCACTTAGTAAATGTTTTGTAAACCACTCTTTTGGATGACATTCATAATTAAACTCATGCCCGTGTGCTTTCATTGGTATACGAGTCATTGACAAAAATGCAGCATCACGGGCTTGACATAATAGATCAACATCTTGATCAGGATTAACGTCTAATTCTGATATATAAGATTTCCAAAATAGAGGAATATCTTCTTCTGTCCATCGTACTTCTGCCCCATATGGATCTATGCTGTATAATCGTTCAGTGGCTGCATATAGATTTGTCCATCCTTCTTTACGTTCTGGATACCCAATTCGGACTTTCATAGTATGATCTAAAAATCCAGGAGGCACAAACAATGGAGGTGCTATGGTACCTAATAGATTACCTACATGACTGTATCCATCATAGTGTCGTATTAACTCTTTTGTAGGAGAATATATTGTGCTGGGTATTTTCAATCCGTATTGCCATCCTAGACTGTCTGAACGGTATATATTATCGTCGCCACAATCTGTATCAAACCAATACTTCTTAAATCTACCTGCTTTCATCAGTAGTAGACTATCAACAGTATCCCAATGGAATTTAATAAAATTCCCATCTGGTGTTAATTCACCGTTATGTAGCAAGCTCATTCGCATCTGCTCAGGCCAATGACTATAATACATCACAGCCAAGGGATCAGGGTCAGCGTTTAGCGTAGTAACAGCCGCACTAATCATATCTAAGTTACTGTCTATAAAGATATGATCATCGTTGCCTTCATACCAAATTAATTCATTATCATTGGTAAATTGACCATCACAAAGGTCTCTCCATTTTTGTGTACGATCAATTCTATACCAATGGACTTCTAATTTGTCTTGGGGAAATATACTTAACATATATTCATAGAGTTCTTCTTGTCGTGGAGTAAATTCAGCTAGATCAATGTAGAATACAAACTTGTCTACCGCCGGGGCCATAACAGCACGACTAGCCAGACAATATTTAAATATGTCAAATCTGTTGCTAACTGGGAACCAGCTAGCGCGGTCATATACTGTGCCGGCATACGGATGTGTCATCTTCACATCAGTGATCTTTACATTGAATAAGACGATCATTTTAGATTATTTGTGTATAGATCCAAAATATATTCAATTTCGCTGGTGATAGCAGCTTTCCAATCTGTGCGTTGATTGAGTACATTTACCAAGGCTTGATATTTGCTTGATGAGAAACAATAGTGCCCAGCAACATTAATTTGATGTTCACGATCGTTACTGTCAGTCCACTTGCGCCAACGCCCACTATCAACTACTTCGGTAGCAAAGTCTGCCCATTGACCTTGTGCATCTGAATGTTGCTCAACTAGTCTACGTAATAGTTTAGTTTGTACTACTCCTAGTTGTGGGGCTATGTTAAGAGCATGAACTCCGACTGTACTACGTAAACGGATTTGGTCAGCTGACAAATAATCAGCATTGTGTTCTTTCATCTTAACACCGTTAGTATTAGCTACATCAACTAGTTCTTTAACTGTAGCTGTTTCAAAGCCGCCAGCTTGGTGATCTTCATGACACAGGCTACCTGTTTGTGCTACAACAAATTGCATGTTCGGAATATTTTTAGCGAACGCTACGTCATTTTTATATTTGATTGCACCTGCGGCTACTCCTACATTTTCTTCTGTTCCAAACTCAAATTGTATATTAGGATTAAGATCTAAACAGAATTTAAAAAGTTCTTCAGCGATGCCATAGGTATCTTCAACACGGCTAGTATCAATATGGATTAGATTAAATCCTTGTTCGATATCGTAGGCAATGGTTTTCTTGGTTGCTTCGACAGCATCACGTAGACTTAAACTCTTTTCTGCATCTAAGAAGTATGGACCACAGTGATCACGGCACATCCAAATATAATCTGTAGGTAGTGTAGATAATTGTTCACGTATCTGCGGAGTTGTCATCACATAACCACTTTCAGCATCAACTTGATTACGGCTAGCAATAATCATCAATGGCTTTTTATTATTGTGGCTGTAATTACACAATATCTCAATAACTTCGCGGCTCATTGGCCCAAACCCTAGTCTAAAATTCATTTTCAATGTCCATTAAATACATAATATGCACACAGGCTTCCATAACCGCTCCCTTACCACCTTCACGGTCTGTAACAACGTCTGCGTTTTCAATTGCTGTTTTCCAAGCCTGTGCTGGAGCAAAACTTAATCCCACATGTGGGAATATTTTTGCATCATAAGGTCCGTCACCCATGAAGATAGTTTCCTTTGGATCTCCCTTGCTCAAGACCCATTTAAGTCTATCTTTTTCTTTAACCATGGTCACAGGAAACTTCATATGTTCTGTAATACGGTTATAGGTGATAGGCCAGCCATTTTCATCAGCACTGACAAACTCTATGTCTAGATGATTACGTAAAAGTTTAAGCCCATCGTGATCATAGTTACCAAAAGCCTTGAATGGTTTTCCATCTACACCCCAGTAGAGCATGCCATCATTTAATACACCATCTACATCCATGATAAAACGTTTATACATTATCCTAATACCTTGCTAAAGTGCAACTGTGCTAGTGCTACTAAGAACTTGTCAAACGGTGCTTCATGTAATGGGCTCATATTCAAGTAGATGATTGGTACCAGAGTTTTAACTTTCCGCCAATCTAATCCTTGTTTAACTACCCAACGTTGTAGTATATCTTCATACACCTGTACATCTTTTACGCTAGGAACTTCTATTGTAACGTAGTCATTACGTTCTGTATAGCTGTAACGTTCATGTTTGATATCTTTATAACTCAGATGTAACCCGCCTAGCATTTTAGCTAGATCATAATATTGATCACCATATAGTGCGCCACCAAAGTCAGTGCGCCAATCGATGGCAGTGAATTGATCTGCGAAATGTTTTTTGTGTTCTTCATAGTTTGTCAGTGGGCCCAGGTATTGACCATGTTGATAAATGGTATTATCAAAGTGTAGATCGCCGTGTATGAACTTCCATGATGTTTCTGTTGTTAGCCAAGTGAAGTCAATCTTGCTTAGGTATGTGTCGATGGTATCTACTTCGATGCCATTGACCACACAAGGCTCACTCCAGTTAGCATACTTGGCACGGAACATTTCTACACGTTCCATGGTTTTATCATGATAGAATTTATTACAGATAGTTAGATGATCGATATCAGCATCGTTCTCAGCTGGTGCATCTTTCCATAATGTTGTTTCACACCAAGCCAACATACTTTCAAACACTTCTGGTGAATATTGATTATAAACGATATCACCTTTGGCAAAGTCGTGTATTAAGAAGTTTCCTGATTGTTCGACATTACTAGGCATAGCTTCTGGATTACAGTTTGCTCGCTTAACACGCATTTCTGCTTGTCGAGGATTGGTCCAGAATTTGACGATCTTTTTATTATCGTTGTAGAATAGTTCATCTGGTTTAGGAAAACTTACATCTGTAAACTCACTTGATAGTTCTTCCCATTTCTCATAGGTGCCAAAGTCTTTCCATCCACGTACTGTGTGTGCTCGTAATTTAAGTCCATCAAATCCTTCTGGAGTTTCTTTGGCCTTGCGATGGATCAGGTTGTTTAGGTATTGATCATCTTTAGCATACATCAAACCAATGAACGCATCAACTGCGGTCTTGCTGGGCAGTTTATTCTTTACACTGATAATCTTATCAGCTTCACGTTCAATCCAACAATAGTCTTGTGCGATAGCACTGTCAACTGGATGGACACCGATCCAATCGTGATCTAATTTATCTCTATATTCAAAGTCAAATAAGGTATCACAAGCCAACCACATGAATCCACCATGTAGATATTTGGCACAGGCCTGTATGCTGGTCGCTGGACCTGTATCACCTTCTGCGTAGTTAGGAATGTCTACAAATACCACGTCTTTATCGCTGTGGACTACACCTACGTAATCTTTAATGTATTGACCCATATGACCACAGGCCACAACAAAACGTGTACCTTGATCAAACTTTTCCATAATATGACTGATCAAAGGTTTGTTATTATATGGAATAAGTGCTTTAGGTATCATACGACCAAATGGTCCCATGCGACGACCATAGCCCGCGGCTAGGATTAGTACTGTTAATTTATTGTTGGTGTTCGGCATCGATTCTTCCATGTCCTCTGTTTGCAGAGTCTTCAAGACGTATAACGTCATCTAATTGAGTAGTGCTGGCTTCTGTGTAATGTAAATCATCATACGCGACCATACGATGAATAGTTCTTGGAGGGGTATGGAACACTGCGCCTGGTGCTAGTTCTTCAGTGATCAATTCGCTTTTAATCTGTGCTATTTCTTCAGCAGAATAACCACCAGCTAGATAACGCTCACAATCAAAAGGTCGTGGATGATAGATCAGCGCACCATTACCTACGTGCAAATGGATACTTTCTGATTTAAATTGGTGGACTTGTAGGCTAGTAACAAAGCCTGCTCGTAGAATTAATTCTTTGAGTGCAAATGGGTAAACATCGTTGCCGCCTTGTAACCATGTTTCTGTTCCCCATGGTTTGTGAACTACGTGGCATTGTTCAAATGTTAGAAATTCTACGGTCATTGTGGTCTCTTTATGTAGGTAATTATATACTACTATTTAACTTTTTGCAAGGTCGGACTAGAATAAATCTGGTACTCCCAACGAGATTCGAACTCGTGTTACCTGCGTGAAAGGCGGGTGTCCTAGGCCTCTAGACGATGGGAGCATAATGAAATATTATAACACGCCAAACCAATTATTTGCAAGTTTTTTATTGACATATATATCCAAACATTCAACAATTTTTTCATTGATTAATTTAGTTAACGGTTGATTGTTTGGGTTAATTAATTCATCGATTTGATGTGAGGGGATACCTACGTTTAATGCTCTGGATCTAGTCCAACAAGACAAATTATTATGCCAAACTACCTGATGATTATATTGTGTTGCATACTTTTCTGCCGATATCGCATTCCAATTTGGTGTAGCCCATAGAATGTTAAATTTGCGAGTTTCCTCTATCATTTCTTTAGTTATATTAGCATCGATCGACATTTCATAGGCCAGTTCCTCGTCTGTCATTTCACTAAATCCATAATTTTTAAAATTTTTAGATATCTTACTACCAACGGCATAAGGAGTTTCTTTGGGTACATTCAATGATGACATAGCTTTGCCGGTTAATATATCTTTACCTTCTCCAGCTAACCAGGAAATTGTATGTTTTTCAAATAATTCAGGACTGTCATGTGGCGCACCCACTATAAACGTAGCGAACATAACTGCTTCAGGGAAATACTTACGCAATTTTACTAATGCTTGTTGTGATTTAATTGGTGAATACGGTTTAGCTATCGCTTTAAGAGCATCAGGACTAAAAGTTTCTATACCTAAATGCCAGTTAGTAAACCCAATATTTTTATAAAGATCCCAATCTTTTTCTTGTTTAGCTAGTAAATCTAATCTAATAAATCCCGTAATATCTAATTTAAATGGCAACATCTTGGCCGCTTCTTCAATGGCCTTTAATTTTTCTATTGAATCGTTGGCTGTTTCATCTGCCAGATAGTAATTAGTTGTCCCCCACTGTTCATAATTTGCCATTAATTCGTCATAGTAGGTTTCTGCTCCCATCCTGGTGAATTCGCCTTTCTTTTTGCCAATATAAGGATATGAACAAAAGTCGCATTTAAAAATACAGCCTCGTGACGTGCTAAGAGTCAACGTTTCAGAGGGTATAATATAATCACTAGCATGGTATTTTATCTGCATTGAGGGTAATTCTAACATTGGATAATGTTTTAGACAATCCACGTAGTATTGATTATTGACTAATTGGAATTTTAGTTTATTGGGTTTTTTGTCTATGTGATTTAAAACATCCTCAATGGCTGTTTCTGCGTAGCCAGCGATCAGATATTTACTTTCAGTAAAGTTTAATAAATTAGTTACCTTAGGACCACCAGTGATAACTGTTATATTTGGATTGATTCTTTTGATAAAATCACAATATTTTTTGTAAAATGAATTTCGAAAAAAGAATTGTGAGCTCCAAGCCACTATATCGATTTGATCAGCACGCTCTTCAAAATATTTTTTAAGTGCCGCCTCGGGCCAATATACAACAAAGTCTAAGACTTCAACGTTATGTCCCAACCTACGCATTTCTGTTGCGATCTTATAGGCGCCGGCATTTCTGGAATAAGCATAATAATTATTCCAATGGTATTGATTTGCTAACTGGAATGCAGCATTCTCAGGTTCAGCGTGTGCAGATAAAATTACTATATTCATTATTATACTTATTAATTGTCTTTTAACTTATTGAGTATTTCGTTTGCGGCCTTTATACGTTTTGGGCTATTTGCTAATCCCATTGCACGTAATGCAGGCGTTGCATACTTATGTATCCTTAACATTTCTTCTAACAATTCTAAGTCTAATTCTCTTCTATTAATTTTAATGTTCTTAGCTCTGAATGTATGTGTTTGACTATGACAATTAGGGCAAAGTATCCTTAAATTTGTTCTATTGTTATTGAATGGATCGCCATCTATGTGATCCATTTCTAAAGTTATAGGTTTATCTTGCCAATCACTTATACCACACATTTGACATTGATAATTACTTTCATGTAGTATTCTTTTCTTTAGAGCCTCTCGGCTCATTTCTTCATACGGGCGATTCCAAGATTTCTTAATCTTAGTTTCTTTAGCACGATGTTGCATATCATCATAGTCATACTTGCTTTTAGCCATTTCGAACCTAGCTTGTTTTTCTTCTAATGTTAGGCTATCGTTATACTTCTGTAAAGATGCGCTGGTTTTCGCTCGTGACTCTTTACTGAAGTTTCTACTATTACCACAACTCCTAGAGCAAAATTTCTTTTCACCCCATTTGCTGTAGGCATCAAATTCTTTATCACACTTTGGACATGTTTTCATAATGTTTGGTGCCGGCTGAGTGAATCGAACACTCTCTATCTCACGAAGCCTGATTACAAGTCAGGTGCAATCCCACTCTGCGCAAGCCGGCGTTTAAAAATGGCGGAAACGGAGAGATTCGAACTCTCGAAACCTTTCGGTTTGCTTCGTTAGCAGTGAAGTGCCTTCGACCACTCGGCCACGTTTCCTTGTTCATTAGTATAGAGTTCTCGTGCTACAGTTGCGCAACCGTAGCATATGACCCATCGGAAGCTAGCTATCTAGAATTAGTCCGCATATATCATAATATTGATTGGCTGAGAACTCTATACTAATAATCTATTCTATTTTAATACCATGTTGGTAAACTTTAATACTGTCTTTGGTTAACCTGATAGTTTCACCGGGTTCAACATCACGGGCTACATACAAACTTGGATTAATTATAGCACCATTTCCAATTTTTAGCAACCCTGGTTTATATGCTTTAGCCCACATACCAATATACACATCATCACCGATGTCAGCATGCAGTCCCGCCTGACGTTGGATAATAGTATTCTCGCCTACCTGTGTTCCGTGTGCTAGGCCAACAAAGTCGTGTACTTGACAAAAATCTTTAAGTACGGTACCAGGTTCAATCATTGCGCAAAATGCAATATATACCCCTTGACCAATTTTCGTTCCAGTACCAATGTAACTACTAGGATCAATGATATTAACGCATTCTATACCTTGTTTGCGTACTAGATCAATCAGCATTTTGCGTTTTTCTTTATCACGCATATGATTTGGATCAATGGTCCAATTGGTCGCTATAAAAAAATCATGTGAGTTTCTATATTTAGAAATATTTTGCTCAGAATCTAATATTGGTATGCCTTGAAAGTCTGCGGTGTTTCCAAACCAATCACTGTCTAAAATACCAGCAATAGTCAAGCCCTGACGTTCTGCCGCATCTTTATATCTGATTATGTTAGCACATGTGCCTAAAAATATTAATGAGTTTGACATAACAATAATTATATAGTATAATAAACGCATAGTCAACCATTAACTGATATAAATACTGTTGCAGCGCCGGACTTTGATGCCGACGTCGGACAAACAAGACGCCTAGGGTAATACCCTTTTACTAATTTGATAAATTAGAACGCCTCCCGTGTGTGAGTTCTTCACTAGCAATATTATTTTAATTAGTATATAATATAGTTTCTTAGGAGAACTTTGAATGAAAGTCACAAAAATTCCTGGTCTGGGACGCTTTGGTGTTTATATCGACGACGTAGACCTAGCAAATATTTCACACGAAGAATGGATGGAAATTGGTCGTATCCATTTAGAATCATTGGTAACAATCATCCGTGGTAACGATTTAAATTACGATACCTATTACGATCTATTCAAACAATGGGGCACACCACGATACAGTCGTCCATTGAACTTTTATCTAAAATACGGTAAGCCTGTTAAAGAGTTAGTTATGAATAACCTGCTTGATGATGGTGACAAGAACGAATTGCGTCTGGGACGCTTATGGCAGATTGACAAACGTCGTCCTGGTATGGTGCGTGTTACAGGTAAACTGAATGACAAGGGCGAACCATTGGGTATTTTTGATAATGGCGAACTTAAATGGCACAGTAACGAATGTGCTGATCCGGCATTCACTCCTGGTGTAGCATTAATGGGTTGGGAATCGATGCAAGGTAGTTGCACAGGATTTGCCACCACTGTTGATTGGTATGAGAAACAATCAGAAAGTTTCCGTAGTGAACTAGATGAATTGATCACGGTTAACAACTATCGTCCGTTGAGCCTCAATCCTGTGCTTAAAGAAGAACAAGAGCAATTCTATAACAACAATCAATGTCCTATTCCAAACGGTGAGATTCCATTAGTAATTAATAGCCCAGGTGGTATTAAAGGTCTACATTTACCTGCTACTACATTTGACTATTTTAAAGGTATGAGCAAGGCAGAATCAGATAAATTATACAACAAGATCTGGAATGAAGTTATCCAACCTGAGTATATGTATGAACATTGGTATCAACATGATAAAGATATTTTGATCTTTGACAACAGTATCACCGTTCACAATCGTAAAATTGAAAATGATGGCATCAGTCCAAATCGTGTAGGTCTACGTATCCAATTTGATTATGATACTATCGCAGGTGATTATGAACCGTTCTATCAAGAATCGTATAATATCCAACGTCAAGAGCGTATGAATATGATGAAGATTGCCACTGAAGGGTTGGCATTAGCTGCTTAATGTGGCTTTGTAAATATTAAATTCGATGATTGATCGTCAAACAATAAAATTTTTTCAAAATTTACCTAGGTTAGAAGAATCCAACAACGACTTCTTTCAATCTGCATTTGATATCGATGCCACTGTATTAACTGCCATGCATGACGTAGCTAAAACTATTGACATAGCCCCACGAGACAATAAAAAATATCGTTGGTATATTGACGACCATACCGGCAATTTATATTCTAAAGATTTGTGTAATATCAATGGAGTACCTGCACATGATCATTATAAAAAGATGTTTTCGGGCTCTGTTATAAAAAATTCTATACTTGAATGGGCGCCTGGATATGAACTGTTTAAAACAGCATTATCTCCTATAGGTAAACAATGGCGATGGGTTATGATAGTGCGTATAGATCCCATGGGTTGGTGGGGTCCACATTTTAATGTTCCTGGACCCGAAGATCAAGATGATTATACTCTTTATTGGATTCCATTGAATTACGTTAAGAATAGATTTTTTGGTGCCAGTGACATAGGATATTTTGAACCTAAGATAGGCAAGGGATATATCCAACGTGGACATGAATACAGATATTCTACTATCAATCTTGGCACTGAACCTATGTATAATATAACCGGAGTATGTGTTAAATGATTATTCCTGTAAGGATAATGTTAAAATCAAAAGAAAAGATCGACAGTGTCGATTGTAAAATATTCTGTAATCAAGTTGAATATCCATATGAACTCGTCAATCATGGGCAACATTTTGATATTTACGAAAACAAAGATTTGTTTTTTCAATCTATTGACACAGTATTTGACTGTGATACTAATAATGACATGGCTATTGTTTGGCCTACTAAGCCCACCACCGACAGTGAAATAGATGACATCGAAATCAACTATCTATATGTTGACAAGCCTAGACTATTCAGCAAGACTAGTTTTTATCATGTCTCTACAGATGCATTAGTTCCGGCGCCTAACGAATATAGTAGTGATTACTGGCAGTCTGCAACTTGGATTAATAATCCTGGCGTATTTTATCTATCATTTAGTTTGCCTATAGAGCAATGGTGTTTTAACAATGATTGACAATCGAGCTATAAGATTTTTTCAGCATTTACCTAGACTAGAGACTTCTGACAACGATTTCTTCTCAGAAGTCAGTGACATTCCTATGTCTACTGTAGATTCAATGTATGATTTAGCAAAAACTGTAGAATTGCCCCCACGACTACAAAAAAAATATGCATGGTATCGCAATGATGCTACACATAACTTATATTCTAGAGATTTATGTAATATAGATGGTATTGCCGTACACGAACACTATCAAAAAGTTTTCACAAATCAATCAGCAGTCGTTGATCCTGGATTTTATAGTTATGATAAAAATCATAATAGTAATGCACAACAAATATCATGGGCATCAGAATATGAATTATTTAAAAATTCTCTTGCATCTATAGGAAAACAATGGCGTTGGTGTCTACTAATCAGGATCGATCCCATGGCCTGGTGGAGTCCTAAAAATAATCATCCCACAGCCGCTGTCAAAGATGATTATAAGCTGTATTGGATTCCACTTAACTATGTTAAGAATAGACTAGTTGGTGCTGCCGGTGTTGGATATTTTGAGCCTGAATTAGGTAAGATCTATACATTAGATGGCGTAAATTATCAATATTCTACCATCAACTTAGGTCTGGAGCCTATGTATAATCTATTAGGTATTGCTATTTGAAACCAAAAGCAAATTTACTAGGTTTCATTGTTGCATAATAACTTTTACCAGCATCAATGATCATTGTGCCTTCAAAGTTTGGTGGGTAAATTGAACGGAATCCTGTAACCACAGCGTTTTGCCCTTGGACTTTCATATCAAGATAAATTTGAACGATACTAGATTGATTCATAAATGCCTGCATACCTTTGCTCATCTTGGGCATGGCATTTAATCGATCAGCTACGTACTTGGCTATACTACTTAACAAGTGTAGGCCAGCATTATAATTCTTATTAGTTGTGTCTGCAGCATAGTTACTGCATAATTTAGCATATCTACTAGGCAATTTATTAGTGCCAACATTGATCATATTACGACAATCTTCCGCAGCACGTGCATCAATGATGCCAAACGCCACGCCTAGTTCAAGCGGAGCGTCTATAGCCGTCAATGAGTTAATGATATTAATCATGCTAACCACTTGCTTGTAGGTTTTGACTAATTCTGGGCTAGTAGTTCTCGCTTTTTCTATAGCGTCGTAGATATTCTTAGCACTGGCTTTAGCACCTGCACCACCTTTGCTGCTGATACCAAGATCTGCACCTTTAGCTGATTGGAATATACTATCAACTAAGTTATGTGTCTTACTCATCGGCCAGCGCACTTTACATTTTGCGTATGGCGAATTCAAAACATCTTTACGTGCTAGATCAGCATCACCACCGATGACGCCACTGGCCAAGGCCACAGGAGTTAAGATCTCACCAAAGTAATCACGCAGTGCCGGCATCTGGCTAGCCATACCTTTAAATACCGGTAACTGTCCTTGACGGACTGCAGCCAGTGCTTCTGATAATTGTTTTTCGTGCTCAACGTTTTTTAATTTAGTTTTAATAGTAAGTAGAGCTTGATCAATATTAGGAAAACTTGTACCTACCCCAACCAAGGTTTGTGGATCATAGCCCGTAGCTAGTTTTTGTGATGTTGCTGTGTTTAGTTTCCAACCTGCAGGTATTTCATTATTAGCCCATTTACCTGTAAGCACACCTTGTGTGGTGTTGATATAACGACCCCAATAAACAGCATCACCATCGCTGGTCTGTAGTTGTGCTACTGCAAATGCTTTGTTATTCCCAGGATTATTAACCCATAGGATTTTATCTTTAAGCACTTTCTTTTCTAGATTAGCAATATTTTGATCACGTTCTTCTGCGCTAGAGTATGCGCTTTGCTTGGGTGCTGGGAAAGGTGTTACTTGCTTGAATTCAGCGGTAATGCCATCAGTATGGACATATGGGTCTCCGGGTCTGCGACCAAAAAATCCCTTGGCTTCTACTAGATTGAATTCAGATATTTTCATTATCTAGTATTTATCTTTACTGTGTTTTCCAACGATCTAGTAATTCACTACTAGAATTTAGCTTAGACCCTCCGCCAACACCAAAAGCAAACTCTATGCCTTGGACTAAGTTTTCTGGGATATTTTTTTTGTTCCTATCGCCGCCATTAGCGAATACTATTTGACTATTAGGGTATAATAATTGTGCATTTTTAATTGCTTCTATTGCAGTATCATCATCGTCATTAAATAAAATACAATGATCAACCATACGAAGATTTTCAATAACAGCTACACGATCTTTGCTGGACATAAAAGGACGGCCTTTTTTACGGGTTAACCAAGCATCGCTGTTAACTCCCACAACTAATATACTGCCTAACTGTTTTGCAGCACGGAAATATTCGATGTGTCCGCTATGCAAAGGATCAAACCCGCCAGTGCATAACACTACTCGAGTAATCACTTTACGAATCTTTCCTTAGGTGGGCGTGTTATGCCAACAGGAGTAAGCAAAGTTGTTTCTTTAGTTGTTGCCTTTGCTTGTTTGAGTTTAGATTCTTTAGCATCAACATTTTTATTGAAAATACCACCAACTGTTGGCTCACCTGCTTCTTCTGGAATTATTGTCTGTTGTGGGATCCAATCAATGTAATAGTTTTCTTTATCTAACCACGGCATGATGACTTCTTCTTGTTTTAAGAATCCGTTTTTATTGATACTCTGTACTACACTTGGATGTAATAAATTCTTATCAACCAGATCAAACCATGTAGTTGTCTTAGGATCCATTGGTTCTATATTACTTTTATATACTGCCAGTCGAATCCATGGATCATTAAACTGTTTTAATAGATACGCATCACGACAGTCAAACCCGTTGACTGCTAGCATATATATTAAACTAGTAGGAGTATAATTATAATAACAATTATTGTAGGTTCTACTATAGTATCTATTATTTTCTACACCATTAAATTGCGGAACATGCAATACCAACATACCATTAACGGTCATCTGTTCATTCCAAAAACGCAAGGTTTCTAAGGGATTATGGCTGTATTGTAGGCTATCGTGGCTCCACATGAGATCGATGTTAACTGGTATGATTCGCTGTTCGGTGAAATCTCTATTGATCTTATTAATGTTTACAAGATCAGGAACTTGACTTAATTTGCCCGCATCACGGTCAACAGCGAAACAATTATAGTTGTATGGTTCTGGTGGGTCATCCTTGCTTTCTAGCATAGCCCACCAGGTGATATCTCCGCCAGATCCACAGCCCATGTCGCAGATAGTACGTAGACTTTCTAAGAATGTATCATACCCATTGATAAGATTTAATGTTTTTTGATTATGATTAGCCAATTGATGCGTCCTCCATGCCTGCTGTTCTTAAACGTGTTACATGTCCGAGCATGAAGTTCTTGCTTTCAAGTCCTTTCATGATACCTAACCAGCGATTACGCAGTAGTGCTACTTCATTGATGATAGTTTCAAAGTCAATGACTTCGTCTTCGCCATCAACATACTTTTCTACATCACGGCTTGTTAATGCCCGTTGATAATTTTCTAAGTACTTCTTAAAGTGTTTAGTACGTATCTTGCGTAGTTGAATATTTAGATAGTTGAGAACCGCTTCAATCTCTTGTAATTGATTAAAACGTCTTTCTGTAATACCAGGCAGGCCAGCAAGATTCTTTTCTATGTTGCCATAGACCCCAACTTCTGTTTTAGCATCATCCAGTTCTTTTTCATAATGATCTATAAAGTCCGGAATACTGCCTAAACTTGCAACTACACGACTATACCACATTAATAATCATCGCCGTCATTTTCTTCATCGGCGATTGCTTCATCTTCTTCATCGCCAAGATATTCTTTAACAGCACGACCTAGATAAGCATCAGTACCGCCAAAGGTTTTAAGCTCGCTTTCAGTGATGTTGTGATCAGCTGCGACACTGATCACATGATCCGCGGCGGCCTGGCGATCCTTAGGACCAATATACTCTTTACAAGTAAGCCAAACTTCACTAGCAATGTCTAATTCAACGCTCATTCTGCTGTCTCCTCTTGTGCTTCTTCAACTACTTTTGATTCAGTACTTAGCAACTTAACATTAGAACTAAGTTCTTTCATGACCTTATCTAAACACCCATCTTCGTTACGTTCCCATGCTTTACGAAATTGTTTAATAGTTGTTTTATCAGCAAAAGTATAAACCAAACTATTGCCTTCTTTAGCCAACAAGCTCTTAGCTTCTAACATGTCTGTTAAGCCGCTATATGGACTCATACCAGTTTCATATGGAATTTCAACTTGTACTGACTCGAACGGTTTAGCATACCTAGTCTTCATGATCTTACAAGCAGCACGGATGCCGTTGACTGTTGTGGTTTTATTACCATCAGCATCTGTCTTAAGTTTAAGTTTACGCATAGCAACAACAATACTTGAAGCGTAGATAAAGCCTTGACCGCCTGAAATCTTATCATCTGGATCAAACATATCTTGACTTGCGTATGTGTGATTAGTACAAACCAATCCAAGATTCAATGTACCAAACATGTTTACGCAGTTACGAACAAGTGCTGTCAGTGCTTTAGGTTTACGACCCATGTCACCTTTCATCTCACCTGCTTCAAACTGATTAACGTCCGTCGGTGTTAACATCATACCTAGTGAATCTAATACGAACAGGACCTTTGGACGATCTTCTTCTGGAAGCGTGCGATACTCTTTAACAAAGTCACTGATAACCTTAGCCACATCATCGATCATGGCCATGTTAAGTTTTAGTAATTTGTCTTCGGTAGTATCTACACCAAGTGCGTGTAACCATGCTTCATCAAGTGCGTTTTCTGTATCAATTAAGATCACATAAATGCCTTGTTCTTGTGCGTGACGCACAATATTACCACTACAGATAAATGATTTACCTGCGCCCGACTCGCCCGCAAACACAGTAACTTTACCCATCGGAATACCTCTTTCAAAGTTACCAGATAGTAAATAGTTTAATGTGTAGTTGCCTGTTGAAATCCAATCAGTTGGATCGTTGAATCCAATACCAAGTCCATCAATTGACTTAGTAATTGACTTTCTAAACTTTGATATATCAAATGGTTTTGCCATGTTTATTGCCCCTCTAATAAATTATATAATTCTGTGAATACTGCTCTGCTGTTAATGTTACGTCTTTGATCCATCTTTGCTATCTCTGCTAAACAGTATTCGATATTCTTTTCTACGGGTTCTTTTATGTATTGTAGCACATTTTTAAGTCCGTTTTCAAGTAAAAATCCTGGCTTTTGACTAATCCAGTCTTCTATTTCTCGCTCTACTAATTGTAGCATAGTATTTGGTAAATGTCTAATGTTTAGGTGATCTGGTTGTAATAGTGCCCCAATGACAAAACTGTTATTGTGGAAACCCAACCCTTTAAAAAATTTAACCGTATCAAACAATGATCTATAGTTTAATAAATGGTGTAACATGTTAAATGTTATCTTATGATCAAGTTTTCTGATTTGATTCAAATTATCCAAAAAGTCTGTCCATTTACCACCATACCTGACATATTCGAATTCTGCCCCCATTTCATCAACACTTACTGTCCAATGCACATTAGGGAATTCACATATCTTTTCAAATACTCTTGTGCCGGTCTTGCTTAAATTAGTGTTTATCCTAAGATTGACCTGTGGATTTTTTTGTTGTAGTATCTCTAATAGTTCTAGATTTTCTTTCATCAACAACGGCTCTCCGCCTGCCATATAAACGTGTTTAAGTTGATCAGCACGATCAAATACTAATTGTTTAAGTTCTGCAACTCTTTCTATTGGGGGATCTTCAGTTATAATTTTAAGTTCTGCGGCCCACTTACTTGAATATTCAGATGAACAATACACACAGGCATGGTTGCAGACATTACTCCATCGTATATCTATCGTATGTAGATCAAAATTATCGACACCATCATATAATGTCCTATTAACTGCTTTTAATTCTTTAAGATAGAATATGCGATCACTGATCATGTCATATCCTTTCTTATCACCTTCGAGATCATAACAAACATGACAGCCCAATCCATCTTTATGATCCAGCATATTCTGTTTAGTTTCTGTATTTGTTTTTAGTATATTATATATCGAATGATCTTTAAGATTTCCGATCGGGCGTTGACTACGTATACAATTAAGAACGTCACCATTTGAGTTATACATAAATCCTGTCCATGGTATAGGACAAAACTTTTTGTTAGTCAGATATTCTTTACTGTCCATTGATATACTCTATAGTTTCCTGTGCATACTCATTAACATCTTGATATTCTGGAGGTTGTTGACCAGGTTGAGTAGCTATTGATCCAGGTTTAATTAATATTAATTTTGGCAGTGATAATCTTTCTTGACATTGCGTATGTGCCAACTCTAATGATTTTTTTTGTATTATATATTGATCCCATTCTTCCTTAGGGGCTATACTATTGCTAGTCATCTGTGTACTGATGTTGATGATAGTTTTATTTTGTCCTCTCCAACGATTCCATACTTCCCAAAATAATTCAGTCTGAGCAAATCCAACTTGGGCGTTGTTGATAAACATATCACAAGATTCTATCATGCTTGCTAATTTAGGTATGCTACGAATATTATATCCGTTACGACGACTTAGTCCAACAACTTCGTGACCTTGTTCTGTATAGATTTTTGCTAGTGCTTGTCCAATCCCTGCACTATGTCCGGTGATAGCTATCTTCATATACCTCTTAGCTCGTGTTGTTTCTGTATATATGCCAACGACTCTGGTGTGCCTTTGTTTTCAACAGTTAATTCAACAGGTTCTGCTAGGTAAGCGTAACTGTGTGATATATCGTGTTTTTTGGCAAACGCTATGATGTTTGGTAGGTCATCTATATTTAACGCACTAACTGTGGTCCATAGGTTTAATTTAACTGGCATTTCGCGATACTTCATTAAATTTTTATAGAATTTATCCCATTTGACTGGCCATCTCACATATTCATACACACTACCAATACCATCAAGGCTAACCGTTACCGTGACCTGCACCCCACGTTTGGTTAGATCTAACAGTTCATCTAAGACCATACTACAATTAGTATTAAGTCTGACGGATTTAATGCTAGGAGGTAGATTGGCCAAGATATGTTTATAATTCTTGCTGGCACTAGGTTCGCCACCATTGATATCTAAATGTATTACACGTTCTAAAGGCAATGTCCAAAACTTACTACTGTTGTCCACTATGGGATAAGTTTTGCTTTTTAATCCACCTATCATTGTGCTGAGATTTTCGTTACAGGTTAAACACGCACTGTTGCAGATGTTATCTAATACCCCACCAACTGTTAGATAATCTTTTTTTGTTTGTAATTTATCAAACTTTATGGCATTCATTCTGATACTAGAATTGTTACTAGATTCTGTTTGCTGACACCTTACACATTCTCTAGGCCATTGATCGTCGGCAAATTCTTTTTTGATTGTTGCTAACCAAGGGCTTGATTCCATTTCTGCTAGGCTATTAAACTCAGGAGATATTGCAACCATATGACCACAACGGCTAACTGTACCGTTTGGATTAATACGAACATAATGATCTATTCTAGGACAATACATGATCGCAGGCCTTGGGATCTTTTTCTTTAAGATATTTTAATATTTCATCAAATGTTAATGCTTGTCCAACTAAACTTAGTAATAGATTATCTATTCTCTGATACATTTCATTATGTATATTAGAGTTTAATCTATCTACGACTTCTGGCGATAGTACCATTGTTTCATTTGGTTTGATGGACAACGGAGTGAATTCTTTTAAACTTTCCATTCCATGTAAATGTAGTTTTGTATTTTTTCCAGCGTATCTAGTTAGATTAACTATCCAACTAAACTGCGGAGCATAATGTCTATTAAGGAACAAATATGTTTCAGCAAAGTAGATTATAGTATCTAAATCTAATTGCGGATTTTCTTGTTTAGTGTTATAGACGTAGGTATTAAATCCTGAAATAAATCTTTCTTGTGGATTTCTTATGATTACATTAATATTAGATAACTTTTTGATCTGCTCATTGAATAGAATCTTTAATTTTTGGGCTTGTGCGTATTCGTTGAGACTGCTACTACCATTTTTATAAATGGAATAGATGCCCCGTTGTGAAGCTTCTATTTCTATAACTTCACAACGGTTAGGAAAGATAATGTTATCAATCCTACTTAACATCTACTTACTACTTAGTTTGTCTTTTGACGGTTACGAATCATCGCAAGGATGTCTTCGGCACGTGCTGTTCCACCTGCTGGAGGTGTTGCAACTGGTGCTGTAGGAGCCGCTGGTGCAGCCTCTGCGACCACCGGAGCGACAACAGCTGGAGCCGATTCAAATTCCTCATCTGCTACCGCTGATGTTGCTGTTTGTGCTACAGGTGTAGCTGATTCAGCTGAGACGATTGTTACGCCTCTTGGTTTGTAGTAATTGCCCCAACGATCTGCGTCATATGCTTGACCATCTACACTTGCTTCAAACATTTCTTTCATGACTTTAAGTTCAACTTCGCTAGGTTTCTTAGGTAAGAAATCTTTCAAGTTGTATAATCCATGAGTTTCAATTGATGCCGCTTCTTCTGCTGTTAATGCAGATTCTTTGCGTGACCATTTTGAAGTGCTGTAGTCAGCATAACCACCTTTTGATGTTTTAGTAACAGTAAAGTCTAAACCACCTTGGTAGTCTGTTGGTAAGTTTTCTAACTCTGGATCAAGTAGTGCTGATTTGATCAAGTTAAAAATCTGTGGACTAATGATAAATCTACGAATTGGATTTTCTGGTGTCTTATC
>Ga0209500_10000182_pt1 | contig 57165 bp, 60 predicted proteins | sample S_140212_EF_Meta_FD_187323 | JGI IMG/M metagenome (GOLD analysis project Ga0209500, IMG submission 187323) | Freshwater microbial communities from Lake Simoncouche, Canada to study carbon cycling - S_140212_EF_MetaG (SPAdes) (version 2) | ecosystem: Environmental > Aquatic > Freshwater > Lake ... | reverse complement strand
TTATTATAATATGCTGTTAAAGCTCTATTTGTATTAGTAAAACTACTAGTATATCTACTGACAACGAAAACTGTATTCGCAGAAGTTTCCATATTGAATGTAATACTTCCTATAGTTTGTGCAGTTGTAAAAGCTAATACTTTTCTTGAATTTAAAGCTGAACTTCTTGTTGGACCAGCAGAGATTGGCACCATATGATTATTAAGTCCACTTTTGTCTCTCCACTGACTCACTGTGGTTCCTGAACTATAACTAAATGTAGTATCATCAGCAGCATCCATCCACATAACCAATCCATTTTTTACAGGCAAATCAGTTGGATATGATTTATTATTTGATGCATCTAAACACATCACTAAACTATCCGTCACAATTTTGGGGCTATATTGTAGCATTTTATTCCTTTATAATTATAATCCGAATCTTGTTTTTGTTGCTTCGTAATTTTGAGATATTTCTGCTGCGGTTAAAGCTCTATTATATACTAAAACATTAGATATCCTACCATCAAAATATTCTCCATTTAATTCTCCTTGTCTACCAATAATAAGTGGACCTGTTCCTGTATAAGTAAATCCAGAACCTTTTGTTGCCGCTAATACTCCATTTAAATAAATAAAAGCATTTGATACGGTATATACTCCAACTAAATTCATCCAAACATTTGTATTACCTGCGCCAGCGACTGTAATAGGATTCCAATTATCAGTAAATCTTACAGCACTATTATCAAATCCGAAAAAGAAAGAATTGCTAGAGTTTGCGCTTGTCCACTGAGCTAATAACTCCTTATAACCTGAATTATTTGTATTTCTGTAACACCAAACACTTACGGTATATGGTGCAGTTGACGTTGGAACAATTGACGAACCAATTCCATTAATATAATCACTTGATCCATTAAATAAAATATTTCCTTTATTAGAAACATTAGATGTTGGGCCATTTAATGTTCCATTGCGTCCATTACTACTTAAATCATACCACAACCCTATATTACTTGTTGAGTTGAATGTGCTGTTTCCAGTATCAACATTTGTGAATTCTACTTTTGGATTTCTAAAATAAACAGTACCACTGTCTGCTAATCTTCCGGGATTACAACCACCGGGATATAAAAACATAGCTTGTGTTCCAGCGGCTGATGTAGGACCAGCAGTAAAAGATGCTCTTTGCCAAACATTTTGCAATGAATTAGCCGCTGAGACAGTCGCAGACAATGCGCTTCCACCATAATTTTCAATAGCAGCTAATTGACTATTAATTGGGTAAGTTGTAGCTCCTGTCACTAAATAATCAAAACTAAATGTTAAATAAGCCCCAATAGGAATGGCTGCTACATTTCCATGATAATGACACCCCAACACTCCTAAAGCATAACTATACACAACATCATTTGGTCTTACAGTATAACCGCCAATTACAGTTCCAGATGCAACTCTTTGGAAAGTGCCAGTACCATTAATAGCAAAAGTAACATTTTCAGTGACGGTTCCACTTCCTAAAGCTTGGAATCTATTTGTGGAATAACTTTTGCCATTACCAGCATCCAAATCTAAAACCAATCCACTCCTAACTATTTGCGGCCCATTATTTACTGTACTCATATTTTATATTCCATAAGTTTTACGGGTTGCATTGAAATTTTGCAATACTTCTGCGGCAGTTAATGCTCTATTATATACTCTTACGAAATTAATTTCCCCCGGAAAAGGATCTGCAACTACTCCGTCCGTTTTAACTTGAGCGCCTATTACAAAATTTGTAGTATTATTTATTCCGATTGTTCCGGGATTGCCTTGAGTCACTGTTTGAGAATCTCCATTATAATAAATTGCAAATGTGTTTGTTAATGAATTATATGTAGCGACAACATGTGCGTATTTATTTAAAAAATAAGTGCTTTGACTTCCAAAATTCCACAAAACATATCTATAATTTGTTCCGTCATATCTAAACAATCCTAAATTACCATTATTAGTATTATATTCAAATTGAAGTTTATACGGATAAACTTCTTGCCAATATCCATTTCCTACAATTGTCGGATTATAAGTAAAACTAGAAGTTAATTTAATCATCGCTTCAACAGTTAAATCAGCAGATATATTCAATGATGTTTTCGATGTCCCAAGATTTATATATTGAGTGGAGCCATTAAAAGTAAATCCAGATGATCCGAATCCGACATTTGTCAAATCTGCATTGACATTATTTCCACTTATATCTAATAGACCGCCACCCGCAGCAGTAGTATTTGCAGTTGAAATTGTTGTTGGCGAAAAAGATGTTGGTTCATTTCCAGATTCTAATTGAAATCCTGTAAAATAAACTGTAAAACCTCCAGTTAATGCACCACTATGTATTGGAAAAAAATCTAATCGACCAGTTGTAACTAAAGCAGTAGCTCTAAATCTTCTCCAATAAGTATAAATGGTAGGGTTGAAGTCTCCATCTGGCGTTCTATCGCTACCATCTCTCCATAGTTGAGAATTATTTAAAGCTGATGGCCCGCCAGATGCTAATCTTGCGTAATAACTTACAGTATAAGTTCCAGACGCTAACCCAGTTTTAGTTAATGCAAAATATTGATAACCAGATGTTCCTGTGTTATATTGTATAACTGTCGGAGCATTAATTGGATTTGTTATTCCAGTAACAGCAGAAAAACTAGCACCAGTACTTCCTTGATAATTATAAGTAGTAACAAAATCTAAACCATCATATGGATCTGCTGAATATAAATTTGTTGCTACTTGATTTCTTATAGGATTTAAAGAATCAAGAAATGTAGTAGCATAAGATTTTCTTTCAGCTTGAAATCCCCAAAAATAAACTGTACCTAATGTTGCTCTATTAGATCCAACAGAAACAGTCATAGCGCTAGTTGTAGCACCAGCAGATCCACTAGTGTTAGTGGTTATACATCTCCACCAACCGCCTCCATAATAAACCATAGAACAACTTGTTGATGCAGGACTTCCATTAGTAGCAACTCCAGTTGTTAAATTAAAACTAGCATTATTTTCGCCACCCGACATATTACCAATACCAATCCAAATTACATTATGAGTGCCAGCTTTAGCAAAAACTGAAGTTGTATAAACAGTACTATTTGATATAGGAAAATTTTTACTATAATAATTAAAAGCAGTTCCGTTCCACGCAAGACTCCATGCATTATTACTTCCATCAGGAGCAGTTTCTGCATTAGGAGTAACAGTAAAATTATAAAGTCCTTGATAATAATTTGCATCATTAGCATTCATTATCAAATTAGAAGTAGCTTCACCTCTAAAACTTTTTTGAAATTCGCGGTTATAATATAACTGTAAATCTTTTTTTACTATTCCTCTGTTGGCATGTTGGACAGACATACTTTATTATTATAATTTTAATTTGAAGGTAAGAATACTTTTCCTATCACTGAGTCTCTTTTACTCAATAGTTTTTGCTTTAGGACTTCGATTCGATCTTTAACTTTTTCATAAACTAATTGGCACACCTCTTCTTGGTCTTTTCCTGTGCATTCCAATAAAGTAGCCACCTCTTCTATGTTTAAAGACTTATTATTAGTTGTGTCAGTTAATAAAAACCCAACAATAATTCTGTCAGGACTATCAACTGGGCATAACTCGTATTTGTATATTTTGTATTCTATTTCTTCCATAAAATTTTATTTAAATAGTGGTATAAAAACTTTATCACCAACGGCTGCGCCGGTCATAATTGGTAGCCAACCTGCGAATGTTTTGCCAGCAGTACCTCCTGCTGGACCTAGAATAGTTGGGTCTTCTATTCTTAAAGCAGGATTTGTATTATCAGTTTTAATATGTAATCTTGCTGCGGCTGGATTAGTTAAGCCAATTCCAACGTTACCATCACTTGCAATGCGAACGCGTTCAATTGCTGCTGTAGAAGCGCTACCTCCGGGATTTGTCCAAAAACCCATTGCAGTTGCGCTATGTAATCCAATTCCGTCATCATTTTTAATAGAAATTCTACCAGCGTCTAAAATACCATTTATATTAGAATTATCCACCGTAGAAAAACCTAAGTATCCATGAGCGTATCTACCAGCTACTAAAGCTTGTCTTACTGATACTAATTGTAAAATACTTGTATAAGTATCTGTTGATGCAGCCGCCATTACTGGAGATAGTATTGCTGCTGTAGTTGTTTGATAAGGAACGGTTCCCTGATACGCAGTAGCAGTAGTTGGTCTTACATCTAATCTAGCAGTTGGAATTGGAGTGCCTACACCAACATTACCAGCAAAATAAGCAGCACCATTTGCTAATGAAATATAAGCTTGTAAAGTATTAGAGCCTCCACCAATAAAACCAATTGAATTACCGGGGAGGTTCGAAACGGTAGTATCAATTTGACGATGATAAATTCCCCAGTTGCTTGATGTATCAGCAGAGTCTAAATATAACCAAGAATCTCTGTCATTTCCTTGAGAGTACAAGAAAACATTAGACGCAGGATTGACTGTCGCATAAGTATTAAGAACTAGGCTATTTATCCCTCTATATCTTTCGCCTCTTACATTTCCGTTAACATCTAAAGTAAAAGCAGGATTTGTTAAGCCTATACCAACATTACCGCCAAGAGGGTTTAGCACGATAGGATATGTTAAACTGCCACCAACTGTGGCATGTTTGCCCTGTAACCATAGGCTAAATGGAGAAGTGACCATTCTGCCCACCGCTAGTTCTACCCCCAAGCTATTGACATTAAAAATCGATGCAGCACTAGGAGTTAAACTTGGGTCCATTGATGTACCGTAAACTTCCAAAGGATTGCCTACTGATGTTGTCCCTATGCCTACGTTGCCTTCTACGAGTAAACCATTACTAGGAGCAGAAGTATTATAAGTAGTAGAACCGATGCTCGCGCCGCCAATTACTGTTAATTTATTAGCAGGATTACTAGTCCCAAGACCTACTTTGTTATTAATTAGAACGAAATCGCCGCTGCCATACTGACCAGCGACCACACGGTCATCTGCAAACACCTCAAGCACTGGGAGACCAGCAGAATTATTAACAGACATCAATGAATCAAATAAGTCATCAACTACTGAAAACAATGTACCATTTGTACCATCTGTTCGAAGAACGGTTGCACCAGCTACTGTTGAGACGACATGGAGTTTACCGCTAGGAGTATTAGTTCCTATTCCAAGATTTCCTCCGCTAGTAGTGTTTATAGATCTAATATAGTCTAATCTTGATACTGCTTCAGATTCAGAAGTATCTCTAGTAAACCAAGTTAACCAATTGCTTCCTGCTTTATTTAAAAATCTAATGTTACTATAATGATAAAATACATCACGCAATTCTAGAGACCTAACTATTTGTAAATTAGCATCTGTTTTAAGAATATCTGCTGCTATGCGATATAAATTAGTTACAGCATCGCCACCAAATGTTATACCGCTTGCTGCTGAAATAGAACCTGCGCCGCCAACTGATAAGAGGGTGGTTGGTGTATTTGTCCCAATACCGACTCTACCATTTTGTTTAATACGCATGGTTTCGGGGCGGTTATAAAGAGTTTCATTTACATAGTTATTTTGAAATATATGATCTTGATATGCACCGTATATCATACTATCTGAACCTGCGGTTGCTCCTGCATTTCCAAATGCAATATATCCACCAATATTGTTGTCTAAGAAGAGTAGGCCAGCGTAAGTTCCATTGTCAACAGTATTTCTAAATGTTATGTAATTGCTTGTATTGGAATCAATTAATAAATTTGTTCCTGCTGGAGTAGAACCAATTCCCGCTGGAACAGAAGCGCGGATATTCAGTAATGCAGTAGGAGCAGTCGTTCCAATACCAACATTACCACCCATCAATGCTAGTTTTTGTGTATCAATTCTTAAGCGAGTAGTATTGATTATAAAAATATTTCTATTTGCATAATCAAACGAAACAATATTAGAACCATTCCAAGCCCATCCACAAGTATTAGGAGGGAAACCGCTTGTTATGGTAGCAAGTGGAGTTCCATCTAATCCTACTTTATAAATATTTGCACCATTTTCTGTTACCCATAAATAAGAACCATCATATGTTATAGCTTGAGCGTTAATTGTACCTGCGGCACCAGCATACGCTGCTACATAATCAATTGAGGAACCATTCCATTTATAAATATACAAAGTTCCCGCACGAATGAAGTACAAATGTCCATCTGCATATTCGACATCATAAGTAGAATTTAATGGAAGCGCAGCAGATTCTGCGATAATTGTCGCAGTTTGAGTTGATGAGTCTAAATCATAACCAACAATTTTTAAATTACCTCCAGCATAAACTATCAACCATAAATATCTTCCATCCCAAGCAGCACCATGAGGAGAGCCATATCCAGATGGCAGTGGCAATGTTACGAAATAATAACCATAAGCATTAGTTATTTGAACAAAATTATTATCATAAAAATACGCTCTATTATTCGCTTGATCAGTAAAAATATAATGCTTACCAGTCCAAACTACGCCTCTAAATTGTACATTTGCAACAAGTTTACCTGTATCATAATAAGTTAGACTAGAATCAGTAGCATCAGCACCAAAAGAACTAATGCCCGGATAAGAAGTGGTATAAGAAGCGGTTTTATGAGAAAGCAGATTGGAGCTAAGTCTAATTGTCCCCGCAACATCCAATTTAACAGCAGGACTTGTTGTACCTATACCAACAAAACCATTGTTTAAAATGAATAAACCTTCAGTAGTAGCCTTAAATCGGTTATCTGTTACTGGAAATTCATATCTGTTAAATCCAAGAAGACCAGCGACTGTTGCGCCGGTTCCAGTCGCAGACGTTTCAGTTAAATTTGTATTAGATTTTATTCTAACATTAACTATCATAGCACCACAAGCACCACCAATAGATCGTAAACGTAATTCAATAGAACCACCATTAGAAGTTAATCTAGCATCAACAACTACACCATTACGGTCTCCAGCATAGTGAGCTTGAGTTCTACTTGGTAATTGAACCCAATCTGTTGTAGTGCCTGTATAATAATTAGCTATCAATTCAAACAATGAGTATTCAATTGTGCCGCAATTATGATGGAATATTTCAAAAGTTGCTCTTATTGAACTAGCAGAAGCTGCCAAAGTTCCGATTTCTGTAAAAGCACCATTTGCAGCAGCTACAGTCCTTTGAATTCCTACTGTATGTTCTTCTGCGGCAGTTCCATTATAATCCCAATATAGGCTTCCAATGACATGTAATTTTTTAGTTGGATTTGTCAATCCTATACCAACATTACCATTACCAACTGGTACAACACAAACATTATTTCCACCATAATTTAAATAAAGAGGTACACTTCCTTGGCTTTGAACTTCGGCTGCTGTCGCATTAGTGCCTAATGCTAAAGTAGTTGTCCCATTAGTTATTTTTTCTTGAAAGACTGAACCTAATGTTCCCGGACCACTTACATTAAGTAAAGATGAAGGATTTCTTAAACCTATTCCAACATTACCGCCATTAGGATTTAGTAAAAGCGGATAATTAACGGCTGAATTTACAGAGTCACCGCACTGTATCCATGAACCCCATGGTGATGCGTCTGCAACACCCATATACATACCATGACTTGCGCTAGCAGTTTTAGCTCTTAAAGTTAAGAATCCACTAGTATTAGCGCCAGCCGCTGCTGGATACGCATTTGGTGCATCAATATGAAGTCTTAAATCAGGATTTGTCACTCCTATACCGACATTACCGCCAAAACTTGCACCTCCAACTACTGTTAGAGAACCATCTGTTTTAATTGTCGAAGCGGCACTTCTATACAAATTAGCAGAAGCATCATTTCCAAAGCTCATTCCTCCTGTAGCAGCAACAGATGAAGTTGTACCGACATTCAATAAAGCAGGGGGAGCATTATTAAGGTCGCCGATATGAAAACGCCCTTCTTTATTAAGAACCATTGCTATGGTTCCACTAGCATAGAACCAAGTTTGTTGAACAGACCTTGCGTGATTAAGGGCTACCACTGTAGGAGAATTGCCATCTGCTGGGGAATTATAAGGCCCAATATAAGCAACATTTGTAGGAAGGACAATCCCAATCATTGGAACAGCTAATCCAGTAGAAGTAGTGAAAGATATACCGCCGCCAGAGATTTGAAGCTTATTAGAAGGATTAGTCACTCCTATTCCAACATCACCGATATTAGTTATACGAAATCTTTCTACGCTAGGAAGATCAAACGGAGAAGTATGCAATGCAAGACCGACTTTTCTATTATAACCAGCACCACCAACAGCATCTTCTTCTGAAACAGCATATATACAAGCAGATTTTCCAAGAGCATTTGGTGCATCAACACTACCACCACCCATTTTTATACCCCATTTTGCATTATTATTTGAGGTAGAAGCTGGTACAGCATTAAATGGAGCAGTTAATATTAAAAAATCATTAACCAAATTAGCATTCATTAATGCACTAGTGCTAATTGAACCTAATTGTATTCTTGAGCCTGTAGGAGTAGTTTCTACAACATGTAATTTGCTAGTAGGAGTGACTATCCCTATGCCAACATTGCCACCTTGTTGATTAAAAAAAGAATTTCCAGCAGCAAGCCCAAGTCTATGATTTCTAGTCCATGTAGATCCATCACTAGATATTCCACCAAATTCAATACCACCATCAGTTATCTGATTATAAGAAAAAATTCTCATCACAGCATTAGAAGGGTCAAGTCCAAATCCTACTCTGATATTTGCGCTAGTTTCTCCTAGCAAAAGAACTTGAGCAACATTATTAGCTTTAGCTAGATCCAATAATACTCTTGGATTTGTCACTCCTATACCGACATTACCGCCAAGAGGATTTAAAACTATTGGATACGCTAAACTGTTTAACGTAGCATGTTTACCCTGCAACCATAGGCTAAATGGAGAAGTCACCATTCTGCCCACCGCTAGCTCTACGCCTAAACTATTAACATTAAAAATCGATGCAGCACTAGCATTTAAACTTGGGTCCATTGAAGTTCCATAAACTTCTAAAGGATTTCCTAATGATGTCGTTCCTATGCCAACATATCCATTAGTATTAGAGAATATAGGAGCAACAAGCGTTGAGTCTCCTCTAGATAAATACTGACCTCTTACTTCGCCATAATCTAATCCTTTGCCTTTATATATTTTGACCTCATCTATTATTCCATAGAAGAATTGACCAACAGCGTGAGCAGATCTACCAATGTATCCTGCTGAAGATACTTGAATATTTAAACTATTTGCAACAGAAGATATTCTTGTTCCGTTAGAATATACGCTTAGAACAGAACTAACTCTTGTTACGACAATATGATACCAAACATTAGCTGCCCAAACTATAGTAGGAGCAGTTACAAAAACATTTTGGGCATATACCTCTAGAGTGTTAAGATTGCTCTGAGGTCTAATTAGTATACCTGCTGTATACAGACCAATTTCTATTAAGGTATTATTGAAGCCAGTAAAGCTACCATTGGGTCTACACCAAAGTGAAACAGCAAAATCTCCAGTTCCAAAATCAAAATCAGTACTATCAGGCACAACTACATAATTATCATTGCCTCCAAAACCATCTAAAGCCGTGCCTCTTATAGCAGTCGTCGTATAAGTTAAGCCGAGAGCAGATGTATTATTTCTTCCTGTTTTGTCTGATATTAATAATCCTGACCCTTCATCAAATCCATAATAAGCAACTAACCCATGATCACTTGGAGCCGTTATTATAGAATCGTTTGCTATACGATAGAAAGATGATCCGTCTATATTAATATTCCCAACAACATCTAGTTTAGCTCCGGGTGTTGTTGAGCCTACACCAACGTTACCAAGACCATCTACTAAAAATCTATTTGATATAGATGGTTTATTTGGTAAAGATGGTAAATTTGTAATAATAATATTTTGTATACTACAATCAGTGGCGCTAACACCTGCAACCCCAGAGCTTTGAAGCAATGTAAATCTTACATACAGGGGAGTTGCTGAATTAGAAACAGAATATGTTAATGTTTCTGTTCCAGACGCTGCTACAGTTTGGCTTCTTGTTGTCCAAGTTGAACCATCTGGGCTTGTTTGCAACAACGCAGATGTTGCCAGACTAACGGCATTCGCATATACAACACCAGATATTGTTCCAGACCATCCAGCGGGAATAATTGGAAATCCACCTCCAATATAAAGATTAGCGGAAACGCCAAATCCAGCAAGACTTGCTAATCCTATATAAGTTCCAGCATAACTCAATCCCGCTGTGTATCCGTCTACAGAAATGTATGAAGCTGCATCTGATGCTGAAGATATTTTTACTGATGAAGTTAAAATATTATAAGATGAAAGAACATTTCCATCAACGTGAAGCTTTTGCGAAGGACTTGTCACTCCTACGCCTACGTTACCTTCGTTTGTCTGAATAGCGGGGATAATTTTATTAGCCATATTATTATGTCACTGATACTTGTTGTCCCATTACATGATATGTAATTAGAGATGAATATGTTGAAAGAGTTGCAGAAATTAATTTTAATTGTATTAAGAAGTTTTGAGTACCTGCGGCTGCTGGGTCTACTATTTGTATATCTATTTTGTCTCCAGCGGCTCCTCTTGTATTATCGTGAGCGGTTATGATAGTTCCGGGTTCTCCGTACCCAGCATTATCACCATTCTGAATAAATAGTTCAGATACAAACGCTACTGCACTATGATTACTCCAGTCGCCAAATGCGCCAATCTTAACGTAGCAAGAAGTATGTGCTGTCAGACTTATTGTTAATACAGTAGTGTAAGATGCAGTAGTTAGTGTTACTGTTTTGCTGTCATATTTGTGATTATTGAAACTTGTAGCACCTGCCACAACAAGATTGCCATCTGTTTTTATTGTCGAAGCTGCTGATCTATATAAATTAGCAGAGGCATCGCCGCCAAAAGTTAAACCGCTTGCTGGTAGAGTTGAACCTACTGGGCCAACTGATAGGAGTGTAGTTGGAGCATTAATTCCTATACCAAATTTACCATCAGCAGCAATTCTAACTTTTTCACTGTCCATAGTGAATGTAATTGGCCTACGGCTACCACCATAAAATGTGGATGCTATATCTATAATTGAAGCGCCAGCGGTTAATTGTAATATGCCACCTGAAGCAGATTCTGATACTCTAAGAACACCATATACTTCTAATTTAGTAGCAGGATTTGTCGCGCCTATTCCAACATTTCCATTGCCCTTCAATACGAGCATATTATCGACCGTATTGGATCTAAAAATTAAAAGATCATCAGTAGTAGTCCCATCTAAATCTGTTTTAATAGTATATCTATTAGAATTGTCAGATGCTTGTATATGTATTTTTACATTGTCAGCAGATTCATTTCCCTTAATAGCTATTTGACCATTAACTTGTAATGTATTTGTTGGGTTTGTTACTCCTATTCCAACATTTCCATCAGGCCCTATCCTAACTCTTTCTGCTCCAGCAGTATGAAATAGAATTGGATTGGCAGTATCTGCTACGATATGCATTCTATCATAGCTATATAACATTGAACCAGAGCCTACTACTCCAGCGTAATTATAACCAGTTCCGTTTCTTAATAGTTGAACATTTCTTGTTCCATCTGTTATTTTTAATCCATCTGATGAAGTGCCCAAAGCAGAATCAGAAGCGACTCCAATTGATAATTTATTATCAGGCAGAGTCGTGCCTACTCCTACATTGCCATTATTGCGGAAAGACATTCTCGCGCCAACGCCTTCTTGCCATACAGAAAGAGCAGGGCTTGCATTAGTGTCTCCGACAACGGCAATTCTCCACTTTCTCGTTCCATCTGCATGTACAAAAAATCCACCATAACCATTTGAAGAAGCATAATCGGCAATAAATCCGGGTTCTATTCCTCCACTTGCAAAAGATCTTATTGCTGTTCCACTAACATCTAATGACCATACAGGATTTGTCGTTCCTAATCCAACATAATTTGAAGTATTTATTGTAATTGCGGGAGCATTTGAAGCATAACCTAAATGCATTTTACCAGCTAAAGATTTAATTATTGATTCTCCAGCAGCAGTACCAATAAAGAATTGATTAAATCCACCTGCTACACCCATTTCTAATTCGCTGGCAGTTCTACCAACTGATAAATATGTATAAGCTCCTGCGCCATTTGATCTAAAGCTTGAATATGTATTTGATTGTAAAACTGATAATTTTCCATCAGGACTTGTCGTTCCAATCCCTACATTTCCCTCTACGATTAAACCATTTGTTGGAGCAGATATGTTATAGCTATTTGAACCAATACTTACATTTCCAACTACAGACAACTTATTAATTGGATTAGAAGTTCCAATTCCAACCTTATTATTAACAAGAACAAAATCACCACTTCCATATTGCCCAGCAACAACCCTATCATCAGCAAAGACTTCTAGGACTGGAAGACCTGCTGAATTGTTTACTGACATTAATGAATCACTGAGGTCATCAACGACTGAGAATAGGGTTCCGTTTGTCCCGTCTGCTCTTAAGACTGTTGCTCCAGCAACTGTTGAGACGACATGGAGTTTACCTGATGGAGTAGATGTTCCAACACCTAAATTTCCACCGTTAACATAAGAATTAGCAGTTGCAGAAAAATATACTAATATATTAGAACTGCCATCAACTATTCTAAGAGGAAAGTTATTATAAGTAAATTGAGTATTATCCCAATACCAAGAAAGAGTAGTATTATTAGGAGACCAAGCCCTTACTTGACCGCCTGCGCTTCCAAATCCACCAGCACCATTAAAAAATAAATCAGGAGTACTGTCGCTAGCATCTCCTACGATATTTAATCTACCATCTGTTTTTAAAGTTCCCGCTGCGCTTCTATATAAGTTAGCAGAAGCATCTGCACCAAACGTTAAACCGCTTGCAGCGCTTGTAGAACCCGCACCACCAACTGATAGGAGAGTGGCTGGAGAGACCGTGCCTATGCCTACATTACCACCATTTTCTATAGTAAAGATATCAGCCGCATCAGTATTATTAGCAATTCTTAAACTATTAGAATTAGAACCCAATTTAATATAAGAATTTGAAGCACCGGCAGAGTATCTGCCTAATTCTAATTTTGCATTATTGTCATCTAATATACGAATTCCACCTGCTACACTTAACTTTCCATAAGTTGCAGTTGGATTGGTCGTCCCTATGCCTACATTACCCCTCGATGTCCAAATACTAGATCCCGGCAATCTTATTTCATCTTCAACATTTCCAATCCATGTTGAAGAAAATTCTGTCATTTCTATATTCCAAAGAAAAACTGTACCTGCTGTTTGCTGAGTTACCCCGGTTTCAAGATTATATCCTAAGTGTATATTTATTGCACCAGTTACAGTTGCTGTAAAAGTATAAGAAATGTGCGTCCATTTACTAGTGCTCAATCCGTCATTTGACGTAAACGCTTTGCCTCCAATTGTATTCCAAGCTTGCGTATTATTAACTACTAAACAAAAATTAGTAGCAGTTCCTAATTTTACCCACATTCCAACCGTATAAACTCTACCATTTGTTAATCCTGAAACTGTTTGGTATAAATCAAATAGTAATGCTGAAGTTGCTGAAAGGGTATAAGTACCAGCAGAAGTTGTTCCATCAGGAGCGGTTGCATTATTATTTGTGAAACTACCGTTCCCTATATTCCAAGTTGGAGAGTTTGTTGCTCCGTATACATAAGCCCCTGCACTAGAAAATCTTGGAGAATTAAAAGCAGAACGAGAAGTTATTGAATTAGTAACGTCTAATTTATAAGCAGGATTTGTACTGCCTATACCAACATTACCATTGCCCATGAACCTTACACGTTCTACGGCTGCTGCACCAGCTACATCGTTAAGAGAAAACGCAAGGTCCATATTGGTAGCAGTGCGTATTGCATCAATAAATACTTTGCCGCCATTGGCATTATTAAATGGATCTGATGTAGAAGCAGCCAAGACTCTTACGGTTGTTCCAGCCGTAGTGTCCATATTCATTGCTCTGATGGATTCAAATATCCCACCAGCAGCAGTCTTCATCAAATGCAAAGATCCGTCTGCAATTCTAGCTTGTGAAGAGGTATAAGTAGCTGTATTGACAGTGCCGCCGTTTACAACAAATTTAGCTATAGGATTCGTTGTGTTTATGCCAACATTACCACTTGTATCAATGCGCATCCTTTCGGAATTAGCGGCTCCAAATTTTAATGCACCAGTTAACGTATTAGTACGAACAAATAAAGAATTATCTGAAGAATCAGCAAATACCTGACCCTTTAAAACGCCGGAAACATTAAATTCTAAAGTTGAATATATACTTGATGAATCACTATCTAATAATAAAGCATTATTAGAAGAAGTTTGAATAATATGGAGTCTACTTGATGGATTTGTAGTGTTTATACCAACATTTCCATTTGCATTAATTATTACTTGAGCATCGCCAACCGAAGCATTAGTGCGAAAACCTATTCTTCCGAGAGAATTTGAAAATAGTATTCCATTTGATCCACCTAAACTTTGGTTTCCCTGTTGGCTTTGAATTAATAGATTTCCTTGACTTGCCTGTTGAAACCTAGCTAGATCGGCAGTCGCAGCATCTGCTGCTAAAACATGAATTTCAGCATTTGGGGCTGTTGTGCCTACGCCTACATTTCCGTTTTCATCAATAACAACTTGTGCAGTAGCGGCAACAGAAGGCAGAGAAGTCCCATTACAATTAAAAGCAATATAATCTACAGTAGCAGAAATATGCCTTATTAATGATCCATATGTTGGTCTTCCAAAACGAATACCGGGATCATTATTAGATTGTAAATCCAACAAAACAGAATCTGTGCCAGCAGATTGCACCACGGTTAATCTACTAGTTGGACTTGTGGTTCCTATACCTATCCCAGTTCCTAAATCATAAATACTACCTGTAATTAATTCTTTAGTCCCGTTCCAGCGAGCGGTCCAATTAGCCACTCCTTGACCAGATAAGAAAGTACTACCTGCATAACCACTTAGAGAATTAATCCTAGCGTTAAGAGTTGAACCAGTTGCAGCTAGGTTCGTATTCGTAGTGTTGATCTTAGTGTCAAGGGTTGAACCTGTGGCAGCTAGGTTAGTGTTCGTAGTGTTAATCTTAGTATCAAGGGTAGAACCAGTTGCAGCTAGGTTAAGTATCGTAGCAAAGTTCGCATTGGAGTAACCGCTCAGAGTGTTGATCTTAGTGTCAAGGGTAGAACCAGTGACAGCTAGGTTAAGGATCGTTGCAAAGTTCGCGTTGGAATAACCGCTCAGAGAGTTGATCTTAGAATCAAGGGTTGAACCTGTGGTAGCGAGATTTCCGCTTAAAGAAGTAATAGTTGGAGAAATTATTCCAACAGAAGCAATCAAATGACCAGTAGAAGAAGTAGAAACAGGAATATAAGAACTGTAATTTTGATTACCAAAAGATCTAATTTTATTTATTACTAATGCGCCAGCAGCAATAGCCTGATTTGCAACAAATGAAAATCTAAAGTATCTTGAAACACCATTGCTCTGAATTGAATTAGCAATGCTTAAAGCGATTGTTCCCCTTGTGTTATCGGTTGTAAAAGTCTGCTCTGATATAGAAGTAGTCCAATTTATTAAATCATTACTATTCTCTACGTTTAATTTAAAACCCCAAAAAGCTTGATTCCAATCAGTATTTAAAAGTATAAAATTTGGTCTTCTATAATAATCACCCAAATCTACAACAAATCGTTTTCCAGAAATTCCAACAGAATATTCTGATGAAGTTACTAAATTTAAATATGAATTCGCATTACCATTTAGCAAATCACGATATGGCAAAGGTGACGGATCTGTATACCAGTTACTGCCAGAAAAATACTGACCGCTAATAGTTGTTTTAAATCTTAATGGGTCGTTAACGCCAATAGCATTAGATAATGCGTCTATTAATTCTAAATTAGACTGAGGACCATAAGCTACACTACTAGAATATCCTAAATAAGCATTATTTACATTTGAAGGATAAGCTAAATCTTCACCAACAATTATATAATCAGAAAACCTAGCGTTTCCGCCAGAGACATCTAATTTAAATGCAGGAGTAGTTAAACCTATACCTACATTACCAGCAAAAGTTGCATTTACAGCAACATCTAAAGAACCATTGGTTTTTATTGTAGAAGTAGCGCTCCTGTATAAATTAGCACTAGCGTCTCCACCAAAAGTTAAACCGCTTGCTGCTGAAGCAGAACCTGCTCCACCAACTGACAACAGAGTAGTTGGAGAAGCTGTGCCTATTCCAAAATTACCATTTAAATCAATTATAGCTTTCTCAATAGAATCAATACCAAATGATAAATTATAAACTGAAGAATTTGTGCCTACATAAAATCGTTTAACTGTATCACTGCCCGAAATAATTTCTAATTTGCCACCTCTATTAACATCATTAATATTCCCTAAATTAATTCTAGTATTATTACCACCAATAACATCTAATTTATTAACTGGATTTGTAGTACCGATACCGACATTTCCATCTGCTTCTATGCGTAATTTTTCAGTTAAATTTTGAGTTCCAGCAGTAGCTGAAGTTAAAAATGCGAGATAACCTTTAGTCGTTTCTAAAGTACCTTGTGCGCTTACGCCAGCATAAATGCTTGCTTTTACCGTATTAGTATCAAATCCGGGATAATAAATTTTAAAATCTATCGCTCTTGTTCCAGATCCATATGCGGCTGCATCAATTGCTTTTGCAATGGTTAAAATAGTTGATGGATTTGTTGTTCCTATTCCGATATTTCCGCCGTTTGCTACAGTAACAGCATTAGCATTAGTGGTTCTATTGAAAATAGCAAATCCATTTGTACCGTCTGCACCAGCGGACCATAAATTACTTGTACTGCTTTGGAAATCCATCCAAGTGCCAGCAGTTGATCCAGAAATAAATATCAATTGGTTGTCGCTTGAAGTGATATGAAGTTTTCTAAGTGGATTAGTTGTACCTATACCAACATTACCAGCTCCATCAATACGAAACTTTTCTGTTAGTGATGATGCGTTATCGAACTTTGTAGAGAATGCTAGGTAACCGGCATTTCCTCCACCTCCTCTATAAAAACTTATTTTTGCAACATCAGTGATGTTATTTTGAGCCGAAATTCCAAAAATAGGTACATCACCAAGGTCTTGTCGGTTATTTCTAAGTGTTATTAGTGATTCCGCATTTTGAATTTGTTCAATATGTAATTTAGTGACAGGACTTATCGTCCCTATTCCTACATTACCATTAGATAAAATTCTTAAAGCTTCAACATTTGAATTAGCTCCAACTCCTAAAGCCATTCCATAAGATGCACCGCTTGGATTAAATTCAATATAAGCTTGATTTGTTACATCTGTTCGCTTTTGAATTCTTGTACTGGCAGTGGTCCAATCTGATCCTGTTGCAAAACGTGTTTCTACTAAATTAATTTGCGAAACATTTCCATTATTAACAGCATAAGTAAATCCAGTAATAGTAGACCCAGCAGGAATACCGGGTAATGTTCCTGCATTTATATTTAAAGTAGTAACGGTAGTAGTATTAGTGTTAAAATTGCCATTAACTACTAAGCTACCATCCGTTTTAATTGTCGAAGCGGCGCTCCTGTATAAATTAGCGCTAGTATCATTTCCAAAAGCCAAACCACTTGCAGCAGAAGTAGAACCGGAACTGCCAACTGATAAAAGAGCCGCTGGAGAAGTCGTTCCTATACCTACGTTACCATTATGGTAAATACGCATTCTTTCAGCATAAGTTTGGTCATTAAGTTGATTTGTATAAAAAGCTAAACTTGTACCTCGATTATATCCTAAAGAATCTTCGCTAACAGCGTAAATTGCTGAAGTCTTTCCTAAGCTATTTGAAAGAGCATCAGTTGATCCAATAAATTTAATACCCCATTTTGCTCCAATATTAGAAGCACCTGCTGGATTATCGCCGTAAGGGACATTTAAAATTAATAAATCATTTGTAGAGCCAGCGTTCATCAAAGTACTTGAAGAAAGGACCCCTAATTGAATTCTTGTCCCTGTTGCAGTAGTCTCTACTACATGTAATTTAGAAGTAGGAGCAGTTAATCCTATACCAACCTTACCATCATAAGTAAACGAAACTAAATCTGTAGTAGGATTTGCTAATGTATTTCCGCCTACAAGAGTAAAAGTATTTAAATCAGTAAACTTAAATCCAAAATCATATGCTGAAGCAGTATTGTTTTGAAATATTATTGGACGAGTACCATTAGCTCCTACGAAATAAGAAGTACTAGATGAGTCTGCATTTACAGTTATTCCATTTGTGAAACCCGCGCTTCCATTTACATCTAATTTATAAGCTGGGTTTGTAGAGCCTATACCAACATTACCACCAGCAGCTATTCTTAATCTTTCTGTTCCATTTGTCGTAAATACTAGTGGATACGCCTGTGCAACGCCAAGGTAAGCAAGGCCTGTAGCCACACCATATACATTTGTCGCAGCAGCATTATTAAATCCAACTGCACCCCCAACTAAAGCCCTAACATCAAAACTTAATTTTACATCAGTTCCTGTCGCGTTTACTGTAGAAATGCTTCCGCCTTCAACTGCTAACCTTGAAGCTGGCGTAAGTGTGCCTATGCCTACGCTACCACCTGCTTGGATAACCATTCTGGTAGTATCGCCCAAAACATTGTCATAACCAATAAATTGAGCGATATAAGCGGTGCTAGTATCATTTGTAAATACTTTTAATGCTGTAGTAGCTGATGACTGTCTTATATCTAATTTAGCAGCAGGGTTATTTGAACCAATTCCCAAACTTCCACCAGTAGCAAATGTAAAAAGTTCATTAAAAGTAGATCCATTATAATAAAAATACTGTAAAGCATGCGGAGAAGTTGATGAGCTAAGTCTTTTAGATATATGCCAAAATGTTCTAACTCCAGCCATATTAGAACCAAGATTTAAATTAGAATAACCATCTCCAATTGTTTCTGCTCCAAGAGTTGCTTGAGTATCGTATCCAGAAGAAACAGTAACTATTCCATAATCAACAAGACCATTGCTACCGTTATCTCCAATTTTTGATATTTGTAATTTCGCAGCGGGGCTTGTTGTGCCTATTCCAACTGCTGTACCTATATCATAAATGCTTCCAGTAACTAATTCTTTAGACGTATTCCAACGAGGAATGTAGTTTGCTACTCCAACTCCAGAAAGGAAAGTGTTATTTGCGTAACCACTCAGAGTGTTAATCTTCGTATTAAGAGTCGAACCTGTGGCAGCTAAGTTAACTACCGTAGCGAAGGTGCTGTTGGAATAACCACTCAGAGTGTTGATCTTCGTATCAAGGACCGAACCAGTTGCAGCTAAGTTCGTTATCGTCGCAAAGTTCGCGTTGGAATAACCACTCAAGGTGTTGATCTTCGTATCAAGGACCGAACCAGTTGCAGCTAAGTTCGTTATCGTCGCAAAGTTCGCGTTGGAATAACCACTCAAGATGTTGATCTTCGTATCAAGGGCAGAACCAGTTGCAGCTAAGTTCGTTATCGTCGCGAAGGTCGCATTTGAGTAACCGCTAAGAGAATTTATCCTATTATTTAATAAAGTTCCAGTAGCAGCAATTTGCCCGCTTAATGAAGACAAGTCTACAATGCTTGAATCCGCTTGCCACATCACGCCTGATGTAGTCGAGGTCAAAACTTGACCGGCAGTTCCTAAACGATTAGAATAGTCAAATATAAAACCAGAAATTTGAATTCCTGTCGTCAGAACTTCATCTATAGCAAATTGAGCCATTTGTAAACCTTAAACCTTATTATTAATTACACAAAAAAATCTCTAGCTCCCTAAAAATCGAGAGCTAAAGATTGCGTTTTTAAGATTGCTATCTAATTTAAATTAGAGTTGCATCTTCGGGAATGGAGGAATCTCTGGAGCCGTCGCTGAATTGACTACGCTTTGAAGAGCCGCAGTACACTTGTCAAGGTATACATGCTCATCGTAACTCAATCGACTCTGACGAGCTAGGCCTACAAAAGTGTTTAAGGCAATTTGTGCAGTAGGATCTGGCAGGTCTTTAACGGATGGAGGTTGCTGGGGTGGCTGTTGATTGGTCTGTTCCATATATTTATTATCTTCCTTCGGCTAAAATTTTCTTGGCAATATCAGAGACGTTATTGTCACTGACTCTTTGATTTCCGGCTACTTTTAAATAAGAATTATTGTGTCTGCGAAATTCATTCAATAATCGCTCTCTCAACATCTTCATATTATCTACAGGGATAAGGCTCATTTTAAGGGCATGATTTTGGAGATCGCTTTTAGTCATGGCATTCAACTGACTCCAATATTCGTCTTCATTAAAAGTCCCGTATTTATCTGATCCAGAATCACCAAGAATTTGATCGAGAGTTTGGTACTGTTTCTCTTCAATCTTGGCATGAGTTTGATTTAGTTCTTCTAGAGCTTGCTTCTTTTTAGCCATACCATATTCTAATATATATAAAGGAAAATATAAAATAAAAAACCCCAGAGGGGTTACCTCTGGGGCTAAAACTAAGAGAGTTTTTAATTAGTTGGTGATAACACCACCGACAGCGCGAGCATCGACGCAAACGCGACCTTCCTCTAGGAATCCGTAGAAGCCAGTCTTCTCTGCGCGAGAGATGAATTGGTCATCAGGGAGAACAGTGAGTTGTCCACCGCTCTCAGCGTTTGTAGCAACTGGACGGACGAAGGCCTCACGGCTCAAATCAAGACCAATTGAGAGGTCATGAGAAGCAGTGGCGAAGGTGACAGCATTTGCACCATTGATGTCAGGATAAGTGGTTACGTCAAATGAATCAAATAGAGTGTTATACTTTTGGTTCTTACCAAGTTCGATTAGCTCGATAATGTTGATACCGAACAAGCTCTCCATTCCGCCGCCTCTATACAACTCAGTACGAATATCTTCAGACAATTGAGTTTGGCTAGTGGAGCTAGTTGGGAAAATAGGATTGAACGAGAAAGAGCGAATCTTAGCCTTAATTTCTGGGCTAATAAAGAGGTCAGTCAATCCGCGAGCAGAGGCATCAGAAGGAGTACCACCAGCAAATGAGACATTAATTCTCTTAAAACGGAGAATCAAGTCATTCAAGCAGCCTAGATCAAAAGCTCTTGCGCCACCGACTGGAGCGATAAGATGCTTCAAAGCTCCAGAGGCTGAATAAGAAGCTGAACGACCATTCAAGGTAGCAGCAGCGCCGAGAGCCTTCAAGATAACAGCCCAAGCATTGCGCTCTTGTTTAATAAGAACCTCTTGAGCCATACGATCCAAAGCTCCACTGACTACGTCAAGACGAGCCTTACGGGCATACTTCTTATTGAAAGAAACAGCAGAGTCAAGACGGTAGGTGGCGAGCTTCAACTCTTGAACTGGTTGATCCATGTAGTTGGAGGGTAGACCACCAGCGACATTTTGAGCCCAGACGGAAACTAGGCCAGCGGCCTCGTTGTAATAAAGATCAAGAGGATAAGAAGGACTATCGTCTTCGTTAAACTCCATGTCTTTGTAAATCATGCTGGCAGTACCAGCTTGAGCGAGGACCTTTTGGATAACTGGTCCTACGAAAGCGGCCAAGGCTTCCATAGCTTCAGCGGCCTCAACTACATTGCGAGAACCAACCTTCTTGATTAGCTCTACTTGTTCTGGCGTATTTTTTAATTTAAGTCTCATATTATAATTAATTAATTGGTTAGGTTAGTGGTTATATTATAGGTCGAGGTTCAATAGTGCATAACCATCGTCATCAGCGGAACCTAAGTAAGTTCCAACTTTAGCACCACCAGCGCTACCATAGATGACAGCGTTGGTTTCTAATTCACCGTTAGCATTAATGAAAGCAGAGTTACCAGCGGTAGCTCCAGTTGCATAAGCCAAGATGATGCCGCGCTTGAGAACTGGTACAGTTTGTCCAGAGACAACAGCACTCAATTCAGCAGCCTTACGAGGATTGAAGATCAACTTCTCGCCGTTTTCGTCAGTTTCGCGAACGTCATTGAGAAGAAGACCAATTACCTTGCCTACATCGCCAGTGCCAGCAGTAGTAACGCGAGCAGTGGTAGAGTAACGATCAGAAACGACGTTAGAGTATGAAGCGCCAACGGAGGTAGCTGATGTGATATTTAGAGAGTCATCGGTATTTTTCCAACCGGCTCCAAGGACTTTAACGAAAGTTCCTTTGTTTACAGTTTCGAGATCGAAAGCGAACATGTTGATAACTTCATGCTCACCATAACCACGAAATGGTTTAATTAATCTTTTAGTAGATGAATATGGCATACTATTTTCCTATTATTTATTTATTTGTTTATTTTGTAATAACGAAGCCTTCGTCATTAAAAGCTGATTGGTATTTTTGCTTAACAGTCTTTGATGGATTAACCATGCCAGCAGTGATTTGATCAGCTTGCTGAGTTCCATTGTTAATAGCGTCATCAACGACAGTAGCATTTTCTGTAGAGGCTACAGTTTCTTTAACTTCAGAAGAGGCGACTTCTTTGACCTGTTCTTTTGGAGTTTTTGAAGCTTTGTAAGCCTTATTCTTTTCCTTCATTAGGACGCCCATTTTCTTTTGGTAGGCGGAGAAAGAAGTTTCATCTAAATCTCTGATATCGTTAGCAATTACTTCTCTGTCTTCGGTATCAAGATCGTACTCTTCATCAAGCGCAGCCATTCTGGAAGAGAATACTTCTTGCTTCTCCTTGGAAGATTTTTCTTGTTGTAGAGCTTCTAAAGACTGCTTGAGAGACTCAAGCTCCTTCTTTAGGGTTTCAGAATCTGAAGAGAGACTAGCGAACTTCTCTTCAGCGTTCTTGATTGCGTCTTCTTTAGCTTTTTGTTCAGCAGCGAATTTCTCAGAGGCATCTTTGAGTTGCTCTCCAATAAAGTCCCTGATGGAAGAAGCGGTTGCCTCTTTAAGCAACTCATCAGTAATTTGAGATAATTCAGATATTTTCATATTCTTTCTTTCGATAATTACATTAGATTCTAACGTTTGTGAAATTTCTTCCGCTTTTTGCTCTACAATTTGTTCAGATTCTTGTTTTCTAACGCTAACACCGATAACATCGGCAGCAGGATTTGCAGTTAGCCCAACCCCAAGAGGCAACACTCGGCCTTTAATTTTACGGTAAATTAATTGATTTTCATTCAGCCTTCCGCTGCCACCAAAGCCGGTTAACTTTCCTTTGATCTTTTCAATCTCTTCTTTGTCAGAAATGATTGTAGCATTTTCAATATTCTTTTCAGATCCCTCTAATACCGCTACTTCAAAATCATTATAACCCAATTCCCAAGAAGCACTGACCTTCATGTAATTGTTAGAAGTAGGGTCATTTGATTCTTCGATAGTATTGGCGAGGTCTTTATTTACAATCTTCCAAACAACACCACCAAGAGTGATATTATATGGTTCTTTTTTATCTTTGACTTGCTCTTCAGTAAGTGGTGCATCAGTTCCAAACTCAGAAAATCCTGCTGACAAGATAACACCAACTATATTGGCGCGATTGTGTTCAATATTGATTGGCTTATTGATGAAATTTTTATACATCTCAGAAGCGATAGCAGAATCAACTACATCACCATTTTTATTAACACGATTTACGACACAAGCATTAAATGCAATTGGCAAAAGATCCATATTAGACTCAGCATTAACGTTAGGAATAAAATTCCCCACATCAATAAGACTGGCTAATGATAAATACTTATCTTTTTCCTCAGAAACCAATGGTCTGATTGAAGAACTAAACGTTGTAGAGAATTCAAATTTCATATTATTCTAGAAAATATGTAATACTACCCACGGTTGCGGTTGCAATAGCCAATCCAGAACTGTCTGGCAGTCTCAAAGGAGCAGAATAATTACAATTGCCTTGCGCTACATAAGCGAATATACTCCCGCTTGCTGTAGTACTGGCATTTGCCAAAGTAAGATTAGCTTGAGTACTTACGTCAGTAATGAAAATTCTTGAATTGCCACTATTAGGAGGCTGAATTAAAACACCTGTTGTTGTAAAATTAACGGTTATTGTTGGTACTGATGCAATGCCATTTTGAATAAAAGATTTCATTTATTTTAAAGTTAAAAGATATTTAGTTTGGTTTACGTCTCCTAAAATTTCATCTCTAATATTGAGAAGATCAGTATCTTTAGCTGGGTCTATTTGAGAAGGTAAATCATTGCTAAGAAATGCGATAAAGCTGTTCATTGTGTCAAGAGGGCTAATTGATTTATAGTTTTGCAAAGTTAATACAAATGATTCTTTAGCAATAATACGTCCATACTTGCCCATGAAAGTCTCAACAAAATCATCAATATTTTCAGAAAGCTTATCATACAATTCTCCAAAAGTTTTATGCTCGGAATAACCATAAGTTTGCCAATGGAAAACTTTAACTTGGTTTTGGAACTCTAACATTGATGATAAGATATTCATATTGCTTAACATTTGTACACTTTTTAATTTATTTTCGTTAACTGGTCTGGGGTTTTAGTAAGTACGTCGCCTTTCTTGTAAGTCTCTCCTTCGTTTGTGACTTGATAAGAAATTACTTTACCCATGCGATCAGGCAATTCTTTTATTTCAGTAACAATTCCTTCGCTGCCAAAATGATAACAAGATCTATTTATGTTCTTCACTTTGCTGCCTACCATATACATAGGACTTGCATAATCAGAACCAGCTTCGATTGATTCTGGACCTTCTTCAACATCTTCAGAATTATCTTCATTTTCAATACTAGCTTTGTTTGAAAATCCTGCTTTTGGGTAGATAAGATAAGTATAAATAGCATTAATATAATCTTCAATTAAGGCAATTTTATTATTCACCCAAGGCTCTGATATTTCAAGAGCAATTTCTGAATTTGATTCTATAGCTTTAATTAGTTCTTGAAGCCTTTCTATTGAAACAGAAAATTGACCAACTGCCATTTCGGCAGCATCTTGACTATGATACATCATCTCTTCAGAATCATCTTGAATAGCAATATCATCTGCCTTAGAAAGCTCAGGCCAAATTTTAAGCAATTCATCTTGATTCCAAAAAGTAACGCCATCCCAATCTTCTTCGTTTGCTTGAGCTTTTTTTAAGGCACCCTGCTTTGGATAATCTTTATCTCCGGGTTTCGCTGGCTTATAGTTCTTGCCAAGACGATCTTTCTTCTTCTGGATATTATGCCAAAGGCCTTTCCCAGCTTCTACTTCTAAACTAGAAATCCCTGCTGAAGCTTCAACTGGAGAACCCGCTCTCCATTGATAACATGACCAATACTTAGCTTTCCATTTTGGACCGGGATTCTTGTCGCAACCATGTCTTGCTCTAAAACTTTTTCTTCTAGCAGGATCGTCTCTCTTGATCTCCATGTTAGGATCACCAAAGTTAACCTTTACGACGTTTCCTTTTTCATTTTTGACATAAACAGAAAACTTTTTAGGCCCATCAGGAGTTCTGAATGGCTTATTTAATGTTTTCTTTTCTTTGTCTGCGGCGATAATCTTAAAGGAGATATCGATTTCGAGTTCTTGGATTTTCATGTTAAATATATTCTAGCCAGTTTGCTTTTTCTTGTTCTGTATCTAAATATAGGTCATTCTCGTCTTCAAAATCGTAATCAAGATTATATTCTTGAATATCATTATTTGCTTCAGAAAAATCACTATCATTTGGCTCCCAAGAACCTGTAACATCAATTTCCGAAGCTTTAGCTATGTCTTGATCTGCTTTTCTATATGAGTCTTTTACTTTTCCGCCAGACATCATTCTTAAAAACATATTTACTCTTGCTGCGGCCCATCCTCCTCTAGTCATTCCGGGTCTATGAGAAGAACTAAATGCGCCAGCACCTCTGCGATATACTTTCTTTAACTGACTTAAATTAACTTTTCTAGAATGCTTTGCATTGTGATTCTTTACTTTATTTTTAAGCATCTCTACAACTTTAGCAGAAAACTCTATTGCCTTATCGCTTTTGGTTCCTGCGCTACCAGCAGGATTTTTACTAGAACCACTGCGCCTTTCAGAAGGCTTGGAAGGCGTCTGAGCAGAGCTTTTAGGCCCAGACCTCTTTGATTCTATGATTTCAATTTCTAAACCTTGTAAGCTCATAATTTATAGTTGATAATAAATACACTGAAAATTAGCAATTAAGGAAATTATAATGGTCCATTTGTATTAAAGTTTGTGTAGCTCAATCCTTTTAGTAAGCCGCTCATGGATAAGCCATTCGGATGAGGATAAGAATTTTGGTCCATATCGCAGTAAAAACTAAAATCTAAAACAGCATTTGCGCCGACGGAAGAGTCGTAAGAAAGGTCTTTAAACTTTGCTCCTCTAATATCATATCTTATAATAGTATCAGAGTCTTTGTTCATCTTAATTACGATATCGTATTTAGATTCTGATTTTATGTTGGATATTAGGTCTCCAGAATAAATTAAATTTTTATAAATAGCTGAAAAAGTTCCTTCAACAGTGATAGGAGTATTTATTTGTCTGTCTACTGGATAAACATAGCCTAATGTCTTTAGGGGTTCCCTATCTAATGGAATAGTAAAATTAAAACCCTGAATCGCCGAGTCTTGTATGATTACATTTGATTTAGTTTTAGAAGTAGAGTTTACATCGAATACATCTACGGTGATTTCTCCGGGTAACAAGACTGAAATTGAGTTGCCTATTTCTTCATAAGCGGTATTATAATTAGGAATAGAAAAACAAACTCCCGTATTAAGTAGTCCACTCTTAGGCTCAACAAATGGAGATACTGCATTAGTACCGGAAGAATAATAAAGCACATTATGCGCCGTACAAGTAACTGAAGCTATTGGGATCTCGTTAATTTTAGCATTTACTCCATAAGAGGTGATGAAGCAATTACCAAAAGCCAACACAGGGAATCCAGATAGGTTAGAGTTAATGACATCTGCGGGATTTGGGTTAATAGACAAGAAAAGGTTTCTTTGGTCTCTGTATTTAAACGGATATTTGAATGTGTTATTTGTTGGTATTATTAAATCAGTATTATAAGCAAACCCCTGATCTCCAAAAGAGAATCCTGACAAGATGTTTCCACTAGGATGAGTTTGCCCGCCATCAAATTGATCTAAATTTGGAATCCCAAGCTCTACATAAAAACCAAGCCTAGCTTCATTTCTTAAATCTTTAATGTTGTAATTGAAGCTAAGATTTATCTCTGGTGGGTTTAAGTTATAATCATAAATTGTAGAAGCGTTTCCGATTTCAGTAAATCTTACTGGCTGAGTAGAGATCTGATAACTAAATTGATTTATTCTTTTAAGAGGCTGGATTAGATTATAAACTCCTGTTGGCAAAAGAGTGCCATTAGGGTCACAAAAATAATAACCACTTGCTGGAGCAGGTCCAACAAGCAGCAACTGATTATTATAGATTACTCTATTTGTAGGCATTAGATTTTACTATGGTAAAGCAAACTAGCCATATAAGAATCCACTTGATGCTCGCAAGCAATTCCATGAATTTCTTCTACTGTTTTTTCATTTTTGTCTACAGGAGACTCTATATACTCAGAGATCTTAGAAATCCAATTACTTTTTTCTTCGTTAGCGACTATGATTTTTGTGATGTCAAGAGCTACTTCTTTTTGTTTGTCGTTTAACTTTTTAAGCTTATGTTTCTTTTTTAAAATGTTTTCTACTTCGACGCCTAATTTGTTTGTGGCTTCTACTATATCTTTTAACTTAGTTACGCTATAATTAGCCTTAGAAGAAGTGCCAACTGGTTTAACATTTTTAGTTGTTTGCTTGATGCCAGTGCTTCCCGCTGGTCTTCCGGCATCTATTTTAGGGCCACCAATTAATGGCTGATAGAGGCCTTTGTCTTTTAGATCAATAAAACTATTTTGAGACTGGAGTGACTCTTCTGGACTTGGCAATACTCCTGTTTCAATAGCTTTAAGACCTTCCTCTGGGGTAAGAACCCCAAGCTCTATAAGACGAGTATAAATTCTATTAAGGTTTTGATCTGTCTTGAGATCCATATCTTCAAAGAATGGAGTAGGGAATACTTTGAACCCTATTTCTTTAGAAATCCTCTTGATTTCAGGCAGCAAGAAGTCTGTGATAAACGCTTGACGAGCTTGTATTAGTTTTTGTCCTAAGAGAGAAACTTTTGTAGTAGTGTTCGCGAACTTTTCGTTTCCAACTAGAATATTATTTAATCCAATATTAATGTCTCTATCGATCACCTCATATTTTCTTGGATCAAGGATGTCTGCGATTTGAGGGATAACGAACTCTGCTTTTGTCGTATAGTCTGCAATAAGGACTCTACCAATCGATTGATTAGTAAAGAGATTTTGCATCGTCTTCAAGTTCTCTTGGTTCACTCCTCCCTTATCAGGTTCAGTTCCCATAGTGATAAGGAGAACGACTTGCTGAATTGTCCTTGTAAGTGCCATATCCATACGACGCATTTCAATTTTAGCACTTATATCTTCAAGAACTGGAAATCCCATTGGTACGGCAAAGGGCTCGTAGTCTTGCTTCTTATAGAATACAGCATAAAACTTCTTTGTGTCTAAATGAAGTAGGACCGCTGTAGATCTTCCTTTTAAAATTTGCTCCCTAACAAGAGGGTCAAGAGAGTTTAGTATCTCTTTGTCTTCTTCTGTCCTTGGATTTCTAACCTGCTCAAGTTCGTAATCAGTTAGTACCTTATAATACTGCCCTCTATTAAAAGAAAGGTTACCATTGACTTGAACATCTGCTGGGTTAATGATTATGTATCTAGAAGGTAAAGAAATTTTTGCTGCTAAAGCTTGCGAACCAAAAACTTGACTGATTTTAGATATATCCTCTTCTTTAATGGTAGTGTCGTATCTATAGATGAAAACGTTTCCAGAGCGGTAGTACTCTCTAAAGAACTTGTCTTGAAGAGCAGTGATATTTATCTTATTGAATAAGGCTTGGAAGAAATCTCTTGCACTTTTATTTCCACCTTTCAAGTGAAGGTTTCCGCAAGAAAGCTCTGATAGTAAATCGATTGTGTTCCTAAATAGACCAAAGTTATAATAAGCTTTTTGGCACAAGATTACCGTATCTCTTACGTCAATGTTAGATTTATTATAGTTATAGCCAGTGGCATAATTAAATGGCACCATGCCTTCATCGATATTGCGAAAACGATCTGTTCTCTCAATGGTTGATGCAGCATTTCTACGGCTTCTCGTCTCAGTGACTCTGCTTGCTACTCCGCCATGAGCAGGGGTAGAGCCTTCGACCATCATTGGAGCGAAAGAAGATTCCTCAGTTTTTTCTTTTTTAACCTTTGCCATAAGCCTAATAATTAATTACACATTTTAAATTAAAATTGGTGTAAATCCCGCAGCTACTATTTTATTTTCAGTAGTCATAATGTCATTATAGCATTTGGAACCCCATTTCGCTAACATTAAAGCAGTGTAATTATCTTTTCTCGCTCTATTGGGAGAATTGGAACGCTTTAGGTGTTGAGGCAAGTCGAAATTAACAGAACCACGACTGCTAGTAGTGAACTCAACTAGCGAACATTGCTTCTTAGTGTTGTAAACTAATAAGTCTTGGTGTTCTATTAAGTCTAGTTTGTTCCAGTCCTTATTCTCTTCCACGAAGATTATCTCTTCTGGAATCCTCTTATTAATCTCTTCATTAAAGAAATTCTCATTAGCGACAGTCTTTGAAGCGAACCAAATTTTCTTATAATCAATTGCCGCTTGTAGGTTTTCGTTACCTCTTCTGATAAACGTAGTAGTGAATACTTGAGTGACTGCTATCTGCTTGTTCTCAAGGTTATATTGGCTCTTAGCTTTTTGCACCATCCTTGTATATTCAATACCCTCAAGATCAGAATCGAAATCAATAAACTTAATCTTCTCAGATTCTGAATTTACATATTGAGATTCATTATAAGTATTGAAGAAGATGTCAGCGCCAGCATTATCGCAGATTATGTAAACAATATTAAAGCTCGTCATTAAGTAATGAAAGTATTTGATGTGAGTATTTAAGCTCCCAAGGCCAGCATAACAATGCACTAGGGTATCGTTCTTATTTTCTCGGTCTATTTCTAAAATACCCATTGCAAAATAGTCAGCATTTGGACTATCGCTCATGTTAGGGTCCATTGCTAAAATATATTGCTTGCCACTATCTCCTTTAATTTGAGAATGGGGGCGTTCTTCGAACTTAAGGGTACACTCTTCCATTTTCTTCATGCTAAAATAAGAATCGCTACCGTCAGTGAATTGAGCGCAATACTCTCTTAAGAAAGAAGCATGAGAAGCTCCACCATTTTGCGCTTCTTCTGTAATTGAAGAGTCTATCATCTCTGGAGGGAGAGCTTCGTAACTTAATTGAGAGACGAAATAGGTAGCACTTGTTGGCTCCTTTGAATAGATATTGTCACACCACTCTTTGTAAGTCTTATAGAGGTTCTCAAAAGTATAAGAGGCTGAAGATAGAGCAATCATTTTAGAAGTGTTCTTAAACTCCATGCGGTCAGCCTCTGTCATCACCCCTTGGCTAATTAAATCATCTTCTTGTTCGCGAATACTAATACGTTCTTTAATATCTTGCGGCACAATCAAGAATGGCATCAATACATTCTTAATAATGTCTTCCGGTAGAAGCATGAACTCGTCTAGCACAAGTACGTTAGCACGGAAACCACGAATCTTTTCGCCGCTTAGAGGGATAGCTTTTATTGAACCCTCATTAATTGACCAATCGTATTCATCATTGCGTTTCGACTTTGCGCCGAACGCTTGCATCAAAAGATCTGCGCCTTTAGACTCAGTAATCTTTTCTATTGAATTAAAAATGCTCCTTGCTGTTCTAAATGTTGGACCAGCAATTAGGATCTTGCTCTTAGGCTCAAATATGCATTGTAAAAAACAAAATACCGCAGCAGAAAAAGATTTGGAAGCACCACGACCCCACACGTTGAGACAAAAGTTCCTATTCAACATGGCTTTAATTATAACCTCTTGATAAGGCCATAATTTTATGCCAGAAATTAGCTCTGTAGTTATGCCGATATTAGAACGTAAGAACTTGGCTAAAGTTATCTTAGCCTCTTTGTCTTCAAGAGTATCTTTTAGTCTAGAATATTCATCGTTTAGATTTGGAATTATTCTATTATACTTTTCTGGGGTATACCACATATTATAACATCTTTAGGTCGTAGCAAAGTTGCAAATCATACTTAAAAAAGTTCTCATCAGTAGAGAACATCTTCTCGATTACCCTAACAGACTCTTTGCGCCCCTTTGCAAATAAGAATTGCACATGAGGATATTTTTGTATTAGCTCTCTGACGTTATGGAATATAAATTCAGGGTTTACCTTTGTAGCTTTCTTGTATACATGAGGAAGATAATTAAACGACAGAGTGTTGCTTAAGCTCTCTTCTACAATGATGACCATGTTGGCTTTAGCTTCACTTGCCTTCTCAATCTCTCGACAAAATCTTTCGTAACCTGCACTTAGTGTGCCAATAAAATCAGAAATAGACTTCCTCTCAAAATAAAGTTTGCCATCATAGCTTGGATGACTAAATCCATAGTCTCCAAACTTAAGGGTGCGAACTTCAGATGCCATATTGAAGATGAATGGCTTCTGTTCTCGGGTATCAATATAAATAATTGAATCTTTGGTTTGTAATTGAGCTAGATTATACAAATTATTTGGATATATATACTTATTTTTAAACCCAAGATCTTCAGCGAGCTTATAATAGTCACCAAAAATTTCTTGTAAGTAAATAACACTTGGACTCAATACACTACGAAGCTCAACTTGAGATGGGGCATACTGTAGGCCTTTCTTCTCTTTCCTCTTAATAAGGAAGTCTTTGCAATATTCTCTTTGCTTCTCTAATGACTGAGCCTTAAGCCAGTTCTTAAGATTGTTTTTATTATTAAAGTCAGTATTGAAATACTGTTCTTTATTTTTATAGATGATTATTGAATTATCAAAAGCATCATAGCGAGGGTGCTGTTGTTGATAGTATTCTATTACTCTAATCTTATGAGCCTTGAGATGGCGATTAAAATCTGCATCTGCTTCATAAACCTTTTGACATATTTTACATGTTTCAGCCATTTAACACCTCATCTTCTGAAATTCCTAAGATACGGCACTTGATTTCATCCATTGTAGAGAGACGGTCTATCTCGTTCTTGACCATCGCCTTTCTCCTTTCAGCAAGTTTCAATAACCTTGTGCGAGAGTCTTCTTCTTTCCACATCTGAACTAAATTAAGGATACTGGCGTTCTCTTTTATTTGCTTGCTAAGGCGATCACTTCGTTTTACTTTAAGATCATTAAGAAGTTTTTGCTGACGGATAGTTGATTGATTATATTCGTTTCTTGCGCCGCTAATAGCCTCAATAAGAGCCATAGGAATTTTGCCACCCCCATCCACTTCCATATCAATCTGATTTTGGAGGGTCTGAATGGTCTCTTGGATGTTGGCAGATATGACTACTTCGGTAGCTAGTACAATGTATTGGTCAACTTCTTCTTGAGTAAGGTCTGGCTTATCAAATGTATAACGAACAAAAGAGCTTTCAAATAACTCACGATCAATATTAGAGGAGTAACTGTTTATTTGATGGAGGAACCGATAAGTATGCATGTATCCAATGATAGCATTAATAGCCGCCTTCTGGCGCGAAGTGACTTTGTCTTTGTCAATGCCTTCATGGACGTATCTATTGATGCGAAAGAGCATTCGCTCAAAAGTCTTTGGCGGCATGTATTGAGAATCCGCAATGCTCTCTGTATCTCTTTGAGATACTGTACCTGCTTGAATTACTTTTTGATCAAGGGTCTTAATGAACTCAATTATTGTACGAGTCTCTTGACTGAGGCTAGTAAGATTCTGATTATTGAAAACACTTTTAGTAATCTCAAGTGCGCCCATTGAACCGGCGTTATTAGCAGCAAATTCTTTTTGTTCTGGAGACAATTCAATCTTATCTTTTGCCAAGTACTCATACGAAGCCCTTGCTTTAATTTGTCTTGTTGATAAGAACTCTTTGACCTTCTTGCCGTGCCAACTTCTACCGTCTGCGCCTTCAGCGTCAGGAAAAGCAACCCTAACAAGTTCAAGCAGAGAAGGAGGATTAGTAGCGCGGTTGTTCCACTCATTTAAAATTGCCAGTCTCTGTTGATCGTTAAGTTCTTGAGGTTCATTTTCAGCCATAAATTTCCACTTCTCCATTCGTAATGCACTTCTTAGCTTTTATAAGGATAGATCGCTTTAAGTTTTTTATCTGTTTATATCCGGGAGATCGATTCTTTTCAGTAGTCTTAAAGCCTAATAGTTTTGCTACCTCTTCTTCTTTTTGATTCTTTAAGCAAAGCATCTCGTATACCATCCACTCTGCTGGCTTTAGTACTTTCTTTAATGCCGAAGATAAGCTATGGGTACTTCTTAGAAGGTCAAAGCCTTCGTTGGTCATGTCGTGAACTTCTTTAATGTGATTTTCAAGAGGAAGAGTTATTTTTGTATTGAAAGCATCTTTTTTATTACGTTCCCAATGAGAATACATTGGGCACTTCTTGCACTGCTCTCCATATATTGAACAAGAATCATCCCACTCTGCCGCCGCACACTTCAAACAAGGTCTAGCATAATTACCATAGTTGTTTCTTATAATGTTTTTTATCTGATTAGAGATAATAATGTTTAACCAAGGAGCAAGAGGTTTTTGTGGATCATATAGGCTCCATTTTTTATAAATATGAATCCTCAATATTTGCTCAACGTCCTCGAAATCAATCCAAGACAATGCCGCAAGGGTCCACTTGCTCTTGCGCTTACGAATTTCTTCGTCTACTATAGCTATGCTATTTTCAAAGGATTGTTTTTGGACGGGAGGAGACATTTTTATTTTTGCCTTAGTGTACCAGCTTCTTGTTTAAATATTTTCATCATCTCTCTGGCAGAGACCTTCTCTACAAATCTTTGTTGGCCTTGTAAGAGTTGATCTGGTACAGTGCCAGCAATTTTAGAAAGAGACTCTCTCCTTGGCGCATCAAATTGGATATCAACATCTAGACCACCTTTTAATTCAGGAATTCCGCTAGATAATTCAGAACTATCTTCCTCATCATCATCTTCAGTATCCATTTCTTCTTGAGCGCGAGCCTTATTTTCTCTTAGCTTCTTATCTTCCGGCTTTTCTACGATAACACCATAGAACGGAGTGCCACATGTAGAGCAAAATTTTGGTTTTGCTTGTGTATATAAATTAGGTCCTCCACATTTAGAGCAGTAAATTTTTTGCATAATTCATTTATTTATTATAGTTTGATAACAGTAAATAAGCAAGTGTAATTGTAGTAGAATGAAGTATTCGTTTAAAAATAACGAAAAGGTTGAATACGTCATCAATTGGGCCAAACCCCCCAGAGGGTGCTATGGCATATGCGATTCTCCAGAAATGGACGATCCAAAGATTATAATTGATCCCAAATTGACGAAACAAAAGACGATCAACATTCTAATACATGAAGTATTACACGCATTCTTCTGGCACGAATCAGAAACAAAAGTGACTAAATGCGCGAATACTTTATCAAGACTCATCCAACAAAGGATGAAACAAAAGTTTAATGAATAATTTCTTTGTATTTAGTAATCTTGTCAACAATAAAGCGGACAATACCACTTCTCATAATGTCTTCTGGCCCAAGCTTAAAGTATTGAATACCATTATCTCGACTATCTTGGTCTTGAAAGATCTCACAGAACTCTTTAAAACCAGACCTCTTGCCTAAGTCATTTTGCATAATGCTATCGCCGCAAATAAATAGCTTACTAAACTTGCCCATACGGGTTGCCGCCGTTACAAGAGAGTCAAACATCATGTTCTGTCCCTCATCCAAAATAACGGAGTTAACGTTAAAGGTGTACCCACGAAGCAAGGAAACAGGATAAGTTTTAATCCTTTCTTGCTTATATAGCGATTCGATACTGGACTTATTTAGTAATTCTTCTAGCTTATCAAATAAGGGTACATTATAGAAGAAGGTCTTCTCGTCTAGGTCACCAGTTAAGAAGCCAGTTTGACCATCTGTGCTTTGAATTAGGGATCTGATGTATACAATGTCAGAGATCTTTTTGGCTTTTAATAGTTCTAGGGAGCAGTAAACACTCAATAAGGTCTTCGCTGTGCCGGGAAGGCCATCTAGGATAACTATATTGGTAGTCTTATCTAAAGCCGCTTGAATGATTTGTTCTTGTTTCGGGGTCCATTTCAGTTTGCGAATTTCAAAGTCGTCTTTGACTTTGTCTTTTTGCGCGATGTGTTGGGAGGTATCTTTTTTTGACATTTTCATTGGCTTTATTATTTTAATTACATGTACTATATAAGATGAAGAACAAATTAAATGTTACAGTTGTAAACCCCAAGACTTGCAGAAAGAGGATATGTTGTGAGGGTTGCGAAATGTCATATAATAAGGAAGATTATTTATTGTTCTTCAAGTCGCGGAAACTTGTTTATTTTAATATGATTGCAGAAGATAGCAAGCAAATAAAGATTTGTGATTGTTGTCTAGTAACTCTCGCTTCGATGACTTGTGCGAAATATGATTTGCCATACATTAGTATTATAATTAAAGGCGAGGAAAATACAAAACAAATAAATATCGAGTATAGTGAAGACAAGTTATTTGAGGAAGAGTTATTAAAAATCTTTAAGCAGGTTAAGTAATTGCTCTCTCTTTTCGGGAGCCATATCCTCTGGCGGCGAATTAGTTATTATATATTCTAGCATCTTAACGGCGGAATGGAAATTGTTTCTATTTTTTAGGGTGTTGCCTTCGTGAGATACTATCTTAACGTTACTAATTATGTATCCTTTAGTTGGGTCTATCCTGTCTAGGGAAGCTGATAGCTTATGGTCTATTCCTGACTTATATAGTATTTCGCAGCCCAAGATGGGGCAGGTATTATTTTTAAGACTTATTAAATCGGCCAGCGTGAGGTTGAATTCTAGATTTTTTTTCTTAGAACGCTTTTTTGCTTTGCTTAAGATGACTTTTTTGAGATAGACTATCTCGCCAGTCTCAGGATGGCCCATCATTTCTTTAATCCTATTGTATTCTTGGGAGTGGCAACAAGGGTTGCACTTACCTTTTATTCTGTTAAATTCTATATCTTCTTTTTCAATGTTACAGACAGAACATTTGATTAACATTAGATATATCTACACAAGCTATATCTAAAAAAGGTATTTTTCACAGGGGGGTCCGGGGATTTTTTGACCCTGCAAAGTTTCTGGGTTCTCTGTTTCGTCTTATTTTTTGAGAAATAGGGGGGTCTTATATGGAGATATATATATTATTACATAGAGATAGTAAGTGTTTATTAAATTAGGATAGTAGGGAGTATATTAATAAAAGAAGGTTTTATTGATTAAGGGCAGAATGATTTTCATCCCCCCCTCCCCCACTTTCAGAAAAGAGGTCGGGCATTTTTTCAAAATTAGGGGGGCTTGTCAAGGAAATTTTTTGGCATTTTTGGCAAAAAAAAATCCCCTCTTTCGAAGGGATTCTTGCTTGACTTTGGCTTGGCTCAATCGGCCAAGTTGCTGACATTCTCTAAGGCAAAGCAAAGGAACTGCGGGTCCCCCTTGTCGGGACTATAGGCGCGGATAGTGTCCAATTCTTCGTTGGTAGCTTCACGCCCGTCAACAAGGTAACGGGTAACACGCTTGGCGCTTGTCGGTACTGCGGCCAAGTAAAGCGCTCCCGTTTCCTTATGCATCACAAGGCCATCTTTTACCCAAGTAAACCAAGGCGCTTTCCCTGCGGGGGCCTCGCCCGTTCTATCTTCTAGGACATTGGAATACGTTTCAGGCCCTGCGACGGTCACAGTGAGCCTGTGGTCTCGCGTGACACGCCCGAGAAGAGGATTCAAGGGGACGCCCGAACGTCCCCCTTTGTTCATCTTATGCTCGCCCGTAAGGAGAACCGTCGCAAGGCGTCCGGCTCGAATAGTCGTTGTATCAATCACAGGGAGACATTGACACTGATTCGAATGAGAGTCACGAAGAATCTCAAAGAATTTCAAAAAATTTTTGACTACTCAATCCACCCTTCCCAAGGCGTGTCAAGCCGAAAAGTAAAAAAAAATTGTCAAGCAAAAAATGCAAAAAAAAATGTCAAGCCTAAAAGAGTTGCAAGAATCGGGGACTCCGTTTTCTGCAACTCTCTCTTTGAAAGGGACTTGGCACGGTCCCTGCTTCCCTAGCAAGAGCCGTGCCAACCTAGCCTTGACTCACTCTGCGAAAAGATCCATCTTCGCTCGCGAGTGAACCATGATGGCATGGTTCCTGCTTACCTCTTGCGGGAGGAAAGAGAGTTGATAGGACATTAGGTTGAGAGCTTGCTTGACCTCTTCAAGTTGACGTTTGCGGTTTTCCGTCATGTAAGCAAAATCTTTCTGAAGGAATACTATGTCCGTCTCCAAGGCTACAAGCGCTCCGATAAGGGCCTTGCGTACTTGAGTGGACTGGTCTTGTGTGATGATGTTTTCCATGTTGGTCTTTTATAGTGTCGCCGTCATTGACGACAGGTAAAGAATCGCACGTTTCAATCTCAGTGTCGAAAAGAATCTCAAAGAATCTTTGAGTACCTAACCGAAAGGCCAGCACGTTCCATGCCAAGTCTAGGTTGGCACACTCTTTGCTTGCCTAGCATAGACCATGCCAAGTCTCCTTCCCGAGAGTTGCGAGAGTTAGGGTCCCCTTTTCCTGCAACTCTCCGTTTCTAGGTTGGCACAGCTTATGCTCCCAGCACGAATCGTGCCAAGTCGGTTGGCACAGAAATTGCTTCGCCTTGTACTACTATAAGCAAATTAGTGACAAATCCCTATTTATATACAAAAAATCCCCTGTATTACTACAGAGGATCTGAGGTTATTTGATATTTACCTATTTAATGTTTAATGTTATAGGCACAACCGAATATGAATATCAGTATTAATACTATAATCATAGCTGGCCCTTATTGTATTTGCCTTCTAATTTGAAGAGGCCGCTATTTATATTGGCTTTCGTATCAACCCACATAGCAGGATCAATATCGAGTTCTTTACAATCGGCTATTTGTTTATCACAATGAATGATTCTAGCTTTAAGAGCTAATTGTATATGTACTAATTCCATTAAAGATAGTGATTCGGTCATATTGTATTAGGATAGTTTTTAGTGTTTAATGCGCGTTTTAAGTATTCGCGCCCCACTGTTTATCAATTAGTCTGCAATATTAACAACATTTTCTATTGCAATAGTGAGAAATTCGGCTGGCTCACTAGCTGGCTTGTATGTATACAAGATGTCCAATTCAGCTTGTGTCATAGGGCGGTTATCCAATAAGTATTCGATCTTACCAACATTGCTAGTAGGAATACCAGCGATATATAATTGGTTGGTCTGTTTATGAACAACCACGCCGTCTTTGATAAAACGGAACCAAGGCTCTTTGCCCGCTATCTCATTACCCTTACGAGTTTGGATATTAGTATAAGTTTCCTCACCGGCAATTGTAATAGTAAAACGGTGATTCCTAGTGACACGCCCAAGGAAGGGATTAAGAGCAATACCCTTACGACCGCCTTTATTCATAGATAGCTCACCCTGTAGTAGTATAGTGGCGATCTGTCCAGCTTTGATAGTTGCAGTGTTAATCATGTTGTTTATAAATAAGTGACGTTGTTGTTTATATAAGAACCAAACTGACTATGACAATTTAACATACTGCTATATATATACAATAACTAAATCTACTTTAATTTTCTACGTTAACGGAGGCTTGGCACGGCATCTGCTTTCCGAGAGTTGCAAGATTTCGGGTCCCCATTTCCCGCAACTCTTTTTTCTTGACAAGCTCTGGGATTTACTATTTAACCTTTTGTTATTTAATATTTATTCGTTTATTATTTAATATTTGCTGATTTAATATTTAATGTTTGGCAAAAAAAATCCCCGCTGTATTGCTACAACGGGGTTTTGTATTTATTACTATTTCACCAATCTGAATCCTGCCCAGTGGGGTCTTCGTCCCACTCGCGTTGCCACTCAGAATGACAGGGTTGGCAAACCGCGCTCCGTGCCTTTGGGGGCATCAAAACGCTGCAACGGGCGCAATGGAAGCGCTCTGCGCCGTTTTCGTCGATGACAGGGCATCCGCCAGCTTCATGCCCACAACACGGATAATCTTCACAAGCCATATTGTTATTAAATAGTGATTTAGTTTATAGAACCATCGGGTTCGATTTCGCGATACTCAGTGGAGAACCGAGTGACACGTTTAACCATTACAATTGTTCCAAGGTGTTCAGTGCCTTGCGCCGGTTGATTGTTGGCATCCGGTTCAAACGGAAGCCAAGTCGAGAAACGAAACCCTTTCTTGCCAAGGGCGGTTTCGGCTTTGCTTTGGGCGGCAGTGGTTTGATACATAGTGATTTTTTATTTCGTTGTTAACTACGCGCATAAGGTGACTCATTTTCTTTCTGATTACAAGGGAAAACATGATTTGTCACATAAAAGTAACAAAGACACTTGGCACAGTCTATGCTCTCAGAGAGTTGCAAGAGTTGGGCACCCCGAAACCCGCAACTCTAAAAACCCTATTGTATTACTACAACAGGGCTATTCTATTACTACTATTTCACCATTTTTCAATAACAAAAGGTCTTAAGAGCGCTCCCCTTTGAAGCTTTTGTTTAGCACTAGTCAAACGATTTAGACGCGCAGTCCAAAACTCTGAGCTTTCAGCAGTGGTACACTCTTCAATGCGTTTAATAATAAAGTCCAGATTACTATTAATAGCACAAAATAAATCAAAGCTTTCGTCCCAATCAAGGAATTCGGGTTGGGTTTCTGTTTCGTTTTCGATAGTTTCGATCATATTGTTTTTAAATGAATATTAAATTACAATAAGAGACTAACACAGCCACACAGGATGTCAAAATTTATTTTTGATCAATTTACATACCTAATCGAGAGTTGCGCCAATCGGGGTCCCCGAATTCTGCAACTCTTTTTGTCTTGACTCTTTTTTTCTTTTAGGAGTGAGATTTTTCTTGACTCTTGGGGAGGCTCCCCTTTTAGTCTATTTAAGGGAGATCGGACAATATTTGCGATTATTTGAAATAATATTTTGACAATCTCCACCGATCTGATACCGTATTGAAGATGAAATTAAAAACCACCTGCGAAATCGAAAAGACCTTCAGCTTGGAGATCTTCCTTGAGTCGCGCAACGATGAGATTGAAATTGAAGTCACGATTGGGTTTGAATGGCAAAGTACCGGAATCGGCGCTTACGAGTACTGGGGACGCACGGGATACGATGCAGGGATCAAGTACCTTGAGCCTTTTGAGACTATCTGGGACTCCGCAGGATTCACTCCAGAGGAGATCAAAGAAATCGAAAAAGAGATCCACTCAAGCCTTGACAAGTGGAGCAAGGAAGCGGAGGAAGATTGCGCGAACGATCACTTTTGACAGCCAAACAGAGACCCGCCTTCGGGCGGGTTTTTACAGTTGCACGTTTCGGGCACCCCGAATCTGGCAACTCTTTTTGTGAAGAAAAGTATTTACAAGATTGAAGATCCATGTGAGACTCTCTCTCGTAATGAAAACACAACACGAAAAAATCGATACCGCCAGCGACCTCCGCGACCTCATCGCGCAAAGCCCACAAGAGGCTAAGTCTTCTGAGTTGTCTTGCGTCAAGATCCGGCACGAAGACCTTGCCGAAATGCGCCTCTTGATTCTCCGCTTGCAAAATGACATTTCCTATGTTGAGGGCATGGCCCTAGAAACGAAGATCGACATCAAGAATAGGGCCGAAAAAATCCTTGACAAGACCAATTGGTTCAAAGTCAAGTTCGTTGAGTGAAAAGCCTCACCCCGCTTCGGCGGGGCTTCACAGTTGCACGTTTCGGGCACCCCGAATCCGGCAACTCTTTTTTTTCTTTTTTCCTTTGACGGGCGGGCTCACCTAGTCTAGTCTTTGGGCATGAAGAAAACGATTGAGTTCTTTCAAAAGGAAGTCTACGGCAACTCTTTGGAGTACATTGCCGACAAATCAGACGCAAAAATCATTTCCCAGTTGACGGGAAAGAAAACCATCACTAGTGTCGAGAGAGAGTTGATTCGTGACCTGTCTGGCGGGCTAGTTGACTTTAAACAAATTTTGCCTCCTTCAAAGTTGAAGTGAGGGCGCTGGTAACGGCATGGTACGCAGGGAGAACTTGCGGCGGGTGTTGATAGTTGGGCCTTTAGAAACACCGTTACCCTCTTCGTTTTACGCTCATGGTGCGTGGGGAGAACCCACGACAGGGATTTTTGTCAAGAGTTTTTTAATGATTTACTCTTGAAATTTTGACCCTCATGAAACAAGCGTAAAACTTTAGAGAGTTGCAGCAAACCGGCACCCCAAATTCTGAAACTCTTTTTTTTCACTTTTTTCTTGCGATTCATTAACTTTCAATCTACTCTTTTAACGAAATGAAAAATCAAATTGTCTCTCTGCTCACGGCTTACGATAAGAAACAATCCTCTAAGAAAAGCTATAATAGTTATGCTTTGGGGATTTATCTTAATCAATTGGATAATGTTATGTTAGACATTGAACTTGGCGCAGATGCCCGTGCCGCAATTGTGGCTGGCTTCAATGGGCGATTGTTAGACTTTGTCCTTCGTGGTTTAGGTATAGCTATATCTACAGAGCAGGAACAAATTGGAAGTGGAATTTACAGGCCAGTTTCCGCAAATCACCCAGAAGCTTAATCAAATCGCTGCCTTCGGGCGGCTTAGACACTTGCAAGAATCCGGCACCCCAAATCTCGCAACTCTTTTCATTTGATAGTTATCAAGAATCTGATAATGTTTTCCCGTATGAAAAAACAATTAACTAACTTAGCTCTTATTTGCTCTTTTTGTCTGGCAACCTACGGCAAAATTAATGAAGAACAATTCTTTAATTCTCTTGCTAAAATTGAATCTTCTGGTAACCCAAGCGCCGTCAATAGGCGTGAACAAGCTTTGGGCATTTATCAAATTCGATTTGCTTATTTCAAAGATTCGGGCGTAAAAGCAAGCCATAAAGATGTATTTGACCCCAAGGTGGCAAAAATGGTGTGCAAGGCTTATTTCAGCAGATACGAGAAAAAGGCTCTTGACAATGGCGATTGGGAAGTGTTAGCTAGGTTGCATAACGCTGGCCCTAACTGGCGCAAGAATAAATCATCTACTGACAAATATTGGAATAAGATTAAAAATAATCTTTGACAGGCGCAAAAAATCTGATATCTTTTTGATTATGAAAAATAAATATCTTTTCAAGTTAGAACTCGTTTTCCCTCGTTATTCAACGTCTGTCGTCAAAGGATTCGATGCGAAAAGCAGCAGAAAAGCCCATGAACTGGCAGAAAAATGGATGAGCAATTGTCTTGCAATCTGCGGCAAAGATGATCTTGGCAACAAATATGTTTCTGCAAAGTTGAATCTTGTTCACTAAAAACATTTGACAAGCGCATTCCTAATATGAATACAGAACTAAAAATAACAGTACAGGAAGTCCTAGACCTTCGTGAGGCTTTGATTCATTTAGAACGCCGTATTAAACAATTAATTGCGTTAGAGCATAAAGACTGGCATAAACTGTATGATTTAGATATCCAGTCAGTAGAAAAAGGTAAACAAATACTAAAACAAATAATACAAAGAGATTAAATCACACCCCGCTTCGGCGGGGTTTTCTTTGAGAGTTGCACGGTTTGGGCACCCCAAATCCCGCAAGTCTTTTTCTTTGATTATCGCCCCGCTTTCCATTATCTTGTCCCTGATGAAACTACTTACTGTCGAATTGATGGAAAAACTCAGCAAGGCAGGGGCCGATAGCTATGTGCCCCTCTGCAAACTATTCACCCCTTGGGGCGCAGGGACTTGGCTCATTACGGGCATCGAAAGCGGCATCCTGCATGGCTTCGCTGACTTGGGCATGGGTTGCGTAGAATGGGGCGGTATTGCTACCTTGGGCGAAATGGAAGCTATCAGGGGACGATTTGGTTTGAAAATTGAGCGAGATTTACACTGGACAGCAAGGACTGACTTGAATTACTTTGAGTTGGAATCACTTGTTGGGATTTAATAATAAGAAAGAATAATATGAAAACATATAAAGTTCCTTGCACTTGGGTGATGTCAGGAACACTTGAGATAGAAGCTGATACTGTTGGAGAAGCTATCATAAAAGCAGAATATGGTCCGCTTCCTATTGAATCAGAATATTTAGAAGGATCTTTTGTCATCGATCTTGAATTACTGCATGAATACTTAGGAGAAGAAGAAAAATAAAAAGTAATATGAAAATGATTTCCCAAACTAGACGCTTTGAGGTTCAATCAATTTTTGAAGATAACAAAGTACTTTACATTGTCACTACTAGAGGAGAACTCTTTCCTGATAATACACAAAGCAAAGCAATCACCTTTGACTTCCAAAGATTAGATAAAAAGAAATTAACAAAAAAAGAAGAGAAGTTCGGTGACGATGTCTTTAATAGCATAATAAAGGATAAACCATGAATCCCTTTGGAGAAATTTTAAATAAATTAGAAGAAATAGACATCCGGCTCAATAAAGAGAAAGACTCTGAGATAAAAGAAATATTGTCCGAGATTGTTTTTGTATTAGATTTAATAACAGAACAGCTTCACTTATCTACTAAAGAATAAAACACAAGCCCTGCTTCGGCGGGGTTTTTCTTTGAGAGTTGCAGACTTTGGGCACCCCGAATGACGCAACTCTTTTCTTTTGACTCTTTTTCCGCCCGTGCTAATGTGTCCGCGTATGAATAACACTGTTAAAAATTCAGTCCGCCACCTTATCTGCAAAGTCTATGACCAATTTGCGTCCAATAAAGACAAAGTTAGTGTCTTATCACTTCCCGGCACTAGTTGGGAATTTGAGAAATATGTGTTAAACAATTATGGCTTTCGTAATTTGTTTGGTTCTCAATTAGAAATGGATCTTGTTTGCTTTGAACGTGATCACGCTACATATGAATATAACGTAGAAGAGCGTTATGATGTGTTAGATAATCATAATGTTAGCTATATAAACGAACACGTTGAACAGGCAATGGAAGTCTATACACAACAGGAAAATGTATTTAGTTGGTTTGATTTCTGCGGCCAGCCTTCTTTCTTTGATCTTGATTATCATAGGGCTACTGGTAAACAAGTTCAGGTATTCACCTTTACTACCAATTGGCGCAGACGGGAAAACGTTCCTGCTGCAATCCTTGAAGACGCAAAGAAGGTTAGCCCTGCTCAGGCTATCCTTAATTACTTTAAGCCGCTAATGGATGAGCGCGGCTATCATTTGCTTTTTGCAATTGAATATGTGGGTGTTAAATCTCCCATGCTTTGCTTCTGTATTACTAATGACCACGATGTGTTAAATCATAACTATAAGGTCGAGAATATGAATGCCAAGAAGCAAGCTTCTGTTGTTACACAGAAGACTATCATTCCCAAGACTAATAAGCAAGGTATCTATGAAGCCCTGAAGTCTGGTATCAATGAATCAGTCATTATGGTTACATATGGTATCAATATACATCAATTAGCCGCACATAAGGCTTGGCTCACTATGTGGGGTCAATGGTAATAGGATAACGACTGGGGGGCTTCGGCCCCCCTTTAGAGTTGCGCGATCTGGGGTCCCCTTTTCCTGCAACTCTCTTGGCTATTTATAAACAGAAAATCCCCTAGTGTTAGACACTAGAGGATGCTTATTTGATATTTGCGGTGGTATTATTTAATGTTGGGAGTCTTATTCATAAATCTGCTGACTTTTAAACTAATGTTCCTCAGACTTCTCTTAATATCTGACAATTTGATTTTGAGTTTGATTCGTTTCTTTTGTAAAGACCTAGCGCTTTTCTTCATTACCTTTAGGTCAGTGATTTTCTTTTCTAGTTTTGCTATTTGTTTATCTTGGGTCACTTTTATTACTTTCTATTATTATTGTTAATATTAATACTACCAGCAGTAGTACGAGCATTTAGTGTAATTTGTAACTCACGTTTTCCACTGATTTATTCCAACAGGCGCGGCAAGTAAGACATTTGTTATCTTGATTAGACGCAGGACAATTAAATGTCTGATCTTTTGACACGCCGGAAGTAGTTAACCCCAATGTTTTAGCAATACCGCTAGGCGCATTACCATTAATCATTAGAGAAGAAAGTCGAATAGTTAAATTAGAAGGAATAGCCCCATACAATTTAACATAAGTGCTGACAATAGAATACTCCCGAGTAGGAAGCCAGAAAGTAATGTTAGGAAGATTAATTGCAATCTGACATATCTTTCTTAAATGAATTACCGATTGAATGTCGCCGCTATCGTGCCAACGAAAGAATCCGCTTGTTTCTTTAGCACTAATGACAACAGTCATTGCTTCAACCCATTCGGGTTTATCAATAGAATCGAATCGTTTTTGTAAAGCGTTTCTGACATTGGGCATGTTATAGAAGCCCTTTAATGCATAACACTTAGAGCAAACGCTATTCTTAATAGACACTAGTTTACCGCCTGTTTTACAATACTTTGCAGGAATAGAGTAAGAACGGCAGGGCATTTTGCTGGGCGCGGAAAGGCCACCAACGAAGGCAAGAGCATAGTCAAAGTTCATCGTGGAAAGGGTAGACCAAGGCGTGAATCATTGCAAGCGTTTTTGTGCGAATTCTTTCGAGAGTTGCGCGTTTCGGGGTCCCCGTTTCTTGCAACTGTCTATGATTACTTAATTGTATAACAAAAGAGCCCTAATTACTAAATCAGGGCTTATTTGGCTTATTTGCGGTTAATCTTTTTAATATTTAGAGCTTAATGAAAGAAAATTCTTGATTCGTCTTTAAATGTAGCCTTGTCTCCAGCTTCATTCCATTCGACTCCATATGTCATTCCTTCTTCGACATGGTGCTTGTGTAGATAGTTGAACCCTTTATATTGCTTTGCTTCCATCAATAGATCAGTTACAAAGAACTGAAGAGTTCTGCGTTGGATAGTTGCCTCATTCTTACTAGTAGTAAAGAAGTGATTGACTTTTTCTTTCACCGATTCCAGATCGACTGTCTTTCGCTTTTTCATACGGGGAAATAGTAAATCATCCCCATAGGAAATCAAAGGAAAAAGAGTTGCGAGAAGTAGGCACCCCGGTTGGGGCAACTGTCTGGAGACGCGAAAAGGGGCACCCCGTAGGATGCCCCGCGCTGCTTCTATTTGGCGATCTGGCCTTAGTTTTTGGCGATGGCGGTCGTCAGCTTCTTGAAGTCAGCTTCGATCAGGCTGGCCTTGTTGAGGGCGACCAACGTGCCCCGGTTGATGCGTTGCGCGAGTTCGTAGCTGGTGGGCTCAACCTGATGGCTGGTGAATTGCGTCACGGCGTTGTACAGGCTCCAGAGGTTGCGGGACTTGTCCTCGCGGTGAGAAGGATCGTTCCAGATGAGCTTGACCTTGTCCACATTGCGGTCAGCAATGACCTTGGCCTTGGTCAGGTTGTCGAGGATGGAATACCCTTGATCGTGTTTGATGGCGCGTTCAGCCAAGCGGCTGAAAACGCTGGTGCTATCCTTGAAGCCTTCGACGGCTCCTGAGACAACGTCCACAAGGCGCGAAACGTCCAGCTTGTCCGAATGCTTCTGAGTGAGGCAAAACTCATTGGAGAGGCTCTTGAGACCGTTGGTGCAGACAAGGCGGAGCATGCCCATCTCGAAAGAGACGCGACAGGAGCGGTCGAACGAGTTGTTGAGAACCAAGCGCAAACCAAGCTCGTCACCCACCTTGGGCAACTTAACCAACTGGTTCTTGAAGTCGTACTGGACATAGACGCGAGCGCCGTCGCGTTCGACGTAAGCCTTGCGGCTGAACTCGCCAAGCTTGTTGTCCGCGAATGCGGTCTCGACGGTTTCGATCAGCGAGGAGTTCTGGACCAGCGTGTAGCGTTCAGTGCAAACGCCCAACACGGCCTTGGTATCGGTGCGGCGGTTAGCCATCCAGCCGGAATGCTCGCCTTCAGGAGTGAGGAGCGAGACCGTCTCGACAGAATAGTCAAGCTTGTCGGTCGCGGGAGTGAATGAGGTTTCTTCGGGCGTAACGTTGATTTCGTTCATAAGTGAAGTGTTAGTGTTAAGTGTCATCTGACGGGACATACCTTGGACGATGATCAGATCAGGTGCAACTTCTTTTTCGCTTTTTCTTCAGATTCTTTTCGCCTGACAGTTGCGGCTGGCGGGGTGCCCTTTTTCTGCAACTCTTAATAATAAATAATCCTTGACAAATCTATTCTTCTCTCATCTATCTCCCCCTACATATTTAAAAAGAGTCAGACATTATTTCTCTTATTTGCTGGTATTATTTCTAATATTTAAGAATGAAATTAACAATGTTAGGCAATAAAAAAGCCCCCTGCATTGAGGAGGCTGGTCTTTATTATTTGGTTGGGGATAAGGGAATCGAACCCCTACAAAGAGCTTCAAAGGCTCCCGCACTACCATTATGCAAATCCCCAATTACAAAAAAAACCCACTAGTATTTAACTAATGGGCTGTTGTTATCTTTACTATTACGCCTTAGCGTACTGAATCTTGCCGGACTTAACAGAAAGAATCTTACTAACAGGAACGCGACGATCAGCGTCAGCATTCACATCATAGAAAGAAACAGTCTTCGCAGAAGCAGATAGGATCTGAGCGCAGAACGTAGTGTTCTCCTTCTTAGAACCTACAACTAGGGTGGTGAAACGACCGGCAGTACTATTTAGTGTATCAGTTAATGACATACACTATATACTAGCTACCGGAGAGCTTTTTATACAGAAAAAATAAAGAAATTCCAATCAATGCAAACCCTGCGGGAGTCTTAATTAATAGCATCCCAAAGAATAATAAAGTAAGTATAAAGATTATTGATTGATCTTCTTCGATGTGCATGCCTTAGCCTATTCCCATGGCTTTTTTCATGGTGGTGGCATCGACATTAGATTTAATATCTTTTAAAGAGCGCCCAGTAATACGAGAGAGATATTTCTCAAAGATGTCGGCGGGGAACTTGACTCTCTTTAATTTAGCTTCTTCGCAATAATCTCCAGTAGTGTCAACGGCAACAAAGCTCTCTTCGCCCTGTTTCTTTATTTCAAAACTAAGATGAAGATTATCATCACCAGCTTTGATTTCGTATACTTGGCAATCCATAGGATCACCTTCCATGTCAATTCTATCAAATAGATTGACTTTATCATGAGCGGTTAAGATGGAAGCAGAACCATCAGGCCACTTGACTAGGTATATATTATTGAATATTGGATCTTTCATAATTGTAAGAAAAAAAATAAATAGAAGGCCCCGATTTTATGAGTTACGGGGCAGGTATCAGTATGAATAACAACAAGACCTATTCAAGCAGACAATCAAGAATATACTCATTACCCTTATTTTACTTCTACTTATTTAAAAATTAATTATTCGACTGCGTTGACGACGGAGAGCTTATATAGAGAAATACTCAGTTGATGTGCCCATGCAAATACAATGTGTCCATCTTCAACGTGTGCATTATTTAGCATATCGTTTGTGATTTCGTGCTTGCAGTATTCGCCATCAACTTCATAGCTAATTACAATCTTATCTTCCTCTGTGAGGATAGTCTCAGTGAGTGCAGTGAAACTAAATGGCCCCTGATTGATTTCAATTACATCCGCAGAAACGATCTGATTTGAGATCTTTTGTCCGTGAGTTGTTAGTGTAGTGATTGTCATATACTTTTTATATTTGAAATTAAAGCGCGGCGAACTTAGAAAATCTATACAAGGTAATAGTTATATCACCATACTCATTATCTTGGATATCTTTGTCGTCAATGATTATGACATTATCTTTGATGTAAGCTTTGTTGAGAGTTTCATTTGAGATTTCAGAAAAATCATCATCATCAAGTGAAAATTGAATCCCTTTGCTAGATATTAAGATGTCATCAACAGAAACTCGTTGAATATTTATTCCGTGTTCGATGCCTACTGCATCCGCAGACATAATCTGATTGAGTATGCCCTGCGCTACTTTCGTTAATTGTACTTTCATATATTTAGTTGCCGCCGAGGAACTGGGCTACTTCCCAGACCTCAAGACCATACTTGATGAATTGCTGCGTGTCAAGCCCCTCATATTTCACATAAGAGAGAGAAAAAGAATCATCTGTTTTTTTTATGAGAATCATGTTATGAATTGGATATCTAATCATTTAGAAATGGTGTCCTCGACAGGATTCGAACCTGTGACCATCTGCTTAGAAGGCAGATGCTCTATCCAACTGAGCTACGAGGACATTAAATCTTACTAGAAGTATTTTCTTCTAATGAGATAAATTATTTAAAGAACTAAAAAATATGTTTGGAGCAAGAGCATTTCTACATATTCGGCGGCAGTTGCTAATAAATGTGACATTAGCAATTGCATCACAGATAGATATATTCACACTTATATCTGATCTATCACTAGATAAGTATCTCTCTGTTGCGAACTCAGTTATCTTTCAATAACGCTCCAAACAAAAATTAATACCCATTTTTTTCTCAGTGTAAAGTGACTAGAAACATTATCACTTGGGCGCACTGTATGTTTTTTGCAGATCAGGTCGCTCAGTTGTCTAATGTACCGGATTATTTCCAGTACCCTAAACTACGTCTTAGTGACGACTGCCCTCATTGCTGCAAAAGTGGTGGCACCAGAGGGATTCCAACCCTCACGGTCTTTCGACCAGCAGATTTTAAGTCTGCTATGGCTAGCAATTACATCATGGTGCCGAAATTTAAAGAACACGCACAACCTATACTGCGTCTACCATCTTGTCAACTACCTTCTTCTTGTTTCTCCAAAAATCTGTAGTCGCATGACAATTACAGCATAAAAGTTGTAAATTAGTTAATTCATTATTAGTCCTATCGCCATCTATATGGTGAAGCTCTAAAGGAATTAAATTATTTAACCACATTGAATTTTTACAGATCTCACAACTATGCGACCTTAATTTAATTAAATGAGGTTTTAATTTTGCTACTCTTGTGTAATCTTTCCAGTCTTTTAACTGCTTGCCATTATTCCAGCCTTGGCCTGTCCAATGCGAAGTGTCGATATTTAATCTTTGAATTAATCTTTTTGCATTAGCATAATTGCCTCCAACTGGTTTTAGACCTAAAGCTTTTAAAAGACTCGCTATACTATAAACAGTTTTCGAAATATTTACAACATCTTCATCAGCATAATCTCTATATTTTCTCACATATAGAATTACACTAAAAGGAAGAGGTTATGAAATCTTTCTTGTGCGTCTTAATATTTAAAAGAACAAAACTAAAATTGGTGGGCCATGCCGGACTTGAACCGACAACCAAGGAATTATGAGTTCCCTGCTCTAACCAATTGAGCTAATGGCCCGTAATATCGTTTTATGTAGTTACGATACAGGCATGGAAATTTTACCAGAATCAATGCATCACTAGTGATCCCGCTACAATACCTATTAATATAATTGCAAAAACAGTTTGCAACTAATTAAAATGATAAAGAACAAAATTGGTGCGTCCGGTGGAATTCGAATCCACAACCACCGGCTTAAAAGGCCGATGCTCTACCGTTGAGCTACGAACGCATCTAAAGAACGCCAACAACTTACACCATCCTACACTGCCGTCAACTATTTTGCGAAACTTTTTTTTGGCTCCAGAGGAGGGATTCGAACCCCCAACCCTGCGGTTAACAGCCGCATGCTCTACCATTGAGCTACTCTGGAACGAAGACTACCACTTACATCATACCCAGTCAACTGCGAAAAGAGAAAATCTTTCCGCCAAGTATTTTGTTTTTCTTGAAGGCTTTGTAATCATTATCATCCTCCAAATCAAACCCATAGATATACTCAGTGTCTTCTTTGATTGCATTAATTATTCGCCACTTGGTAATGTTTTTATTCTCATAAACAAACTCAAGTGTATTATTTACTCTGTCATTGGTAATATTTGGCTTCATTGATTTAGTTATTTAGTGTGAGATCCGGCAAAATTATCTATGATTAAGTTATTTAGACTCAAATCGGGCAAAATTAATTAATATTTAATAGTCCAACTTGATGAGAAGGTAAGGGGGGGACAGCGGGCAATTACGAAAGTGATGGTCATAAAAATAATGTTTATTTAGTATTTATCTGGTAATCTTTGGATCGATTTATTAACTTTCCTGTAGGGCTAGAATAGAATTTGTTTACTTTTCTCTAGGGGTAAATACAAAAAAACGATCCCAAATTTTAATCATTATTTTGAAATGTGTGCTTTTGCTGGGGTTTTTGCATATTTCTTGATCTGAGTATGGTTTTGTTTACTTTTCCCTAGGGGTTTATATAAAAGTATACTTTTGCCTAGGGGTAAATAGAAATTTATTGTTATTTCGCGAGGGATAGGGCAAAATTTAATCATTATTGAGCGAAAAATCAGACAAAATTGCCATTTGAGAGCGTTTTGGTGGGCTTTCGGGGGTAAAAAGGATGAATTACTAATTATATTTTCGGCAAACCCATCATTCCTATACAAATTTACATAAGATTACCCTATACTACTCTATTTCTTTATACTCTACTATATACTTTATATCTATCTTTATTCTTATCTATATGTAATGTTCTTATAATTCAATAAAAAGGCAAAAACCCCAGTAAAACCAGAGTTTCTGCCTTGTTTTCAGAGAGAAAAAGTGATTGATTTTACTACTGTTTTCATAGACAAAATACAGTAAATATCCTTACCATTATCTCCTCTCTTATTCTCTACTATTCTCTACTTTATTTAACTTATTTCTACCTATACTAGACTACATCTCCCTTATCTTAATAAATACGTTTAATGCTTCAAAGCTATATTAAATAGATCTCCCCCGCGCCCTTTATTATATACCACTTGAAGAGCTTCAGAAGGGATACAAGTATCACAAATTACCTGAGACTTATTAAATTTATCATTAATAAAGTCCCAACCTCCCATCCACGCTTCTTTGGAGTCTTTGAACGTTTCTTTCTTATTGCAACCGCAGCACTCTATAGTCATAGTTTATTTAATATAGTATTTGATTGTCTCTAGCATTGAGTTATTGAATTTAGTTAACTGAAAATCTGGGTAATGTTTTATTAGATGATGGTTACTTATACTGTAACGCAAGTCATGTCCTTTTCTATCTGTAACATGATTATACCAATCCCAATCCAATTTAGTATTAGAAATCTCACAGTAAAGATTAGCAATTTGATTTATTAATTCAAAATTACTTAATTCATTCTCGCCGCCGATTAAGTATCTTTCTTGATCTGAATGAATCATGATGCCTATCAAAGCTCTAGCATGGTCTTTGACGTAGATCCAGTCCCTGATATTCTGCCCATTTCCATACAAAGGTACAGCTTCTTTTTTGATTAATTTACTAATGACTACTGGGATCAGCTTCTCAGAGAATTGGCGAGGGCCAAAGTTGTTGCTGCAATTAGTAATTACTGCTGGTAATTTATGAGTCTTGACAAATGACCTGACAAGTAGGTCACTGGCAGCTTTAGAGGCTGAATAAGGGTTGTTAGGCTCGTATTGACTGTCTAGATTAAACGCTGGTGCGTCAAAGTCAAGGGAGCCAAACACTTCATCTGTAGAGACATGAACGAACTTCTTTAACTTACCATACTTTACTGAACACTTTAATAAGTTATGAGTGCCATTTATATTAGTATGAATGAAAGGATCAGAATTATCAATAGAATTATCAACATGACTTTCCGCCGCGAAGTGGACAATGTATTCTATCTGATTATTAATTAGTATATCAAGGATGCTTGGGCTATTAATATCTTCAATAATTAAATTATACCTTGGATCGCTGCTGAAAGGTAGGTTTCCATTCGCCGCATAAGTTAATTTGTCAAGGTTGATTAAAGTCTTGACTCCTTTATTATTTAAGATCTCCTCAATGAAGTGGCTTCCAATGAAGCCGCAGCCGCCTGTAACTAGGATATTCATGGTTTCCAATTATTTAAACAGTAATCTAAAGCTTCGTCTACTGATCTCATATTTATTCCAACTGATAGTAATTTACTGTTATCCATTACGCAGTTAGACCGTGGAGTTTTAGCATAATTTCTATATAATTCTTCTTCGTCAATTAAATCAAAATTATTTTCTTTTCCTATGGTATTTTTTAGTTTCTTAATTAAGCAATCTGTTGTTATTGAACCTGTATTAGTTACATTATAAATACCGAAAGGAACGGCCTTCTCAATACATTCAATACAAGCATCTACAAATTCTTGCTTATTAGAAATAGAATTCTCCGCTTGAAGAAGTTTAGGGTATTTCAGCATCTTACTGATGTAGTTTCTAGAATTATTATTCTCTTCAAATGGTATTCTTAGTCTCCATATGTAATGCTTAGAATAATTAGAGATATTGCTTTCTGCCAAAGCTTTAGTTCCGCTATAGAAACTGCAATTATTTTGTTTAAATGTAAAATTCGGTTCGTCTTCCTCAGTAAATCCAGAACCATCTATTCTCTTTCCAGTATAAATACATCCACTAGATACATGACCTAATACAATATCATTTACCTCACACCAATTTGTTAATATTTGAGGCCAAAGGACGTTACCATGAAACGTTTCATCTTTGTTAATTTCACAAGCGTCAACATTTGGTTTGCCAGTATATCCAGCGGCATTAATAATATGGCTGATTTTATTATATTTTACAAATGTTTGAAGTTGACTAAAAGTAGTCTTCCGCGAAATGTCCCAGTTGAAAAAAAGAATTTGTTTTTTATCGAGTTGCCTTTTGAATTCTGATCCGATATACCCATTTCCACCAAATAAAATTATCATATTAATTTTTGAAGGTATTGTTTGTATTCGCTTTTAGGAAGGCTGTCTATTATTTTAATTAACGCTGATTTATTTATTATCTTTTTTCTATAGCATTCTTCTTCAATGCACCCAATCTTTATACCTTGGCGTTCTTGAATAGTGTGGATATAGGCAGCACTTTGGAAGAGAGTATCTGGAGTACCTGCATCTAGCCAAGCAGTGCCTCTTGGAAATTCTATAACAGATAATTCTTTATTGCTTAAATAAATATTTATGAGATCAGTAATCTCCAACTCTCCTCTGCCTGAAGGCTTTAATACTTTGGCATAATTCACTACTTTATTATCAAAGAAATACAAACCGGGAACACAATACTCGCTCTTGGGTTGTTTTGGCTTTTCTTCTAACGATAGGACCTTGCCATCATTATCAAATTCCACTACTGCATAAGCAGAAGGATCGCTAACTTTATAAGCGAAGACAATCGCTCCCTGTTGAGGGATCTTACCTTTAATATTCCCATGAAAGATATTATCGCCTAGGACTAAAGAAACTCCATCATTACCAATAAAATCTTCAGCAATGATAAAAGATTCAGCAATTCCTTTCGGGGCGTGTTGTACTTTATAACAGATCTTTAATCCTAAATTAGAACCATCTCCCAATAGTTTCTCATAGAGAGGAAGATATTCAGGACTAGATATGATACAAATTTCAGTAATGCCACAAGAGATTAATGTAGACAAGGGATAATAAATCATTGGCTTGTCATAAACAGGAAGCAATTGTTTATTAACAACAACAGTAAGAGGATGCAGTCTTGAACCTGTTCCTCCTGATAGTATTATTCCTTTACTCATTTATTTAAAATTTCTGTGGTAGCCCAATTCGTTCTCGCTTCGTCATCTGGATGATATTCTCCACAAGATGGGCAAACAGTGTATTTCCCGTAGATCTGCGAACTACAGTTTTTGCACTTGTAGTTAACTATATTCTTATCTTTGATTCTAACTTGTAGATTAAAGCGTTTACTTTTCCTAGGCATCTAGTGGTCTCCCTTACTGTTACTCTTAATACAGTATTATAGGGATGATAGATGTATTTATAACGCCAAGTTTCTACGAAATCGCGTCTTTGTCCTAATTTAATCTTGAATTCTTCATCGCTCTTCTTTCTTTTAGAATTGCAAGTAGCTTCAAAATTAGTTAATTTAACATCACTTAGCTGGCCGCGAATGAAGGTTGCTCTATACTGAATCCAATAATCATAATCAGTACTATTACTGGTAATATAATCATAAAATTCAATCGTGCAAGTATTATCTAAAGCCTCAAGCCAAGTCTTGACAGTTCTTTGATGCGTCAATCTATCCAAAAAGTTTTTGCTATTTGGATCTCCTTCTACTAATTCTGTCTCCCGCTGCTCAATGAATAAACGCCCATCTTTGTCAATGACGTAAACGTCTAAACCGCAATCAAAGTCTTTAGTTTGAAAGCCGTATGAACCAGTGTACCCTTTAGGGTCTTCTGGCATTGGTAGTGGATAATGGCAATCTATGCTATCGTACATCCCCACCTTAATTTCCTCCTTTATCAGCTTTATAATCAATTATAGCTTCAAAGAAACTATAAAATGCTAAATAATCATGCATATCTGCATCATTAAGATTCATTTCTTTTATGTTTACGTTATCAAGATAATCAAAAACGATACTTGCGTAGTAAGATGGAATAATTATATTCTTACCATCAAACTTCAAATCATCCGATTCAATAACATATTTATCTTTAAGGTATAAGTCTTTTTCCATTATAGTCTTTCTTTCAAAGCAGATTCAGCGGACATTTTTAAATCATTACCATCAAGATTAGAGAACTTATGACGACTCCCTTTAACAGAAATCTCGTCAGTAGTTCCAAATCTATTAACGAATAGCTCCGCCACCTTGTGTAGTGGGTTTCTATCTTTAATGAGTTGCTTAACATACACTGCCTGTTGGTAAGTCATAAAAATTATAACCTCCAACGGGCAGAATGTAAAAATCATTTCTTATCGGGGCTTCTAAACCATACACAAAACTGCACTAAAGTTCGTATCCCCCAAGCTTGGATAAAAGTAATTTCTTTAGCCATTATTAAATCTGGCATCAACCAATTCCATAAATAGTAAATACATACTATAGAAATAGCATTAACTAATACTTCTATCAGTATTGCTCTTAATATTATTTTCACAGGCTATTATATAAATCTTCTATCCACTTGTTACGTTGCTTTATTAGATCAATCTCTTTAATTAGATGCTCTTCATGATATTTACAATTAAAAGTATATTCTTTCCTTTTCTTTTCAATGTAATCATTATAAGTCATAGCAGAAAGAGAAACCAATTGGTTCTCATAATGATCAAGTCCGCAATCCCACTGCTTGGACTCGACGAGTTGCTTGATCATAAAGTCCTTCAATGCTTCATGCTCTGTAGTAGGAGGAGTCCATATTGTAGCTTTATAAATCATTTTAGAATAAGCGTTTTCTAAAGTTTTCTTTTCTTTAATGATTCTTTTATTAGAAGCTAGTTCTTTCTTGATGAAAGCCTTGAATTGAATTTCGGAAGGCTTCTTAAATTTACCAAGCTTTTTCAATGCTTTTGTATGGTAAGATTCTACTGGTTGAACCTTTGGCTTTTCGTCCGCTGGATCATCGCGTTGCATTACGCAAGCACCAAAAGCTCTAGCACAATTTAGTGCAAAGTCTTTGAATGTCACTTCTTTACCATTATATATGTCTGTTGTATATCCTGTGGGCATAATTTTAAAATTTAATCTTCTTTGAGTTTCTATCGCAATTCCATGTTTGGGGAGCAAAATAAACTACTGCTTGGTATTTCAGATTTTGAAAACAAACATAATCCATTTTCTTATTAAAATCATTGTAATCTAATTTAACTGAAATGATAGGATACATTTCGCAATCATCATCTTTATATGGATAATTTTGAAACTCTAAATCTACGCCTACGATTTTATCGCTACTGTAAGTAATACAGCC
>Ga0209500_10000181_pt1 | contig 57274 bp, 54 predicted proteins | sample S_140212_EF_Meta_FD_187323 | JGI IMG/M metagenome (GOLD analysis project Ga0209500, IMG submission 187323) | Freshwater microbial communities from Lake Simoncouche, Canada to study carbon cycling - S_140212_EF_MetaG (SPAdes) (version 2) | ecosystem: Environmental > Aquatic > Freshwater > Lake ... | reverse complement strand
CGGCCTCACCACACCCGGCCTCACCACCCCCGGCCTCACCACACCCGGCCTCACCACCCCCGGCGCGTCCGCTATTCCCTCGTTGACCGATCCCGGCCTGACGGCGCCCGGCTTGACCACGCCGGGGCTCACCACACCGCAGATCGGCGCTACGCCGGGACTCACCATGCCATCCACCGGCATTATCGGACTGCCCACTGAGCAGCCGATCAGCGCTCCACTGGGCCCGGTGGCCGGCACGTATCCGATCCTGGGCGACCCGTCACTGGGCTTTCCGGCACCCCAGGCCGCCAGCACCGGCATCATCGGCGACCTGAGCAGCGCCGCCAACCAGCTGGGCGTCGGTCAGGCGATCGATCTGTTGAAGGGCGTCGTCATGCCGGGTATCACCCAGGCCATGCAGGGCGCTGCCGCCTCGGCCGCCTCGGCCGCGCCGGTTGCTGCCGCTCCGGCCGTTGAGGCCGCAGGCGATGTCGCAGCGGTCGGCTGAACCCAATAGAACCTGGGCCTAACGAAGCCTGGGCCTAGTAAAACCTGGGCCCAATAAAACCTGGGCCCCGCAATACCTGTACGAAACGGCACCGCAGGGTGGGTCCGGCCGGTAGGCCACCCCGGAGAGACCCCTGCGGTGCCGTTGCAGGTCCCAATAGTCACATAGCCCTCAATAGTCCGTGTCGAAACGTCAGCAACAGCTTGCTCATACGTAACATCGCGGTGTGACGTCCCGTCGTCCAGTGCCGACGATTCTCTTCACCGCCATCGCGGCGACCGTGGTGGCGGTTCCATTGGCGATCAACGGGATCCCCGCAACTGGCGGGCCGCACGGACCCAGTGCCGATGACACCGTCCTGACACGACAACCGTTGACCGGGGTGGGCGGCGGGGAGACGGTCCGCGAGATCAGTCAGCCGACGCCGTTCTCCATGGTCGCGCTGACCGGAAACGATCTCACCGCAACCTCAGCGCAGTTGCGGGCCAAGAAGCCCGACGGCACGTGGGGACCGTGGTACGAGATCCACAACCTCGAATCCAACTCAGACGACACTGTGGACGGCGGTCCGCGCGGCACCGACCCCGTCTTCGTGGGTTCCACCACGGCCGTGCAAATTGCACTCACCCGACCGCAGGACGCACCCATGACCGTCGCCGCGCCGGATACCGCCCTCGACGCCGGCCGGGAACTCGGATACATACCGGCGAATGCCGAACAGCCGATCGCGCAAAACATTTCGGCCGTTCTGATCACCCCACCGGAATCGCCGGTGGACACCCAGTGGACACCCCCGACCGCCATCCTCGGCCCCGGGCAGCCACCGAACATCATCAGTCGCGCTCAATGGGGTGCAGGCACCAGCATGCGGTGCGGAGGACCGTCATACGGCAACGGAATTCGCGCGGCCGTCGTGCATCACACCGCCACCGGAAATGACTACGCGCCAGAGGATTCGGCGGCCATCGTCCGATCGATTTACGCGTACCACACCATGACGCTGGGGTGGTGCGACATCGCCTACAACGCACTTGTGGACAATTACGGCCAGGTCTTCGAGGGCAGAGGCGGCGGTATCACGAAAGACGTACTCGGCTCTCACACCGGTGGTTTCAACCGCGACGTGTGGGGCGTGTCGATGATCGGCGACTTCGAGGACGAACCCCCACCCGACATCACCGTCAAGACGGTGGGTCGGCTGCTCGGTTGGCGCATGAGCCTCGACCGGGTCAACCCACTGAGCACCGTGCAACTGAAGTCCGCGGGCGGCCAGTACACCGTCGTCCCGGGCGGGAGTTCGGTGACCCTGCCCGAGATCTTCGCGCACCGGGATGTGGGTAACACCGAGTGTCCCGGTAAGGCCGGTTACGCCGCACTGGACCAGATACGCGCGATCGCGGCCGGCTTCACCGGTCCGCCAGACGTCATCGAATCCCTCCGAGGCGGGTCGATACTCGCGCGCTGGGAAGCTGACGGCGGTCCGGTCAGCCCGTTGGGCCTGCCGACCTCACCAGAGGCTGCAGGCAGCAGAGGCACGCGGTATGCAACCTTCGAGCGGGGTGCCGTGTACTGGTCACCCACGACCGGCGCCCAACCGCTCACCGGCGCCATCTACGAGGCGTGGGCCTCGCTGGGCTACGAACTCGGCGCCCTGGGCCTACCGACCAGTGCCGAGATTTCCGAGCCCGAGTGGATCGTTCAGAACTTCCAGCACGGCACCCTGAATTTCGATCGGCAGACACACAACGTCCTGCGGGTGATTGACGGCGTCACCCTGGTGATGCCCCCGACGCCGCTGGACGGGCCACCGGCACAGTTGGAGCGGTTCAGCCGAATTACACTGTCACGCTGAGACATCCCTCGTTATTGCGGAGTCCCGATCAGGACACCCTCCATCACACCGTCATTGGCGACCAGCAGTCCGCGGCCCGGCGGCAGTTGCGCGGCGCTGGTTCGTCCGAACACCTTCACATTCTGTGGATCGTTATCCATGAATAGCGTCGGAGCGCGCGAACCGGTGAGCTTCTGGATGAACGGGTTCATTGCCGAGACGCCGGCCCAATTTCCCGGAAGCCGGGTAACGAAGACATGAAGTCCGGTCTCCCGTCCGCGTTCGATCAGGTTCCATAACGGTGCCGTCGCGGCCGGCTTGCCCACGACTCCATTGGCACGCAGTTCATGTTCGTCATCAATCAGGACGAAGTGGTGCGGACCGGTCCAAGCCGGCCGAATCAGCAACTCCTGCTGCGTCAACCCCGAAGGCGGCAATCGATCGCGAATGATCTCAGCCAATTCGGCGATCGCCGCATCGATGCCGTCGGGCGTGTACGCGTAGGCACGTACGTGCGGCCCCGCGAGCCTGCCGATCAACGTCGTCTTCGGATCGATAATCGTGATCTGTGCCTGATCGGGGGACAGTCGCGCGGCAATCGCCTGGCCCAGTGCAGCCAAGGTGGTCGTCTTGCCGCAGCCCTGACGGCCCACCACCAGCAGATTCGGCAGCCGTCCGGTCTGCAGTGCCACCGGTTGCAGAGCACTCTCGCCGACGGCGAACGGGAGGTCCAACGACTCGGCCCCATTGGCGCCGGCGCGATGTCCAATCAGGATGTCGCGCAAAGCGATTCGCGCCGGAAGTCGCACCAGGGTCTCGACCTTGCCGACCCCGGTGCGTTCGGCGATGACCGAACCCACCTCGCGGGCGGCAACCCGCGCACCGTCTCTCCCGAGCAACTCGGGAAGTCCGACCAGTAGCTCGTGACCGGATCGTGTGACGCCGAACCCTGGCTGATCGGGAGTCTGACGCGCTGCACGCCGGTGCTCCATACCGGTACCCATCTGCGTCTCATCCGGATTGCTCAAACGCAGCTGGATTCGGGAGTTGGCCACGTTGAGCAGCGCCTGTTTCTGGCCGACGAACCACCCACTGGCGCTGGTAATCACATGGACTCCGTAGGAGAGTCCCTGCCGGGCTACCGCAATCGCGCGATCCCCCACACCGTTGTCCTTGTCATAGAGATCACCGAAGTTGTCAATCACCAGAAACACGTCGCCGAACTTGTCCCGACTATCGGTGCCACCTCCACCGGATCCGAAACGCCGGTCACGGAATTCGGTGATGTCCATCCGATGCCGCTTAAACGATTCCTCCCGGGCACGGATGAGCCCTTCGACTGTGGCAATGGTCCGGGAAACTCCTTCACCGTCGGCGAGGCTGACCACCCCGGCAACATGTGGAAGCTCGGCCACCGGATCCAGCGCAGCACCCACGCAGTAGAACGTCACCCTTGTCGGGGTGTACATCAACGCCGCCGTCGTGATCAGCGTCATCAGGGTTGTCGACTTACCACGCTGAGCAGTCGCGACCACCATGACGTTGTCCATCTCGACATCAATCGCATGCACCCGTTGGGCGTGGTCTTCCGGAACGTCCTCGATCCCCACCGGGAATACCAGACCGGGGTTCTGCCCATAATCGGTCCACCACGGCTTTCCGCGCCATCGCTGCACCAGGCTGTCAGCGGTTTCACTGGCCTCCAACGGCGGAAGCCAGATCTGGTGCGGCGGCCGCGCCGGATGGGCCCGCAGCGATTCCCCGATCACGTCGAGAAGCTTCTTCTTCCTGAATCCATCTCCGTGATAAAGGAATTCGTCAGGCTCCTGCGGATCAGTCGTGATGGCCGGGGAAGCGTTGTCCTTGACGCTGGGCGGTTGAAACTCCCAGGTGAGCGGACGCGGTTTGGTGAAGCTGACGGCGACTGTCCCGTGACCGCCGGCCGACGTCCGAGGGACGACGAATGGTGCCGATACGTAGAAGCAGCGAAACTGCTCGAGATCACGCGGGCCGACCTTCAACAGCGCATAACCGTTTTCCTTCGATGGCAGGTGGAGTGCAGCATCGCTGCCGATGACATCGCGGGAGTCTTCGGCGGTCTCGGCGCGCAGTGCCACCCTAAAGGCGATGTTGCTCTTCGCCTTGCTCAGCGACGACAGGTCCAGGCGCTGACCGCCGAGAGTGAAGAACACATTGCAGCCACGTCCCTCCTGTCCGATATGGATCACCAGATCTATCCATTCGGGGTGGTGGTGAAACAACTCCAGGTACTCGTCGATAATGACCAGCAAGATGGGAACCGGTTCGAGGTCACGGCCGGCGAGGCGCATTTCTTCGTACTCGTTCGCGTCCCGCGCGCCAGCATCCTTGAAAAGCCGGTATCGCCGGGCGATTTCGCCATCGATCGCCTTGCGCATGCGCTCAGCGAGATGCCTTTCATCTTTACCTAGATTCGACAGTGATCCGGCCACGTGCGGCAGACCGGCTAGGTCCTGTGCCGCGGACTCGAACTTCATGTCGACGAATATCACGATGAAAGTCTCCGGCGAGTGGGTCAGCGCGATCCCGCTGCACAGCGCCAGGAAATACTCCGACTTGCCGGCACCTGACGTGCCGATCACCACGGAATGGAATCCGTATCCGGCGAAGTCCTTAGCGCGCAGGATCACATATTGCAGATCGCCGCCGGCCTTGACTCCGACGGGCACCATGGCCCACCGTGGATCGCCCCGGCCTCTGCTATGTGCCCACAACCGATCCAGGTCAAGCTTGCGCGGGTCGCTGATGTCAAGAGCGCGCAAGAATTCGCCGCCCTGGCTGTCGACGTCGGCGAGTTCGACCGCCGTCGTCGGCGACCACCGGGCCAGCGCCCTGGCGTACCGGCCGGCCGTGCTCTCCGCGAGCATGTCGGCCACGGCATAGAAGGCGCCGCGATGGCGCAGACGGCCTTCGCGAAGTTCGAAACCCTGTTCTTCGTTGGAAAAGCCGACACCGATACCCGGTCGGGTTGCCAGGCGAAGCACGGTGATACCCGCCATGCCTTTTTGGCCCGTCACTGATTCCCAGTGCTCCGGCGTTCCGGCGTTATCGTCGACGATGATCCAATGCGGACCCGGTGCCGGGGTGACTACCGACTGCCCCGAGAGCGACGGGATTGCTCCCGACGGCGGTGTCCACGGCCCTCTCCCCTTACGGTGTAACTCCGCGTCTAGGGCGTCCTCGAGGTCGGCCGGCGAGGTGAACACCAGGCGCCGCATGCCGCAGGCGTCGAACATTTCATCGTGATGGTTATGTGGAAGCCAGACCAGCCACGACCATTGATCGGGGTATCGGGTAACAACCATCAGCTTCAAATCGCCCGGACTGTGATGGACCGCGAGTGCGCACAGCACTGATCTCATCAACGCATGCAACTCCCCGAGGTTGTCTGCGACGAAACTGAAACCGGGTTGCGAACTCAGGCTCACAACTTTGCCGATATCGCGAATCTTGCTCTGCTCCAGGATGAAATCCCTAAGCGCACGCCCGGTGACCGGTTCCAATTCCTCGCCGACTGGGACCTCCGGCCATTGCAGCGACACGGCGGAATCCGTCGTTGACTGCAGCCCGATGCCCAGCCTGACGTCCAGGAAGTCCGGATCACCTACCCGACGCTCCCACATCCGCGGCCCACCGATGATCGTGTCGTAGGTCTGCGGGTCACCGTGAACGAACTGTTGACTGCGGCGCTGCTGCTGAGTGGTGCGCTGAACTTCGTCACGATCCTCATCAAGGGAGCGAAGATACATTCGGCGCTGCTTCTCCTGTTCGCCCCAGCTGACCCGACGACCGCGGCCGAAACGGCCGCTGAACATCAGCGCCCCGAAGCCCACGAGACCGATCAGTGGGAAGAACCCGGACTGCAACGACCGGGCGCCCGAGGTGTACACGACCACCAACGTTCCGATGATGCCCACCAGCAGAGCCGGCGCGGCAATCATGAGCAGAATGTTGCGTGGTTCCCGCTCCGGTAATGCCAACGGCGCGGCGACCACAACACGTACCGGCGGCACCACAGGTGCCGATGTGCGAGCGCCCCGGACGAAGCCCTTCTTTGACATCGTTATCCTCCTGCTCTGGTGTCTCCGGATGCCGGCACCACGGCCATCGCGCCGCCCGGGTCGATGGTGTCGCGGGCCAGCAGTGCGCCCGAGCGACTGATCGGTGACCCGGCGGCGAAGGTACGAAGGAGGGGCCAGGGAGCCTGAACCGCACTCCGGGGGTCGATTCCCAAGGGCTGCAACGTGTTCTGATCCCAGTCCAGGCCGTATCGGACACCTTGGGGTGAGATCCAGAACAGACTCTCGCGGGTGTCGGCGGTGATGGCAGCACTGGTGGAGACCGCGAAGTTCGCCGCGCCCGGCAGGATGAGCGTCTGCTGTGCTTCAACGGAGTCGGGGCCTCGGCTGTCGCGCACCAACTGCACGATGTGCGTGTCAAAGGCCTGCGGAGTGGGAAGCCCTCTGCCGCTGAAGACTTCGATGGTCGCCTGTCTGTCGGTGGTCAGTTTCTTCCAGCCGACGCAACTCACCGGATTGGCATCGGTGTCGACGAAGTTCAGCTTTCCGGTTGGATAGAAGCCCACATTGAGCACTTCGACCTGGGGGATGTCGACCAGTCTGTCTGGTGAGATCAGTTGAGGCTCCGCCAATCCCTGGCTGTCGGCAGTACGCAGGAGGTCCGCGACGAAGGCGGTGATCTGCTGGACTCCGTTGGGAAGCAGAACGTAGAACCCGCTGACCGATCCCTGGGCGTCTTTGGCCCGCAGCACCCGTCCCACAACCGATCCCGACAGCCACCGTGACGGCGTGCCGGCTTCCGGAATTGCGGGTACGACGAGTGGTTCCATGGCGGGCATCGCATCGAAGAGCGCATTGGACATTTCGATCGGCGCGGTGCTGGCCGGATCCAGTCCGAGGTTAAACGTGACCGCGCGGTCGGCCGGGTCGATCAGCATCCGTTGGCCGTTCCAGATCAGATAGGTGGACCGGCCGTGGGTCGCGAGAATTGCGGCGGCCTCCCCCATCGGTTGGGCGCGACCATCACGGGCCAACTCGCCGACAACGGCGGTCACTGTTGTCCCGTTTGCGCGACCCCGCGCGGGCGCGGTGTCGCACACCGCCCATGCCGACAGCGGATTAGGGGAAATCGCCAGATCGTCGGGGATACCGGGGATGCCGATCATGGGGCCGGTCGGGTATCTCCCGATCTCGGCGGATTTGACCCAGGTCGGCGATGCGGAGGTGCCGGTCGCCAGTCGCGCCGATATCAGATTCAGAGCCGGATGCAGTCGACCGTCGATCTTCGCGTACAACGCGCCGGTGTCCCGATTCCCGACGATCGAGGACTGTCCCACCAAGCCTGCCGGCTTAACGAGATGCAACAGAGCCATCCAGCCACAGCCCAGCATCACGAAAACGACTGACAATGCGAGAGCCGCCTGTTGTTTGCGATCGTCGTGCTTCATCCGTACCGAGAATCGGGTGATGGCCGAACGCAGTCGGCGGTTGTAAAACAAATGGCCAGAGTTCTGGTCCCGGTTGGACAGATTCAGCGGCATTTCGTCCCCCGCTCCGGCGGGGGCGGCGCTGAAGTCCCCCGCTCCGGCGGGGGCGGCGCTGAAGTCCCCCGCTCCGGTCGCCACCTCATTGCAGTCCCCCGCCGTACCGAACGCGATAGTCCTCCTGGACCTCGTCGCGCAGGGCGGCGAACGCGACATTCATCCGGTCAGCCAGCTCGCCATGGCTGTAATCGGTAACGACACTTGCGGCAAGAGTGAGTTCAATCAGTTTGCCGTCGGAGTTGGCAACCGCATGGATGTCGCCCATGTCAACGGTATAGGTGGTCGCCTCCGCTTCTACGAGGAGCGCTTCCCAGCGATCAGCAAGCTCGTCCATTTCGCGCAGGGCGGACTCGACAAGCTGCTTGTCGCTAATCTCGTGACCGTCAGAAGACCCCTCCATCGGCAAATCATGGGGCCACTTCCTAGCTCTGTCAATTCACTTTTTGGCTCATTTTTGAACACAGTGCGATCATGTGTCTCAGCAATCTCACTGATAACATTCGCACCAGTGCGGGCTGGCTACTTCACTGGGCCGCACCCACGACGACCACACGGTGACTGGCCGACCGCAACGCGTCCGGCACCATGCCCCAGGTGCACTGCACAAGATTTGCCAGCGAAGCGGCCGCCGGGTCCCGCGTCCTACCCCAGTGGCTGGTTTCGCCGAATACCGCGATAGATGCCACGACGCACGATCCACGGCATGAGTACTCGGTGCACCGACCATGCCGGGATGCGGAACGGCCGGCCATTCGGGGCGAACACCTCCACGCCGTCGGATTGGATGCCGATCACCGATCCCCAGCGACGACGCGGCGGCCTATAGGAGCGCAGTGGCCGTCCAGCAGGTTCGGCGCGGATGTTGTGGGCGAGAACCGCGTCGGCCCGGTTACGTGCCGACGAGCGTTGTGGATCGGTGGCAGCCACGTCGCCGACGGCGAACACCCCGCGGTATCCCGGCACCCGCAACTCTTGCGTGACCGTGACGAAACCGTGCGCATCGAGCAGATCAGCGGGTAACCAGTCGGTATTGGGCTGCACCCGACCGATGGCCCACAGCACGGCATCGGCCTGCGCGGGTGGCTGGCCGGTGCTCCACCGAACCGGTTCACTGGTGATCGCATCGCTGGCAAATCCGTCCGGAACCACCGCCCGATGACCCGGGTGCAGTCCGATCCCGAGCCGGATCAGCCTGCGCCGCAAGTGTTCCCAGGTCTGCGGGTGATACTCGAGCAGGGGCCGATCATGCGGATAGTAGAGATCGACCCGTTTCCCCTTCCAGCGGGCGGCGACGTTGGTCGCGACACTGACCGCGGCAGCCCCCCCGCCGACCACCATCACCGAGGCGGCGGCAGCCAGCCGATCATGGTCGGCAGTGATCTCGGCGCGGATCTCAGCCGACGACTGCAGAATGGACCGGCGCCAGAATCCGTTGGTCACTCCGGTTGAAATGACAAGCGCGTCATAGGGTTCGGCGATTTCGGTGCCGTCCGGGCGGTCGCCGTACACCACCCGGGCGGCCAGATCGACCCTGGTCAATCTGGCCTGAACGGTGCGCACTCGATCCAGCGCGCGATACCGGTCGAACGGCACCAGATAGTCGCGAGCCCAGTCCGCCGGACGCGTCAATCGCACACCCAACTCCTGGCCACTGACCAACGCGGGCTTGATCGAAATGCCCACCACGTCAGCGAATCGCGCCAGTCGGATTGCGGTCAGCAACCCACTGTCGCCCAGGCCGGCGATCACCACCCGCGGACGGTTCACGAAGGACCGGCGATCTCCGGGGCCGGGCGGGGCCGGCGCGGCACAAGTCTCGGGACCCGGTCGATGACGTCCTGATAACTCGGGCGGCGTTCCAGACTGCGCTTCTCCATCAACGGGATGCTCGCACCAAGGAACATCGCGACCATCAGTGCGACTCCGACGAACAACCACCACACATCCCGGGGTGAAGCGGCGATCCCAAACAGCGCAAGAGAGAACCAGAAGCCGACCTCACCGACATAGTTCGGATGCCGCGACCATGCCCACAATCCGCGATCCATGGCCGCACCGGGTCGACGCTCGGCGACGAAACGGTGCATCTGCACGTCGGCGACCAATTCGAGCGTGACCGCTGCGATGCCCACGGCGAACGCTAACCACGTCAGCCACACCACGCCGTCCCCGCGTCGGGTGAGTGCGATGTAAACGGGCAGCATGCCGACGAAAACCTGCACGGTCGGAAAAAGGTGGATTCCAAACAGGTCGGCCAGAAACTCGAATCGGCCGGCGCCATCACGGAGTATCGGATACCGCCAGTCCTCATGATGCAGACCCGCAAATCCGTACGCCCAGTTGGCCGTAAGCCTGACCGCCCAGTAGAGCATCACCACGGCAAGGAGCCAGCATCGCAGCGAGCCTGGGCCGGTGACGCCCAGCGGTCCCTGCCACCACCAGAACAGCGCCAGCAGTGGCGGAATCACACTCCAGTAGGCGTCATAGAAACTGGAGTTTCGGTAGGCCCGACTGAAGACGAACACCACCAGAGTGGCCAGCAGGTCGGCAATCAGCGCGTCCAGCCACAACCGACCTGTACGCGGGCCCCAGCACAACCATCCGACTGCCACAGCCACGGCGATGACGTAAGCCAGAGCGACCACGGCCAGCGAACGGCCCTTACTCATCCGCGGGTCTCCTCACGTGGCTATCGCTTACAACTAGAGCACGGTCAGGACGTCAGCGCCCGTGAACGTAACACGGCCTGCCGGTCCTACTGGGCCTGAGGCGGCCGCGCGCCAGCAACGATGCGAGCCCGCGGGCCGTCATCTCGGTCGTCCACTTCCTTACCTCGGCCCAGCAGTCCGGACTGACCGGCTGATACCGGCAACGGGCCAACTGATCCCGTCTGAGTGGTGCCCGGGAACTCGGCCGCGCTCAGCAGTCCGGTTTTCAGACCGGTCGGTCGGCCCGCCGTCTCCGGGGCGAAGCTGCTGGCCGGGCGCGCATAACTGGTGACACCCGGGCCCGACATCCCGCCGGGACTGGCCACACCGCCGGTTCCGACGGTGCCGGTGGCTCCCGCGCCGTTGCCGACGGTGCCGGCGGCTCCCGCGCCGGTGCCGACGCCGGGCTCGCCTATCGGGGTCGCGCCGCCGGGCAGTATCGCCGCCAACACGGGAACGTCTCCCGAGTCCGACTCAGCGCCGATTCCGCGCAGCGATCCGATCATCGACTGCGGTACACCCGCCAGGGATTGGATGGCGCTCATGGGTGTCTGAAACATTCCCGTCGCCGACTGCATCGAACCCAGCGCACCCTGAATCGGCTGCATCATCAGCTGTCCGACCTGACCCAGAACTTCCGTCGGCACAGCAGAGCCGCCGGTAACCGATTTCGCCACCGGCGCCGCGAGACCACCCTCCAGTGCGACACGGCCGGAGGTCTGGGCCACCGCTGCCGCAGCCGCCACCGGTGCGGTGGCGGATGCTCCCGGCGAGGAGATCGGCGGCGGAATCGCCAATGTCGCGGCGAGCGCTGAGAGCGTGGCCCCATAGGCCGCGCCAACGCTTGCGTTATGCGGCCAGTGTTCGCCGAAGTATTCGGTATCCAGCGCGATGATCGCCGGAGTCAATGCTCCCAGCACAGCCGGGTTGATTGCCACATCTGCGGCCTGTTCGACGCGATTGGCGATGCATACCTCGGCCGGGATCATCGACGACACCGCCACCTCGTAGGCGGCCACTGCACTGGCCAGGATGGGCGGCTTCGCCTGGACCCAGCCGGCGAGAAGTTGCAGCGCGGTGTTGAGGCCCGTGATCGCGGTGGCTGAACTCATACCACCCACACCCTCGAAGTTCAGCGCAGTCACTGCGGTGTTCAGCGTCGACAGCGCGAAGGCCACCTCGTGACTGGCCATCAGAGCCTGCCACGCCACGGCACTGGCCACTGTCGTCGCTATGCCGGCCGCGCCGGGTCCGGCCAACCGCAGATAGTTGGCCTCGGGCGGCAGTGTGGGCCACGCGGGATCGGTCATCGCTGCGAATACATCTGTGGGGCAGGATGTTCCGGTGCTCCAGGGACGGTGCCGCTACAGCGACAGTGCCGTGTCGTTGACGGCCTCGGTGGCGGTGTACGTCGCGGCCGCCAGATTCTGTGCCTCGGCGACCAGGCCCCGGTTGGTCAGATGCTCGACGGCGGTTCCGATATAGACCGCGCCGATCGCATTCAGGGCCGCTGCGAACTGCACCGAATCCAGATCCGCGCCCATCGGCATGACTCCGGTCAACGCCGCCGACGCCACCGCCACCGCAGCTGCCATCTCCGTACCGATTCCCGCTTCGGTGGCCGCGGATGCTCCCACCGAAGCGGCATTGACGTTGAGAACCATGTGTCCAACCTCCCGTTCGCCGCTTGCCTCGCTGTGCTCGGCTGCGGGGGACGACCGCTGCGGCATGGCCCACGGTAGAAGTGCCGCCGCCATCTGTCGATTCACCCCACCCGGTTGAACTGACCCGGTTGCACTGACCCGGTTGCACTGACCGCCTAAGTCCACCATCGTTCGAGCACGCGGGCCAGTCCGTCGTCATCGTTGGACTCGGTGACCTCGTTGGCCGCGGCCAACGCCTCCGGGTGGGCGTTACCCATCGCCACGCCGTGGCCGGCCCACAGCAGCATCGGCACGTCATTGGGCATGTCACCGAAGGCCACAGTGTCCTGCGCGGAGATGTCCAGCGGCCGGGCCACCTCTTGCACACCGATGGCCTTACTGATGCCAATCGGACTTATCTCAACCAGGCCGTCATTGGTCGAATACGTGATATCGCCAAGCAGACCAACATGTTTGGCCAGTGCGGCGGCCAACTGAGAGCTCGGAACCCCGGGCATGCGCACCAGCAACTTCACCGCCGGGGCGCTGAGAACATCTTCGAACGACACCTCGGTGTTATCGGGGTTGAGCCAGGCGTGCTCGTAGCCAGGCGCGCTCACGAACTGGGGTGTAGCCGAGTCGTGTGCGCTCTTGCCCACCCGTTCGGCCGCCAAGCCGGCCCCGGGCACCGCGTGCGCGGCGATCTCGGCGAGTTCAGCCAGCACCTCCACCGGCAGCGTGCGGGCCGAGATGACCCGGTCGGTCGCCGCGTCGTAGATGACTGCGCCGTTGGCGCACACCGCAATCGGTGCGAAGCCGAGTTCCTCGACGACCGGGGGGATCCAGCGCGGTGGCCGTCCGGTGGCCAGAATGAAATGGGTGCCGGCGGCAATCGCGGCACCGATCACGTCGCGGGTGCGCGCAGTGATGGCGTCTTCACCGTTGAGCAGCGTGCCGTCGACGTCAGTGGCGATCAAAGCGGGCAGCATCAGGATTCCTGCGCGGTGCGACGTGCCCGCGCGAGGGACTCGACCTCGTCAAGCTGGCTGGCCTGGGCCGGGGTCGGTGCGCCACCACCGATTCGGTGCGGAACCCACCATGCGCCGGCAGGGTGCGGGTAGAGCGCTTGAACCTCGTGCAGCATGGTGGTCATCGCGGAGCGCAGTGCCGAATCAAGTTCGGCCGCGGTCCCCGTCGGTCTCAGCGGGCTACCGATCCGCACTACGATCGGAATTCTGTTGCGGCCCAGGTTCTTCGGGTGATCCTTGGTCCAGATTCGGTGGGCCCCCCACACGATCATCGGGAGAATCGGTACCTGGGCCTCCAAGGCCATCCGAGCCGAACCACTCTTGAAGTCCTTGAGCTCGAAACTGCGGCTGATCGTTGCCTCCGGGTACACACCCACCAGCTCGCCGGCCTGCAGTGCGCGCACGGCGGCGCTGTAGGCGGCGGCACCGGCGCGACGGTCAACGGGGATGGCACCGGTGGTTTTGATCACGAAGTTGACGATGCCGACCTTGGCCATCTCGGCCTTGGGCATGAGCCTGATCCAGCGCCCGGCTTTCCGGCCGGCCAGGCCGACCGGTAGGAAGTCGACGTAGCTGGTGTGGTTGGTCGCCACCACGGCACCGCCGCTTGCGGGGATGTTGTCGATGCCCTGATAGGTGATCTTGATCCCCAGCACCCGCCCGATGACGAAGGAGAGAACCTCCAGGGTGCGGTACATAAGTTCCATCGGTCGCTATCCCTGTCCCTCGATGCTGCGCCGTCGGGCGGCACGTTCGGCAAGCTCCGCGGTTTCGAGATCAGCGGCGTCCGCGGGTGTCGGTGCGCCACCGCCGAGTCGGTGCGGCACCCAGAACTCACCGGGCGGGTGCGTGCCGTACACGTCCTGCACACTTTCGAGCAGGTGTTGCATGCGAGAGCGCAGCAGAGCGGTCAGTTCGGTGGGCGGCAGGCTGGGCATGATCGGCTCCCCGACGGCGATCGAGATCGGAACCTTGGGCCGCCACAGCTTGCGCGGGTGGTCTTTGGTCCAGATGCGCTGGGCGCCCCAGACGATATGCGGGATGATCGGAACGTCGGCGGCGATCGCCATGCGTGCGGCACCGGACTTGAACTCCTTGAGTTCGAAGCTGCGACTGATCGTCGCCTCCGGATAGACGCCCACAAGTTCGCCGGCCTTCAACGTCGCGACCGCTGCGTCAAAAGACGCCGCACCACTGCTCCGATCAACCGGAATGTGGTGCAGACTGCGCATGATCGGTCCGGTCACCCTATGGTCGAACACCTCTTGTTTTGCCATGAACCGAACCAGCCGTGGCGGACGCTGCCGATAGAACGGCAGGCCGGCGAAAGTGAAGTCCAGGTACCCGGTGTGGTTGATCGCGACGACGGCCCCGCCGGTGGCAGGCAGATGGTCGGTGCCGGTGATGGTGAACCGAAGGCCCTGCACGCGCCACAGCAGACGGACGGCGGCGATGACAGTCCCGTATGCCGGCTCCACAGCGGCCAGCCTAGTGCTGCGGCCGACCGCTAAGATCCCGGTGGGCGCATCCACCACGAGGGAGGCAATACGTGCAGGTCACCAGTATCGGCCACGCCGGTTTCCGAATCGATACCCGGGCGGGCAGCGTGCTGTGCGATCCGTGGCTCAACCCCGCCTACTTCGGCTCCTGGTTCGTGTTCCCGGACAATCGTGCGCTGGACTGGGCGTCCATAGGCGATTGCGATTACCTGTACATCTCGCACCTGCACGCCGACCACTTCGACCCAGCCCTGCTCGCTGAGTACGTGAACACCGACGCCGTGGTGCTGCTGCCTGACTTTCCGGTGCCAGACCTCAAGCGGGAGTTGCAGGCGCTGGGCTTTCACCAGTTCCTCGAGACCGAGGACTCCATCAAGCATCGCCTCAGCGGCCCCAAGGGCGACCTTGACGTGATGATCATCGCGCTGCGCGCTCCTGCCGACGGCCCAATCGGCGACTCCGGGATCGTGATCTCCGACGGCGACACAACGGTGTTCAACATGAATGATTCCAGGCCGCTGAGCCTGGACGCACTGGCCGAATTCGGCGGTGTCGACGTGCACATGACGCAGTACTCCGGGGCTATCTGGTATCCGATGGTCTACGACATGCCCGATCGCGCCAAGGAGGCCTTCGCCATTCAGAAGCGCCAGCGCGGAATGGATCGCTGCCGCCAGTACATCGCCGACATCGCAGCGACCTGGGTGATCCCGTCCGCGGGTCCACCGTGCTTTCTGGATCCGGTGCTGCGCGATCTCAATGACGACCATGGCGATCCGGGCAACATTTTCCCCGACCAGGTTGTGTTCCTCGAACAGTTGCGCCGGCACGGCAACCACGGGGGCTTGCTGATGATTCCCGGTACGGTCGCCGATTTCAGCGGCCCGCAACTGAATTCACTTACCCATCCGATCCCGGTGGACGAGGTGGAGGCGATCTTCACCACCGGCAAGGCAGACTACATAGCCTCCTACGCCGAACGGATGGCGCCGGTGCTGGCCGCTGAGAAGGCAACCTGGGCGCCTGCCGCGGGTGATCCGCTTCTGGAGCCACTACGGGCCCGTTTCGAGCCGATCATGTTGGCCGGCGACCAGATCTGCGATGGAATCGGCTACCCGGTCGAACTGAAGATGGGACCCGAGACCGTCATTCTGGATTTCCCGAAACGCACTGTCCGCGAACCTATTCCGGATGAGAAGTTCCGATACGGCTTCGAGATCGCTCCGGAACTGGTGCGAACCGTGCTGCGTGACAACGAACCGGACTGGGTTAACACCATTTTCCTGTCGACTCGGTTCAAAGCCTGGCGGGTCGGCGGTTACAACGAGTACCTGTACACGTTCTTCAAGTGCCTCACCGACGAGCGCATCGCCTATGCCGACGGTTGGTTCGCCGAGGCTCATGACGATAGTTCGACGATCACCCTGGACGGTTGGGACATTCAACGCCGGTGCCCGCACCTGAAGGCTGACCTGTCGAAGTTCGGCGTGGTCGATGCAACGACTCTGACCTGCAATCTGCACGGTTGGCAGTGGGACCTCAAAACCGGCCGATGCCTGACCAGCAAGGGCCACCCGTTGCGCTGCTCACAATCATGACCCGACCGCCGCGGCAGTACTACGACGACGGCATGGTGCAACTGGACCGCCATGCCCTCACGCTGCGGCGGTACCACTTCCCATCCGGAACCTCGAAAGTCATTCCGCTGCAGTCGATCCAGGACTATCACGTCGAATCGCTCGGGATGTGGACGCAGCGCTTCCGGCTCTGGGGCACCTCGGATCTGCGGCGCTGGCTACCGTTGGACGCACGTCGTCCCACCAGGTCGGTTCTGATCACCCTGGACGTACCCGGTGTCTGGCCGAGTCCGGCATTCACCCCCGCCGAGCCGCAGGACTTTCTGGCGATTTTCGCCGAGGTGCTGGGACGCTAGGGGGATCGGATTCTCACGGCTCCCAGACCAATTGGCGAAGCTCGGAGAATTTCGCATCCGCGGTGTCGTAGACCCGCACGATCGCCTCGTCACCAGGTTTGAGGTAGGTCGACTCCCCTAATGCGGTGTAGCGCGTCGCGCCGATCCCGATCAGCACGGTGTGCGGCCGCCCGCAAACCACCATGAGAGCGCCGACGTCCTCAAGAGGCGTGTCGGGTGAACCCTTCTGGTTGGCCAGCCGCTCGACAATCCAGTCCAGCAGTACCTCGCCGTAGTAGGAGTAGCCGAGCAGCGGACTGTCCACGCCGTACTCGTGGTGCACTCCGTCGGCGGTCCGCAGATGACACAGCAGCCGCAGCGTCGCGGTGGGCCCATCCGGGGTGAGGTCGCCGACCTTGAAGAACTCCCGCGCCACGCCTTTGGACGCCGGTCCCCAGTTCTTCTTGTCACTGATCTTGCGTGCGTTCGGCCGCCGGATCGAACAGTCATTGAACGCGCCGAGGGCGAAGGGTCGCAGTGTGACGACGGTATCGCCGTCCCACACAACATGGCATGCCAGGCCGACCTCAGGCTCGATCTGCAGGTTGAGTGGACCGTCGACGGCCGTTGTCTTCGGCACGATCAGTGCGTCATGGGACAGCGGAAACTCACCGAGGAAGCTGTCGTGGCCGGGGGCGTACCACGGGAAAATGCCTTTGGGCGCATCACCTTTGCTCTCCACATTGGTGAAATCAACTGCCTCGCCGGCCTGTTCGAGATGACCGGCGAAGTTGCCCGCCACACCGAAGCCGAACCAGTCACGTGCTTCGTCGAGGTCCATTTCGATCACTGAGTGCTCAGTCACGGTTCCAGTAGCTCCGTCCCGACGAAGGGCACCAGCGCGGCCGGCACCCGCACACTTCCATCCGGCTGCTGGTGGTTCTCCAGGATTGCAACCAGCCACCGGGTGGTGGCCAGGGTTCCGTTCAGCGTCGCGGCGATCTGCGGCTTACCGTGATCATCGCGGTAGCGGGTGGCCAGTCGGCGCGCCTGGAACGTCGTGCAGTTCGATGTCGACGTCAGTTCGCGGTAGGCCTGCTGGGTGGGCACCCACGCCTCACAATCGAACTTCCGGGCGGCCGAGGAACCGAGATCGCCTGCGGCAATGTCGATCACGCGGTATGGCACGTCAATGAGTTCAAGCATCTGTCGTTGCCATCCCAACAAGCGTTGGTGCTCGGACTCGGCATCCTCGGGTCTGCAGTAAACGAATGCCTCCACCTTGTCGAACTGGTGGACCCGGATGATCCCGCGGGTGTCCTTGCCGTAACTGCCTGCCTCACGCCGAAAACATGTTGACCAACCCGCGTAGCGCAGCGCCCCGCCTGACAGGTCAAGGATCTCATCGGCGTGATACCCGGCCAGTGGAACCTCGGAGGTCCCCACCAGATAGAGGTCGTCGGCCGCAAGGTGGTAGATCTCGTCGGCATGGGCGCCGAGGAACCCGGTACCGGCCATCACCTCGGGCCGAACCAGAACCGGCGGGATCATCAATGTGAATCCGTTGTCAGTCGCCAGTCGGACGGCCAACTGCAGCAGGCCCAGCTGTAACAGGGCACCGCGTCCGGTCAGGAAGTAGAACCTCGAACCCGACACCTTGGCGCCGCGTTCGGTGTCGATCAGCCGCAGTGCCTCTCCCAGTTCGAGATGATCCCGTGGCTCCGCGATCGCCCGAGGTTCACCGACGGTGTCGAGAACCACGAAGTCTTCCTCGCCGCCGGCGGGAACACCGTCGATAACGACATTGGAAATCGCCAGGTGCGCAGCGTGCAGGGCCGACTCCGCTTCGGCTTGGCGCGTCTCGGCGTCCTTGACTGCGGCGGAAAGTTCTTTGGCGCGCTCGAGCAGCGCCGGACGCTCATCCGGAGAGGCTGATCCGACACTCTTGCTGGCGGTCTTCTGCGCGGCGCGCAGAGAGTCGGCCATCGAGATAGCCGCACGACGGGCGGTATCGGCATCAAGCAGGACATCCACGAGAGCGGGGTCCTCGCCGCGACTGAGCTGCGACCGGCGTACCGCATCGGGAACCTCGCGCACCAGTTTCAGGTCAATCACGCCCTGAACCCTACTTTCGGGCCCGGCGACCGGCACAGCACAACCCCATAACAGTCCGTCTGCATCACTTGTCACAGCACTGTCCGGGCCTGCCACAATGGAGGCAATGTTGCAGTTATCCGAGCGTGACCAAACAATCCCCGAACATCCTGAACCGGAATCCGTTTCCCGGCGGGGCGTTGGCGGCGCACTGCAGGCCACCTCGACCCGCCGCGCATTGATGCTGACGGCCCTCGGCGCGTTGCTGATCGCGGGGATCGTCACCGCCGCGCCGATCGGCGAACGCGGGCCGCTGGGCCGCTATGCCGCCGCGGAAGGACTGCGGCCGGCAGCGAACCCGACGTTCGCCGATGCGACGCCAGGCAGCTGCATCACTTGGCCGGACAACTCTCCGGACACCGCCGCGGTCGTGGACTGCAGCGACGACCACCGCTTCGAAGTTGCCGAATCGATTGATCTGCGGGCCTATCCGGGCACCGAATACGGTCCGGACGCAGCACCGCCCTCACCGGCCCGCATCCAGCAGATCAGTGCGGAACAGTGCGAACCAGCGGTGAAGCGATACCTCGCAGCCAAGTACGACCCCAACAGCCGTTTCAGCATCAGCCTGCTGTGGCCCGGCGACAAGGCCTGGCAGCAATCCGGCGAACGGCGCATGCTGTGCGGGTTGCAACTACCCGGACCCGCCAACCAGCAGATCGTGTTCAAGGGCCGGGTCGCCGATCTCGACCAGTCCAAGATCTGGCCGACCGGTACCTGCCTGGGAATCGAGCCGTCGACCAACCAGCCCAACGACGCACCGGTCGACTGCTCGGCCCCGCACGCCATGGAGGTCACCGGCACCGTCAACCTGGCCGAGAAATTCCCCGATGTCCTGCCGACAGAAGCCGATCAGGACGCCTTCATCAAGGGCGTATGCAACCAGCTGACCGACGCCTATCTGGCACCCACCCAACTACGCGACACCACCCTGACATTGATCTACAGCACCGTCTCGCTGCCCAGCTGGAATGCCGGTAGCCGCCAAGTCTCGTGCAACATCGGCGCGACCCTCGGAAACGGTGGCTGGGCCACCCTCATCAACACCGCGAAGGGCCCGATTCTGATTAACGGCCAGCCCCCGATCCCGCCGCCGAGCATCCCCGAGGGACGGCTGAATCTTCCGCTACCACCGGGCTAATGCGGATGTCTGCGGAGCGTTTCGAGGAACTCGTTTCCGACGCGCTCGACTTGATTCCGCTCGGACTAGCCCGCGCCATCGATAACGTCGTGGTGCTGGTGGCCGACCGCCACCCCACAGAACCTGATCTACTCGGTCTCTACGAAGGCATCGCGCTGACCGATCGTGACTCGACCTACGCCGGAGCCCTGCCGGATACCGTCACGATCTATTCGGAGAGTCTGCTGGAGATCTGCGATAGCGAGGCCGATGTGGTCGAGGAGGTGGCGATCACGGTGATCCACGAGGTCGCGCATCACTTCGGGATCGACGACGACCGTTTGCATGAACTCGGTTGGGGCTGAATCCTTTTCAGCCCGAATCCCTGTGTACGCGAATCCTTCTTAACGCAGGGGGTCACCGGCCCACCGGAAGCTGTTGACATATTTTCCCATGTCCTGCGCGAGTTGCAGGTTGGCTCCTGACGGTATGCCGGGACCGGAGCCCGGCCCGAACACCCGGTAGGGTCCGATGGCGAACGCGATCAGCGCGACGTCGTTCTTGATCGCCACAAGGCCGATAATCCGCACCCGGCTGTAGCGCGCGGTCGTACTCTGCGGCCAGACATCGGCGGCTTCGCCGTAGCCGGGCTGATAGCCGACCATCGCGTTGGGGATCTCGTAGGCGAATGTGGCGTCCGGGTAGGCCTTGAGCAGCGCAGCCTTGGCTACCTCGCGCGCCGACCGGCCGTTCGCGGGCGTAGAGAACAACTGCATGACCCCGCCGTCGCCGCCGGTGAAGGTCGCTGTGACCCCGGCGTTAGCGGTGGTGACCGTATAGGCCGAACCCTCCGCGGGATAGGCCACCGAGAACTCGCCGCCCGGCGCGGTGAACCGCGGCAGCGCCATCACCGGCGTTCCGGTCGGGGGTTCGCCGCACTCCGGCGGGCACATGTAGTGCGCGACCCTCGGCGTGAGCACGATCGCGACCGCGCCGAGTGCCACCGCGACCGTCGTGATGCCGATCCCCCAGCGGCCGAGCAGCCAATTCAGCCGTGGACGTTGCAACACCGGCGCGATGTAGTTCTGCGAACCAAGCGCGTAGCCGGGATAGGACTGCTCCCCCGCCGGCGGCGGACCGGCGGTCTCGAGGCGCTGCGGCCGGAAGGCCCCCCGCCGCTCCCGACGCGACTCACGCGAGGATGCGCGGGTGGCGACACCGCAGGCCGGGCAGAACGCCATGTCGGGCACGACCATCTCGCAGTGGATGCACAGCAGCGGCTGGCTCTCGTCGATCGGATCGTGGGCCTCGTGCAACAGCGCCAGTTGTAGCGCGAGGCGCAATGCCAGAAGCACCGCGAGCGTCATCGCCAGGTGCAGGCCGATCATCCAGGTCTCGGGTAATCCGACCATGTCGATGGTTCCCACCGCGGTGTGAACCACGAGTGCGACGGCGGCGAGCAGAGCGAGGACCAGGCGCACCCGACCCGGGTGATCCTCGGTGCTGTCGGCCCCCGAGTGACGAAACCACAGCAGGATGCCGACGATGCCGCCCGCGGCCGCGGCAGTGATCGGAACGGTGACCCCGCACAACCCGGATTCCACCAGCAGACTCCGCAACGGCCTGGTGTGGGCGAACAGGCCGGCGCTAAGACGGCCGAACAGGAACGGCCCGTTATCGTCGCTGACCGCCGCCGGGGCGAAGAACCTCGGCGCCAACCGGGCCAGGGTCGCCGCAGCGCTGAAAGCCAGCGCCCCGAGCGCGCCGATCGCGAACCCGTCAAGAGCCTCCGCCGGTCGACGGGCAGACCCCGCCAGCAGTCGCGCCGCGATCACCGGTACGACCATCAAAATCATCGCGGCCGTCGGAATGGCTATGCCCGTGCGTAATTCGTGTCGCAGTGCCAGACCGGCGGACATCGGCAACCCGTAGGAGGCCGACACCAGTCGCCCGGTCACCAGTACCCACCCAACGCCCAACGCGGCACCGAGGATCGCGGCGAGGACCAGAAATGACCGCGGGATGTCCCGCCCGACACCGGAGGCGCGCAGGTAAAGCCCGAACAGCAGGGGCAGTCCCAGCGCCGCCAGGGCGATACCGGCCGACGGGAGTCGCGCAACCGCGAAGGCAACCAGTGCGAGCGCACCGAGGAGCAGGATGATCCGGAATGGCCGCCTGGACCGGTTCGGCAGGTGCGGAAACAGTGAACTGAAAAGATAGGGCCGCAGCACGGCCTCGCCGGGCGCCGCACCGAAGGTGCCCGGCCGCAGCCATCTGCGCCCGCCGGTCCGCGCCCCGGTCAGATCCGACCCGCACACCCCGCAGAATTCGCCGGCCGGTACGTCGCTGGCGCACCGGGGGCACCGCGTTCTGGGCACCGCGTCCGGGTTCAGATCGATGCTCACCGCACCAATTTCTGGACGAGGAGGAGGTTCTTGGCCAGGTTGTTGACGTCGGGCGTGCCCAATCCGCTCACCAGGTCATAACCCGGCCCGGCCGCGTCGACCGCATTGCCGCCCAACACGACGTCACGGAAGGCCGGCAGTCGCGCCGCCTCTGCCATCGCGTAGAGCACCGGGTTCAGATCGCCAACCGACCGGCCTCCGTTATCGACGAGATACTGGTTCATCACCGCGGTCATCCCGGCCCACAGGGGCGCCGACAGCGAGGTGCCGCCGCCGACCAATTCCTGTTGGTTGAACACGATCCGCACGCCGGTGAACGGGTCGGCCACCGCCGAGATGTCCGGAGCGAGTCGCATACCGGCGCCCCGGCCTGGGTCCAGCGCAGTCTGCCAGTCGGGTCGTTTGAACAACGACGACACCCCGCCCGCAGTGCCCTGGGACAGCGGCGCGTCAAACCAGGCCTGTTCGGCCAGCCAGGCGCCGGTGGCGTCGGTCGACACCGTGGTTCCACCGACGTTGGTCATCTCAGGTATCGATGCGACCGCATCAAGGCCGACGTCATCGGCGCTCGGCGGGGCCGACCACTCCTGACCCCCCTTGCATTCCAGGCCGGCCAGGTCGCCACTGGCGTCGAAGGCGGTGGTGCCGTTAGCCAAAGCAGCAACCAGGGCTGCGCGGGCCGGAGCGAGGTCGGCTGCGGTGATCAACTTGTCGCAACCCCAACCGATGGAGAAACTCCACACCGCACCCGGATATGCGCGGTCGGCCTGTTCCATCATCGTCGCGATCTTCTCGTAGGACCCCCCGCCCTCCACTGTCGGCCGGGCGTTGACGAGGACCTTCTTGGCATCCGGCGCGATGGCATGGATGGCCTCGAGGTCCATCGTGGCTTCCCCACGACGGGCCGGCGGTTGACCGCCGACCACCTCGGGGGTGAACTTCGGCAGGTTGAACGTCGTCGAATACAGATCCAGATCAGCCTGATCGAAACCATCGAAGGCAAACACGACGACAGTGACGCCCTTGCCCGTGTAACCACCGTCCCGCAGCGGCCCGATGTTGTAGGTGCGCAATAGGGCCTCTGGTGCGAGACCTTGCGCCGGCACCTCCAGAGGCATGACCGGCGGTCTAGCTTCGCGGTGCGGTGTATAGCTGAGGATGCGACCCAATTCGGCCACCTCGGCGCGCACGGGGTTGGGAACCGGCGGCTGCTGGGGCGAGGCGTAGAACAGCTGCCCGCGCCGACCGCGATAGTCGTGCACGTCGACACCGAAGGCCTGCGCCACGGCCGCCGGGGCTCCGTCGATGATCGCCCAGCGATCGTCCGGCCGCCAGCGCACCGACAGGTGATGGCGTTCGGCCCAGCCAATCAACACGGCAGGCCGGGCGCTGCCATGCAACGCCGCAGTCACCTGCACGTGGTCGCCGCGGGCCGGGCCGAGATCCGTTGAGTCTTGGAGCAGTCCCGCGTACGGACCGGTGATCCGGTCAACCGCAGTCGACGGTGACGGTCCCCACCGACCCGACAGCACCAGAAAAGAAGTGACGGTGATCGCGGTAAGGAGTACCGCGATCACCGTTCGCCCCAAAGATCGGGCCGACATCGGCTGCATTCTCAATTCAGCCGAATTCACCCGTTCCGGATCACCCGCCCGTGATGACGTTGCCCGGCAGACCCGTGGGCGCCGGCCGAGCCTTGACCGTCGGCGAGAAGGAGTTGTTCCCGCCCGGGCCCACTGCCTTCTCGGTGGGCGACGGCGCGTTCGACGGCGAGGCCGGAGCGCTCGAACTCGGCGACGAGGGCGCTTCGGTGGGCTTGTCCTTGGTTGACGTGCTACAGGCCGTAAGTGCTCCCATACCGACAATGGCGACCCCGCCTGCCGCGAGTGCGAGCTGCCTGGTCAAACGTGCTGGCATCATATCTTCAGTCCCCTGCTTTCTGGGCCCGTTCATACGGGCTGACGTGCTCAACTATACGTCGCTGCATGGTGTTTCCGCCTGCCGGACGGTCGCGAGGAAGCCCGAGCGGCCGCGCCGCAGGCCGGATAGAACGCCATAACCGGGGACAACTCGTTCGCAGTGCTCACGCAGCGCGGCCTGCCACGAACGGCGCGGCAGCTGGGCCGTTGCGCTCTGCAGTGTTAATAAAAGGAATGGTAGTGAAAGGCACGGTTGGGAAAGGCACGGCAGGAAAAGTTCCAGGGAATGAGTGCCGCGAATGTCTGGTCGGGCAACCGCACTGTCACGGCACCCTGATCCGCCATCACGGTGCGCATCGGCAGTGCACCGAAGCAGACTGCGCGCATCCGGAGGTGCTCATGCACGCTCTGGAAGTCGACTGCGAAGCCATCGGATGCGAGTGCGGCGACCGCGGCGAGCGTCGCCTGGTGATCTGAGGGCGCTCAACCCATCGGGTCGAGGGCACGCAGTGCATCCTCGACCGGGTGCACATCCGGTTCCGGGTAGAACGGCGGGGTTCGCGAGCCCCATTGCACGCAACTCCAGCGGCCATCGGTGATCGGCATCAGTACCACCGCCTCGGTATTGGCCAGGTGGTGGTCGAGGACGAAGCTGCCGTCGACCCCGGCCAGCGTCGCGCAGGCAAGCCGAATGGCCGCGCCGTGACTGACAACGACGATGTCGCCGGTCCAGTCGTCGTCGTCGAGATACCGCAGCCGTAGACCGGTGAGCACCGGCAGATAGCGGTCGAGCACATCGTTGCCGCACTCTCCCCCGGGCATGGACACGTCGAGCTCACCCTCAAGCCAGCGTTGATAAACGCCGTTGAACTCCGCGATGGCGTCGTCGTCGCCTCGATTCTCCAAATGGCCGGCCTGAACCTCATAGATCGCATCGACTTCGCTTGGGAGCACGGCACATTCGGCGCTGATTTCGTGCGCGGTCTGCGCCGCACGACGAGCAGTCGAATGCAGCAGGAGTCCGGGCGAATCACGCAGGGAGCGGGCGAATTTACGCGCCTGCTCCCGGCCGAGGTCGGTCAGTTCGGCGCCCGGCGGTCTGGTATCCAGACGGCGTTCCAGATTGCCGAGCGACTGGCCGTGTCGAACGAGGATCAGCCGACCGCTCATGACCCGCCGTCGCGCAATCGGGCCAACCATCGATCGGCATCATCCAGTTGCGGTGGCAGCGCACCGGCCGCGGCACCGGTCGGCCACGACCCCAGATAGCGGACATCGGCACAACGGCGGTGCAGTGCCTTGAGTGCCTCCGCCACCGCGCTGTCATCGATGTGGCCCACGCAATCGAGAAAGAACACATAGGTACCCAGGCTGGTTCGAGTGGGCCGGGATTCGATGCGGGTCAGGTCGATATCGCGAATGCCGAACTCGTTCATCGCCGACACCAGAACCCCCGGTGCGTGGTCGATCCGCAGCACCACGGAAGTCCGGTCGGCACCGGTGCGCGCGGGCGGACAACCGGGGCGGCCGACGAGCACGAAACGGGTACGTGCGTTGGGTTCATCAACGACACCGTCGGCAAGCGTGGCCAAGCCATAGCGTTGCGCGGCCAGTGCAGTGCTGACCCCGGCATCGGCGCGGTCGGCGACGACGTCGAGGGCTGCGGCCGCGTTGGAATTCGCCGCCACGAGTTCGGCCCCCGGGAGATGGGCGGCCAGCCACTGGCGTACCTGGGCGGCGGCGACCGGAAACGCTGCCACGCTTCGCACCTGTTCGATGCTGACGCCGGGGCGCGTGACGATGCTGAAGGACACGTCGAGGGTGAGTTCTGCGTAGATCTGCAAAGGCGATCCGACAGCCAGGCTGTCCAGGGTGGGCAGCACGCTTCCTTCGATCGAGTTCTCGATCGGCACACATGCGAAATCCGCGGCGCCGGAGCGGACAGCCTCGAGTGCAGACTGGTTTGTCTCCGCCGGTTCGGGGTGTATTTCTCCCCCACCCGGCACCACTCCCGCGGCGGTCATCTCCAGCAGTGCCGCTTCGGTGAACGTTCCCTCTGGTCCGAGGTAGGCGATGCGAGCCACATCGCAACCCTATCGGGTCCGGGCTTGCGAGCCCGGCGAGTCCGCTCCGGGCCGACCGACCGCTACCGTGGTCTCGGTGAGCGCCACCCACGGCGAGTTCGGTGAAGTCGACCGGCGGGCCATGCGCGTCGAGGTCGCGGTGATGCTGGCCGTGACGTTCGGCGTCAGCGCCATGATTGCCGTCCTGCAACTGGCGGACGCGGTTCTCTCCGGACTTCCCGGCTACCGAGTGCGGCTCAACCCGAACCAGTCCCGCTACGACTTGATCAACCTGGGCCTCAACCTGGTCTCGGTCGGACAACTGTTGGCATGGGGCGCGCTGGCGCTTTACCTGCTGTGGCGCAGTGGAATCAGCCCGGCAGGTATCGGACTCGGCCGGTTACGTTGGCGCCCAGATGTTTTGGGCGGGATCGCTCTGGCGGCACTCATCGGCGTCCCAGGGCTGCTGTTCTATCTGGCGGCCCGAACGCTGGGCATGAACGCCGAGGTCGAGCCGTCGGCCCTGAACAGCTCGTGGTGGCGAATCCCAGTGCTCATCCTGGCGGCATTTGCCAACGGCTTCGCCGAAGAGGTCGTGGTGGTGGGTTTCCTGATCACCAGGCTGCGGCAATTGGGATTGACGCAATCCGCAGCGGTGTGGACATCCGGCGTCCTACGCGGCGTCTACCACCTATATCAAGGCTTTGGCGCCGGACTGGGCAACGTGGTGATGGGCCTGGTGTTCGGTTACGCCTGGTGCCGCACCGGTCGACTGTGGCCGCTGGTGCTCGCGCACGGGATCATCGACTCCGTGGCGTTCGTCGGATACGCACTGTTATCCGGCCGCCTCAGCTGGCTCTCATGACCATGCGGCGGCCACCGGACGAGGATCCGCCGACTGATCGGATTCCGAGAGTCGGCCAACCTCCGCCGATGCCGCGCGAACCCGCGCAGTTCATCCGGCGTGAACCCGCGCTGCCACCCCCGACGCCTAGGCGGCCCGCGCAACCGCCGCGACGGCCCGCGCCGCCCCATCCGCCCCGGCCGGCATGGCCCGTCCCGCCGACGCGGCAGTCGTCGTCGCCACGGCAATCACAGTCTCTGCAACCAGCACAGCCGGCGCCACCACCACCTGCGCGACCAACGGCACCGCCGCCGAAGGCGCCAAGGTCGACACCACCCCGGCCAACACCACCCCGGCCAACACCACCCCGGCCAACACCAGCGGCGACGGGGCCCGCGCGTTCCCCGAAACCTCCTCGGGGCAAACCACAGAAGAAAGTCCGCTGGGGTAGGCGAGTTCGATTGGGCGCCATTGCCTTTGGTCTAGTCGCGGTGATTTCCGCTCTGAGTATCACTATCTGGGTCGAGTCATCGCTGCGGCGGATCCCGGTATTCGTCGAATACCCCGACCGGCCCGCCGCCGCGAGCGGCACCAACTGGATGCTGGTCGGTTCCGACGGCCGAGGAGACCTGAGCCCACAGCAGCAGGACGAGTTGTCCACCGGTGGCGACCTGGGCAGCAGTCGCACCGACACCATCCTGCTGGTCCACATCCCGCACCTTGGCTCGAACCAACCGGCGACCATGGTCTCGATTCCCCGCGACTCCTATGTGGACATTCCCGGATACGGCACCGACAAGATCAACGCGGCCTTCGCCGAAGGCGGCGGCGCTCTGCTGGCGCACACCGTCGAGCAGGCCACCGGACTCCGACTCGACCACTACGCGGAAATCGGTTTCGGCGGGTTCGGGGCGATCGTCGACGCGCTCGGCGGTGTCGAGATCTGTCCACCGGAGCCGATCACCGATCCACTCGCCGGCATCGACCTTGCGGCCGGTTGCCAGACGCTCGACGGGCGAAACGCCCTCGGCTACGTCCGAAGCCGCGCCACCCCCCGGGCCGATCTGGATCGGATGTTGCACCAACGCGAATTCATGTCGGCCCTGCTGCACCGCGCCGGCGATCCAGCCGTCTGGCTCAACCCGTGGCGCTGGTACGCAGCACCGCACGCCGCGGTGGCGGCGCTGACGGTCGGCCAGGACACACATGTGTGGAATCTCGCCCGGCTGGGCTGGGCACTGCATGGCTCCCCGGACACCGTCACGGTGCCGATCGGCGACTTCACCGGAAACGACTCGGGTTCGGTCCTGATCTGGGACACCGGGGCCGCCACCGCCCTCTTCGATGCACTGCGTACCGATTCACCTATCCCGCAGCAGGTACTCGACGCCCAGCCGTGAGTTCGGCGCTAGCCCTTGCCCGGTCCGGTCACACCGTTGCGCAACCACGCCTTCGTGCGGCCGGGATGGTTGGTGGCGATCCAACCGACCCCGATGTCACGGCAGAACTCCACATCCTCGTAATGGTCGACGGTCCAGCAGTACATCGCACGACCCTGCGCGGCAGCCCGGTCGACCAGATCAGGGTGTTCGCGCAACGTGGCGATGGACGGACCCACCGCGGTCGCACCGACTGTCGTGGCCGCGCCGCCACCGAGATAGCGCGAGGTCTCGCCGAGTAGAACGGTGGGCAACATGGGAGCCGCGCGACGAATACGCCACACCGCTGCCGCCGAAAAGGACATCACCACAGCGCGGGACAGATCCGCTGAAGCCGGCGAGGCGATACCGTACCGGTGCAGCAACGCCAACACCTTGCTCTCGACGAGAGCGCCGTAGCGCACCGGGTGTTTAGTTTCGATGAAAACCTTTACCGGCCGGCTCCAATCGAGAATCAGTCGCAGCAATTCATCAAGTGTGAGTAGGCCGGTATGACCGAGGTTGCTCTCTGGTCGACAACTGGTATGCCAAGCGCCCCAATCGAATTGCTTCAGTTCAGCCAGCGTCATATCACTGACAAGACCGGTGCCGGTCGAGGTCCGTTCAACCCGCCGATCGTGCACACAGACCAGGTGACCGTCGAGGGTGAGTCGTACATCGCATTCGACCCCATCGGCACCCTCTTCCAATGCCAGTTGATAGGCAGCCAGGGTGTGTTCAGGACGATCGGCCGAGGCGCCACGGTGGGCCACAACAAAGGGGGGGTGTTGCCCGTGCGGTGCGGCGGCCGACGACATGCTCCTACGCTGCCGGTTCCCGATGCCCAGACTCAACGGCCGACACCAAGTCGGCGTCATCACCATCGACTGCGTCGACGGGTGGGTCGCTCAAATCGTCTCCAGCGATCTGATCCGTCGATGCATTATCCGCAGTGAGGTGATCCTGGGGCACCACAACCCAGCGGTGCAGCGAGCGTTGGACCGACTTGCGGTCGAATCCGTCGAACACCCGCCACAGCAGTAGCAGGATCGCAAGTCCCGCGAGGTAGGCGATGATCACCGTGACGGTGTTGTCGGCGATCCCCTGGGCATCAGTGGCTGAACTGGTCCAGATCGCCCACGCTGAGATCGCCGTCGAAAAGATCCAGCCGATCCACCACATCGTGATCGGGCCGCGCAGCCGTGCCTGGGACTGCTCGGCATGGGCCAGTTCGATCAGAAAGATCGGCGCCCACACCAAATTCACCACGGGCGTCATGCAACCGGCCCACAGCTGCCACTCCGTTCGCGGATCGTCGTGACCGAGGTAGCCGAACACCTCGGCGCGGCGCCCGATCAGCCACGAGGTCATGACCGCGGCGGTGACGATCACCGAAACCATCGCCGCCAGGCTGACCAGCACGCCCATCAACAGCGTTCCATTGGCGACCAAGGGCGGCAGCAGCACGGTGCGGTTGATGAGCAGGAGCAGGTACCGCAAAATATGAGCCAACGCCGCGAGACCGAATACCGCTGCTGCCGCCAACAGTGTGGCCCTTACCGCGGTGGCCGATGCATGTCGCCGTAGCGCGTGTTCTGCGGCGGTTGCGCTTGGCGCGACGCGGTCAACCAATCCCCAACGCGGGACACTGCGATATCGGGGGGTGGGCCCCAGCGGTCGGCGATTGAATCGGGCCGGTGGCGGCGGGCCGGGCCGCACAGCGATCCAGCGGTAGCCCGCGGGAAGTCTGGCCGCGACACGTTGCCGCGGATCACGAGCGGCCGAGCGACCCGCGGGGTTGCTCGCCGCATACGGCGGTGGCACAACGGATGGCGCGAGCAGCGGACCATTACACCGCGGACACCACACCCGCCGGCTGTCCCGCACGTTCCACCGTGTCCCGCACCGGGAGCACACCTGAATCACCGCATCAGCCTAGCCAGGGTGCCGCGAGTGGACGACGATTGCCGCCAGACCGGGCGCTATCCACCGAGCTAGTTGTTCTTCACGGGCAGCTAGTAGCTCGTCATTTCTTTCGCGCACCGTTTTCCGGGCGCTGTTGCGGCACAGAGTGCCTATTTCGTGTTGCCGACCGCATAGCAATATCGGTCCTATCCACAATTTCCACAGGTCTATGCACACCCGCCGGCCCCGGCGAATCCCCTCTGAACAGGCATCCGATTGCCGTGCGGCGGGTAGGTCTGTGGATAACTCGCGGACTATTCAAGTAGCTGACTAACAGGTGCCCGAGCCATGGAGCGAAGTGCATTGCCGGGCTAACAGTCCGCACCGCGGCCGCGACGCGCCGCACGACGCGCCGATCTTTAGACGCGGCCCGCGGTGACCCCTGTCGTCGCTTCGGCGGTCACGTCGGGAAGCGATTCTTTGAACGCCGTCGAATTAGCCGCTATGCTCGCGATCGCGCTTCAACCGCTGTGACAAACTTCACTGGCCGACAAGGGGATGGTTAGTTGAATACGAAAGCCGAGACATTCTGATGGCGGCCCAACCGGTTGAGGCGTCCACCGCCCAGGTTTCCCCCTGGGCGAGTTCGACCACGTGCAGTCGGTCCTATCAGGTCGCCGCCATGCGGGCCGCAATCATCGCGCTGGTCTTGCTGGGTATCCTCGCGCTGGTCGTTCTGTTCTGAGACGACCTGTTCTGAGACGACCTGATCTGGGACGACCCGTTCTGGGACGACAGCGCGCCGAGCGCGCGCCGACAAACTGCGCACCGGCACTGTTCTTGCGGTGTGAGCGGCCATAGAGCAATGTAAGTGGTTCAGTGGCTCGTCGACCGCTGCTCACAAGATATCTAGGAAGGAACTTCGTGGCTGACTACACCTTGCCCGAATTGGACTGGGACTACGGCGCATTGGAGCCCCACATCTCAGGCCAGATCAACGAGTTACACCACAGCAAGCATCACGCCGCCTACGTCGCGGGAGCCAATGCCGCCGTCGCTAAACTTGAAGAGGCGCGGGCCAACGACGACCACGCCGCCATATTCCTCAACGAGAAGAACCTCGGCTTCCACCTCGGCGGTCACGTCAACCACTCGATCTGGTGGAAGAACCTGTCCCCCAACGGCGGAGACAAGCCGACCGGGGATCTGGCAGCAGCTATTGACGACGCATTCGGCTCATTCGACAAGTTCCGGGCGCAGTTCACCGCGGCCGCCAACGGCCTACAGGGCTCGGGATGGGCGGTGTTCGGCTACGACAGCCTGGGTGAGCGGCTGCTCACTTTCCAACTCTACGACCAGCAGGCGAACGTGCCGCTGGGCATCATCCCGTTGCTGCAGGTGGATATGTGGGAGCACGCCTTCTACCTCCAGTACAAGAACGTCAAAGCCGACTACGTCAAGGCTTTCTGGAACGTAGTGAATTGGGCGGACGTCCAAAAGCGCTTCACAGCAGCGACCACGAAGACCAAAGGGCTCATCTTCGGCTGATGGATCGTCTACGCCGGGGCGTCGCGCGACAGCGCGGCGCCCCTCGTCAGCGTTTGCGCCTTTGCGCATCTGCCGTCGTGTCCTGTTGTGCGCCGGCACCCGGTGGCTCATGCTGATGCGAGCGATCCGAGGAGGCGAGATGGACAGCAACTCAGGATGTGCGGTGGAAATATCCCCCTTCCATTCCCGGGGGTGCCTCAAGGGCTTCGTGGTGTCGGGCCGCTGGCCGAACTCCACCAAGGAGTGGGCTCAGCTACTGATGGTCGCGGTCCGTGTTGCTTCGGTGCCAGGATTGCTCTCCACCACAACGATTTTCGGCGTGCGCGAGGAACTTCCGGAAGTCCCTGCGCCCGGCACCGTGGGTCTGGTCTTGGCCGAGGGCACGGTTGTCGGCCAGACGGCGATCGCGCCGGGCTATTTCGCCGACAAGCAACCGCCCGCACTGATCCTGCTTCACCCGCCCTCGGAAACGACGCCGTCCCTGCCGGAGTGCTCGGGCGCCGCATCAGGGTGCGTGCTGCTGCCCGGATTGCCCTATCTGGGCCTGGAACATCGCGCCGCCTGGGTGGAGGCGGAGGCCGACGGCACGGTGACGAGTATGGTCAGCCGCGTCGGGGTGGACCCGATCAGCCATCCGGACACCGCGATCCTGGCCATGCTCCTCGCCTCGTAGTGAGCGGGCCCCTGCCAGCCGGCCAGCCCGGGGCAATCGTAAATCTGATAGCAGGCTTAACGGCGACTGAAATTTCTCAGCAAACTAACAAGGACGCGGTGCCGCGGGAGGGAACAGTTGCCAGCCGAGTTCGCTCCGCCTGCATTGAAACCGATTTTATGGACGCCGCGTCGCCGATCTAATCGCGACCTGTCGTCCATTTCTCTCAGCTTTAGCACAGTTTTTCCAGTTCGGCGTCCGACGCCGCAGTACCCCAAGGTTTGCCCTCGCCCAGTCCGACGACCCGATATTGGGGTCGGCTGGTGTTTGCGCTTGGCGATTTGGTCACCTTGCCGCTACATTAGGCAGCAAACACGTAGAGGGTCTTAGAAGCTCCTTGTTCGTATCCGGAGGTTTTCGATGAGCACAACGTTCTCAGCACGGCTGAATCGCCTGTTCGACACGGTCTACCCGCCGGGTCGGGGGCCGCACACCTCCGCGGAAGTGATCGCCGCACTGAAATCGGAGGGCGTGACCATGTCGGCGCCCTACCTTTCGCAGTTGCGTTCGGGCAATCGAACCAACCCGTCGGCGACCACCATGACCGCACTCGCCAACTTCTTCCGCATCAAGCCGGAATTCTTCACCGACGACGATTACTACGAGAAGTTGGACAGGGAGTTGACCTTCCTTGCGAGCATGCGCGACGACGGAGTTCGTCGGATCGCCGCACGCACCATCGGCCTGTCCCCGGAGGGCCAGCGCGACGTTGCCGAGAAGGTCGACGAGTTGCGCCGCCGAGAGCGACTCGACGCATAGTCGCCGGCGCCGATAACGGCGCCTGTTCAGCCCCCTACGTCAGCCCTCGGCGGCGTTGGCGCCGTCCGCGGAGAGTTCTGCGTCGTCGTCGCCCCTGAGCGCTACGGCGCTCCGGTCCAGGGTCCGGTACTGTCGCGCGATTTCCAGAATCCACTCACGATCGGAGTAACTCGTCGGCTGGCGGAGCCAACCCCGGCCGGGGAAGCCGTCGGTCCCGGTGCCAGTTCCGGTGCCAGTTCCGGTGCCAGTTCCGGTGCCAGTTCCGGTGCCAGTTCCGGTGCCAGTTCCGGTGCCAGTTCCGGCGTGGACCCATCGTGCGACGGCGAGCGCCCGATCGGTCGGCGTCACACCGCTCGGCGGATCCGAAATCACACCGGGCGCCGCCGGATGAGCCGCACTGGCCTCAAGATACAGCGAGTCGGAGATCAGCGAAAGTTGTTCTGCGACACGGAAAACCAATGGACCGCGGGGACGCACTCCGATACCGATGTCGGGATGGCGTCGACCCAACTCCCGGCGCAACGGCGCGATCAGACGAAGTTCCCGGCGAGCACCGAACCAGTCCTCCACCGTCGGTAGCAGCGATCCGGCCGCAACGATCGCCATCGCGCACATCAGCAGGGTGGCGGCGGTGCCGACCCCGACAAGTTCAGTGCTTCCGACTGCACGAATCAGGAAGAAGGCACTCGCCGCGACGATCAACGCAATTCCGACGGTGAAGATGAACAACGCCCGGCCACGTCGACTGGGATTTGCCACCCGCATCCCCACCCAGCACGCCAATGTCAGCACCAGCAGCACATAAAGTAGCGGAACCAGCCAGTGCATGGCCGTGGATCCCGAACCGAGATTACGGGCGAGGTACTCCTTGAGCGTCATCTCTGGCTGGCGCTTTGCGGTGGCGAACAGCACCAGGGTGACCACCGCGATCAGCGCCGCCACGCAGTACTGGATAACGGCGAGACGGCGGGTGACCGACGGGTGGCGGGTGGAGGCCACGGAGGTGATCATCACGCAACTGCCGGCCGCCGACGCGATCAACGCCACCTGGATCAATCCGACCGAGATATTGGCCTGGACGGCGTCGACGAGTGATGTCACCGGCGGCCAACTGAGCGCGGCGACGATGGCAAGGCTGCCCAGCGCGACGATCATCGCGCTGCTGACCACCGAGTGCCGGTTCACCATCGCCCACCCGATCCGCAGACCGGTCGCCATCCCGAGCAGACCGGCGATGACCCAGACGGTCAACCAAACGCCTCTCCGAGGCGGATCTGCACAATTGAGGCGCGGTCGCTGGGCAACCGGCCAAGCCGGTATAGCAGCAGTGCGGCGAAGTCCTCCGCCTCCTGCTCGACATCCTCCCCGCCGGGGCCCATGCAGCCGGTGCGCTGATTGAGCATGTAGCTGATGAGATCGTCACTGGCGACTTCGGCGGTTTCCCGGGCCACCTCGGTGACCGGAATTCCATCGTGGCCCAGCACGAGGTGCCCGAGTTCGTGGGCCAGGGTGCGGTCCGCGGTCGGTAATCCGTCCTGGATCAGGAACTCGTCGTAATCGGCGTATTGGCGCCACTGCCCTGACACGCCCGCCGGCAGTTCGGCCGTGTTGACAACGATGGGCCGGCCCTGGCTGTCGCCAACGGCTCTCACCAGGCCGGCCAGCGAGACCTCGCCGTGGTGGGGCGCCAGGTCGAGGGTGTCGTTCACCGCCTTGGCGACCCGACTATCGGTCACTGCAGGAACCGGGCGGACCCGGCGGCTCGAAGGATATAGCCCACCTTGGCCTGCCGATATCCAAGGAATCCCCCGAGCGCGGTGATGCCGACGATGCCGGCCAGTCCGGGCAGTGCCACCACCGCAACCTCGGCGAAGTCCGCGTCTCGTCGAGATTCGGGATACCCCGCCGGCCCCGCCTGCGGCGATCCCCCTCCGGCCTCGGGCCGCTGTGGCGCCGGGGCGACCGGCGGCGTACCGGGACCGGCCAGTGGAACGGCATCGGCGGGCGTCATCGAACGGCGGAACCGGGGCGGTTCCGCCGCGGCCGGCTGCGGCAGTCCAGAGTTTGCGACGTCCCGCGTGCGAGCGATCCTGCGCGCGATGCGCACTTCCAGCGACGCGGGGTCGACAGCACCCGACAGGATGGCAAGGGGCGGAACCGGCGGGCCCACCGGAGCCAGGCCGAAAATGATGGTGTTGCTGCGCACCGCGGCGTCGATCACAGGTACTACGGGCACAGGCAATACCGGCCAGATGATGTGGCATGGCCACGGCCGCTCGGCTGGCTCGGCACCCTCAGCCGGGATACCACCGGGCGGCACCCGCCCCGCGCCCCGACGGGGATATCCACGATGGTGTGGACCGTCGTCGGCAGCGACGCCGAGTGCCTGCTGACCTACGCGCGGCGAGCGGGCTGCGGACTTTCCAGTGGTGTGCGATCGCGGACCGTCAGTGGTGCCGCTCGAGGGCTCAGTCGCGGCGGGATCGGCAGCGGCCGGCGCCACACCGACCAGGCCCACCCCGCCGTACAACACACCTGCGGTGATCGCCCAACTGATCACCGCGGCGCGCCGTCGCGACCGGTTCACGAAGATCCCTTGCCATGAGCGGGCGCCGTCGGGTGCCCGGGTTTGCGGAGTTACTTCGATTGTGGCATACCCGCAGGTCGTGAAACCAAAGCTTGGCGCGGACGATAGTGTTGAGACAACGGAGGCCGAGCATGGTTCGTCGACCGCCGATGACCATTCGGAAAGGAGCGGCCATGGGCCTGTTCATCAAGCGAAAGAGCCGCGCGACCAAGCGCGCGGAGGCCCGTGCATTGAAGAGCAAAGCCAAGCTGGAGGCCAAGCTCGCCGCCAAAAACGAGACCAAGCGGATCAGGGCCACCGAGCGCTCCCACGGTAAGGCGGTCAAGGCCCAGGTGAAGGCTCAACGCGTCAGCGACCGGTCGGCGGTGAAGGTGGCAGCCACCCAGTTGCGCACCAAACGCGAGGGCACCCTGCTCTCCCCCAGCCGGGTCCGGCGCACGCTTGCCGTTTCACGGCTGCTGGCACCGGTGGTCGTGCCGGTCGCCTATCGGCTCGCGATCGGTGGCCGCGGTGCCTTCGATGAGCGGCGCGCCGACCGCCTCGGCGTTCCGCTGACCGCACTGGGTCAGTTTTCGGGTCCGGGTGGGCGGTTGTCTGCCCGCATATCGGGTACCGAGACGTCGCTACGCCTTTTAGTCGACAGGAAGGCAGCAGATGCCGAGACGACTCAGTTCGTCGCTGCCATGACGGAACGGCTGACCGCGTTGTCGGCCGCGGTGCGGGCGGCGGAAAACATGCCCGGTCCGAGTCGGCGAACTGCCCAGACCTCAATCAGCGAACAACTCGACGGCATCGAAGCCGACCTGTTGGCCCGCCTCGGTGTGCTGTAAGCGTGGCAGGACTTCTCCGAATACTGGCCGTCCGAATACTGGCCGTCCGAATACTGGCCGTCACGTGGATGATCACCACGGTGATCGCCGGTGCTGCCCCGGCCTCCGCGCACACCATTCTCACCGCTACGGATCCGGCGGCCGACGCAACCCTGAGCGCCGGACCGAACCGGGTCAGCGCGACGTTCAACGAGGATCTGCAAACGACGTTCGCCGCGATGACAGTGGTCGGACCTGACGGCAACCTGTGGTCGTCGGGCGACACGGAGGTTCGCGGCCCGGTGGCGAGCATCGGCGTGCGCCCCCTGGGCCCGTCGGGTAGGTACACGGTGAACTATCGGGTGACCTCTGACGACGGGCATGTCGTCTCCGGTTCATGGTCGTTCACTGTTACGGTGCCCAGCACGGGTGCACCCGGTCCTTCGGTTTCCGGCACGGCGGGGTCTCAGCGGATCCCTCTGTGGCCGTTCGTCATTGGTGCGGGTTTCCTGGTGGCTGGCATCGCGGCGTGGATGATGCGTCGCCGGTCGTGAACCCCAGTCGGGCGAGCACCACCGAGAAGTCAGGAGAGTGAGCGCGTGATGGCAGATCCACAGGACCGGCACGATGAGGGATCCGACCCCCGCCCGCCGGCGGAGGCAACACCCAGGAGGGCTCCCGCCAAAAAGGCTCCGGCGAAGAAGGTTCCCGCCAAAAAAGTCCCCGCCAAAAAGGCTCCGGCGAAGAAGGCTCCCGCCAAAAAGGTTCCGGCGAAGAAGGCTCCCGCAAAAAAGGCTCCCGCAAAAAAGGCCGCACCCCGGATTTCTCCGACTGAAACGATGACCGCGCCGCCAACGGTGGACCCCGCCCCGCACGACATCCCGGCCGCCACCCCACCGCCGATCCGGGGAGTTGGCCACCCGGTGTCACCGCCGGGGCCCCCGGCCCGCAGTGGCCGGTACACCCGCATTCCGATCGCGGTCGGTCTGGCCGTGGCCAGTGCCGGTGCGATGCTCATCCGGCGACTTCGGCGCGGCTGACACCACCGGCGCAGCCAAACGAGTCACCTTCCGGCCGACCGCCATCGCCGGGGGGTGCCGATCCCACGTTGGAAGTCTCAGTCGCCAGCACCTAGTGTGACCGGAATGTCGGATGCGTATCCCCCGGCGAAGCCGACCCTGCGCAAGATGGCTTTGTTCTGCCTGCTCGCCGGTGTGCTGACCGCAGGATTGCTGTTCCCGGTCGTTGGCAGCCTCGGGATGGCGAGCAATCACGCATCGGAATCGGTCACCCAGGGCTCGGCCGACATCGTCGGTGGTGCGGTCCCAGCGGTCTCGACGATGGTGGATGCGGCCGGCACCCCGATCGCGTGGCTGTATGTCCAGCGCCGATGGGAAGTCAGAACCGACCGGATCGCCGACACCATGAAACTGGCCATCGTGTCCATCGAGGACAAACGCTTCGCCGATCACAACGGTGTCGACCTGCAAGGCACCCTGACCGGCCTGGCCGGCTTCCTCAAAGGCGGCGGCGACACCCGCGGTGGTTCCACTATCGAGCAGCAATACGTGAAGAATTTCAACCTGCTGATCAATGCCCAGACCGACGACGAACGCCAGGCCGCGGTGGAGACCACACCCACCCGCAAATTGCGTGAGATCCGCACGGCGCTGGCGCTGGACAAGGCACTGACCAAGCCCGAGATCCTCACCCGCTATCTCAACCTGGTGCCGTTCGGCAACGGCGCCTACGGCATCCAGGACGCGGCACGCACCTACTTCGGAATCGACGCGGCACAGCTCAATTGGCAGCAGTCCGCGCTGCTTGCCGGTCTGGTGCAGTCGACCAGCGCCCTAAACCCCTATACCAACCCGCAGGGTGCACTGGACCGGCGCAACCTGGTTCTGGACACCATGATCGAGAACCTGCCCGCATACGCCGACGAACTCCGCGCTGCCCGGAATCAGCCGTTAGGCGTTCTGCCGCAACCGAATACGCTGCCGCAGGGCTGCATCGCCGCCGGTGATCGGGCCTTCTTCTGCGACTACGCCCTGGAGTATCTGGCGCGGGCGGGGATCAGCAAAGAAGACGTTTCGCGTAACGGTTATCTGATCAAGACCACGCTGGATCCGAAGGTGCAGAGCAGCGTCAAACAGGCCATCAATGCGGTCGCGGCTCCCACGCTGGACAGCGTCGCCAGCGTGATGAGCGTGATCCGGCCGGGCAAGGACGCCCACCGGGTGCTGGCGATGGGCGACAACAGAAGTTACGGGCTCAAACTCGAGGCCGGCCAGACCGTGCAACCGCAGCCGTTCACCCTCGTCGGCGATGGTGCCGGATCCATCTTCAAGATCTTCACCAGTGCCGCAGCGCTGGACATGGGCATGGGCATCAACGCACTGCTCGACGTTCCGCCAACGTTTCAGGGCAGCGGCCTGGGCAACAGCGATACCAAAGGCTGCCCGCCCAAGACCTGGTGTGTGAAAAATGCCGCCGGCTACCGCAGCCCGCTGAGCATGACCGACGCCCTGGCATTGTCACCCAACACGGCGTTCGCCAAACTGATCCAACAGGTCGGCGTGGGCAGGACGGTCGACATGGCCGTGCGACTCGGCCTGCGTTCCTACGCCGACCCGGGGACCGCACGCGCCTACGTGCCGAAGAGTGCCGAGAGCCTGGCCGATTACGTCAAGCGGGAGAACATCGGCTCGTTCACGCTCGGCCCGTTCGAACTCAACGCATTGGAACTGTCCAATGTCGGCGCCACCCTGGCGTCCGGCGGCATGTGGTGCCCGCCGACACCGATCGAGAAGGTGCTGGATCGCAACGGCAAGGAGATCAACGTCCCGATCGCGAAATGCGAGCAGGTGGTTCCTGAGGGATTGGCCAACACCCTGACCAACGCCCTGGCCAAGGACACCACCATGGGTACTGCCGTGGGTGCGGCCGGATCCGTCGGCTGGCGGTTGCCGATGGCGGGCAAAACCGGAACCACGGAGTCGCACCGGTCCTCGGGATTCCTCGGCTACACCAACCAACTGGCAGCCGCCAACTATGTATTCGACGACTCGCCGAAACCCGCGGCGCTGTGCGCATTCCCACTACGCAAGTGCGGCGGCAGCGGAAACCTTTACGGCGGAACGTCACCGGCCCAGACCTGGTTCCTGGCGATGAGCCCGATCGCCACCAACTTCGGACCCGTGGTATTGCCGCCCACCGATCCGCGCTACGTCAACGGCGCCCCGGGCGCGGCGGTGCCCAGCGTGGCGGGTCTGAACTTCGACGCCGCCCGAAAGCGTCTCCGGGACGCGAGCTTTCAGGTATCCGATCAGCCGACGCCGGTGAACAGCACCGCATCGAAGGGCTCCGTGGTGGGCACCAGCCCGGCCGGTCAGGTGCTGCCCGGGTCCATCATCACGATCAACACCAGCACCGGAATCGCCCCGGCACCGCCGCCGCCGGTGTATCGCGCACCCACTCCGCAGTACGACCCGGGGTACAACAACAACTACAACGAGTACAACGACTACAACCAGGCACCGCCGCCACCGCCGGAGGCGCCGCCGGTCGAGGGTGGTCCGCCACCGGACGTGAACGTCATCGAGATCCCGGGTCTGCCGCCGATCACGGTGCCGGTACTGCCTCCCGTTGCGCCGCCCGCGCCGGCGCCGGAACCTCTACCACCACCACCGCCACCGCCACCGCCGCCGGCCCCGGAACCGCCGCCACCACCACCGGTACCGGAACCACTGCCACCGCCACCGGTCGGCGACGTTCCGCCTGCCTAGCACCAGACCAACACCGACCTGCTCGCATCGACCGCGGCGACGTTTTCTATCGTTGCCTGATGAGTACCGCTTTCGACGCTGACCACGTCACCAAACTGGCACTGGAGGTTGTGGCCGAGCGCAACCCCAACGAAGTCCCCCTGCCCGAATTCCTCGGCGCGTGTTACGACGCCGGGCTGTCCTGGGTGCATTTTCCGGAGGGTCTCGGCGGTCTCGGCGTCTCCCGCGGACTGCAGGCCGTCGCCGACGCCGTCCTGCAGGGTGCCGGCGGCCCGGTGCCACTCGGACTCAACCCGATGGGCTACGGCATGGCGGCGCCGACCGTGCGCGAACACGCCCAGAGCGACGACATCCGGAAGTTCTTCCTGCGGCCACTCGCCACCACCGAGGACATCTGGTGTCAGTTGTTCTCCGAACCCGGTGCCGGATCCGATCTTGCCGGCCTGGCCACCTCCGCGGTGCGCGACGGGGACGATTGGATCATCAACGGGCAGAAGGTCTGGACCAGCCTGGCCCACAAGGCGCGCTGGGGCCTGCTGCTGGCCCGAACCGACACCGACACCCCCAAGCACAAGGGGCTGACCTACTTCATCCTCGACATGCACGCGCCGGGCGTCGAGACCCGGCCGCTGCGGCAGATGACCGGCCAGGCTGAGTTCAACGAGGTGTACATCACCGACGCGCGCATCCCCGACACGCACCGACTCGGGGCCGTGGGCGACGGCTGGCGGGTGGCGATGACCACCCTGATGAACGAGCGCAGCGCACTGGGTGCCAGCGGCAGCCGCCGTGGGGCCGGCACGATTTCCGAGGCCGTCGGACTGTGGGCGTCGCGTCCTGATCTGCACACCCCGGTGCTCCGGGACCGGCTGACCCAGCTGTGGCTGCGCGCCGAGGCACAGCGGCTGACCTCCGAGCGATCTCGCGCGTCCGCCACTGCCGGTGATCCCGGTCCCGAGGGCTCCATCGGCAAGATGGTAGGCGCGGAACTCAACCAGCGGATCTACGAGTTCTGCATGGATCTGCTTGGGCCGGAAGGGATTCTGTACCACGGTTACGACATGCACGGCGCACACCGTGACGGCGACTGGCGTGGCCCGATCCAGCAGCGCTACCTGCGCAGCCGAGCCAACACCATCGAGGGCGGCACCTCCGAGGTGATGCGCAACATCCTCGGCGAGCGGGTGCTGGGCCTGCCCGGCGACCTGCGTGCCGATGCCGGTATGCCCTGGAAGGATGTGCCCCGTGGCTGAGTTCACCTTCAGCGACGAGCAGCAGCAACTGCGCGGCGCGGTGCGCAAGTTCTGTGCCGAGAATTTCGACGAACCCACCGTCCGCCGACTGATGGAGTCCGACGTCACCTACGACGCGGCGGTGTGGAACCGCTTGGGATCCGAACTCGGCGTACTCGGGATGTCGGTTCCCGAGGCCGACGGCGGAGTCGGTGGCTCACTGGTGGATCAGGCAGTCGCCGTCGAGGAGTTCGGCGCCGCACTGGGCTGCGGGCCACTGTTCGGAACGGTCTATCTCGCCATTCCGGCCCTGGTGGCGTGCGCGGGCTCGTCGGCGCGCAATGAGCTGCTGGCGTCCCTCATCGAAGGCGAGCAGACGGCCGCGTTCGCGGTCAACGACTCCGCCGGTGCTTTCGATCCGGAACGGATCGACGTCACGGCCACCCCGGACGGTCAAAGGTTCACCCTCACCGGAACGGTCGATCGGGTGGTCGACGGTACGTCTGCCGACGTCCTTCTGGTGGCGGCGAAGGCATCCGATGGTGTGGGGCTGTACGCAGTCGGCACCAAAGGCGAAGGCGCGCAACGCACTGGGCTGGTCACGATGGACCTCACCCGCCCGCAGGCAGGCGTCGTCTTCTCCGGGGCGCCCGCACAACTCCTGGCCGGTCCGGCTGACGCCGACCGGGTGATCACCCACGCACTGCAGGTCGGTTCCGCGCTGCTGGCGGTTGAGCAGGTCGGTGCGGCGCAGCATCTGCTTGACCTGTCGGTCGACTACGCCAAGTCCCGATTACAGTTCGGCCGCCAGATCGGCTCGTTCCAGGCGGTCAAACACAAGCTTGCCGACATGCTCGTCGATCTCGAACACGCCCGATCGACTGCCTACCACGCCGTGTGGGCATTGACCGACGGCAGTGACGATCCTGCGCTGGCGGTCAGCATCGCGCAGGCGACCTGTTCGGCCGCGTTCAGCAGGATCGCCGCCGATGCCATCCAGGTGCACGGCGGCATCGGCTTCACCTGGGAACACCAGGCGCACCTGTACTTCAAACGCGCCGCCACCGATGCCGCGTTACTCGGCAGTGCCGAGCAACACCGGACACGGGTAGCCGAACTGGTACTGGACAGCGCGGCCGTCGACGAACAACCTCGAGTGGCGGTCGGTATCGCCTAAGCCGGGCCGATTGCGGCGTCGCGCAATTCGCTGTACGCGCGGCCGATTGCATCGGTGAGCCCAGCAATATCGGGTAATGCAGACGGGTCGGTGCACAGCCCGATCCCGATAGCGCCGGAACACGAGATCGCCGAGATGCGCAGCGCGTGGTGGGTACCCGGTTCCGAAGACGAGAACAGGTGCTGCACTACTCGATCGGAAACTCTGACCGGGTAGCCCGGACCGGGGACATTGGAGATCGCCAAGCTGAATTCGCTTGCGCTGCCGGCCAGATGCTGGACCGCCCGGTCAATCACTTTCACTCGGCCGAGGGCGTGAAACAGGTCGTACATCTGTCCGGCATCATCGAGACGCTTACGCCTGGTGGTCTCGGAGCTGATCAGATCCAGCCGAATCAGCGGATCTGCCTGCCCGAGTGGCAGGTCGATATTGATGAACGAATCGTGATTGCCCGCAGCGCCATCAGCCGCATCGCGGTGGTGCAGGCTGACCGGAACCTGCGCGCGCAGATGACGGGCGCGCGATTCATCGGCGGGCAGCCACTCGCGCAATCCACCGGCGATGATCGCCAACAGGACGTCATTGACGGTTGCGCCGCCAGACCGCGACGCACCGATTTCTTTCATCTCGGCCAACGGCACTGCGATGAAGGCTAATTCACGCGCGACCGTAATCGGCCGATCGAACGGGGAGTGCGAAACGCGGTGACCCAACTCGCGGACGAGAGCGCCGGGCATCCGGAGTGCCTCGCCTCCGCGGCTCAGCGGCGCGGCGGTCGGTTTCAGCCCCGTCCGGTGCCCCCCGGGTTCCGGCGAATCCGGGCCGGTATCGAAGAGCACCGATTCCAAGAACCCTACGCAGGCGATTCCGTCGGCCATCGCGTGATGGATGCGGACTGCGATCGCTTCCCTGCCGTTGGCCAGTGGACCGATCACGTCGAACGCCCACAGCGGGCGGGTGCGATCAAGATGCTGGGACATCAAACCGCTGACGATCCGCCAGAGGTCGGCGTCGGTGGCAGCGTCGGGAGCAGGCACGCGACGGATGTGGTCGGTGATCTCGAACGCGCCTGCCGCCACCCAGCGCGGGTCGCCCCCGGTCATATCGACGCGCTGGGTCGCCCGCGGTTGGGTCGCAAGGCGTTGTTCCACAGCACTTCTCAGGGTGTCGAGATCGAGGGGGCCGGTTCCCGGCTCGAGGATGACGAGCTTCAGGGTGTGACCGGTGATCGAGTCCGACTCGAGATTCAGGATGCGTGCATCATCCGCTGAGAGCGGATCGTCGGGCGCAACCACGGTGCGAAGTCTATCGGTGGTCGGGCTCCATGACCGCGGCGGTCGCCCGGTAGATCCGCTGCTCGCTAATGGGTTTGGGCGTGCCGGGCGTAGGCTCGAACCAGCAGAGAGGGCTGACCCAACATGACATACGTAATCGTCGGCGGTCTGGTGTTGTTGGCCGCCGGGCTGGTCTCCAGCCAACTGTTTCGACTCAAGGACTGGCTCAGCCGCCAGCCAATCCCACCGTCGCCGGATCCCGACCACCCAGACGATCCGAACATCGTTTCACCGCGGTAGTTTTCAGCGCAGTTCATCAATTTTTCAGCGCAGTTAATCGATACAGTGCTCCGAACGAAGAGACGTGGCACTAGGAGGTGGGGATGCAGCAGGGTATTTCGTGCATGATGGCAGTCGTTGGCATGCTGGCCGTCGGTTGCAGTGCCAGCGGTGGAACGCAGGCCACCCCCACGACGTCCGCAACGAACTCCGCAACGATTTCCGCGGCGAACTCGCCAGCGCGTACAGCGGGCGCCGACGATGGCAACTCAGGCCAGATGACTGTCGTCTACGAGGACGCCACCACACCGGAGGCGATCCAGGGCAAGGAGTTGATGCAAGAAACGGGCCTGCTCGAATCACTCGCCCAAGAGGTCAACGACTGGTTTGTACTTCCCTATGACATCCCGGTCGTGGGCTCACAGTGCGGGGAGGCGAACGATTTCTGGGACCCCGACGAGGAGAAGGTGATCCTGTGCTACGAGGATGTCGACAACAGCCTGCAACTGTTCAGCGATGACCCGGATCCAGCTGCCGCGGCACGACGGATCGCTGTTGGAGCCTTCTACCACGAGCTCGGTCACATGGCGATTGACATCTACGAACTGCCGGTGACCGGACGGGAAGAGGATGTGGCCGACCAGCTTGCGGCCTACTGGCTGCTCGAGCCCGTCGACGGCAAGGTCAATGCGGATAACGTCCAGGCGGCCAAGGACACCGCCGACTGGTACAACCTGGCCAGTGCTGCGCCCGCGGATCTCGACGAGTCCAGTTTTGCCGACGAGCACACTCTGGATCAGGCGCGAGCCTATAACTTCCAGTGCTGGATCTACGGTTCCGATCCGCAAGCCAATGCCGATATCGTCAACAGTGGTCAATTGCCCGAGGACCGGGCCGGCCAATGCGAGGACGAATACGGTCAGTTGGCCTACGCGTGGGCCGCGCTCCTCGAGCCGCACTACAAGAACTAGACCTGCTCACACCGCGATGGTGAGCTGGCCGAAAATGAGCGGCGTGATTTTTTCGGCCAGGTAGGCGTGTCCGGTATCGGTGGGGTGGACTCCGTCCGGACCGATCAGATTCGGGCGGCCGACGAACCAGCCTTCGGCGATGGGGTCGACGAACACGGCACCGGCTAGCGTCGCCTGGTCGCGCAGACTGTCGCGGATCTTCAGCACCGCCGGCGGCGGACCGGCTGTCGGCCAGGGTGGGCCGATCACCAGAAACTTGGCCCCCGGCGCCGCGAATCTGGCCAGCTGGAAGGTCCCGGCCGCCAGGGCTGGGAACGTCTGCGGATCCACCGGTTCGTCGTTGCGAGACCCGAAGAATACAACGAGATCGTCGTCGCGCCGGACCGCTTGCGCGGTCAGGTCCTGGAAAACGTTGCCCCGACTACCACGCGTCCCGTACCCCGCACCGCCCTCGGCCGCGATGTCGGCGTCAACCTCGACACCCTGACGCGCCAGTAACTGCTCGGCCAACGCGGGCCAGCCAGCGAGTCCATTGCCGCCCTCAGCCGATCCCGCAGTGTAGGAGTCGCCGATGACGGCGATCTTGGTCGTTGTGGAGCAAAGGGCAGCGGGAGAACTCAGGGAAGCCGATATGGCGGTAAAGAAAAGAACGGCGACAGCCGCCACGACGTGAAAACACCTTCGCCTCAGGCTCATTCACCTCGCACGTATCGGGGGTAGCACCGAGCGCGGATCAAGTGCGATGTCGACCGTCTTCGGCACGGCTTTATTGTCCTGGCTGGCATCCCGGAAATCGATCATCCGGCGCATCCAGCGTCGTGAAGGCTCCTCAATGAAGTGGTACAACATCATCGCAGCCATAATCGCCGCCAGAATCAGCCCCACCACGGCGAGCTTCGCTACCGACTTCGGCATCACGATCAAGTACTGAGCGACGGCCCAATTCCAGGCGGTGTGCACCGGCTCGTGAATCATGTAGAGGCTGAATGAAATCTGGCCGCCGTAGACCAACAATCGGGTCGATAACAACGTCGGCAGCACACCCACCCCGATCGCCAGCGTCACCACCAGTGGCATGAACATCAGGGCTACCAGCCCACCCGGGTCGACCATGCTCGACACCGGGTGCGCATCGACGTAGTACAGCAGCACAACCATCGTGAGCACGAGCAGCACCGAAAGATAGCCGGCACCCCGTCGGGCGGTGTCGCCGAGCCGGAGTCGACGGACGGCCGCACAGGCCAACGCGCCGGCGACGAACTGGGCGATGATCCGTGGCAGCCAACTCCACGGGGTGTACAGCACACCATTGCCCAGTAACAGGATCGTCGGCGGCAACGTGGCGAAGAAGGCGAGCATGAACAACGTTCGCGCCCGCGACACCGCCGCGATCCGGAAGATCACCACAATCAACACACCGAAGAGTAGGTAGGCCAGCCACTCAGCGCTGATCGACCAGGCCGGCCCGTCCCAACTGGTCCGGTCGAAGAATGGTTCGAACCACAACTGGATCATGAAAAGCTGGCGCACATAACTAATGGCGGTGAGCTTGTCTGCGTCCGGTGACGGCACATCGCCGACGTGCAGAGTGAAAATGATCCAGGCCGCGGCGATGTGCATGGTGACCAGATAGATCGGCCACACCCGGCTAAGACGCAACCACAGGAAGTGCATGCTGGCTCGCGTCGACCACTGTGGGCCCATCCGATCCAGGTAATTCCAGGTCAATACGAAACCGCTGAGGATGAAGAACAGATCTACGCCCTGCGCGCCGGCGTCAAGCAGTGGTGCCAGATCGTCCTCGAGTCGCGGCGAGGCCTGCCAGATCAGCGGTCGAAAATGGAACAGCACCACCCACAGCGCGGCGACGATCCGCAGACCGGTCAGCGCTCTGATCGTGGGCACGACACCCATTGTCCGGCGCGAATTCGACTGCCGGTCGCTGCGACACGGCCGCAGGCGTCGCCCGCGGGAATCTAGAGCACGTCGAGAATGTCGTTTTTCAACGCCTCGGCCTGGGTGCCGAACACCGCCTGCACGCTGTTGCCGATCTCGATAACCCCGGCCGCACCGAGTGCTTTCAGCCGGGCCTGGTCGACCTTCGTGGGATCGGCGACGTCCATTCGCAACCGGGTGATGCAGGCGTCGACGTTGACCAGGTTGGCTCGGCCGCCGAATGCGGCGATCAACTGCTCGGCCTTGCTGTCCGCCCGCGCTGGAGCGCCTGTGACTGCGGTTGCCCCCGCCGGTACGGCGGTTGCCGCGTTGGCGCCGTCGCTGAGGTTGGCTTTCTCCTCCTCCTCGAAGTCCGACTCGACCTCGCGGCCCGGCGTGCGCATGTTCCATTTCGTGATGGCGAACCGGAACAGCAGGTAGTAGAGGAAGAAGAACACCACGCCCATGGCAACGAGTAACGGGACATTCTTGGCCGCCGGTGCGGTGCCGTACAGCAGGAGGTCCATCAGGCCGGCCGAGAATGAGAACCCGAGGTGGATGTCAAGCAGATAGGCGATCGCCAGCGAGAGCCCGGTGAGAATCGCGTGGATGACGTACAGCGGGAATGCCACGAACATAAAGGCGAACTCCAGCGGTTCGGTGACCCCGGTCAGGAACGCCGTCAGCCCGGCGGCGGACAGGATGCCGAAGGCCACTTTCTTCTGCTTGGCGTTGGCGACGTGGATCATCGCCAGCGCCGCACCCGGCAGACCGAACATCAGGATCGGGTAGAAGCCTGCGGTCAGATGCCCGCCAGTTGGGTCGCCGGCGGTGAACCGGGTCAATTCTCCGGTCACGACCGTGCCGTCGGGCTTGGTGTAGCTGCCGTAGAGGAACCAGATGAAGGAGTTCAGAATATGGTGCAGGCCAATGGGAATCAGCATTCGGTTGGCGAATCCGTAGGTGAACGCGCCGAACGCTCCGGCGCCGCCGATGAACTTCCCAAGCCCGGTGAGGCCAGTGTTGAAGATTGGGTAGAAATAACTCATAGCGAAGGCGACCACCAGGCTGACCAAGGAAACGATGATCGGCACGAACCTCCGGCCGCCGAAAAAGCCGAGATACGGCGGCAATTGAATCGTGTGGTACCGGTCGAACAGCACGGCGGTAATCAGACCGACGATGATTCCGCCGAGAACGCTGTAGTTGATCTGTGCCTGTTTGCCCGCAGTATCGAGCACATCCTGCAGCACGACCGGCGACATCGTCTTAAACACTGCCTGCATCACCAGGTAGCCGACTACTGCAGCCAGTGCGGTGGATCCGTCGGCCTTGCGGGCGAAACCGATCGCCACACCGACCGCGAAAAGCATGGCTAAGTTGCCGAATATAGCGTCGCCAGCGGCGCTCATCGCCTTGAAGAAGGACCCCAGAACCGGCACCTGGATCTTGCCCAGCAGGTCGGGCTGGCCCAGCCTCAACAGGATGCCAGCGGCAGGCAGCACGGCGATCGGCAGCATGAGGCTCTTACCCAGCCGCTGCAGCTGGGCAAAACCTGGAATGTTGAATCCCGACTTCGGTTGCGCGCCTGAGGCTTTGGTTAGTTCAGTCATATCCGGCAGAGCCTTCCTTTATCGCAGCTCAGCGGAAGTTTAGACCTCATCCCATGACGCGAGAGTCGGTTTTGGCCTCCCGGGACCAAGCTGATCTCTATCCTTCTTCACACACGCCCCTTTGCGCGAAGGAGATTCCATGGGTTCGACACTGGTGCTGGCCCCCGTCGACGGCCGTGCGCTTGCGCTCACCGACGTTCCGGATCCGGTCTTCTCCCAGGGCATGGTCGGGTACGGGGCCGCCATCGACCCACCCCGAGAGGTCATCAATGCGCTGGCACCGGTGAGCGGGACGCTGTTGCGGCTGATGCCGCACGCCTACGTGATCATGACCGCCGAGGGAGTCGGCATCCTGGTGCACCTCGGCCTGGACACCGTCGCACTCAACGGTGCCGGTTTCACCGCACACGTTGCCCAAGGTGACACCGTGGCCGCAGGCCAGCCGATCATCTCCTACGACGTCCCGGCGATCGTCGCCGCCGGGTACAGCCCGGTGATTCCCGTGGTTGTGATGGACGAGCGTGAGGCGTCAAACGTCACCGTCGGACCCGAAGTGGGAGCAGGTGCCGATATTGTTTCGGGCGCAACGCTTTTCACGGCGAATAAGTAGCGGCGACGATGGAAGTAGTCATCCTGCGTGATGCCGCGGAGATCGGTAGTGCGGCGGCCGATGCGATCGAATTGCTAGTGACCCGGAAGCCCGACGCAGTGCTGGGCCTGGCCACTGGTTCGTCGCCATTGGCAATCTACGACGAACTCGCGGCCCGCTGCGCGGCCGGGCGGATATCGTTCGCCGAAGCCCGAGGTTTCACCCTGGATGAGTACGTAGGCCTGCCCCCCGATCACCCCGAGCGCTACCGCAACGTCATCGATACCGTCTTCGTCTCACGGGTGGACTTCGCACCCGGTGCGGTGGCCGGTCCTGACGGCCTGGCCGCCGACATTCCGGCCGCCTGCGCGTCCTACGAGGACGCCATCCAGGCGGCAGGGGGAATCGACCTTCAGATCCTCGGGATCGGCACCGACGGGCATATCGGATTCAATGAGCCCGGGTCTTCGCTGGCCTCGCGGACCCGGATCAAAACGCTCACCCGCCAGACCCGGTTGGACAACGCGCGCTTCTTCGGCGACGACATCAACGCCGTCCCGACCCATTGCCTGACGCAGGGATTGGGAACGATCATGGACGCCCGGCACGTCGTGTTGGTGGCGACCGGCCGCAGTAAGGCCGAGGCGGTTCACCAACTGGCGGAGGGCGGGGTCTCAGCGCTGTGGCCCGCCAGTGTCCTGCAGCACCATCCGCATGCCACGGTATTCGTCGACGATGCCGCGGCGCACCGACTGCAGCTGGCCGACTACTACCGGGAGACCTACCGATCCAAGCCCGACTGGCAGGGCATCTGAGGTGTTGCTGACCGCCGGCACCGTTATGTCCGGCTCAGAGTTGTTGCGGCCGGGGTGGATTGAGGTGTCGGGCACCGACATCACCGCTATCGGGACCGGATCACCACCGCGCCGGCCCGATCACGACCTGGGCGCGACCACGGTGGTGCCCGGCTTCGTCGACACCCACGTGCACGGCGGCGGCGGCGGCAGTTTCTCGGCCGGCGCCGACCAGACCGCCGCCGCGGTTTCCCTGCACCGCCGGCACGGCACCACGACGTTGATCGCCTCCCTTGTCACCGAGGCGCCCGACGATCTACTGCGGCAGGTGCGTGAACTCGCCGAACTGGTTCGCGCCGGCCTGGTCGCGGGTACTCACCTGGAGGGTCCCTGGCTGTCGGCGGAACGGTGCGGCGCGCACGATCCGACGTTGTTACGCGACCCCGATCCGGCTGAACTGGCCCGAGTCCTCGACGCCGGCGACGGCACCATCAGGATGGTCACCCTGGCCCCGGAACGCATCGGCGGTCTGGCGGCGATCCGTCAGGTCGTCGACGCGGGAGCGGTCGCCGCGATCGGGCACACCGAGGCCACCTACGCCCAGACTCACGCCGCGATCGACGCCGGAGCGACGGTGGGAACGCACCTTTTCAATGCCATGCGCCCGATCCATCACCGCGAACCGGGGCCGGTGATCGCCCTGCTGGAAGATCCGCGGGTGACCGTCGAGGTGATCGCCGACGGAGTTCACGTCGACGCCGCCCTGTACCGCCACGTCACCCACAGTGCCGGATCTGAACGGGTGTCACTGGTGACTGATGCGATGGCCGCGGCTGGTATGGCCGACGGTGCCTACCGGATCGGTCCACTGGCTGTGGACGTGACCGACGGCGTGGCACACCTGGCCGGGACCGAGACCATCGCGGGCAGCACCGCGACGATGGATCGGTTGTTCCGGTTCGCCGTCGACCACAGCGGCCTGCCTCGGGACGAGGCGTTGATGGTTGCGGTGCTCCAATCCTCGATCAATCCGGCGCGTGCGCTGGGACTGCCCAACCCGACCCTGCAACGTGGTGCGCGTGCCGACCTCGTGGTACTCGATGACCAGTTGGGCGTGTCGGCAGTTCTATCCGCCGGAGCGTGGGTCGACGAATTGGTCTCGGGCGCCTAACGATTGGGTTGTGCCTCGGCAACGTCCCGCGTCCTGGCTGGCTGAGCAGCGTAGAACTGTGGTCTGGTGGAAATCGATGAATACCTCCACTCTTCGTAAGCCCGGCCTGATCCTCGCCGCCGCGGCAACCTCGGCACTGGTTGTCCTCGGCGTGCCACTGGCTTTCGCCGCGCCCACTGCCGTGCCGCCATCTGACAGCCAGGGGTACGTGGACTCCACCGCCCGGTGCACCAAACCCGACACCGCAGTCATCTTCGGCACCACCGATACCTCTCGGGTCGCAATCTGCAAGACGGCCGCCGGGACGTACGAGTATCGCGGTGTTCGCGTCAGCGATGGGGCCAAACTGATTGTCGCCGCGTCGCAGACATCCGATGGCGGCTATGTCGCCATGAATGACGGGGTGACCTACACCGTCACTGCAACATCACTGACCGTCAGCGCGGGCGGGAGCACCATCAGATCCGAGTCCTGGACCGACTTCAACTCTCCGCAATCGCCCGCGACGTCCACCACAGGGACTACCAAGACCAGCACGCCGAGTACCAGTGCAGCGCCGACCACATCCGGCACGACCACATCCGGCACGACCACATCCGGCACAGCGTCACCGACGACACCGGCTACCGCGGCTGCCTCACCCAGTGCGACCTCGTCGGCACCCAAGACCGCCGCGGCGCAACCAAGTTCCGCCGTTCCACTGCCGCCTCCGCTGCCGGCCGAAGCCGGCGGCGGGTCCTCGTCCGGTAGCTGATCTCCCGGCGTGAAAATTGAGCTGCTAGACGGCGCTACCGCCGCTACCCTGGCCCAGGTACTTCCCGTCCTACTGCTGACCCTCGCCGTCGAGGTTCGGCGAAATCTATTGCATCGGGCACTATCCCGCTGGCTGATGGCAACGTTCTTCATCGCCTTCGGGTCGATCGAAACCATTCTGGTGCTCTCGATCGACGGCGCGGTCTACCCCTTCCAGCCATTCGACGCCGCGTCAGCGCTCATCATCTTCGGTCTGATGGCAATCCTGTTCAAGCTCTCCCTGACCGACGCCGAACAGAACGCTCCAGACGGTTAGCGATCACAGGATTCGGTGTTGCTCGGTGTGGATGCGCCACCAGATGTGGGAATCTCAGTTCGTGAACATCGAGGCTACGGGCGGGTTGAGCAACCGCCGCAAGGCCGCAATCCTGGTGACCTGTTGCATGAGCGCGTTGATCACCGGGATTGAGCTCACCATCGCCAACCTCGCGATCCCCTCGATTCGCACCGACCTGGCGGCCACCGCCGCGCATACGCAATGGGTCATCGCCATCTACGCACTGGTCATCGCGTCGCTGCAACTGTTGGGCGGCGCGGCCAGCGACAGGTTCGGTCGCCGCCGAGTCCTTCAGATCGGTTTGGCGATCTTCATGCTCGGTTCGCTGCTGTGCAGCCTCGCACCCAAGATCGACGCCCTCATCGCCGCGCGGGCGTTACAGGCGGTCGGCGCCTCGATGATGGGTCCGGTGGCGCTGGCGATCATTGCCCAGGTCTTCATCGGCCCCACCGAACGAGCCCGCGCGATCGGCGTCTGGGGTTCGGTATTCGGAGCCGCTCTGGCGCTTGGGCCTGTCGTCGGCGGAGTGCTCATCGACCAGTTCGGCTGGCGTTCGGTGTTCTGGATCAACCTCCCGGTCGCTGCGGTGACCATCGCGGCATGCGCGTTGCTCGTACCGGAGAGCAGATCGGCGACGATCCGCGGCTTTGATCCGGTCGGGCAGGCACTTGCTGCCGGAAGCCTCTTCGGATTGGTCTTTGTCCTGATCGAGAGCCCAGGCCGCGGCTGGACACATCCATGGATCGTGATGATTGCGGCTGCGGCGGCGCTGGCATTCGTGGGCTTCCTGCGCTACGAATCGGGCCACGCTGACCCGTTCATCGACCTTCGGTTTTTCCGCTCCATTCCGTTCGCTTCGGCAGCGGTGACCGCCCTGTTCGCCTACACGGTCTGGGGAGCGTTCCTATTCGTGATGTCGATCTATCTGCAGGGCTGGCGTGGCTATTCCGCCATGCATGCTGGTCTGCTCCTGTTGCCGGTCGGTGTCGCCGTCCTGGTGTTGTCGCCGGTTTCGGGCCGACTGGTCGGCTGGGTTGGTACCAGGCCGTCACTGTTGACCTCGGGACTGATGATCGCCGCAATGTCGACGATGCTGGCCTTCCTGACGCCGACGACGCCGCTGTGGGTGCTCGTTCTGATCTTTGTGGCGTTCGGCATCACCTTCGGCATGGTCATTGTGCCGATCAATTACGGCGCGGTGAACGGTATGCCGCAGGATCGGGCCGGCGCAGCCGCGGGGATCACCAGCACCAGCAAGCAGGTCGGCATCAGTGTGGGTGTCGCGCTCAGCGGGGTGCTGGCCGCCGGTGCGCTGTCGCCACCGATGGGCGACTTCACCGATTCGGCCGATCCGCTGTGGTTGTTCACGTTCGTACTCGGACTGGCAATCGCAGTGTTGGGGATCGTCTCAACCTCGCCGCGCGCACAACGGTCCGCAGAACGGTTGGCACCGTTGATCACCGGCGATACGGGGCGTTAGCTCAACCGCGCCGGGTCGGGATCCAGGAACCGAAACCCAACCGCGGATACAGCACTCCCAGCAATTCCGTCAGGGAAGAAGGCGGCCACGGGCGTGATCTATTTATTGACAGATTGTCAGTTATTCGCGCAGACTGTGCTGCGTGACGACGGCCGCACCCACGAAGAGGGCTCGTACCCGGTCCGGTCTGCTGGTGGCACTGCAGGAACTGCTGCTCGATCCCGATGTCTCGACCGTCTCCGTCCCGCAGGTGGTGGGCCGGGTCGGGGCTTCGCAGGGCACCTTCTACAACTACTTCGATTCGCTGCCCGAGGCCGTCGACGCCGTCGGTGCCCTAATCCTCACCGAGCACACCCGGGTGCTACAGATCGTCACCGCGGGTGCCGCCGACACGACTGAAATCGTCGCGCGATCGGCCCGACAGACGCTGATGATGTTGGTGCACCGACCCGAAGTCGGCCGTCTGATATTCGACTCCGGACTCCCTGTCGACCGGTTCGCCACCGGTCTGCGCGGCCACTTCCACGAAGATCTCCGCCACGGCATCGACCGCGGAGACTTCTCCGTGGCCGACTTCACCGTCGCGAGCACCGTCTACACCGGCACCATGATCGGCGCCTGTCTGGACCTGCACCGCGGCCTGCTCACGGCCGACGCCGTTCCCGACGTCGTCGGACATCTGTTGCGCACACTCGGCGTCAGTCCCGGCACGGCGCAGCGAATCATCAGCGCACCACAGGAATTCGTCCAGTGGGCACCGATCCCACTGTCCGCGATTGAGGAGAACTGACTATGGCAGAGTCCACGTCCGCGCCCGGTCGCACGTTGGCTCGCGATGACGCCGGATATGAGAAGGCGCGCCGCGACACAGTGTGGCGAACGAATATGCCGGATCGGTTCCCCGCTCGAATCGTGCAGGCCAACTCTGTCGGCGACGTGGTGGCGGCGGTACGGGCAGCGAAGGCCGAGGGTCGGCAGGTGGGCGTTCGCTCCGGTGGACACAGTTGGTCGGCAAACCATGTGCGCGACGGCGGGGTGCTCATCGACGTGTCCCGCTTGAAGGCGTTCACGGTCGACAAGTCGGCGATGACCGCCACCGTCGAACCCGGTCTGGGCGGCAGTGTGCTGCTGGCCGAACTGATGAAACGAGACCTGTACTTCCCGGTCGGCCATTGCCGCGGCGTCGCGATCGGCGGCTACCTATTGCAGGGCGGCTTCGGCTGGAACGGCCGCGCGTTCGGAATAGCGTGTTCCAACGTCATCGCCATCGACTACGTCGATGCCGACGGCGAGCTGCGCCACGCCAGCGAGACCGAGAACGCCGATATTCTTTGGGCAGCAAGGGGTTCCGGCCCAGACTTCTTCGGTGTGGTGGTGCGATTCCACGTCCGCGTCTTCCCCAAGCCCGGCTTCATCGGGTCAGCGGTCATCACGTACCCGGTGGAGCGCCTCGCTGACCTGGTCCGCTGGATGGACCGGGTAGGCCCCGATGTTCCTCCCGGGGTGGAGATGCAGTTCGTCGTCTCGCGGAGCGCCTCATTCCCACCGCCGCTACGCCCACGATCGGCTACCTCACCGGTGGTCATCGAGCTGGCCGCCACCGCGATGGCCGAATCGCGCTCGGCGGCCAAGACCGCCACCGCGTACATGGCGGGCGCACCGAAGGGGGCGCGACTGCGAGTACCCCTGCTGCCCATGCCGATGCCGCTGATGTACACGGCCGCGATGCAGCACTACCCGGTAGCCAACTGGGAGACCGACAATCTCTGGACTCACGCCAGCGCCGACGAGCTGCTGCCGCATATCCTGCGCATCGCCGACACCATGCCGGCCCCACCCGCGCATTTCTTGTGGCTGAACTGGGCGCCGCCGGGGAACCTCCCCGACATGGCATACACGGTGGAGGACCGGACGTATCTCGCGTTCTACGGCGGCTGGCTCGACGGCGACGACGGCGCCGCCACCACACGGTGGTCCCGCGATAACGCCGCCGCCATGGAGTCACTGTCGACCGGTGTCCAGTTCGCCGACGATCCGGGACGCCCTTCCCGCGGTATCTCCGAGGCTGCACAGAGCCGCCTCGAGGCGATCCGCGCCGTGCATGACCCCGAAGGCCGCTTCAACCGATGGATCGGAGCCGTTAACGCATGAAGGTCCCCGCACCCAAACGTGTACCGGGGCGTCGACTCGGCTGGTCCGAGCACGAACTCGCGACCCTGCCCTACGCACGGTTCTGGAATCCCGTCATGGCCGATATCTCGGCCGACGCACACCGTGCGGTGGCCAACAGCCCGATGGCCGAGGCGCTTTTCCCCCCGATGGCAGAAGCTATCGGCAACATTCCCGACGCCGAGGTGCAGAACGGCTTCACCATCACCTCCGCTGGTGCGATGCACGTCAACATCGTGACCGAGATGCCAGACGTGACACCGGCGATGATCGACTGGTGGTTCGGCTGGCACGGTGATAGCCCCGAACGCTACAAACTCTGGCATCCGAAGGCACACGTGCACGCGCAGTGGGCGTCGCCGCCTCCGGTCGGCAGCACCGGCCGCGCCCGATATGTCGGACACACCTCCGAAGTCGACGAATACCTCGGCAGCGCCATGATCCGCGGCGCCATCCAGTTCCGCCGGCCCGAGGAATTCGGTCTGGTGGACGCCGCGGTGGCCGCCGGCGTGGATGCCACCGCGGTGTGTGCTCGCACCGGACTGGTGGATCTTCCCGTCGATCTCGGCTATCTCGCGCACCACGTCGCCGCCGTCCCCGGCGGCAGCGTCATGCGCTCGCGCTTCTGGCTTGGCGGACCCGGCATCGCGGCCCGATCAGCCCCACTGCGCGCCGCGGTGCCGGTGGCCAAACGAATCGTCGGCCTGACCGAACTCGACGCCCGGGCACTGCTGGTGCATTGCTCGCAGGAGATGA